>Ga0315553_10000126_pt1 | contig 63419 bp, 59 predicted proteins | sample SalMarSW160140MG_FD_203099 | JGI IMG/M metagenome (GOLD analysis project Ga0315553, IMG submission 203099) | Salt marsh sediment microbial communities from the Plum Island Ecosystem LTER, Massachusetts, United States - Salt Marsh Sediment SW1601-40 ...
GGCGGGGATCGTCATCACCGAGCCCGAGGTGAAGGAGGTGCGCGTCGCGGGCGCGAGCGCGTTCGCCTCGGTGACGTGGCGGCAGCACGACGAGGAAGGCGCGCCGCTCAACGAATTCTCCTGCCAATACCTGCTGGTGGGGCACGACGGCGCGTGGAGAATCGCGACGGTGGTGAACGAAGCGGCGGACTGACGCCCGCTACCCTCCCCGAAAGGGGGAGGTTACTCGCGCCTCTCGCCGACCCTCAGGCGACCTCAGACCTTATTCGTGGGAGTGTCCGAGCACCCTGCCCGTCAGCGGATTGACCAGATGCATGTCGCCGCACGACAGGCATTCGATGCCGACATAGCTCTCGCCCGGCGGCTCGGTCTGATCCGCCGGGTCGTCGTCGTGAAGCGCCTGGACCATCCGCCCGGTCGACGGGCAGCGGAACAAGAAGGGGGTCATGCGGAAAAGCCTGCCCGAACCGGCGCGGCAGGCCTTTGATCCGCAACAAATTCAGCTATTCGAATAGGTTAGCCGCGACCGGGCTGTCAGCGACTCAGGCCTCGACTCCGATGCTCTGAAGGAAATCGGCGGGGATGTCGGCGACCTTCCGTGCAACCAGCGCGAAGTAATAGAGCGGCAGCCCCTCCATCGACAGCCGGTGGCGGTAGCGCTCCAGGTGATGGATGTCGATGTATTCGGAGAAGATCAGCTCGCGGATGAAGGAGGAGAAGCCGGAATTGTCGGACTTGTCGAGGAAGCTCTCCTTGATGTTGAAGGCGACCCAGCCGTCGTTCCTGACCAGGCGCAGCGCCTCGAGGAAGGCCGGTGCCGGGATGTCGTCGAAGCCGAGCGCGGCGACGCAGGTCAGCACGTCGATCTGCCACTCCCGCAGCTCCTCCTGCAACTCCTCGTCGAGGTTGGTGAAGTCGGCGACGTAATATTCGTCGTAGAGGTCGGGGCGGTCGCGGATCACCGCTTCCTTCGCCTCCTCGATGATGTCGACGCCGATCAGCCGCGCGACGCCGTGCTTCTTCAACACCTCGCCCATGATGCCGTTGCCGGCGCCGAGATCGAGCACGCGCGATTCCGTCAGCGCCCAACCGTTGGCGTCCATCGCCTTCTTCAAGATCTCGCCGACCTTCGTCGGTGAGGAGCATTTCAGCCGGTCGTAGAAGATCTGCTCGTAGAGCCCCGGCCGGCTGTAGATCGCGTCATAGTCGTGGAAGCGGAAGCGCGCCTGCTCGCCGTTCTCCTGGAGATAGAAAAAGACCTCGTTCTGACCGAGCGCCTGGCTGTCGGCCGGGGGAAATTTGATGTGATAACGGTGTCTCATCGAAAATGACGGATCGCGCGGCAACTGCAGCACTCGCCTGCCTCCCTGTCTGCCTGATTTTGGTGTGCGGCCGGGTTTTGGCACATTGCGCGCCGAGGCTCAAATCGGAGCGATTTGCGCGGACTTTGGCGGGATTTATGCGGGCTCGACATTTCGCGCCGGCTATGGCTGGCTGACGCCGCTTTTATTGCGGAGCGCGGCGACATGGCCTTTGAAATCTGGCTCGCCTTCACGGCCGCCACAATCGTTCTCCTCCTGATTCCGGGACCGACCGTGCTCCTCGTCGTCTCCTACGCGCTCGGACAGGGCTGGCGCACGGCGCTACCGATGGCGATCGGCGTAGCGCTCGGCGATTTCACCGCGATGACGCTTTCGATGCTCGGCGTCGGCGCGCTGCTTGCGACATCGGCGACGGTGTTCACGGTGCTGAAGTGGATCGGCGCGGCCTATCTGATCTGGCTCGGCATCAAGCTCTGGCGCGCCGGCGGATCGCTCGCCGCGGAGCCGCGCTCAACCGGCGTGTCGGCAGCGAGGATGCTCGGCCATGCGTGGCTGGTGACGGCGCTCAACCCGAAGGGCATTACCTTCTTCGTGGCGTTCCTGCCGCAGTTCCTGAATCCGCACGCGGATTTCCTGACGCAGATGGTCGTGCTCGAAGCGACCTTTCTGACGCTCGCCTTCGTCAACGCGCTCGGCTATGCGATCGTCGCGGCGCGGGCGCGCGGCTTCATCAGAAGCGCGCGGGCGATCCGCGCGATCAACCGCATCGGCGGATCGTGCCTGATCGGCGCCGGGGTCGCGGCGGTGTCGGTGCGCGTCGCGCAGTAAACGCGGATCCCAACCACACCTGTTGTCATCCCGGATGCGCGGTAGCGCAGTCCGGGACCCATGAACTCCGAGCCATACGGCAAAGCCTCGCGACCACTCCCCTCGCTTCGGTGCGCATGGGTCCCGGTCTTGCCGCGTTCCGCGGCAAACCGGGATGACAAACGGAGAGGTTGCCTGAAAACCTCGCCTCGCTATGACTGCCGGCGTTGCGACATGTGTCGCGCGCAATTGTGAGGAAGCATCATGGACGTGCGCGCCGCCGTGGCGTTCGAGGCCGGGAAGCCGCTCGAAGTCACCACCGTTCAGCTCGAAGGCCCGAAGGCGGGCGAGGTGCTGATCGAGATCAAGGCGACCGGCATCTGCCATACCGACGAGTTCACGCTTTCAGGCGGCGACCCGGAAGGGCTCTTCCCTTCGATCCTCGGGCACGAGGGCGCCGGCGTGGTGGTCGATGTCGGCGCTGGCGTGACCAGCGTGAAAAAGGGCGACCACGTCATCCCGCTCTATACGCCGGAATGCCGCGAGTGCCCCTCGTGCCTGTCGCGCAAGACCAACCTCTGCACGGCGATCCGCTCGACGCAGGGGCAAGGCTTGATGCCGGACGGCACGTCGCGCTTCTCGATCGGCGGCAAGACGCTGCACCACTACATGGGCTGTTCGACCTTCGCCAATTTCACCGTGCTGCCGGAGATCGCGGTGGCGAAAATCCGTGAGGACGCGCTCTTCGACAAGGTCTGCTACGTCGGTTGCGGCGTGACGACCGGCGTCGGCGCCGTCATCAACACGGCGAAGGTCGAGGAAGGGGCAAAGGCGATCGTCTTCGGGCTCGGCGGCATCGGGCTCAACGTCGTACAGGGACTGAAGCTCGCCGGCGCCGACATGATCATCGGCGTCGACCTCAACAATTCGAAGAAGGAATGGGGCGAGCGCTTCGGCATGACGCATTTCGTCAACCCAAAGGAGGTCGGCCAAGACCTCGTGCCCTATCTCGTCGACATGACAAAGAAGGGCGCCGACCGGATCGGCGGCGCCGACTACACCTTCGACTGCACCGGCAACACAACGGTGATGCGGCAGGCACTCGAAAGCGCGCATCGCGGCTGGGGCGTCTCCGTCATCATCGGCGTCGCGCCGGCGGGCGCGGAGATCTCGACGCGACCGTTCCAGCTCGTCACCGGACGGATCTGGAAAGGGACGGCGTTTGGTGGGGCGAGGGGCCGCACCGACGTGCCGAAGATCGTCGACTGGTACATGGAGAAGAAGATCGCCATCGACCCGATGATCACGCACACCTTGAAGCTCGACGAAATCAACAAGGGCTTCGATCTGATGCATGCCGGGGAGTCGATCAGGAGCGTCGTGGTCTACTGACCGGGAGGGCGCGCGCCCCGGCCCGCGCGGATTCCGCTTACGGCCTTCACGCGAAGGGGTATGATGAGTGGCGCGCCCCGGCTCGCGCGGCCGACAGGAGGGAGAGGACCATGGAATTTGAAAGCCATACGCGGCGGGCATTCATCAAAGGGGCCCTCGCAGTCTCAGCACTCGCGTTTCTCAATCCCGCAGCCGCGTGGGCGGCCGCGTGGGAGCGGCTCGGGTCGCGGACCGTCCTTCTCGTCAACGACACCGACATCGTGCCCGTGACATTCCTGCGCGGAACGTTCAGACAGATTCAGCTCCGCGTTAAGGGAAACGGCGTCTACATGAATGCGCTGACGGTGACGTTCTCGAACCGACAGACGGCGAACCTTCCGGTGCGCTCCTTCATCCCGGCCGGCGGCCAGACGCGCCCGATCAATCTGCCCGGCGGCTCGCGTCTGATCAGCTTTGTCCAGCTCGATTACCGCTCGGCGCCGAACTCCAGGGGCCGCGCGACCGTAGAGGTCTGGGGACGAAGGTAGCGCCGCCCGCTGCTCCGGTTTCCCTCCCTCATGCGGGGGTGTTCCATTCCGCCCCCTCGAGGCTCCCCCGGACAAGCCGGAGGTCGCACCTCAGGATGAGGGCGGAACGGAGTCTCGAAGCGCGCTCCTTGCTGATCCAAGCCACGTTCGATCTTCCCGGGTAACGCCCCCCTCGACTCCCGCACGCCGCTGTTCTAGCTCTGTTCCATGACTGCACGCGCCCTACCGGCCGATGCCTTGCCGCTTCTGCCGGCGGAGTTCGGCGCGTGGTTCAAGCGGCGCGGCTGGGCGCCGCGGCCGCATCAGGTCGCGCTGCTTGAAAAGGCGCAGGCGGGGAAGTCGGCGCTTCTCATCGCGCCGACCGGCGCGGGCAAGACGCTCGCCGGATTCCTGCCGAGCCTCGTCGATCTTGCCGGCCAGAGTTCAGAGCGGAGGGTTGCAAAGCCGGGGATGCCGGTGATCGGCCCACATACGCTCTACGTCTCGCCCTTGAAGGCGCTCGCGGTCGACATCCACCGCAACCTCGAAACGCCGGTCGAGGAGATGGGGCTTGCGATCCGTCTGGAGACGCGGACCGGCGACACGCCGGCCCACAAGCGGCAGCGGCAGAAGCTCGACCCGCCCGACATCCTGCTGACGACGCCGGAGCAGGTGGCGCTCTTGATCGCGTCGAAGGACGCGCAGCGCTTCTTCGGCCGGCTGAAGACGGTGATCTTCGACGAGCTTCATTCGCTCGTCGTTTCGAAGCGCGGCGATCTTCTCTCGCTGGGCTTGGCGAGGCTTCGAAAGCTCGCGCCGGGACTGAAGACGATCGGGCTCTCCGCCACCGTGGCGGAGCCTGATGCGCTTTGCGCCTGGCTGGTTTCGCAAGAAGCCGGCGCGCGCAAGAACCTTGCCGACAAGATCGTGGTCGATGGCGGCGCGTCGCCGAACCTTTCCATCCTCGAGCCGGAAGAGGCGCGCGTTCCCTGGCAGGGCCACACGGCGCTCTACGCCCTCCCCGCGGTCTACGAGGAGATCAAGGCGCACAAGACGACGCTTCTCTTCGTCAACACGCGCTGGCAGGCGGAGCTGCTCTTCCGCGAGCTCTGGCGCGTCAACGACGATTCTCTGCCGATCGCGCTGCATCACGGATCGCTCGACCGGGGACAGCGGCGGAAGGTCGAGGCGGCGATGGTCGCCGGCAAGCTGCGCGCGGTGGTCGCAACTTCGACGCTCGATCTCGGCATCGATTGGGGCGACGTCGACCTCGTCGTGCATGTCGGCGCGCCGAAGGGCGCGAGCCGGCTGGCGCAGCGGATCGGCCGCGCCAACCACCGCATGGACGAGCCCTCGAAGGGCATCCTGGTGCCGGGCAACCGCTTCGAGGTGCTCGAGTGCCGCGCCGCGCTCGACGCCAACTATCTCGGCCACCAGGACACGCCGCCGCTTCGCGACGGCACGCTCGACGTGCTTTGCCAGCACATCCTCGGCACGGCGGTCGCAGAGCCCTTCGACGCCGTCGCGCTCTATGAGGAGATCACCACGGCCGCGCCCTATCACGCGCTCTCCTGGGAGACGTTCGAGCGCGCCGTCGATTTCGTCGCGACCGGCGGCTACGCGCTTCGCACCTACGAGCGCTACGCCAAGATCCGTCGACGGAAAGACGGGCCGGCCTCCGATTCCAAGGGGGGACGCTGGGGGATTACGCATCCGAAAATCGCGCAGCAATACCGCCTCAACGTCGGCACGATCATCGAGCAGCCGATGCTCCGGGTGCGGCTCGGTAAGCCGAAAGCGGGCGGCGTGGTGCGCGGCGGGAGGATGCTGGGGCAGATCGAGGAATACTTCCTCGAGCAGCTGACGCAGGGCGACACGTTCCGCTTCGCCGGGCGCGTGCTCCGCTTCGAGGGCATCCGCGAGAACGAGGCCTTCGCCAGCCCGGCCGACTCGGAAGACGCGTCGATCCCCTCGTTCGAGGGCGGCAAGTTTCCGCTCACCACCTATCTCGCCAGCCAAGTGCGGGCGATCCTCGCCGACCCGACGCGCTGGTCGGCGCTGCCGAGCCAAGTGCGCGAGTGGCTCGGCTACCAGAAGGAGCGCTCAGTGCTCCCCGGCCCTTTCGACCTTCTGGTGGAGACGTTTCCGCACCGCGACAAGTTCTACATGGCGGCGTTCCCGTTCGAAGGACGGCTCGCGCATCAGACGCTCGGCATGCTTCTGACGCGGAGGCTCGAGCGCGCCGGTGCGCGCCCGCTCGGCTTCGTCGCCACCGACTATTCGCTGGCGGTCTGGGGCCTGCGCGATCTCGGCGCGCTCTTCGCCGCCGGCCGCCCTTCGCTTCAAGCGCTCTTCGACGAAGACATGCTCGGCGACGACCTCGAAGCCTGGATGGCCGATTCCTATCTCCTAAAACGCACCTTCCGGAACTGCGCGCTGATCGCCGGACTGATCGAGAAGCGGCATCCGGGCGAGGAGAAGACCGGCCGGCAGGTCACCGTCTCGACCGACCTCGTCTATGACGTGCTGAGAAGCCACGAGCCCGATCACATTTTGCTACAAGCGACGCGCGCCGATGCGGCGACCGGGCTTCTCGACATAAAGCGCCTCGGCGAAATGCTCTTCCGCGTGAAGGGGCGAATCATGCATCAAAGGCTGGAACATGTCTCGCCGCTCGCCGTGCCGGTGATGCTGCAGATCGGCAAGGAACCGGTGTTCGGAGAGGCGCAGACGGACATCCTGGCGGATGCGGCGGAGTCGCTCATCCGCGAAGCCATGGGCGGGGAGGCTCCATCCGGTGAAGTTCCAGTCGGCGGCGCTCTCGCGCTCCCCGGAGCAAAGCCCAGAGCCTCGCGGCGACGAGCGTCGGGACGCGCCGCGCGGCATGGCTGAGCTGCGCACCAAGATCGCCGACACGCCGGTCATTGCCGATTCCGCCGGTGCGCTCTTCCTGCCGGAGAGCCGCACGCTCGTCGTCTCAGACCTGCATCTGGAAAAAGCCTCGGCCTTCGCCAGGCGCGGGATGCTGCTTCCGCCTTACGATACGGGAGCGACGCTGCTCCACCTCGCAACGCTGATCTTGCGGCGGAACCCGCGCCGCGTCATCTCCCTCGGCGACAGCTTCCACGATTCCGGTGGCTATCAGCGCCTCGCCGGCCCCGACCGCGCGCGGCTCGCCGCGCTGCAGCGGGGGCGCGAATGGGTGTGGATCAGCGGCAACCACGATCCCGAGCTGCCGCTGGAGATCGAAGGCATCGTCGTCGAGGAGCTTTCCGTCGACGGCCTGACGTTCCGCCACGAGCCGCGGATCGGCGAGGCGGAGGGCGAGGTCGCCGGGCACCTCCACCCCGCCGCCAAGGTGCGCGGGCGCGGACGAAGCGTGCGCTGTCGCGCCTTCGCCACCGACGGGACGCGCATGGTGCTTCCGGCCTTCGGTGTGCTGACGGGCGGGCTCAACGTGCTCGACGGGGCCTTCTCCGGGCTCTTCGCCGGGGCGCTCTCCCGTGCCGTGCTGATCGGCAACGGCGCGCTCTTCCCGGTCGCATTCTCTGCGCTCAGCCCGGACTGATGCTGAGGCGCGCGCGTCTAGGTTCGGCGGAAGACGAGGCCGGCGAGCCAGCCGGTGAAGATGGCGAGCGCCACGCAGACGAGGCCGTAGGGAAGCGAGTGATCGAGAGCCGCGCGGGCGATGCGCTCGGAGAAGCCGCCCTTCATGATGGTGAGCTCGTCGGTCGCGCCGGCCAGAAGCGCCTCTCCGCGGAAGAGGTAGACGCTCACCCGGTAGTCCCCGGTCGGAATATCGCTCGGCAGGAAGAACGTGGTGCGGAAGACGTTCGGAGCCAGGAACTGCACCTCGCGCTTGCGCTCCGCGTAAAGCCCGCGCTGCATTTTCAGACCGACGAGCGCCTTGGCGAAGCGCGTCGCCAAGGGCTCCTGATTGGATTGCTGCACGAAATCGAGACTCGGCACGCCGAGCCGATACTGCATCAGGTCCGCGGGGCTGAGAGCGGCACTGAAGTTCTCGCTCAAATGCATGACGTAGTAGGAGGGCACGCTGTCGAACTCGCGCGACTTGCGGTTCGCCCAGATGCCGAGGATGCGATCCTTCTCGCGCACCACCACATCCTGCGGCGGCCCCTGCACGACCACGGCCACCTCGTAGCCGGGATCGCCTTCCGGCGCACCGCGTACCGCGCCGAAGACGACGATCCGCTCGCCGGTGAAGTTGGAGGTGATCTCGACAGCGTCGTCGGAAAGCGTGGAGACCAGGCTCTCGGAGCGCGCCGCGCCGGTCGCCGACGCAGCGACGAGAAGCGCCAGGAGGAGACGGCGGCCCATCACGTCGCGCCTCCCAAGATGCGAAGCGAGAAGATCTCGTCCGGCGTCAGGAAGAGGCTGAGGAAGACACGCAGCGCCACGGCGAGCACGAGTAGCGCGAGAAGCGCGCGAAGCTGCTCGCCGCGAAGCGCCTGGCCGACGCGCGCGCCGAATTGCGCGCCGATCACGCCGCCGATGATCAGGAGCAGCGCCAGCATGATGTCGACGGTCTTGTTGGCGGTCGCCTGCAGCACGGTCGCGACCGCCATGGTGATCAGCGTATAGGCCAGCGAGGTCCCGATCACGACATTGGTCGGAACGCGCAGGAGATAGATCAGCGCCGGCACCATGATGAAGCCGCCGCCGAGGCCGAGGACGGCGCCGAGAAAGCCGATCCCCGCCCCGAGCGCCAAGATCGGGATCACGCTCACATAGAGCTTGGAGCGCCGGAAGCGCATCTTGAGCGGCAGCCCGTGCACCCAGTTGTGGTGGCCGGGCGGGAGCGCGGCGCGTCCGGCGCGGGCGCGAAGCAGCGCACGCACCGACTCCCGCAGCATGATCGCGCCGATGGAGCCGAGGAAGACGACGTAAGCGAGCGAAATGATCAGGTCGAGCTGACCGACCGAGCGCAGCGCGCGGAAAGTGAGCACGCCGAGCGTCGAGCCGGTGATGCCGCCGGCGGCGAGAAGCAGCGTCATCTTCTCGTCGATCAGACGGCGACCCCAATACGAAAGCGCGGCAGACGTGGACGAGGCGACGATCTGCGGCGTGACGGTCGCCACGGCGACGGCCGGCGGAATGCCGGTGAAGATCAGAAGCGGGGTCAGCAGAAAGCCGCCGCCGACGCCGAACATGCCGGAGATGAACCCGACAGCCCCTCCCATCCCCAAGAAGAGGAACATGTTCACCGTTAGCTCGGCGATAGGGAGGTAAAGCTGCACCCGCGGCGCCCGTCGGTAATCTTTTCGTTGCGGCGGCCCCGCCAGGAATAAGCGCCGCGGAGGCGGCGCTGTCAAACGCGTTCGCCGTCGGGCAGCGCGTTCGCTGCCCGCGCCGACCTAGAACCTTTTCCATTCCGAGTGAATCAGAACGGCGGTTCAGTCTTGTTGTTGGAGCACGATCTGGTCCGAAAACCGATTCCCGCTTTCGGGATCATGCTCGAGGAGACGCTAAGTCGGCCGTTTCTGGAGAGCCGCGACGAGCTCTGGATCGATGCGGCCCGTCTTCGGCAGCCCGGCCCTGTCCTGGAATTGCGAGATCGCGTCGATCGTCCTTTCTCCGAGGAGGCCGTCGGGCGGCCCCGGATCGTAACCGTTCTCGGCGAGCAGCTTCTGGACGAGGGCGACGAGCTCGTTGTGTGAATTCACCTCGACGCTGGTCGCGTTGTCGTCGGACCGCCAGTCGGGCATCTGGACTTCGTTCGCATCGACGACGAGCGGCAGGGGCTGGAACGTGGCGGCCGCCGCTTCCGCCTTCGCGCGGTCCTCTTCCGTCAGAGCCTGAGCGATAATGTCGCGCCGCTTGGCCGACTCCGGGTCGCCGGAGCTCGCCGCGACGGCGAACCACTTGTAAGCCTCGACCAGATCCTGCGGCACGCCGAGGCCGCGGGCGTAGAGGATGGCGAGATTGAACTGGCTGTCGCGGACGCCGTGCTCCGCCGCCTGGCGGAACAGCGAGGCGGCGCGCTCCAGATCGGGCTCACCACCAGCGCCCTCGGCGTAGAGCACCGCAAGATTGTGCATCGCCTTGACGTTGCCCTCTTCGGAAGCGCGGCGATACCATTGCTGCGCTTTGGCAAGGTCGCGCGGCACGCCGAGACCCTTCTCGTAGATCGAGCCGAGCCGATATTGCGCGGGAGCGAGGCCGGCTTCGGCGGCCTTCTCGTACCAGGCGACGGCGGTCGGCATGTCCTGGAGAACACCGCGGCCTTCTGCGTAGCGCGCCCCGACCTCAAACTCGGCGATCCGGTCGCCGGCGAGCGCGGCATCGCGAAGCCGCGTCGGGCCGATCGCGTCCGGCAGCGAAGCCGTGGTGGCCGCGCCGGCGGGCAGAGACGTCGTCGCCGGTGCTTGCGTCACCGGTTCCTGCGCGGCAGGCCCGATCGACGCGACCTCCGCCGGAGGCTCAACCGGCTCTACCGCGGCGGGCTTCGCGGTGTCGCTCGCGGTGACGGGCGTCCGGCTGCCGGTGTCGTCGGCCGGCGCCGCCTCGAAATCCTCCGGCCGCAGCCCCGACGGCTCGCTCGGCTCGGTGGCCGGAGCTTCGGCCATCGACGAAGAAGGCGTCGTCGCAGGCGGCATGGCCGGCGCGACCGCCGCCGACATGTTGGCGTCGTCGCTCTTCGGCGGCGTCACGGCGACCGTAGGCGTCGAAGCGGGCGCCTGGATGGAGGCATCGTCGCCGTTGATCAGCGCCATGATCGGCTTGTAGGGCCACACCTCGCTGCGGACGATCACCACGGCGGCGACGACCAACACAGCGGCGAGCGCCGCCGCCACCGCGGCACGCCGGGCGGAAAATACCCCGCCACGGCGGTGCGCGCCGCCTTCGGCCTCTTCGCCGGTGTCGGACACCTCCTCGGCGGCAGCGCGAGCGGCGCGGCGCGCGGCGGCCAGGAAATCGTCATCGACGATCGGCTGTTCCTCATCGCGACCGCGCGCAAGCGACCTCGATGCGCGCGCCTTGCGCGCGCCCGACATGAATTCCGTGTCCGAGCTCGGCGCGCCGGTCAGCGAGGAATCGAGCGGCGAATCCGTTCCGGGCTCAAGCGGAAGGTCGGAGGCCTCCTCAGGCTCCTCGGCCCCGGGCGAGAACGACTCGGCGCGTCCGCCGGTGGCGCGCCTCAGCAGCTGACGAGAGGTGAAGCGGCTCAGGAGCCCGCCGCTCGAAGGCTCGGTCGGCTCAGGCGCCGCCGCGCGCTTCGGCTCCGGCGGCGGTGGCGGAGGTGCTGGCTCCACCTGCTTCGGCGCGGGAGCAGTTCCGTCGGCGTCGCGCTCCAGAAACGCGATGCGCTTGACCACCGCCTCGAGCGTGTCCTGCACGGAGTCGATCGCGTCCGTGGTCTTCTTCTCCGCCGCCTCGGCCGAGTTCCGCAGCAAGGACACGTCCTCGGAGAGGGCGCGGGCGAGGCCGGCAATCGACTCCTGCTCCTCGTCGCTCACCGCGGCGGAGACATCACGCGGCGGGCGATAGCCGAGCGAGCGGCGGGTGTCGTCGAGGCGCTTCTCGATCGTCTTCAGGCTCGCCTCGATGCGCGCCAATCCGGCCGGGCCCTTCTCCGGATCGTCCAGAACGCGCGCGATGCGCTCTATCTGCGCCTCGAGCTGCGCGATCTTCGGGCCTTCCTGCGGAAGCCGCTCGAGCCGAGCGGCGATCGCGCGCATGAGATCGCCGAGATTGGGCTCGGCCTCGGAGGCCGCCGGCATCGAGCGCAACTCGCGCCGAAGCGACGCGATCTCGGACCTGAGCTCCGCCACGTCCGCCGGCGCCATGGACTCGCCGCCGGCCGAGAAGATGCGGCCGATGTCGTCGAGCTTCTTCTCAAGGCGCGAGAAGCTCTCGCCCGGCGCGCCGGCGACGGCAGCGGTGATCCTGTGCTCCAGCCGCTCCAGTACGCCGGCGGAAAACTCGCCGCCTTCGGCTCGTTCCTCCGGAAGCATGCGGACGGCGTATTCCATGCGATCGAACAGCTCGTTCAATCGCACCGGATCAATGCTCCTGCCCTTCAGCACCTCCAGACGGCTGACGATGGCGTCGAGCTGGGTCTGCAGGCCGCGCGGATCTGAGCTCTTGCCGGCGACGGCGGCAAGGCGGCCCTCGATCGCCTCGAGCCGCGCCGACAGCGGCGTCGCAGCATCCTCGGCGCCGAGATCGGCCAAGCGGTCGGAGATCTCGTGAAGCTTCTGCACCAGCGGCTTGAAGAGCGCGCTCGTATCCTGCGCACGCTTGCCGATCTCGCCGATCACAGCGTGCATGTCCTGAAGACGCGCTTCGAGCGGCTCGATCTGCTTCTGCGACAAATGCCGCGCCTGCGCGGCGAACTGCTCGCTCAGCTCGGCAAGCTTGCGGTCGAGGCTGCCGATGTCGCGGCGCGCGCCCGGCGCGTCCTGCGCGGCAATCGCCCCGGCGAGCGCGTCCATCCTCTCGGTCAGTCCCGAGAGGACCTCCGCGGCGGGGCCTTCTTCCTGCGCCTTGATCTGGGCGGCGAGCGCCGCCAGCCGGCTCTCCACCTGGGCGAACGATTCGCCGACGGCGCGGCGATCCTCGGTGAGATGTGCGCCGAGCGCGGAAATCCGCTCCTCGAGGCCGGAAAGGTCCGGCGTGCGCCCGCTCTCGCCTACCTCGCGAAGCTGAGTCGAAAGCTCGGCCAGCTGGTCTTCCAGCGCCATCGCGACGGATTTGCGCTGCCGGCGCGCCTCGACGAGGTCGGTCGCGACACTGCCGAGAGCCGCCTCGATCCTCTTCAGCGCTTCCTCGTCACTGAGCTCCTCCGGCAAGGCGTCGACGCGGTCGGCAAGCTTCAGAAGCTGCTCTTCGACGCGCGCGACCTCGCGCTGCGACGCGATCGTCTGAAGCTGACGCTTGAGACCGTCGACGCGCTCAAGCAGCTCCTCGGCGGCGGCGAGGCGATGGACCAGCCCCTCCATCCGGTCGAAGCGCTCAAGGACGGCGGCCTGATTCTCACGCACGGCGTCGAAGCCGGGAATCTCGACCTCTATGCCGTCGATCCGCTCGACCAGACCGGAAAGCTTGTCCTGGATGTCGCCCAAGCGATTGCCGGCCATGTTGCGCGCGGCGTTGAGCTTCATCTCCATCTCGTCGAGCCGCGAGCCGATGGCGCTCAGTCCTTCGCCCGCGGCGCGACCGCTGCGGGAGAGATCCGCCATGTCCTTCACGAGTTCGATGAGCTCGGCGCGAACAGGCTCGACCCGGTTCTCGTCCAAGCTCGACTGCAGCGCGTCGATGCGCGCCTCGATCTCGGAGAACTGCCGCTCGATCGTGGCGGCCATCTCGGCTTCCCGCCGCGCCGCCGCGACCTCGGCTTTCTTCTGCGCCCCTTCCATCTCGGCGCGACGCTTGGCCTCCGCCGCCTCGGCCTGACGACGCGCCTCGGCAACGTCGCCGAGACGAACGGCCTCCGCTTCCTGCATCGCGCGGCGCTGCTCGGCGGCTGCTTCTTCCGCTTGGCGGCGCAGCCTCTCGTCGGCAGCCTCGGCCTTGCGCATCGCTTCGGCCACTTCGGCCTGACGCCGCGTCTCCGCCTCGTCGGCCCGGCGCATCGCCTCGGTAAGCTGGTCCTGCCGCCGGGTTTCAGCCATCTCGGCCCGGCGCCTGGCCTCAGCCAATTCGTTCTGCCGCCGCGCCTCGGCCTGCTCGGCCTGGCGCCTCGCCTCGGCAATCTCGGCCTGCCGTTTGGCTTCGGCCAGTTCGACCTGACGCTGCGCTTCCATCGCCTCGGCACGCCGCTGCGCTTCGGATTTGATGATCTGCCGCGGCCGCGCCCCTTCGCCCATCTCGTCGTGATGCGGATCGGGCCGGATGATTTGCCGCGACGTCGGCTCTATGCGCACCTCGGACTCCCGCCGCTCCCTTTCCGCTCGCGCGCGACGAGCCTGCTTGGCCCGCTCTGCGGCCTCCTCCGCCTCGGCAAGGCGACGCGACTCCGCAAGCTGAGCGGCGGCGTCTTCCCGCTCCGGGTCCTTCTTTGCGCCCTCCGGCTCGTCCTTCGCCGGCGGGTCCTCCCGCTCGGGGCGGCGCCGGGCCGCGGCGGGCTCACCGCCGCGCTGCTGCAAGCGCTTGCTCAGCGCCTCAAGCCGCGCCTCCAGTCGATCGAGGCTGTGCGTGACGGTCGCTTCGCCGCCTTCGTCCGCGGCGCCCCCTCGCACGCGGCCGCCTTCCGCGGGCGCGGCCGAGCGGTCGCGCCGCTCCATCTCTTCGAGGCCCTCCGAAAGCTTCCGCACGGCTAGGTCCAATTCATCGACGCTCGGGCCGCGCTCCGCCGGCCGGCGCGGCGCAGGCTTCTGCGGACCGGCCAAGCGTCCGTCCTCGGCGAAACGAGAGTCGAGCAGATCGTCGGCCATCCGCTCGTCCTCGCCGGCCTTATTACGCTTTTCGGCCGAGCCCTCGTCCGCCCTTGCACCCCAAAAGGATCGCGAGACCATCGCTGCTCCTCAGCGAAACTCAGCGCGAGTGCGCGCCTCCTTCGGCACGAATCGCCCGTATTCCGCCGCAAAGTGAAGATGATCGTAACGAAGGTAAATAGACGGTTAATCCCCGAACCTCATTTCCGAAAAATTAACCACAACTCTTTAGAATTATGACCATCCTGGGCCCGTTCGCCAGAGCGGGCCGTCGTTGATCATTACGTTAACGGAAGGTAGCGCGGCCGGGGTTCAGTGTCGACGCGTGCCCCGGTCCCCGTGCCGCCGAAGCCCCGTGGGACTCAAAATGCAGACATTTTCGATCGGCGAGCTCGCACGCGAATTCGCAGTCAGCCTCAGAACGCTCCGCTTCTATGAGGATAAGGGCCTCATCCATCCGCAACGCCAAGGCCTCAACCGCGTCTATAGCCGGCGGGAGAAGGCCCGCATCCGACTCATCATCATGGGCAAGAAGGTCGGCTTCTCGCTCGACGAGATCAAGGAGATGCTCGATCTCTACGATCTCAAGGACGGGCGCGCGCCCCAGCTCAGAGCGGCGCTCGACCGCTTCGGCCGGCATGTGGAGGTCCTCACCCGCAAGAAAGAGGACATCGAGCGCGCGATCGCCGAGCTGACGCGCACGATGACGGTGATCGAAGGGATGCTTCACGAAAGAGAAGTATCAGAGCGGAGCCCGAGCGAGCCGGTCTTACAGGCGACCGGGTGAGGATTTGCTGCGGGCTCGGGAGGCGCTTACGTTCGCGTAACCTTGAGGTGAAGAATGCCGATCTACAAAGCGCCGGTCGAGAGCGTTCTCTTCTTGCTTCGCGACGTGCTCGGCTACGAGCGCTACTCGAACCTCGCCGGCTTCTCCGACGCGCCGCTCGACACCGTTGCCGCGATCCTCGAGGAAGCCGCCAAATTCAGCGAGGACGTGCTGCAGCCGTTGAACCGGGTCGGCGACACGGAAGGGTGCCGGCGCAACGAGGACGGCTCGGTGACCACGCCGACCGGCTTCAAGCAAGCCTATAAGACCTTCTCCGAGGCCGGATGGATCGGGCTTTCCGCCGATCCGAAGCATGGCGGACAGGGCTTGCCTTATGCGCTCGCCGCCGCCGTGAACGAGTTCACGACCTCGGCGAACATGGCGTTCGGCATGTATCCGGGCCTGGCGCAAGGCGCGATCGCGGCGATCGAGCAGCACGGCTCGGCGGAGCAGCAGGCGATCTATCTGCCGAAACTCGTCTCCGGCGCGTGGCTCGGAACGATGAACCTGACGGAGCCGCAATGCGGCACCGATCTCGGGCTCATCAAGACGAAGGCCGTTCCCGCCGACGAGGGAACCTACCGCATCACCGGGCAGAAGATCTTCATCTCCGCCGGCGAGCACGATCTCTCGGAGAACATCGTGCATCTCGTGCTGGCGCGCATCGAGGGCGCGCCGGAGGGAACGAAGGGCATCTCGCTCTTCATCGTGCCGAAGCTCCTCCCCGACGCGGAGGGAAACGCCGGCGCGCGGAACGCCGTCTCCTGCGGTTCCATCGAGAAGAAGATGGGTATCCACGGCAACGCCACCTGCGTCATGAACTATGACGGCGCGACAGGCTTCCTCGTCGGTGAGCGGGAAAAGGGGCTGCGCGCCATGTTCACGATGATGAACGAGGCGCGGCTCGGCGTCGGCGTGCAGGGGCTAGCGCTTTCCGAAGTCGCCTATCAGAACGCAGCGCTCTATGCGCGCGAGCGGCGGCAGGGACGCTCGATCTCCGGCGCGAAGGAGCCGGATCAGACGGCCGATCCGATCATCGTGCATCCGGACGTCAGGCGCATGCTGATGTCGATCCGCGCCTTCAACGAGGCGGCGCGGGCGTTCATGCTCTGGGTCGCGCTCAAAGGCGACGCTGCGCACCGCTGCGAGGACGACAAGGAGCGGGTCGCGGCCGACGACCAGATGGGCCTGATGACGCCGGTCCTGAAAGGCGTCCTCACCGACACCGGGTTTAGCAACGCCGTTCAGGCGCAGCAGGTCTTCGGCGGCCACGGCTATATCGCCGAGCACGGCATGGAGCAGTTCGTGCGCGATGCGCGGATCGCCATGATCTACGAGGGCGCCAACGGCATCCAGGCGCTCGATCTCGTCGGCCGCAAACTGCCGAAGGACGGCGGGCGCGCCGTAATGGCCTTCTTCAACGAGGTCGGCGCGTTCGTGAAGGAGAACGAAGCGGACGCAGCGCTCGAGCCCTATATTACGCCGCTCAAGGCCGGCCTCGACCACCTGCAGCAGGCGACGATGTGGTTCATGCAGAACGCCATGGCGAAGCCCGACAATGCCGGCGCGGGCTCGACCGACTACATGCACCTCTTCGGACTCGTGGCGCTCGGCTACATGTGGAGCAGAATCGCCAAGGCGGCGAACGAGAAGCTGAAGGACGGCGCGAACGGGGATGCGGCGTTCTACGAGACGCGGCTGACGCTCGGGCGCTACTTCATGGAGCGCACGATGCCGGAAACGGCCGCGCATCTCGCACGGATATCGTCAGGCGCCGACGCGATGATGGCGATGAAGGCGGAAGCTTTCTAAGCCTCGCGAATGACTACGCGGCTTCCCGTCAATCTGGCGCGGTTTGCTGTCCGGCGCGGCGGCACTACAATGTTCAATGCGCGCGCGGCACCAGAAGTCCTAGACTGGCTGGAAGCTCACGGTGCAACAGTGCTGGGAGTCGATGCGTTCTTTCTGACCAATGCGGAAACGCGGCCTAGCTTAGCCGATTCCGTTGACGATGGCGGGATTGCCCGAGCGAGACGGCACATCGAAGCCCGCGCCGACAAGCCCCTTTTCTTCGAGATCGTGACCGACCTCGATATCCAACAGGTGGATCAAGATGCCTGAAGCCTTCATCTATGACGCGGTCAGGATGGCGCGCGGCCGGGGAAAGCCCGACGGCGCGCTGCACGAGGTGCCGGCTGTTCGGCTTGCGTCGGCCGTCCTCGACGCGATCCGCGAACGCGCTCGACACCAGTGACCTCGCTGTGGCGCGGAACGGGCGGGCACGCACACGCAAAATGAAGCCGTCACGAATCCTGCTCGCGAACATTGTTGCCACCGGCGCACTCTATATCGCCAGCTTCGTGGCGTTAGGTGGTTCGGTTCCGACGATCGACTCGAGCGGGCAAGAGATCGTTCAATGGTTCTCGGAGAACGGTACGGGAGCGCGGATCTACGCCTGGACGGCGGCGCTCATCTCACTCGGGCTCGCCGTTTTCGGCGGACAGGTCTCAGCACTTCTTCCCAGGCCGCACCGATACGTCTTTTTGGCCGGAGTTCTGGGATTCGCCATCACGGCACAGGTCCAAGCCTGGTTCTGGGCAGGCTTGGCATTTCGTCCGCAAGGTCTCGATCTGGGAGCCGCACGCACCATCTTCGATATCGCAGCTTTCTGGGGCCCATTGGTCAACGGATCAACGATGACCATGGCAGCCGCGGTCGCCGCTCTCGGGATCGGCGCATCGCCGATCATCCCACGTTGGCTCACGTGGTTGAGCGCCGTCTTCTTTCTCGAGCAGGCAATCGAGACGGTTACCGTCTTCGGACAGACCGGATTCATCGCGCCGGGCGGCACCATGAATGTGTATCTCGGAGGCGTCCTCGGATTTCTGTGGGTCGCGGGGGTGGTCCACTGGGCTCTTCAGCGCATCGACTCGGCTGGTCAACACGAAGAGACGCAGACCTAGTGGCGGGGGAGTCCACCCCTAACCACTCCTGTTGTTGAAGGCTGGCTGCCCTCAGCCGGTCTTGCGCTTGAACGCGCCTTCGATGAGAGCCTGGTCGAATCCACCCGGCGCGCGGCCGTCGACCGCGTAGCGATAGACGGCGGCGGCGTAGATGCCGCTCAGCGCCGCCCCGATCAGGATCACAAGCAGGAATGCGAGGACCGCTGCGGAGACGAGCGGGATGCCGAGCACGGCGTAGCCTTCGTCGGTGAGCATCATCCCGCCGCCGATGCCGACCAGCGCGACGACAAAGCCGGCGAAGGAGAGCACCAGCGAGATGCCGGCATTGCCGATCAGGTTCTCTCCCCACGTCTTCTTCAGAAGCACGGCGCTCTTCCTGATCGCTTCCATCGGCCCGACGCCCTCCGCCGCGAGCACCGGCACGACGAGGAACGTGGTGACGGTCCATGCGAGGCCGAGGCCGGCTTCGAGCAGCCGGCCGATGAAACCGAGGCGCTCGGCAATCATGCGCAGGACGACGCCGATCGTGGCGGAGATGACGGCGTAGCCGAAGATCACGCCGATTCGGCTTTGCGCCAGAGCGAGAGCGGAGCCGATCGTCGGATTGCCGCCCTCCAGCCGGTCGATCGCGGCGCCGACGAGCGCGGTGTTGAAGTGGACGATGACGAAATACTGAACGACGTAGAAGACGAAGAGCCCGGCATAAAACGAGACGCCGAGCGCCTCCGGGTCTCCCTGCTGCATCGCCTCGAAGGCTCCGGCGAGCGCGGCCGCGCCGAGGAAGGCCGCGAGCACGAGAACGGTGGCGACGCCGGAAAGGAGCGGCAGGACGAGAAGCTCCTTGTCGGAGCGAAGCACACCCCAGCTCGCCTTGATCAGGAGCCAGCTGCGCCCGAAGCGCGAGAGAATGCCAGGCATTTCGGATGATCCCTGCGGCGACGGCTCGCCTGCGCAACCCACGCGAAACCCGCGGGGGCTTTCCGGCTATGCTCGGGAGCTTGACTGAAAGAATCGTAAAGCGCATCGACCATCGTGACGCCCGACCAGGGCCGCGCTGCCGCCATGCTCGAGGTGTGGTGAAGAAAGCGTGTGGACGCCGCGCCCGAAGCGGCGCGAATTCGGAGGATGCATGGCCGAAGCCTTCATCTATGACGCGGTCCGCACACCGCGGGGACGCGGAAAGCCCGACGGGGCGCTGCACGAGGTGCCGACGGTCCGGCTCGCCGCGACGGTTCTGAACGCCATCCGCGAGCGAAACGCGCTCGACACCAAGCTCGTCGACGACGTGATCCTCGGCTGCGTCGATCCGGTCGGCGAGGCGGGCGGCGACGTCGCCCGCGCCGCCGTGTTCGCCGCCGATTACGGCGCGCACGTGCCGGGGATGCAAATCAACCGCTTCTGCGCCTCCGGGCTCGACGCGGTGAACATGGCAGCGGCGCAAGTGATGACGGGCTATCACGACGTCGTCGTCGCCGGTGGCGTCGAATCGATGTCGCGCGTCGGCATCGGCATGTCGGGCGGCGCTTGGCCGGTCGACCCGGAAGTCGCGGTGCCTTCCTATTTCATGCCGCAGGGCGTCTCCGCCGATCTGATCGCCACGAAGTACGGCTTCAGCCGTGACGATTGCGACGCCTACGCGGTCGAAAGCCAGAAGCGCACGGCGGCGGCGTGGAGCGAGGGACGCTTCACCAAATCTGTCGCGCCGGTCACCGACGTCAACGAGCTGATCCTGCTCGACCACGACGAGCATCCGCGCCCCGACACCAACATGCAGGGGCTCGCGGCGCTCAACCCATCGTTCGAGATCATCGGACAAATGGGCGGCTTCGACGCCGTCGCTATTCAGGCGCATCCGGAAATCGAGAAGGTCAAGCATGTGCACCATGCCGGCAATTCCTCCGGCATCGTCGACGGCGCCGCTGCCGTGCTCGTCGCCAATCATGCGGGCGGCAAGGAGATGGGCCTGACGCCGCGCGCGAAGATCCGCGCCTTCGCCAATATCGGCTCCGACCCGGCACTGATGCTGACGGGGCCGATCGACGTGACGGACAAGGTGCTTCGACGCTCCGACATGATGCTCTCCGACATCGACCTCGTGGAGATCAACGAAGCCTTCGCCTCCGTCGTGCTGCGCTACTGCCAGGCCTTTGACCTCGATCCGGCGAAGGTCAACGTCAACGGCGGCGCCATCGCCATGGGGCATCCGCTCGGCGCGACCGGCGCGATGATCTTAGGCACCGTGCTCGACGAGCTGGAGCGCCGCGACCTTTCGACTGCGCTGGTGACGCTTTGCATCGGCGCCGGCATGGGCACGGCGACGATCATCGAGCGGGTGTAACCCGCCGCCTTCACTATCGGAGGACGCCTTTGGCTTACGAGAATTTCCGTATCGAGACCGACGGCAACGGGATCGCGGTCGTCACCTGGGACATGCCCGGCCGCTCGCTCAACGTCTTCACCGCGAGGGCGATGGAGGAGCTCGAAGCGATCGTCGAGGAGGTCGCGAGCGACGACGCGATCAAGGGCGCGGTGATCCATTCCGGCAAGAAGGATTTTTCCGGCGGCGCCGACATCACCATGATCCACGCGCTGCTTTCGGAGTTCCGGTCGCGCGAGACGCGCGACGCGAATGCGGCGAGGCGTGATCTCCTCTTCGAATCCGCGCGCATGTCGCGGCTCTGGCGGCGGATCGAGACCTGCGGCAAGCCTTTCGTGGTCTGCGTGCAGGGCGTGTGCATGGGCGGCGCCACAGAGCTGGCACTTGCCGCTCACGGCCGCATCATGGCCGACGACAAGGCGACGCGGATGGCGCTGCCGGAAGTGAAGATCGGCATCTTCCCCGGCGCCGGCGGCACGCAGCGCGTGATGCGCATGGCCGACGCGCAGGCGGGTCTCCAATATCTTCTCAAGGGTTCCGGCGCCGACGCCAAGAAGGCGAAGGCGATGAAGCTCGTCGACGAGGTCGTGCCGCGCGAGAAGCTGGTGGAGACCGCGAAGGCGATGCTCAAGAACGGGCTGAAGCCGGTGAAGCCGTGGGACGTGAAAGGCTGGAAGCCTGAGGGCGCCGCACGCGTCTTCTCGCCGGCCGGATTCCAGCTCTGGCCGGCGGCGAACGCGATCTATCGCAAGGAGACCTACGACAACTATCCGGGTGCGCGCGCGCTCCTGCAATCCGTCTTCGAGGGCCTGCAGCTTCCGATGGACCAGGCGCTGATGGTCGAGAGCCGCTACTTCGCGCATGTGCTGCAGACGAAGGAGGCGGCGGCGATGATCCGCTCGCTCTTCGTCTCGCTGCAGGAACTCAACAAGGGCGCGCGCCGGCCGCCGGCGGAACCGCCGCATACGGTCAAGAAGCTCGGCGTGCTCGGCGCCGGCTTCATGGGCGCCGGCATCGCCTATGTCTCCGCACTTGCCGGGATCGAGGTCGTGCTTCTCGACCGCGACATGCCGTCGGCCGAGAAGGGCAAGGCGCATTCCGACAAGCTCAGCGACGGCGCCATCAAGCGCGGCGCGATGAGCGCGGAGGAGAAGCAGGCGCTTCTTTCGCGCATCAAGCCGACGGCCGACTATGCCGATATCGCCGGCGCCGATCTCGTCGTCGAGGCGGTGTTCGAGGAGCGCGGCGTCAAGGCGGAGGCGACGAAGAACGCCGCAGCGCATCTTTCATCGGATGCGGTCTTCGCGTCGAACACCTCGACGCTGCCGATCACCTCGCTCGCCGAGACCTACGCCGACCCGGAGAAGTTCATCGGCATCCACTTCTTCTCGCCGGTCGACCGCATGATGCTGGTGGAGATCATCATGGGCAAGAAGACCGGCGACAAAGCGCTCGCCACGGCGCTCGACTACGTGCGGCAGATCAAGAAGACGCCGATCGTCGTCAACGACAGCCGCGGCTTCTACGCCAACCGCTGCGTCATGGCGTATCTGCTCGAGGGTCATTTGATGCTGAGCGAAGGCGTACCGGCCGCAATGATCGAAAACTGCGCGCGCGCCGCCGGCATGCCGGTCGGGCCGCTTTCCCTGACCGATGAGATCGGTATCGACCTTGCCTGGAAGATCCTGCAGGCGACGAAGAAGGACGCCGGCACGGAAATCCTCATCGACCCGCGGCAGGAGACGCTGCTCGAAGAGCTGGTGGTGAAGCGCGAGCGCTTCGGGCGGAAGAACGCGAAGGGCTTCTACGACTATGTCGGGCGCGAGAAGTCGCTGTGGCCGGGGCTTGCGGAGATCGCGACGCCGAAACCCGCCGACCAATTCGATGCAAGCGAGCTGAAGTCGCGCTTCCTCGCGACGCAGGCGCTCGAAGCAGCGCGCACGGTCGAGGAAGGCGTCATCACCGATCCGCGCGAAGCGGATGTCGGTTCGATCCTCGGCTTCGGGTTCGCCCCGTTCACCGGCGGCACGCTCAGCTACATCGACGGCATGGGCGCGGCGGCTTTCGTTTCGCTCGTGGAACAGCTCGCCGAAAAGTACGGCGAACGCTTTCGACCGAATGCGCTTCTCAAGGAGATGGCGGCGAACGGCGAGACCTTCTACGGGCGCTTCGCGCCGGCGGCCGGCAAGGCGGCCTGACGTGTCCCCACGCTAATCGGACCAGCGTCGCGCTTTATCGGTTCAGCCGACCGGGAAGAAGGACTATATTCCTGCGGGTTCGGGGAGACGCGCGATGTGGAGCCACGAGTCCGTTTGGGGGGCGATCGATGCGCTTGCCGCGCGGCACGGTCTCAGCCCCTCCGGACTTGCCAAGAAGTCCGGACTCGATCCGACCGCTTTCAATCCCTCCAAGCGTCACGGCGCCGACCGGCGACCGCGCTGGCCGTCGACGGAGTCGATCGCGAAGGTGCTCGCCGCGACGGGCGAGACGCTCGAGGGATTCGTCGGGCTCGCCGCACCCAAGGAGAAGATGCCGCTGCATCCGGTGAATGCGCGCGGCGGCTTCGAAGAGGGTCTTCGTCCAGTGCCGCTTCTCGGTTTCGCGCAGGCCGGCGCCGGCGGCTTCTTCGACGACGGCGGCTTTCCCGCCGGGCAGGGCTGGGACGAAATCGCCTTTCCGGGACTCGCCGACGAATCCGCCTACGCGCTCGAAGTCACCGGCGATTCCATGCTGCCGCTTTATCGCGACGGCGACGTGATCATCGTCTCGCCTTCCGCGCGGGTGCGTCGCGGCGACCGCGTCGTGGTCAAGACGCGTGACGGCGAGGTGATGGCGAAGGTCTTGAAGAGGAAGACGCAGAGCGCGATCGAGCTGGCGTCGTTCAACCCCGACCACGGCGAGCGCACGGTGGCGCTCCACGACATCGACTGGATGGCGCGCATTCTTTGGGCGAGCCAATAGCGACTGAGCTTCCTTTCCTGGACATTCATAACTGTCGGCGCATCATCGCTCGCGATGATTCGCGCGATCTCGCTTGCGCTTCTGTGCGCCGCCTCGTTCGCCGCGGTCTATTGGGTGACCGCGCCGGACGCGGAGGAACCTGTCGCGCAGGCTCCAGCAACAGAGTCGCCGGTCGCAATGGACAGCACGGACCTCACGCTCAGATCGGAACCGGAAACGCAGCCGACGCATCCGGTGCGCGACGTCACACCGTCGAACGTCACCGCGGGTCCGAAGGTGACCGGGCCGCTTGTTCGCGTCAGCCCGCCGAGCGCCGAAGAGCCGACCCCGCCACCGGAAGCGCGGCGCGAGCTGCTCTACAAGCCGGTCGTCCTATCGGCCGGCGTGATCCAAGCGCGCGACATCGAGATCCGCCTTGCCGGCATCGCGGTGACGGAGCCGGAGCGAAGCTGCGGCGACGGCGCCTCGGCCTGGCCGTGCGGTCGCGTGGCGCGCGCAGCCCTTCGCCGCTTCATCCGCGGACGCGCGATCGGGTGCGAGATTCCGCCAGGCTCGGATGCTATCCCGAACCCGGCGCACTGCTTCGTCGGCGCCGACGACATTGCCGAATGGCTCGTGGCGCAGGGCTGGGCGAAGCGAAGCGGCAGCGACTATTCCGACGCGGAGAAGGCGGCGCGCGACGGCAAGCTCGGCCTTTACAGCGAAAACCGGCCGGGGCTTCAGCCGGACGAGGTCGCAGCGCGGCGCTAGCGCATGTTCCCACCCCGGAAGGGCGTGCTTTCCGGGATCATGCCTTGGCCAGCGCGCCGGAAAGCGCCTTCCCGATCAGCGCGCGCGTCTCGGGAACACCGAAGATCGAAACGAAGGAGCCGAAGCGCGGCCCGCGCTCCTGCCCGAGCAGAAGCTCGTAAAGCGTGGCGAAGAAGCCCTGCCCCACGCCCGGGCGCGCGCCTTCCTCCTTCGGCGGCGTCTGGTAGCGCTCGAAGGAGCGGCCGACGTCGTAGACCGCGGTCTGGATCGACTCCGCGTCGGCGTCTTCGGGAAGCGATGCGAGCGTGGAATCGAGCTTCGCGAGCGCCTCGCGCTCCACTGCGTCGGGCGCGCGGAAGCGCTTCGTCGGTTTCACGAAGTCATGATAGTAGCGCACAGCATAGTGCACGAGCCGGTCGAGCGCCGGCTCCGTCTGCTTGGTCACGCCGGGACGGTGCCGCGTGATGAAGCCCCAGAGGATATCGGCATCCTCGGTGTTCGACGCGCTTGCGAGATTCAGAAGCATCGAGAACGGCACCGGAATCGACTCGTCCGGCGGATGGCCGGCATGGATGTGCCACACCGGGTTCTGCAGCCGCGCCGTCCAATCCTGCTTCGGGAAGCCGTCGAGGAACTGGTAATAATCGTCGACGGCGCGCGGGATCACATCGAAATAGAGCCGCTTCGCCGCACGCGGCTTCTGGAACATGTAAAGCGACAGGCTCTCCGGCGATGCGTAGGAAAGCCAATCGTCGATGGTGAGACCGTTCCCCTTCGACTTCGAGATCTTCTGCCCGTGCTCGTCGAGGAAGAGTTCGAAGTTGAAGCCGTCGGGCGGCGTGCCGCCGAGCGCCTTGCAGACCTTCGACGACAGCGTGACGGAATCGATCAGGTCCTTGCCCGACATCTCGTAGTCGACGCCGAGCGCCACCCACCGAAGCGCCCAGTCCGCCTTCCATTGGCACTTCACGCGCCCGCCGGTGACGGGCGTCGTCATCTCCTCGCCGGTCTCCGGGTCGACATAGGTGATGGTGCCGGCCTCGACGTCGCGCGCGACGGTCGGCACCTGAAGCACGATGCCGGTGCGCGGTGAGATCGGCAGGAAGGGCGAATAGGTGGCGCGGCGCTCGGGCCCGAGCGTCGGCAGGATGATCGCCTTCACCTCGTCGTAGTGGGCGAGCATCTTCAGAAGCGTCGCGTCGAAGCGGCCGGAGCGATAGGTCTCCGTCGCGCTCATGAACTCGTAGTCGAAGCCGAACTGGTCGAGGAAGGCGCGAAGGCGCGCATTGTTGCCGGCGCCGAAGGACGGATATTTGTCGGTGAAGGGATCGGGCACTTCCGTCAGCGGCTTGCCGAGATAGGCCATCAGCCGTTCCGGGTCGGGCACGTTGTCGGGAACCTTGCGAAGACCGTCCATGTCGTCGGAAAAACAGATGAGCCGCGTCTTGATGCTGTCGTCGGTGAGCACGCGGAAGGCGTGACGGACCATCGCGGTGCGCGCCACCTCGCCGAATGTGCCGATATGCGGCAGGCCGGAGGGGCCGTAGCCCGTCTCGAACAGCATCTCGGCATTTTCGTTTGCAGCGCCTGCAGCGCTGCCGGCAAACCCGCGACGCTTGGCGCGCTCGATGAGCTTCCTCGCCTCCTCGAAGGGCCAGGCCTTGGAGACGCGCGCAGCTTCGAGCCATTCGGCCGGAAATTCGCTCATGACCTCAAAGATATGGACAGCCGCACTCCCGACATTGGGGGCGGCGCGCGGACCTTAGTGGCGGGACTCGGCGGAATCAACGTGGGCGCTCGGCGCTCCTCGGCGTTTACGAAACGCCACCTTTCTTGCGCTACTCGGAAAGCGAACGCAGCATCAGCGGTGACCGGGTGACAGCATGCGACCAGTCAGACTTTGCACTCTCATTCTCGCGGCCGCACTTTGGGCCGGCAGCGGGCCGATCGCCGCAGCGGCCTGCGGCGACGATTCCTCCGGCTTCAAGGCGTGGGTGGAGACGTACAAACAGGACGCGCTGGCGCAAGGTCTGTCGCGGGGGACGGTGGCGGCGCTCGACACCGTCACATACAGCACCGCCACGATCCGCCTCGACCGCAACCAGCACGTCTTCAAGCAGAGCTTCGAGCAGTTCTCCGGCCGGATGATCCCGCCGCGCATGAAGCGGGCGAAAAGCCAGCTTCAAAAGAACGCCGGCGTGCTCGCGAACGTCGAAGCGCAGTTCGGGGTGCCGAAAGAGATCGTCGTCGCGATCTGGGGACTGGAGACCGACTTCGGCGCGGTCAGGAGCAACAACTCGGTGCTCTCCGCCGTGGCGACGCTCGCCTATGATTGCCGCCGCTCGGATTTCTTCCGCGGCCAGCTCATCGACGCGCTTCGGGTGATCGATCGCGGCGACCTGACGGCGGCGCAGATGATCGGCGGCCTGCACGGCGAGATCGGGCAGACGCAGTTCCTGCCTTCGTCCTACGTCGCCTTCGCGGTCGACTTCGACGGCGACGGCCGCGCCGACCTGATCCGCTCATCCGCCGACGTGCTGGCTTCGACTGCCAATTATCTCAGAGGCTACGGCTGGAAGACGGGCGCGGACTGGATGCCGGGCACGGCCAACTTCGCGGTCATCAAGCAGTGGAACAAGTCCGACGTCTATTCGCGCACGGTGGCGGAGTTCGCACGGCGGCTGGCGGAGGGGTGAGGAAGCGCGAGCGAACCTTCCCATAGGGAGACGGTGGCTGCGGAGCAACCGGACGAGGGGATGCAATCGTCCGAAGGATGCCGTAGCCCCTCACCCGTCGCCGGAGCCGGTCCTCGGGCCGGCCAGAGGCCGGACCCTGGGGCGACACCCTCTCCCCATGGGAGAGGAACGGCGCCTAGAACAGCCCCACCGGGAAATACCTTAGATAAAGCTCTTCGTAGGTGCCGGCGCGGTAGACCTCGCGCAGCGCATAGTCGACGGCGAATTTGAGCTCGCGGTCCTCCGCCTTCATGACGATGGCAAGGCCGGCGCCGAAATAGCGGTCGTCGAGATAGGCGCCGCCGGAGAAAGCGCAGCAATCTTCCGACTCCTCGCCGTTCAGCCAGAAAGAAAGGCTCAGCGCATCGCCGAAGACGGCGGCGAGCCTGCCCGCCTTCAGCTGGGCGAGCGGATCGGCCATGGTCTGGTAGCAGGCGACGTGCACATCGGGGAAGAACTTGTCGAGATAGGCCGCGTGCGCCGACCTGCAAACCACGCCGACGAAGCCCTCGGGCGCGGGCGGGCCGGGATCGAAGGGCACAGTCTTGCGCACGACGAAGCGGCCGGGAATCTTGAGATACGCCTGGCTCGATATCAGCCCTTCGGCTGGCGCCTTCTCGACGTCGAAGCCGGCGATGATGGCGTTGCCGGTGCCGTCTTTCAGCCCCTCGACGAGCGTGTCGAAGGGGCGCGCCTGGATGGCGCACTGGACCTTCAGCACGTCGCACACGGCCTTCGCGAGATCGACGTCGAAGCCGATCAGGATGCCGCGGCGGTCGCGAAAGGCGAAGGGTGGGAAGTCGTCGGTGGTGAGGAAGCGGATGGCGCCGATCTCGCTCGCCGAAGGCCGCTCGATGCGCGCGCGCGGATCCCAGAAGTTCGGGACGACGACCGCCTCGCTGGGTGGCGCAGCAGCAGTCGTATCGTTGCCCGGCGGCGCGGCGCCCGGCGCCTGCGCGTAGGATCGCGGCGCAGGGATGAGAACGCAAAGCGCAATGAAGACGAAGGAAGGAAGGCGCAGCATCTTATCCGGCGAGACTCGCAGCAATCGCATTGTCGCCCGTTCTCCCCTAAACGGGAAGGGCCGACGAAACCAGGAGGAGACGTGCTCGACGGCATAGCCCGGCGGCTGATCGTCCCGCCGCTCGACCGGCTCGGGCGGGCGCTCGCGCGTCAGGGCGTCAAAGCCGATCACGTCACCTGGGCGGGCTTCGCGCTCGGGCTTCTGGCGGCTGCGGCGATAGCGGCGCGGCTTCATCTGCTCGGGCTCCTGCTCGTGCTCTCAAGCCGTCTCTGCGACGGGCTCGACGGCGCCGTGGCGCGGGCGAGCGTCAAGACCGACCGCGGCGGTTTCCTCGACATCGTGCTCGACTTCGCCTTCTACGGCGCGATCCCGCTCGCCTTCGCGATCGCCGAGCCCGAGAAGAACGCGCTCGCAGCGGCAGTGCTGCTCTTCGCCTTCTACGCCAACGGCGCGAGCTTCCTCGGCTACGCGGTGATGGCGGAGAAGCGGAAGCTCGTCTCGGAAGCGCGCGGCTCGAAGTCGCTCTATTTCACGACGGGGCTGGCGGAAGCGACGGAGACGATCATCGTCTTCGTGCTCTTCTGTCTCTTCCCGTCGGCGTTTCCGCTGATCGCCTATGTGTTCGCGGCAATGACGCTGGTGACGACGGGCGCGCGGATTGTGTTGGCGCTGAGGACATTTCACTGAGATCGAGACGAGCACCCTAACCTCCCCCTTGAGGGGAGGTCGGAGCTCTTCAAGCCGAAGGCGCAGAAGACGCCGGGAGGGGGTCAGTACGCCGGGCGGCCCACCCCCTCCCGGACTTTCGATGCTCGCTCCGCTCGCCGAAAGTCCGACCTCTCCTCAAGGGGGAGGTCAAGGTCCCGCGCCCCTTCGCCCTTAGGCCGAGACGGCTCGCAACGTCGGGGCGGAGGCGGCGTCGAGCGCCTGCGTCAGGTCTTCGGCGAGGTCGAGCGGGTCTTCCAGCCCGACGGAGAGCCGGATCAGCCCATCGCCGATGCCGAGCGCCGCGCGCTCCTCCTCCTTCAGCCGCTGGTGCGTCGTCGTCGCCGGATGCGTGACGAGGCTCTTGGCGTCACCGAGATTGTTGGAGATCTTCACGACCTCCAGCGCCCGCAAGACATCGAAGGCGCCGCGCTTGCCGCCCTTCACGTCGAAGGCGATCATGGTGCCGCCCGACGCCATCTGCCGTGCCGCCAGAGCGCGCTGCGGGTGGCTCTTGTGGCCGGGATAGTAGATGCGCTCGATCGCCGGGTGGTCGGCGAGCACCTCGGCGAGCTTCGCCGCCGATTCCGCCTGCCGCGTCACCCGCACTTCCAACGTCTCGAGCGCCTTCAAGAGCACCCAGGCATTGAAGGGGCTGAGCGAGGGGCCAGTGTGCTTCAGGTAAGGAAAGAGCTTCTCCTCGATCCACGTCTCGTCGGAAAGCACAATGCCGCCGAGGCAGCGCCCCTGCCCGTCGATGTGCTTGGTCGCCGAATAGACGACGGCGTGCGCGCCGAGCTTCAAGGGATGCTGGAAGAGCGGCGTGGAGAACACGTTGTCGACGATAAGGCGCGCGCCGGCCTCGCGCGCGATCTTGGCCACGGCGGCGATGTCGATCAGCTCGAGCGTCGGGTTCGACGGGCTTTCCAGGAAGAAAGCTTTCGTCTCCGGCCTGACCGCCTTCTTCCACGCATCAATGTCGCGGCCGTCGATCAGCGTCGAAGAAACGCCGAGACGCGGCAGCAGCGTTCCGATCACGTAGTCGCAGGAGCCGAAGAGCGCACGCGACGAGACGACATGGTCGCCGGCCTTCAGGTCGCAAAGCAGCGAGGCGGTGACCGCGGCCATGCCACTCGCGACTGCGCGCGCAGCCTGCGCGCCTTCGAGCAGGCACATGCGCTCCTCGAACATGGCGACGGTCGGGTTGGCGTAGCGCGAATAGACGAAGCCCGGATCGTCGCCCTTGAAGCGCGCCTCGGCCGCCTCGGCGTCGGGATAGACGAAGCCCTGGGTCAGGAAGAGCGCCTCGGAAGTCTCGGCGAATTGCGAGCGCATGGCGCCGCCATGCACGAGCTCGGTGGCGGGGCGGTATTTCTTCCTCGGTTCGCTCGACTTCGACGGTGGCTGGGACGCCATGGGGAAACCTCCAACAAAAACCCGGCCGCGCTTTCCTCGAAAAGCAAGACCGGGGGTTTCCACCTCCGGCCTTTTAGCAAGTTGTTTTAACGTGGCTGCAAGCCGGCCGGCCCAAATTCACCACGGAACAAGCCAGGGTTAGCGCCCGACGGCCTTGGCGTCAATGCCGGCGTCCGATAGGGCTCTCCGGGACATGACGAGCTCGCAGCAAGGCATCCTCCCGGACGCGGCGATCAGGCGACTGATCGACGAGGGCGCGATCTCGCTCGCCGCGCCGCCGGCGCGAACGCAGGTGCAGCCGGCGAGCCTCGACCTTCGCCTCGGGCGACATGCGACGCGCGTGCGCGCAAGCTTCCTGCCCGGCCCGGATTTCTCCGTCGCGGAGAAACTCAGCCAGCTCGCGCTTCACGAATTCGATCTCTCCGACGGCGCGGTGCTCGAAACGGGCTGCGTTTACATCGTGCCGCTGCTCGAAGCGCTCGACCTTCCCGACGACGTGGCGGCGAGCGCCAACCCGAAAAGCTCGACCGGCCGGCTCGACGTCTTCACGCGCGTCATCACCGACGAGGCGCGCGCCTTCGACAAGATGCCGGAGGGCTATTCCGGGCCGCTCTATCTCGAAGTCAGTCCGCGCACCTTTCCGATCCTGGTCCGCACCGGCTCACGGCTTTCGCAGGTCCGCTTCCGCCGCGGCGGCTCGCTCCTCGACGACGCGGCGCTTCAGAAACTTCACGCAACCGAGACGCTGGCGACGGGCGAGCCGCGCTTCATCGACGGGCTGGCGCTTTCGATCGATCTTCAAGGCGACGCGAATGGCCTCGTCGGTTATCGCGCCAAGCGCTACACGGGCGTCATCGACGTCGACGAGGTCGGCGCCTACGACGTCGCCGACTTCTGGGAGCCGATCCGCCGGCGCGAGCGCGCGGAGATCGTGCTCGACCCGGCGCAGTTCTACATCCTGGTCTCCGCCGAGGCGGTGCACGTGCCGGCGCTCTACGCGGCGGAGATGGTGCCCTTCGATCCGCTCGTCGGGGAGTTCCGCGTGCACTATGCCGGCTTCTTCGATCCGGGCTTCGGCCACGCGCCGGCCGGCGGCCACGGCAGCCGCGCCGTGCTCGAAGTCAGAAGCCACGAAGTGCCTTTCATCCTGGAGCACGGGCAGACGATCGGGCGGCTCGTCTACGAGAAGCTCGCGGCGGCGCCGGAAGCGCTCTACGGCTCGGCGCTCGGCTCGAACTACCAGGCGCAGGGGCTGAAGCTCTCGAAGCATTTCAGGGCGCCGTAGACGCCGAGGCCCCGATCGGAGCGGCGACGGAATGGATGCCCGGATCAAGTCCGGGCATGACGACAGCTGGAAGGAGTGTCGGCTTCTATCCCAACAACAGAGCGTCGTCGGCGAGCGTCTCGCCGCGGTGCTTGGCGAAGAGCGCCAGCAGATCGGGGACGTCGAGGCCCTGCCGCTCCTTGCCGGCCACGTCGAACACGATGCGGCCCTCGTGCAGCATCACGACGCGGTCGCCGTGATCGAGCGCCTGGCGCATCGAGTGCGTGACCATCAGCGTCGTCAGCTTCTGCTCGCTCACGATCTGCTGCGTCAGCGCGAGGACGAACTCCGCCGTCTTCGGGTCGAGCGCAGCGGTGTGCTCGTCGAGGAGCAGGATCTTCATCGGCTGCAGCGTCGCCATCAAAAGGCTGACCGCTTGCCGCTGGCCGCCGGAGAGAAGCCCCATGCGGTCGCCGAGCCGACTCTCCAGTCCGAGGCCGAGGCGGTTCAAGCGGGCGCGGAAATCGTCGCGGTGCCTCGTGTCGATGGCGAGCGAGAAGCCGCGCCGCGTGCCGCGCGCCGCGGCCAGCGCCAGGTTCTCTTCGATCGAGAGGTCGGCGCAGCTTCCGGCGAGCGGGTCCTGGAAGACGCGCGCGACAAGCGCCGCGCGGCGCGGCGCATTCCAGCCCGTCACGTCCCGCTCGTCGATGACGACGCGCCCGCGCTCGACCGGCGCGTCGCCCGTCAGCACGTTCAACACCGTCGACTTGCCGGCGCCGTTCGATCCGATGACGGTGACGAACTGGCCGGCGGGAATCGTCAGATCGATGCCTCTGAGCGCCGTCGTCTCAATCGGCGTGCCGCGGCCGAAGGTGACGGTGATGTCCTCAAGCCGGATCATCGTTTCGCCCGCGCCGTCAGCATGTTGCGAAGCGGATTGCGCGCCCCCGGCAGGATGAGCGCGAGCGCCACCAGCACGGCCGTCACCAGCTTCAGGTCGGAGGCGTTCAGGCCGAGCACCGAGGCGTTCAGCGCAAGCGCGACGGCGATCCGGTAGAGCACGGAGCCGGCGACGCAGCCGACGACCCAGACGAGGATCGAGCGCGAGCCGAAGATCGCCTCGCCGATGATGACGGCGGCAAGGCCGACGACGATCGTGCCGGTGCCGATGGTGACGTCGGCGAAGCCGTTCATCTGCGCGAAAAGCGCTCCGGCGAGCGCGACAAGCGCATTCGAGATCGCCATGCCGACATAGGTCGCGCGCACGGTGTCGACGCCCTGGGCGCGCGCCATGCGCGGGTTGTTGCCCGTGGCGCGGAGCGCCAGGCCGTATTGCGACAAGAGGAAACGCGAGAGCAGCGCGCAGACGATGGCGATGACGGCGGCGGCGAAGAGCGGCCGCAGATAGATGTTGTGCAGGCCGAGCCCTTCGAACGGCGTGAGCACCGTCGCCTCGCCAATGATGGCGACGTTCGGCCGGCCCATGATCCGCAAGTTGATCGAATAAAGCGCGATCATAGTGAGGATCGAGGCGAGGAGATGCAGGATGCCGAAGCGCAAATTGAGCAGCGCCGTCACCAGACCCGCCGCCGCGCCGCAAAGGATCGCGACCCCGGTCGCCAGAAACGGATCGACGCCGTTGACGATCAGCGTCGCCGACACCGCCGCTCCGAGCGGGAAGCTTCCGTCGACGGTCAGGTCGGGGAAGGCGAGCACGCGAAAGGAGATCAGCACGCCGAGCCCGACAAGGCCGAAGACGAGGCCGAGCTCGACGGCCCCCAGAAAGGCGACGATGTTCATGCGCGCCCCCGCTGCAACGGCGAGAGGCTACCTCTCCCCCCGGCAAAGGGGGAGAGGGCGATGTGCAAAGGAATTCGGCCTTGCCGTCGTGAAGGGGTGCCGAGGCGGGCGGCTACTGGACCACCGTCTTCGCCCGGGCGATCACCGCTTCGGGAATCGTGACGCCCATCGCCTCGGCGGCGCCGGGGTTGACGTGCAGCTCGGTGATCTCGACGCCCTCGACGGGGATGTCGCCGGGCTTCTCGCCGTTCAGAACGCGCAGCACGATCTTCCCGGTCTGCCGGCCGACGTCATAGTAGTTGAAGCCGAGCGCGGCGATGGCGCCGCGCGGCACGGAGTCCGTGTCGCCAGCGTAGACCGGAATCTGGTTGTCGGTGCCGACCTTGATGACCGATTCCAGCGCGGAGACGATGGTGTTGTCGGTCGGCACGTAGATCACGTCGGCCTTGCCGACGAGGCTCTGCGTCGCCGCGAGCACGTCGGCCGACGTCGGCGCCGCCGCCTCGACGATCTCCAGGCCCATGTCCGGAGCGTATTCCTTCAACAGCCCGAGCAGCGTCACGGCGTTGGCCTCGCCGGGATTGTAAGGCACGCCGACCTCCGTCGCGTTCGGCGTGATCTCCTTGATCAGCTCCAGATGCTTCTTGATCGGCGAGAGGTCGCTCATGCCGGTGACGTTGCCGCCGGGCTTCATCATGTCGCTGACGAGCTTGGCGCCGAGCGGATCGGTGACGGCGGTGAAGACGACCGGGATCTCGCTGGTGGCGTTGACGACCGCCTGCGCCGACGGCGTAGAGATCGGCACGATCACGCTCGGATTCTCACCGACGAATTTCTGCGCGATCTGCACCGCCGTCGAGGGCTCGCCCTGGGCGCTCTCGTAGACGAACTTCAGGTTCTTGCCTTCCTCGTAGCCGCCCGCCTTCAGCTCGTCGCGAACCCCGTCGCGGGCCGCATCGAGCGCGGGATGTTCGACAATGGCGGTGACGGCGACAAAGGCGTCGGCGGCCAAGGCCGGTGCGGCGAAGCCAAGCCAGCCGGAAATCAGCGCGGAAGCCAGTACATGACGGCGCGAAATCATCGAAATCCTCCCGGAAGCCCTCGGTTATCGAGGTGAAGACTGACGCTTGCGCTCAGGCAACACCGCCGCGGCGCGAGCGTCAAGCCGGGTCCTTCGCCGCCTACGCACGCGGGTCGAGGCGGCCGGCCGTCGCGTCATCTCCCGCGTTGACGCTCTGCCATGGCGCCGCGTATGAATCCGGCCGCGACTGCGGGACCCAAGCGTGGGAGCCCCGAGCGCGGGCGTAGTTCAGTGGTAGAACGTCAGCTTCCCAAGCTGAATGTCGTCGGTTCGATCCCGATCGCCCGCTCCAACTTTCCACATCACGACACCACATTCGTCGCCGTCCGACCTTGAAGGTCGACGGCGAGCGAAACGTTGGCCTAACATGCGCGCGGGGCGGGGCGGTCCTTAGAGGATGTTGAAGATGCGGAAAGGAACGCTCACCGCGTGCTTCGCTCTCGCGGCGGCCTGTGCGGCGGGGCCGAGCGCGTATGCGGAGCAGGACCCGAGCGGCACGGCGGAGAAAGTCTCGCAGCAGGCGAACGCGACGGGCCAGGAAGGCGCGCACGAGCTCGACACCGAGGACGCCGTCTATATGGGCGACCGGATCAGCACCAACCGCTCCGGCAGGGCGCAGATCCGCTTCGTCGACAATACGCGCATCGTCGTCGGCCCGGCGGCACGGCTCACCATCGACGCCTTCGTCTTCAGCGGCAAGACGGCGCAGACCGTGACGCTCAGCGCCGTGCGCGGCGCCTTCCGCTTCATCACCGGCAACAGCCGCAAGCAAGCCTATCTCATCAAGACGCCGGTGATGACGATCGGCGTGCGCGGAACCGGGCTCGACGGCTTCGTCGAGCCGGGGACCGGGCGCACGACCGTCGCCGTCTACGAAGGGGCGGCTGAGCTTTGCGACAGGAACGGGCAATGCATCCAGGTCGGCGAGACCTGCGGCGTCACCGTGGTTGCCGCCGGCGGCTTTCAAGACCCGAGCCCCGGCTCGCGCTCCCTCTTTTTTCCGATCGCGGCGGCGGAAGGCTCGCTGCTTCCCGATTTCCGCCTCAACTCGTCGGCGTGCGGCAACGCGAGGTCGCCGTTCACCGAGCCGCCGGAAACACACATCGACGGCAGCGCTCCATCGAGCAGCGGCGGCAGCACCGGTGGCGGCAGCACTGGCGGCAGCACCGGTGGTGGCAGCACCGGCGGCGGCAGTACGGGCGGCGGCAGTACGGGCGGCAAGGGGCGCACCTAGCCGGCTCATGGCCCGGTTGTTGCAAAGCCTGCTAAGGGGTGCATCGCAGCACCGGCTCTGCTAAAGGCGCGGTTTGTGCGTCCGACAACTGACCAATGGTATCGACCACCTCCCCCTCGCGCGGCGACGTAGCCGAGAACGGGCATAACGGGACGGGCGAGGCGGCCCCCTCCGGTCTCTTCAAGCTTGCGCTCGGCTCGCTCGGCGTCGTCTTCGGCGACATCGGCACGAGCCCGCTCTACGCTTTCCGCGAGGCGATCGCGACGACCGCCGACGAAGGAGCGTTCCCCGACCGTGTCGTCGTGCTCGGGGTGCTCTCGCTGATCCTGTGGACGCTGACGCTCATCGTCTCGATCAAATACGTGCTGATCCTGCTCAGGGCCGACAACCACGGCGAGGGTGGCACGCTTTCCTTGATGGCCCTGGCGCAACGCGGGCTCTCCAAGCCGTCGCCGTGGATCATGCTTCTCGGCATCGTCGGCGCGGCGCTCTTCTACGGCGACGCCACGATCACTCCGGCGATCTCGGTGCTCTCCGCGGTGGAAGGCCTCGCGGTCGCCACACCGCGCCTCACCGAGATCATCCTGCCGCTGACGATCGTGATCGTGATCGCGCTTTTCTCGGTGCAGCGCACCGGCACCGGACGCGTCTCGACCTTCTTCGGCCCGATCACGGCCCTGTGGTTCGCGGTGCTGGCGATCTCCGGTCTCGTCTCGCTGGCGCGCGATCCTTCGGTCCTCCTCGCGATCAATCCCTACTACGCGGTGAGCTTCCTGCTGACGCACAAGTTCATCGCCTTCGTCACGCTCGGCGCGGTGTTCCTGGTGGTGACGGGCGCGGAGGCGCTCTATGCCGATCTCGGCCATTTCGGGCGGCGGCCGATCCGCACCGCCTGGTACGGCGTGGTCTTCCCGGCGCTGGCGCTCAACTATCTCGGCCAGGGCGCGCTCGTCCTCAGCGACCCGAGCGCGCGCGAGAACCCGTTCTTCCTGCTCTTTCCGGATTGGGCGGTGGTGCCGGTCGTCATCCTGGCGACGGCGGCGACGGTGATTGCCAGCCAGGCCGTCATCAGCGGCACCTATTCGCTCACCCGCCAGGCCGTGCAGCTCGGGCTGCTTCCGCGCATGCGCATCCTGTTCACGTCGGAGACGACGACCGGGCAGATCTATATCCCGCGCATCAACTGGCTCCTGTTCACCGCCGTCGTGCTCTTGACGCTTCTCTTCGGATCGTCGGGCAACTTGGCCTCCGCCTACGGCATCGCCGTCGCCGGGACGATGGTGGTGGACGCGACGCTCGGCATCATCGTGCTTCGATGCTGCTGGCACTGGCGCCTGTTGACGGCGCTCGCGACGCTCGGGCCCTTCGTGCTCATCGCCTCGCTCTTCCTGTCGGCGAACAGCTTGAAGATCCCAAGCGGCGGCTGGCTGCCGATCCTCTTCGGCGGTGCGCTCGTCCTCATCATGCTGACCTGGCGGAAAGGCACGGCGATCCTGGCGGAGAAGACGCGCCGCATCGAAGTGTCGCTCAGCGATCTCGTGCGCCAGCTCGATTCGAAACCGACCCACCGCGTGCCCGGCACGGCGATCTTCCTGACCGGGAACCCGGACGGCGCGCCGACCGCCCTCCTCCACAATCTGAAGCACAACAAGATCGTCCACGAGCGCAACATCATCCTGACGATCCGCACCGAGCAGACGCCGCGCGTCGCGCCGGAGAACCGCGCCACGATCACCGAGCTGTCGCCCTCCTTCAAACAGATCACCATGAGCTTCGGCTACATGGAGACGCCGAACATCCTCAAAGGCATCGCCGCCTGCCGCAAGCTCGGGCTTGCCTTCGACATCATGTCGACGTCGTTCTTCATGTCACGGCGGAGCCTCAAGGCCTCGAAGCACTCCGGCATGCCGGTCTGGCAGGACAAGGTGTTCATTGCGCTGGCCGGCTCGGCGGATTCGGCGACCGACTACTTCCACATCCCCGCCGAGCGCGTGGTGGAGATCGGCGCGCAAGTCACGATCTAGAGCCTTTCCATTCTGGTCGGATCAGAATGGAAAAGGCCCTATCTCTTTGTTCGAGCATGATCTTGTCCGAAAACCGGTTCCCACTTTTCGGGATCATGCCCTAGCAACCGCGCCGCCAGAAAGTCGTCGGCCCGGTCCAATCCCCTGGACCCCTTCTTGCTTCCGCCCTTATCAAGGACGTTCCTTTCGTAAGAGGCGGCGATGCTCGAAACGATGTACCTGGCGATCCTGATCGGCGCCGGGCTCATCATGGCGGCGGTGTTCACGAGCTGGATCGCGTTTCGCTTCGGCGCGCCGATCCTGCTGATCTTCCTGTCGGTCGGGCTTCTCGCCGGCGAAGACGGCCTCGGGCTTCAGTTCGACAACGCCGCGGCGGCCTATTTCCTCGGCAGCCTGGCGCTCGCCATCATCCTCTTCGATTCCGGGTTCGGTACGCAGCTTTCGGTGTTCAGACAGGCGGCGGCGCCGGCGGTCGTGCTCGCCACGATCGGCGTCGTGCTGACGATGGCGCTGGTCGGGGTCGCCGCGCATTTCCTGCTCGGGCTCCAGTGGCTGCAGTCCTTCCTGCTCGGCGCGGTGCTGAGCTCGACCGACGCGGCGGCGGTGTTCTTCCTGCTGCGCGTCGGCGGAATCCATCTGCGCGACCGCGTGCGCTCGGTGCTCGAAGTGGAGTCCGGCTGCAACGACCCGATGGCGATCTTCCTCACCGTGACGCTGGTCGAGCTCATCGCCATGGGTCCGTCGCACGAGGGCGTGACGCTCACCTTCGCGATCGCCTTCGTGCGCGAGATGGGCCTCGGTTTCCTGTTAGGCCTCGGCGGCGGGCTCGCCATCGTCAGGCTGGTCAACCGGCTCGATCTTGAATCCGGCCTCTACCCGGTCGTGGTGCTTGCCGCCTCGCTCGTCCTTTTCGGCATTGCCGGCGTACTCCATTGCAGCGGCTTCCTCGCCGTCTATATCGCCGGGCTGATCGCCGGGAACCGGCGACTCCGGCAGGCGCTCGCCCTGCGCCGCTTCCAGGACGGAATGACCTGGCTGGCGCAGATCGGCATGTTCGTGGTCTTCGGGCTGCTCGCCACGCCGTCGGAGTTTCCGCGCCTGCTGCTGCCGAGCATCGCGATCGGCGTCTTCCTGATCTTCGTAGCGCGACCGATCGCGATCTGGCTCTGCCTGTGGCCGTTCCGCTTCCAGCGCGAGGAAACGGCGTTCGTCGCCTGGGTGGGCCTGCGCGGCGCGGTGTCGCTGCTTCTCGGCATCCTGCCGTTGACGGCATTCCTTCCAAGCGGCCAGGTGGTCTTCAACGCCGCGTTCATCGTCGTGCTCGTGTCGCTCATCCTGCAAGGCTGGACGATCCGGCCGATGGCGCGGCAGCTCGGCCTCATCATCCCGCCGACGCTCGGTCCGGTCGACAAGGTGGAGCTCGAGCTTCCCGGCACCGCCAACCACGAGCTCGTCGTCTATCACGTGGTGCCGGACAGCCCAGTAGCGAGCGGCGAGCGCATCCCGCGCTGGGCGCGGCCCTCGCTCGTCGTCAGGAAGGGCCAGTCGATGCGCCCGCAATATGCCGGCCGCATCGAGGCCGACGACCGCATCTACCTCTTCACCGCGCCGCGCAACATCCGCCTGCTCGATCGTCTCTTCGCCAGCCCCGTGCCGGTCGAAGAGGACGACAAGGACTTCTTCGGCGCTTTCTTCATCGACACCAACCACACGCTCGCGGAGCTCTCACAGGCCTACGGCGTGGAGGCGCAGGGCGAGCCGGCGACGCCGATCGGGGTCTTCATGCTGGAGCGACTCGGCGGGCAGGCCGAGGTCGGCGACCGCGTGCCGCTCGGATACTTGGAGCTGATCGTCCGCGACACGGACGAGAACGGCGCGGTGACCGGAGCCGGGCTCGCCGTCGCGCCGGAACCGGCTCCGGGCCCGGCGCTATGGCCGGTCGTCGGGCCGCTCGTCGACTTCTGGCACATGGTGCGCGGCCGGCTGGAGAAGATGAAGCTCATCCAGCCGAAAGAGCGCGCCTAAAGCCTTTCGGTTCCGTTTGAATCAGAACCAGGCTCACTCTCCTTATTGGAGCATGTTCTCATCCGAGAACCGGTTCCCACGTCTCGGGACGATGCTCTAGAAAAGTCGCATAGTGTCGTGACAGCGCTGTAACCGACCGAGATCGCCAGCGGCCTGTCGGACGCATCCCAGCCCTTTGCCTTGATGATGTAGGCGGCAATCTCCCGGCTGGTGCCGGAGCGCTCGGGGAGGCTTTCCAGTGCCTCAAGACACAGGCGGGTAAGCTCGCCCTTCCGATAGAGCCCCTTGAAGTTCACGTGCACTGGGAACTGGGGCGGGCCGTCGCCGACCTCGAATAGACGGATGGTGGCGTTGACGTGTGCCAGGTCGTGCTTGGCTTGCTCTAGGCGCTTCTCAAGGTCGCGGATGTAGGACTGGATTTCACGCTGCTTCGTCGTGAGCGTGGTGACGATCTGAGGCTTTGCCAATCGGGGTGTTCCCGCTTCGCCCTAAGTGAGCAATTTTGTACACGCGGCCGGACATTCCGAGCCCAAAGCGAGAAAGTAGAACGACTGGCTATTTATTGCTTGGTGCTTTTGATACATAAGGCCGGGTAATCGAGACGCGCGAGGTGCTCGACCAAATCGGAGACGACCGCCGCCTCGCGATAGAGCGGGACCAGAACCGAGTAGCGCGGGAGACGCGCGTCCGGGACAGGCTCGACGCGAAGCGGGCGCGCGCGGCGGAACGCCGCGGCGAGCCGCCAGAAATTGCAGTTCAGGAAGAACAGCGTGATCAGGAGCCACACGCCGTCGACCGTGGCGAGCGGCGCGACAAAGGCGAGGCCGAGCAGCGCCGCGGCGAGCTTTCTGTGTCCATGGACGCCTTTCCACCGCTCGCTTCCGGATGAGAGCCTCGGCAGGACGCGCACCAGGCGATGGACGGCATAGTGAACGAGCGCGGGATAGCGCCGCGACGCGATCAGCGTGCGAATCGCTTCGGGCGTGGCGATGCGGAGGCGCTCGGCGAGCGTGGGCATCGCTTCGAGCCGGCCGCGAAGAAGCGCGATCTCGTCAGGACGCGGCGCAAGCACGAGCACCGTCCCCTCCCCGAGCCTCGCCATCGTGGCGGAGGCGGAGCGCACGGCGTCCGCCGTCAGCTGTCCGGTCCTGAAGAGCGGGGTGGCGCCCGAGAGGTCGTCGAGGAAGGTGAGCCCGAGGTCCTCGGCGAGGAGCGAGCCGTAGCGCCGGCCGTCGATGCCGAGTGCCGGAAGCTCCTCCGACGGAGCCGTGCCGTTCCGCGCGGCGCGCCGTTCGGCCTCGCGCAGCAACCCGCCCGGCACGCCGTGGCGCGCGAGAAACTCCAGCTCGGGCGGGAAAACCTCGGCAGCGGCGTCCGAAACAGGACGCGCGCGGCCCCGCCCGGCCGCCGACCCGGGCGGAGCGCCCCTCGCGGAAATCGGCAAGCTGGCCCCCTAAAGCTTGCGCTCCGCCGCGTAGGATTCCCGTTTTCGTTGCGCTTTGGTAGCAATTTCTTGCCTCTTCTGCGGGAAAAGCGACCTGTGAGGGTTGTGCCTTTCGGGTAACGGGCGGGGGCAAAAGCGCTTCCGGCCTTTGAAGCGCCGCAAGGCTCGTCTAGAGGACGCCGGATGGGCGAGGACGCACAGGGCGAGCGCCAGAAACGCCTGGCCGAAGCTCTCAGAGCCAATCTGAAGCGCCGCAAGGCGCAAAAACGCGAGCGCCACGCGGACCTTCCGCCATTGGGGCGGGGCGAGATGGTGTCAAGTGAGGAGTCCGGCTGATGGATCGCATTCGAATTGCGGGCGGGCGGCGCCTGGTGGGCTCCATCCCGATCTCCGGGGCGAAGAACGCGACGCTGCCGCTGATGATCGCGAGCCTGCTTACGCCGGAGCGGCTCACGCTGGAGAACGTACCCGACCTCGCCGACGTGGGGCTCCTGAAGCGCATCCTCGCCAATCACGGCGTCGACTACATGGTGAGCGGCAAGCGCGCCACCGATGCTCCGAACGCCGGCGAGACGCTGACGCTCTCAGCCGAGACCATCGTCGATACGACGGCACCCTACGATCTCGTCTCGCGCATGCGCGCGAGCTTCTGGGTGGTCGGGCCGCTGCTTGCGCGCATGCGCGAGGCGCGCGTCTCGCTACCGGGCGGCTGCGCCATCGGCACGCGGCCGGTCGACTTCTTCCTGATGGGGCTCGAGGGGCTCGGCGCAGAGCTCCAGATCGAAAGCGGATACGTGGTCGCCAAGGCGCCGCGCGGCCTTATCGGCGGACGCGTGCGCTTCCCGCATGTCTCGGTCGGCGCCACGCACACGATCATGATGGCGGCGACGCTGGCGAAGGGCGAAAGCGTTATCGAGAACGCTGCGCAAGAGCCGGAGGTGCGCAACCTCGCAGAGTGCCTCATCAAGATGGGCGCCAAGATCGAGGGCGCCGGCACCGACACGATCCACGTCTTCGGCGTCGACGGCCTTAGCGGCGCGACGCATCGCGTGCTTCCCGACCGCATCGAGACCGGCACCTACGCAATGGCCGTCGCGGCGACCGGCGGCGACGTCGTGCTTCAAGGCGCGGAACCGGGACTGCTGCAAAGCGCGCTCGACACGCTTTCCGCCGCCGGCGCGGAGATCAGCGAGACCAATGCCGGCATCCGCGTGGCGCGGAATGGAGCCGGGCTTTCACCGGTCGACATCACGACGGCGCCGTTTCCAGGCTTTCCCACCGATCTCCAGGCCCAGTTCATGGCGCTGATGACGCGCGCGAAGGGCGTCTCGGAGATCCGCGAGACGATCTTCGAGAACCGCTTCATGCACGTGCAGGAGCTGGTTCGCCTCGGCGCCGACATCCGCCTCGACGGGCAGAAGGCGACGGTGACCGGAGTGACCCGGCTGACCGGCGCGCCGGTCATGGCGACCGACCTTCGCGCCTCCGTCTCGCTCGTCATCGCCGGCCTTGCCGCGGAGGGCGAGACGCTCGTCAACCGCGTCTATCACCTCGACCGCGGCTTCGAGCGGCTGGAGCAGAAGCTCTCCGCCTGCGGCGCGGAGATCGAGCGTCTGCGGAGCTGATTCACTCCGCTTTTCCGCTCCGCTTGCCCTTACCGCAGCGACGCCCTACCACGGCGGCGACCGACGCGCGGGCCGACCAATGCCGGATGACGATCTCCTTCGCATCATTGCACTCGACAGCGAAGACCTCGCGATCCTTTCCGCCCACGTCCAGGACGCGGTGCTGAAGGTCAAGGACGTCCACTGGCTTTCGAGCGACCGGCATTTCGTCATCGTCATGAACCGCTTCGTCTGGGAAACCGCGGCGCCGCGGCGAAAGCGCGATTACATACGCCGCCGCTCGGCGCTGCATTTCGCGCGCGTCACGAAAGTGCGCTCGACCGGCATCGTGCGCACGCGGCCGGACACGGTGCTCAACCTTCTCGCCGTGCGCTTCGAGCCCGGCGAGGAGCCGTCCGGCGAGGTCGTGCTCGAATTCGCCGGCGGCGGCGCGATCAGGCTCTTCGTCGAAGTGCTGGAGGCGGAGCTCACCGACCTCGGGCCTTCCTGGTCCACGCCGCACGCTCCGCGGCACATCCTTGCCTGAGCCGATGGCGATCCGTCTCAACTCCGCCGATCCGGACTTCGAGGCACGCTTCGCGGCGCTGCTCTCGGCGAAGCGCGAGGTCGCCGAGGACGTCGAGGCGGCGGCGCGGCGGATCGTGGAGGACGTGCGTGCGCGCGGCGACGATGCGCTCGTCGAATACACGGAGAAATTCGACCGCTTCGCGCTCACGCCTGAACGGCTGCGCATCACGCCGGCGGAGATCGACGAGGCGGAGCGCAACATCACGCGGGAAGCCCGCGAGGCGCTCGCGGTCGCGCGCGGGCGCGTCGAGGCGTTCCACAAGCGCCAGCTTCCGAAAGACGACCGCTTCACCGACGCGCTCGGCGTGGAGATGGGGAGTCGCTGGACGCCGATCGACGCGGTCGGGCTCTACGTGCCGGGCGGCACGGCCGCCTACCCGAGCTCCGTCCTGATGAACGCGGTGCCGGCGAAGGTCGCCGGGGTGCCGCGCGTCGTGATGAGCGTGCCGACGCCCGACGGTATCCTCAATCCGCTGGTGCTGCACGCCGCGCGGGTCGCCGGCGTCGACGAGATCTACCGGATCGGCGGCGCGCAGGCGATCGCAGCGCTCGCCTTCGGCACCAAGACGATCGCGCCGGTCGCCAAGATCGTCGGCCCGGGCCGCGACTACGTCGCCGCAGCGAAGCGGCTCGTCTTCGGCACTGTCGGCATCGACATGATCGCCGGCCCGTCGGAGGTGCTCGTCGTTGCCGACGCCGACAACGATCCCGGTTGGATCGCCGCCGACCTCCTGGCGCAAGCGGAGCACGACGCCGCCGCCCAGTCGATCCTCGTCACCGACTCCGCCGCGCTTGCCGAGCGCGTCGCCGCGGCCGTGGAGCGCCAGCTGAAGACGCTGCCGCGCGGCGAGACGGCGGCGGCGAGCTGGCGGGATTTCGGCGCGATCCTCGTCGTCGACTCGCTTTCCGCGGCAATGGAGCTCGCCAACCGCGTCGCGCCGGAGCATCTGGAGCTTGCCGTCGCCGATCCCGAGGCGCTGCTTGCGCTTGTTCGAAACGCCGGCGCCGTGTTCCTCGGCCGGCACACGCCGGAGGTGATCGGCGACTATGTCGGCGGGCCGAACCACGTGCTCCCGACCGCGCGCTCCGCCCGCTTCTCCTCGGGCCTCTCCGTGCTCGACTTCGTCAAACGCACGTCGATCCTGAAGCTCGGCCCCGAGCAGCTCAGAGCGCTCGCCGCGCCGGCGATCGCGCTGGCGGAAGCCGAGGGTCTGGACGCGCATGCGCGCTCGGTCGCCATCCGCCTCAACCTCTAGCGGCGCTTGCGATGAGCGGCGCGAATAAAGAACGCCTGATCGCCGTCACGCTCGACGACGCTTCCTTCGGGCGCGCGTCGCCCGACATCGAGCACGAGCGGGCGGTCGCCATCTACGACCTCGTCGAGGAAAGCAAATTCGCGCTCCCCAATCATGCGGGCCCGTACAAGCTTATCCTGTCGCTCGCGGGCCAGCGCCTCGTCTTCGACATCCGTTCGGCCGACGACACGCCGCTCGTGGCGCATGCGCTCTCGCTCACGCCGTTCCGCCGGCTCGTGAAGGACTACTTCCTGATCTGCGACAGCTACCGCCAGGCCATCCGCTCCGGCTCGCCCAGCCGAATCGAGGCGATCGACATGGGCCGGCGCGGCGTCCACAACGAAGGCTCCGAAGTGCTGCAGCAACGGCTCAAGGGCAAGGTCGAGGTCGATTTCGACACGGCGCGCAGGCTGTTCACGCTGATCTGCGTCCTGCACTGGCGCGGCTGACCTTGTCGGAAAAGAACGTCGAATCGGTCCTTTTCGTCTGCGGACGAAACGCCGTGCGCTCGCCCATGGCGCGCGCCTTGGCCGAAAGCCTCTATCCCGGCCGATTCCGCACCGCCTCGGCCGGCGTCATGCCCGGCGATCGCGACCCCTTCGTGGACGCCGTCCTGGCGGAGATCGGACTTGATCTCGGCGACCACCGGCCGACGGCGCTCGAAGAGCTCGGCGATCTCGACTTCGATCTCGCCATCACGCTCTCGCCGGAGGCGCACCACCGGGCGCTGGAAATCACCCGAACCCACCCGATCAAGGTCGAATATTGGCCGACACCCGATCCGACCGGCGCATTCGGCTCGCGCGATCAGATCCTCTTCGCCTATCGCGAGCTCCGCGACCACATCACCGCGCTGCTTCGCGAGCGGTTCGGGGCGCCCACTACTGAACCCCCTTCCTGAGTTCACAGACTTCGCGCCATGCGTTAGGAGGACGCGTTGCGTCGGCCCAAAGGCTCGACCGCTCCGGATGCAGCGATGCTGAAAGTCAACAACGACGACCGCCCCCGCCTCATTCTCGCCTCGGCCTCGCCGCGGCGATTGCAGCTTCTCGGCCAGGTGGGCATCGAGCCCGACAAGCTGCTTCCTGCCGACATCGACGAGACCCCGCAGCGCAAGGAGCTGCCGCGCGCGCTCGCCCGCCGGCTCGCCCACATGAAGGCGGAGCAGGCGCGCCGCAATGCCGAGCGCGACCCGGCGCTTGTCGGCTCTTTCATTCTCGGCGCCGACACCGTCGTCGCAGTCGGGCGGCGCATCCTGCCCAATCCGCAATTCACCGACGAGGCCGCCGCCTGCCTGCGGCTCCTCTCCGGCCGCAGCCACCGCGTCTTCGGCGGGCTCTGCCTGCTCACGCCGAAGGGCAAGACGCGTCACCGCGTCGTGGAGACGCGGCTGCGCTTCAAGCGGCTCTCGCGTGACGAGATCGAGACCTATCTCGCCTCCGGCGAATGGGAGGGGAAGGCCGGCGGCTACGCCATCCAGGGGCGCGCCGGCGCCTTCGTCAGCCGGCTCGTCGGCTCCTACACCAACGTCGTCGGGCTGCCGCTCTACGAGACCCTGACGCTGCTCGCCGGCGAGGGCTACCCGGTCTACGACCGCTGGGCGATCGCAACCTGATGGGCGCGACGTGACGGACGAGCGGCGCGCGCCCGACAAGCCGAAACGAACGAGACAGTGCCCGATCTGTGGCAAGCCGGCGACAGCGGAGGCTTATCCGTTCTGCTCGCGCGGCTGCGCCAATATCGACCTCAACCGCTGGCTTTCCGGCCGCTACGTCATTCCCGCGGCCCCGGATGAACCGGGAGACGATACGGGGGACGACGAGGAGCGCGAAAAGTAGCGCAATCACACGTGGATGCGCCATTTCGGCGGTTTGACGAGCCCGGCAAAAGAGTCTCTATCTTCCATCCAAACGTTGATCGGGAGGTCGCGTGGCGGGGGAAAATTCCGAAGAGCATCAGTCCGATGCGGCCGCGGCGGTAGCCCCGGAGCCGACGCACAAGCCGCACCGCCTCGCCTACGGCATCGAGCGGATCGGGCTGCTGCCGTTGCGCTTTCCCTATGCGAGCCTCGTCATTTTGATCGCACTCGCCGTCGGCGCCGGCTTCGGCGTCATGCGGCTCAAGGTCGACGATTCGCTCTCCCAGCTCTTCCGCTCCAATACGCCGGAGTTCAAGCAGTTCCTCGACGTAACCGAGCGCTTCCCCTCAAGCGAGTTCGACGTCCTCGTCGTCATCGAGGGAAAGACGCTGCTCAAGCGCAACACGATCCAAGCGCTGAGCAACCTCGTGCTCGACCTGCAGCTCATCGACGGCACGCGCGGCATCATCTCGATCTTCTCGGCGCGCACGCCGCCGCAGAACGGCAGCGTCCCGGGGCCGCTCTTCCCCGACACGCTGCCCGACGAAGGCCCCGAATACGACCAGCTCATCGAACGGGTGAGATCGAACGAGATCCTGCGCGGCAAGCTGCTCTCCGACGACGGCACGCTGACTCTGATCGTGCTGGCGCTCGAGCCGTCGGTTGCCGGCTCGAACCGCCTGAACGACATCGTCAAGGAGATGCGCGAGACGATCGCTCTCGACCTCGAAGGAACCGGCGTCACGGCGCAGCTTTCCGGCGTGCCGATCATGCAGCTGGAGATCAGGAACGCGGTCGAGCGCGACCGGCTGATCTACAACGCCTTCGGCTTCGCCGCCGGCTGTCTGATCGCCATCATCTTCTTCCGCCGCGTCTCCTTCATGATCATCGCGGCGGGGCCGCCCTTGATCGCAATCCTGCTCGCGCTCGGCGCGCTCGGCTGGCTCGATTTCCGGCTCAACATGTTCCTGAACGTGATGACGCCGCTCATCATGGTGATCAGCTTCGCCGATTCCATGCAGCTCACCTTCGCGGCGCGAGACCGATTGCTTGCGGGCGAGGACAAGTTCACCGCCTTCAGAAACGCGGTGCTCATCGTCGGGCCGGCCTGCGTGTTGACGCACGGCACGGCCGGCATCTCCTTCATTGCGCTGCAGTTCTCCTCGTCCGACCTGATCCGCACCTTCGGCGAGGCGGGTCTCGCCGCGACGGTCATCGCGCTTCTCGGCGTGCTCATGCTGGTGCCGCTTCTCGGCGTGCTTCTGATCCGCAACGAATCGGCCTTCGCGGCCAAGGTCCGCGCGACGGATACCGGCGTCAACGCGCTCCGCCGCTTCTGCGGCTGGGTGGCGGCGCGGATGGTCAGCCGTCCGGGCTTCTACAGCCTGATCAGCCTCGTCGTCGTCGGCAGCCTGGCGCTCGTCTACGCCACGCTCGAGCCGCGCTACCGGCTCGCCGACCAGGTGCCCGATCGCGAGCAGGCGGTCGCGGCGTCGAGCCGGCTCGACGCCAAGCTCACCGGCGCGAACCCGATCGACGTGCTGATCGAGTTCCCCGCCGGCGCCTCACTCTACGATCCGGAGACGCTCGAAACGATCGCGGCCGTGCATCGGATCATCGAGGACCAGGCCGGCGTCGGCAATGTCTGGTCGCTGGAAACGCTGCGCCGCTGGCTGCGCGAGAAAGCCGGCATTACCGATGTCGCTACGCTCAAGCAGTACGTCGATATCCTGCCGGTGCACCTGGTGCGGCGCTTCATATCGGAGAAGGGCGACGCCGTCGTCGTCTCCGGGCGCATTCCCGACGTCGATGCGAGCCAGCTCCTCCCCGTCATCGACCAGCTCGACGGAGAGCTCGGCACCGTGCGCAAGGCGCATCCGGGCTACAAGATTGCGGTGACCGGGCTCTCGGCCATCGCGGCGCGAAACAGCGCCAGCATGATCGGCAAGCTCAACCGCGCCTTGACGATCGAGATCGTCTTCGTCGCCGCCTTCATCGGCCTCGCCTTCCGCTCCGTCATCGTGATGTTCCTGTCGATCCTACCCGGCATCTTTCCGATCGTGCTTTCCGGGACGGTGCTCTGGGCGCTGGGCGAAGGGCTGAACTTCGCGGCGGTGGTGGCGCTGATCGTCTCGTTCGGCCTGGGCCTTTCCGCCACCATCCACTTCCTGAACAGGCTCAGGCTGGAGGACCGGCCGGAGGCCGACCCGGGAGTCGGCGTCGAGCGGGCGACGGTGCTGGTCGGCCCGGCGCTGATCCTGACCTCGGTGGTGCTTGCCTGCGGGCTGGCGGTGACGGTGCTTTCCGACCTGCCGTCGCTTCGCACCTTCGGCTGGCTCAGCGCCTTCGCGATGCTTGCGGCGCTGGTGGCGGATCTTCTGATCCTGAGGCCGACGGCGATGTTCCTCTACCGGCTCGGCCGGCGCATGCGCCGGCAAGTCGCCCCGGCGGCGGCGGAGTAGCGTCAGCCCTTACGCATCGTGACCGATACTTCCGTCAGCCCTTCCGGCGACGCCACCTTCATGACGATTGCCTGCTGATTGCCGTTGGTGGTCACGAGCACCCGGACGGAGACATTCGAGGTCGACGTCGCGCGAACCTGCGCATCGATCTTGCTGATCGTGGCGCGTCCGGTGAGATTGCCGCTCATCCCATATTTGGATTCGCTCCAGGAGCCGACGACCACGCCGGCCGCTTCGCGATAAGCAAGACTGCTCTTGATCCTCCAAGGCTCGCCGAGACTCGGATTGGCGCAGGTCAGCGTCTGCTCCATCTTGTAGCCGTCTTCGGCCACGTCGTTCGTGGCCTTGCAGCGGAGTCGCTCGGTTTCGCCCGAGTACCAGGTGATGGAGCCGTCCCCCTGCCACGCACCGTTCATCGAGGCAAAGATGCCGGCGGCCGTCGCCCCGGGCGTCGGCGCCCAAACCGAAGCGAAGAGCAGCGCCGCGGCGGCCGCCTTGGAGAGTGCGAAAAGACGTGCCTTCGCGCCAAGAGACATGATGGTGCTCCCTGTTCGCAGATTGCTTTCGCGCCGCGGAGAGCCCCGCCGCTCTGGCCGTGGCCTCCAACCCTGTCCTTTGTGACTCGTCGACGATACCCTTCCGCTCGCGGCTTCGGCAACCAGTTGGCCGTCGAAGGATTTTTGACAAATCCAGGCGCGGCGGAATCGCCACACCGATGCGTGAAGGGCGCGAAGCGCGGTGTGGACAGGCTTGGAGGCAGCCGATATAACCCGCCCGCCTCGTCGTCCGGGGCGCCCGCGACGCGACGGGACACCAGCCCAGGTAGCTCAGTTGGTAGAGCAGCGGACTGAAAATCCGCGTGTCGGTGGTTCAAATCCGCCCCTGGGCACCAATCTTTTCAATTGGTTATGCTCATTGGTCGATCTGGCTGAAGCCCGCTTCAGCTACCGATTAGCAACCAACAGAGCTGAGATCGGCGCGTGAGCGCAGATGCGGAGCCTTGTGCACCTCGCGCCCTAGTTCGCGGACCACGCCTGCCGCATGGCTTCTTCGTGACCGTTGAGATCAACCCGATTGGGCCGCCGTATGGGCCGGGTCGCGGAGGAGATGCTACAGCACCTTACGACGCAGCCCGGCGGTAGGAGCACTGCTAACATCAATTCCGGCACCGGCCAGGACTGCGGCAAACTCCTCGGCGAACTGCTTCTGCCAGTGGTGCCTCGGGAAATACGGGGCCCGGCCGCTGTTGATCACGTTGAACCGATCGAAGTCTCTGCTGCGCCCGGAGTGTTGGCGACGAACGAAACCGAGCCAGCCGTGCGCTCCGTAAGCGAAGCCCGAATTGCGTCGTGGATTCTCGCGTCTGGGCTTCCCGCATCTGAGCCACGATCTGCTCAAGGTTTTCCCAGTAAACGCGCCATTCATCGCCCCCTGCCAGCATGGGTAAGTCCAGCGGCATGACGTTTCCCCGTGCCTCGTAGTGCTAAAGGCATTCAATCCGCTCCGCGATGTCAGGCACGCGCTTCGTCGCAGGCGAGCCAGGTGCCGCTCCGGTCATCCATGCATGCCAGTCTGCGCCACTCTTCGACTGATTGCAGGGGCCGCACGACGGGACGAGATTGCGAATCTCGTTTATGCAGGCGGTCGGTCTCTTGTTGCGGACCAAGGGACGTGGATGGTCCCAATCCGTGGCCATTCCGCCGCAATAGACGCAGTGCACGTCATCGCGCGTCATCCCCAGAACAGCCAGAGCCTCATCTACCTCTTCGAACGTCGGCTCGATGCTTGGGATGACGGCTTGGACAAAGCTGTTCGTGATCGACGACGTTCGGCTCGTAATCTTGAGAGGTTTGCGAAACTTCATCGCGGCTACATCGGCCAGTAGATGCGCTTCAGCGGCAGAAGCTGGCGCGTTTCACTGTCGAGTCTGTCGTAGTTCTCCAGGAGCGCCTCGACGAGGTCGTCGATCCCCATGAGGTGGATCGGGATATTCGCTGTGCATAATTCATGTGCGAAACGGGCCGAGATTTATGACCACCTATGGCTATGCGCGCGTCTCCACAGACGGGCAGACCCTTGATGCTCAGGTCAGCCAGCTAAGAGCGGCTGGGGCAGACCGTATCTTCCGCGAGAAGGTGAGCGGCGCGGTTAGGGACCGCAAGCAGCTGCGCCGCGCGATCGAGTCTCTCAGCAAAGGCGACGTCTTGATCGTCACCCCGCTTGGACCGCCTTGTCCGCTCAACGCTTGATCTGCTGAACACCTTGGCGACGGTGGCAGACAAGACCAGCGCCTTCGTCGCTCCGCATCGATCGTGCCGTCCGCCTTCAGAAGGCCGATCACCACGCCGTCGGCGCCTTCGGCCTTGGCTGAGTCGATGTCGGCTTCCATAATCGCGAACTCGTCGTCGTCGAACAGGAAGTCGCCGCGGCGCGGCCGGATCATCACGTTGAGCTTGATCCCCGCGACCGATCGCGCGCATCATACCACGGCTCGGCGTGATCCCGCCCTCGATCAGATCGCTGCAAAGCTCGACCCTGTCGGCGCCGGCCGCCTTGGCGGCGCGGACCCCGGCGACGGAAATCGACGCAAATCTCGAAGATCACGGCGGCCGCTACCCCTTCACCACGCCTTCCGCCAATCCCTTGAAGAAGAGCTTCTGGGCGAAGGTGAAGGCGATGATGCCCGGAGTCACAACGATCACGTACACAGCGGCGAGATTCGGCCAGGCCCACTGCCCCTGCCCGCCCTGGGCGGCTGCGAGGACGACGGGCATGGTGCGCTTCGCCTCGTCGTCGACAAGCGTCAGGCACAAGAGGTATTCGCCCCACGCAGTGACGAAATTGACGATGAAGATGACGACCAAGCCGTTGCGCACCATCGGCACGCCGATCATCCAAAGCGTCCGCCAATGGCCGGCACCGTCGATCCGCGCGGCCTCGATCATCTCGTGCGGCACGAGCTGGAACATGCTGCGCATGATCAGCACGCTGATCGCGAGCTGCAGGGTGATGTAAGGCAGGATCAAGCCGCTCGTGTTGTTGATCAGGCCGAGCCAATGCTGCGTCTCGTAGATGCTGATGATCGAGACGACGCGCACGGGAAAATAGAGCGATACCAGGAGCACCGTCACAACGATTCCGGCGCCTTTGGGCCTGAGATGCACCAGCGCATAGCCGGCGAGAACCGCGCAGACGGTCGTAGTCAGCACCGTCGCGGTAGTGACGTAGATGCTGTTGAACAGGTTGATCGGCAGCGTGTGGATACGCTCGAAGACGAAAGAATAGTGACTGAAGTCGAACTTCCGCGGCCAGAAATCGCCACGCATGGAGTCGGGAAGCGACTTGATCGACATCATCAGCACCCAAGCGAGCGGCGCCAGGATGATCACCATGAAAAGGAGGATCACCGCGTGACGGACGATCGCGGTGCGATTCTCCTTGAACCAGCCGGGATCCTCTCCGGTGGTGGCGCCGGCCCTTGAAGGGACCGCAGCGTCGTGAGCAGCGTCGAGCGCCATCCGGTTAGCCCCTCGGACGGAAGATGCGGATCAGGAAAACCATGACGATCATCATGGCGACCGCGCCGATCATACCGATGGCCGCCGCATAGCCCTGCCGCCAGAGGCCGGTCTTGAACGCCTGGTCGTACATGAAGATCGTCCAGGTATAGGTCGGCGACGCGCGGTTGAAGCCGCCGAAGATGAGATACTCGTCGATGACGGCCATGGCCGTGCCGAAGCGCAGGACGACGAGGATCATCACAATCGGGGCGAGCCGCGGACGCGTCACATGCCAGAAGACCTGCCATTCGGTCGCCCCATCGATGCGGGCGGCTTCAGGAAGATCCTTGGGGATCGCGGCAAGGCCGGCGAGGAAGAAGATCGTGTGGTAGCCGAGGCCCCACCAAACCTCCATGATCGCGATCGAGGGGAGCGTCAGCGCCGTGCCGCCCAGCCATTGCGGCGCGTTGTGCAGCGTGAAGAGGCCGGTCGTCGAAACCAGGAAGTGGTTTATCGGCCCGACCTGGTAATTGTACATCCACTTCCACAGCACGAAGATGAGCGTACTCGGAATAACGGCGGGAATGAGCAGGACGACGCGATAGACAGTGGCGAGACGCGGTTGTGTCACCCGGTCGATGAGGATTGCCAGGAGCAGCGGCAGGATGATCGTTCCGGGCAGGAACATGATCGTAAAAAGCGCAGCGCGCCCGAGGCTCTTCCACATCAGTGGATCGCGAAGCGCCTCGGAGTAGTTGGATATCCCCACCCAGTTTGAAGGATCGTTCGTCAGAAACTGGTAGTCGGTGAAGCTCAGCCAGAGGACGCGAATGATCGGCCAGAGCTGATAGCCGGCAAAGAAGGCGAGCGTCGGCAACAGGAACAGCCACGCGCCGGCACCTTGCCGCAATTGCGCCAGGTAGCCAGCCATCCTGCCCGGGTAAAGTCCCGCCTGGTCGGATGCGATGGTCTCGGCCATGCCCCTCAGTAAATCAGATCAAGTGACAGGGCACACACCTGCGACCCTGTTCGCCCACCTCCAGCAACATACGTGCCGAACGCACCGCGAGCGTCCGGCGCGAACGGAGGATCGGAGCGCGTAGCATCGTCCCGATCCTCCTTTAACTGCGCGGATACCTAGCCTTTCTTCATCTCAGCCTGGACGGCGTCGACGACCTTCTGTAGGGCTGCTTTCGGATCCGACTCTTCGCCCTTGAGGTAAGCCTCCCAGATAGGCTTGCCGATGACGAACTGCTGCAAGCCGAAGAGGTGGTTGGTGATGGCTCGAGCTTGATCGAGCTGGCTGCGCACCAGGCCCACGAAGGGCGGCATCCAGTCGGGCTTGTTGGTATCCCAATCGGCATAGATCGACTTGTAGGGCGGCAGCTGGCCGGGATGGGTTCCTTCGGTGCCGACGATCGAGTCCTTCCAGATCTGCTGGTCGTAGGTCAACGCCTTGATGTACTCCGCCGCCTTTTCTTTGTTCTTGCCGTGCTTGAAGAGCGCGCAGCCGGTCGTCCAGAACACCGTCGAGCCGGCGCCGTTGGCGAATTTCGGCAGTGGGCCGAGATGTAGCTGGTTCGGGTCGTCCCAGCTCGCGGCCATGCGCAGCGGAGCGTTGAAGTATTTGAAATAGAGCGCGACGCGCTGTGTGGCGAACGCGACCTCGTCCGGCGTGCCGTTCACGCCGCCGTCCGACGCACCCTCTAGAAGGATGTCCGGGTTGGCGATCTCCATGATCGCCTTCATCATCTTGAGCGCCTCGATGGAGGGCTCGCTGGTGAAGTCGAACAGACCTTCCGACGTATAGCAATCGGGGCTCATGCTGTGCGCGATCGGGGCGAGCGAGCGCCAGCCGTGCGAGTCGAAGGTGGCGCCCCATGGGGCCGCGCCGGAATCGACGACCTTCTTGCCGGCCGCCAGGAAATCGTCCCACGTCGCCGGCGCTGCGTCCGCGACGCCCGCCTTTTCCGTCAGGCCAGAGTGCCAGCTCGACCCGATCACGTCGAGCAGGAACGGCCAGCCGTACATCTTGCCGTTGACCGTGTTTTCCTCCCGGATCGAGGGAATGATGTCGTCGAGCACGTCCTTCGGGATGTAATCGTCCCACGGCTCGATGACGTCGGCCTCGATCATCGCCGACATCTCGACGAAAGGCGTCTGACCGACATAGACGTCCCAGGTGCTTTCGCCGTTCTTCGCCTCGGCCACGAAACGCTCGATGCCAAAGCCTTCAACCGGCGCGATCTGATAGTTGATCCCCGGGAACTTCTCGTTGACCGCCGGAATACCGGGATGGAGGTCCTGGATCCACTGATAGAAGGTCGGCGTCAGCGGACGGTCCTGCGCGAATGCCGATCCGATCCCGGTCTTGGCCGCCGCTGCAACGCCGGCCATGCCAAGACCTGCCACGAGGCTGCGCTCGAGGAATTCACGCCGATCGATCTTGCCGCGCAGCAACTGCTCGCGAGACGCCTGCTGCAATACGTACTCAAGCTCTTTTCGTTCGCTCATCGCTTCGCCTCCGAGGATTGATTGCGGTCTTCGTGAAGTTTTGTTCAAAGCGACTATCTCCGCATGCAAGTCGGCTCGCAACGACAATCGCTTCGCAACGAAATTGCTGCTCGTCCCCCCGCATGTCTCGACGTGCGGCTCTCCCTTTATTATCGGATAATATGATTAGCGGGCAAGCCGTCCCGCTGCGGAGGAATGCATGCAAGTTCTGGAGCGGTTTTGCCTCGACGACAAACGCGCCTTGGTGACGGGCGGTAGCCGCGGCTTCGGGCGGGTCATCGCGCTCGCATTGGCGGAGGCCGGCGCCGATGTCGTGCTCAGCGCGCGGAACGCCGGGGACCTCGAGAGAACCGCGGCGGAAGTGCGCGATCGCGGCCGCAAAGCCTGGGCTTTTCCGGCGGATATCGGCGATTCGAGGGCGTGCGAGGCGTTCTGCGCGCGCGTGCTCGCAGAGGTCGGCGACATCGATATTCTCGTCAACAATGTCGGTGGCCGAAACGTCGACGTGGCCATCGAGGACACCGATCTCAAGACCTGGCAGGCCTTCATCGATCTCAATCTCACGCACTGCTTCATCTGCACGAAGATGATCGGCGGCGCGATGCTGAAACGCGGTTCTGGACGCATCATCAACATCGCCTCGATCAGCGGGTTGATCGCCAATCGCGGCATCGGCGGCCGGCACTACGAGACCGCGAAGGCGGCGCTTATTCACTTCACGCGTGCGACCGCGGCCGACTGGGCGCCGCGCGGCGTCAACGTGAATGCAATCTGTCCGGGTCTCTTCATGACCGACCCCAACCGCAAGTGGGCGAAGGAACATCCCGAGGTGATCGAGACCTTCGTCAATGCCGTGCCGATGGGACGCACCGGCGAGCCGGAGGAGATCGGCCCGCTCGCCCTCTATCTCGCTTCGCCAGCGTCGAGCTACGTCACCGGCGCCGCCTTCGTCATCGACGGCGGCTATACGCTCTGGTGACGGGGCCCGGCCGCACACCGCCCTCGCGAAGTCTGTTCCGCTCGAGCGCACGCCGTTAGGGTGATCGAATGAGCTATCGCGCGATCTACGCCTATGCCTGGGACATCGCCGAAGTCGGTGTCTCCGCTTTCGTTGCGGAAGCGAAGGCGCTCGGCCTCGACACCGTGACCTTCGCCGGGAGCTATCACGCGGGGAAGTTCCTCCGTCCCAAGGGCAAGAGTGGAAAGGTGTATTTCCCGGAGGACGGGACCGCCTATTTCCGCGTCACACCGGAGCGCTACGGCACAATCAAGCCGCTGGAGAACAGCCTTCTCTCGCAAGGCGACACGCAGAAGGCACTTTGCGAAGCGGACATCGCCGTGAACGCCTGGATGGTACTCCTGCACAATACGCGGTTGGGCACATTGCATCCTGAAGCCACAGTCGAGAACGCCTTCGGCGATCGTTACGTCTACAGCCTCTGTCCCTCCGCGCCCGAAGTGCGCGACTACGCCGTCGCACTCTGCAAGGACGTGACAGAAAGCTATCCGGTCGTCGGCCTCTCGCTCGAAACGCCGGGCTTCCTCCCCTACCAGCACGGCTACCACCACGAATTCGCGCTTCTAAAGCAGAATCGCTGGCTCGACGCGCAGCTCGGCCTGTGCTTCTGCGAGTATTGCCTGCGCGGCGCCGCGCAGAACGGGATCGACGCGGCCGATCTCAAGAAGCGCGTCGCGAGCGCGATCGAAAACTATCTCGACAGTGAAATCGACTTCTCCGACGACATGGCCGAAGCCTTCTGGCTCGCGGACGTGTTGGGCGAGATGGGCGCCTACCTTCGCTACCGCTGCGAGACCGTGACATCGCTCGTCGCGGAAATCCGTGCCGCAGTGCGCAAGGACGCGGCGGTCGCCGTCATCCCTTCCGTAGCGCGACCGACGGCTGGCGCCTGGTATGAAGGAACCGACCTCCCCACGCTCGGCAGGACCGCCGACGCCATCGAGGCCTGCTTCTATGAACCGGGCGTCGCGCGGGTTTGCGCCGATGTCGCCGACGTTCAGCGGCGGGTCGAAGGCGGGGAACTGCGCGGCATCCTGCGCCCGTCATGGCCGGACCTGCAGTCCAAGGCCGAACTCGTCGGCGCCGTGACGGCGCTTTGCGATGCGGGAATCCGCGATGTCGCGTTCTACAATTACGGCCATCTGCGCCGCGCCAATCTGTCCTGGATCGCGGACGCGCTTGCGGTTCTCGGAGACTAAGCAGTTGCAATTCAAAGGCAAAGTCGTCGCGATCACCGGCGCCGCAGGCGGCATCGGCCAAGAGCTTTGCCGATACTTCGGCGGCGAAGGTGCTGCGATCGCGGCGTTGGACAAAAGCCCGAACGTCATGGGCTTCGCCGAGGAATTGTGCGCCGCAGGGCTGCGAGCCGAGGCGGCGATCGTCGACATCGGCGACCGCGATGCCGTGGCGCAAGCGTGCGCACGGCTTCAGGCGGCGCTCGGCGATGTCGACATCCTCATCAACAATGCCGGCGTCTCCCACAATCCGACCCTGGAGAAAACCACGCCGGAAGGCTTCGCCGAGGACGTCAATTCCAACGCCAACGGCGCCTACAATTGCTGCCACGCCGTCCTTCCCGGAATGAAGGCCAAGAAGACCGGCGCGATCATCAATATCGGGTCGGTGAACGGCCTCTCCGCGCTCGGCGATCCCGCCTACAGCGTCGGCAAGGCTGGTATGATCAGCCTGACGAAGGCGCTGGCGGTCGAATACGGACGCTACGGCATCCGCGCCAACATCGTCTGCCCGGCGACGGTGCGTACGCCGATCTGGACGGAGCGCGCCGCACGCAATCCGAAAGTGCTGGAACAGCTCGCCCGCTGGTATCCGCTCGGCCGCATCGTGGAGCCGATCGAAGTCATGCGCGCCGTCGCATTTCTCGCCTCAGACGCGGCCTCCGCCATCACCGGCGCGGTGCTCCCCGTCGATTGTGGGCTCATGGCCGGCAACATCGTGATGGCGCGCGAACTGACACTCGAAGACTTCTGATCCCTCGCCTTTCGACGCGTGAGGGACGCCGGCCCGAGCAGGCGCGGTCGCGTTGACAAACGCGGCGCGAGGGCAATAAATGATATTATCTGATAAATGACGGAGGACGGTATGCCAATCGCATCGAAGATTCGAGCCGGCTTGGCAGTCGGCGCTCTGCTCGTTTCGGCGCCCTTCGCGTTCGCAGAGACCACGATCAACGCGCTCTTCATGAGCCAGGCGGCTTACAGCGAAGACGACGTGCGTAATATGACGGCGGATTTCGAGGCCGCGAATCCCGACATCAAGGTCAACCTCGAATTCGTTCCCTACGAGGCGCTGCACGACAAGATCATCGCCGCCCAAGGCGCCGGCGGCCGCGGTTACGACGTGGTGCTGTTCGACGTCATCTGGCCGGCGGAATTCGCCGCCAATAACTTCCTTATCGACGTGACCGACCGCGTTCCCGGCGATCTCGACAGCCAGATCTTCGACGGAGCGTGGACCACCGTCATCTATGACGGCCACAAATACGGAATGCCGTGGATCCTCGACACCAAATATCTCTTCTACAACACCGACATGCTCGCAGCGGCGGGCTTCTCCGCCCCGCCGAAGACGTGGCCGGAGCTGGTCGAGCAGGCCAAGGTCATCAAAGAGAAGGGCATCGTCGAGTATCCGATCGTCGGAAGCTGGTCGCAGTCCGAAGCGATGATCTGCGACTATGCACTGCTGACATCGGCCTTCGGCGGCTCGTTCCTGACCGACGGCAAGCCGAGCTTCCAGAGCGGCGGGTCGCTCAAGGCTGTCGAGTTCATGAAGCAGACGCTCGACGATGGCCTCACCAATCCGAGCTCGCTCGAATACCTTGAGGAAGACGTGCGCCGCGTGTTCTCCAACGGCGAAGCGGCCTTCGCGCTCAACTGGACCTACATGAACGCGCTAGCCAACGATCCGAAAGAGAGCAAGATCCCCGGCAAGGTCGGCATCGTGCCCGCGCCGGGCGTCGAAGGTTCCTCCGACGTGTCGGCGGTTAACGGCTCCATGGGGCTCGGCATCACCTCCAACAGCACACACCCCGACGAGTCGTGGAAGTTCATCATGGCTCTGACGAGCAAGCCGACCCAGGAAAAGTACGCCAAGCTCAGCCTGCCGATCTGGAAAGCCTCCTACTCGGAGCCCGCTGTGACGGAAGGCCAGGAGAATGTCGTCGCCGCGGCCGATAGATCGCTCGGCGCCATGTTCCCGCGCCCGCTCGTGCCGGCCTACACGGAAATCTCCTCGATCCTGCAGCGCTACATCCACTCCGCACTGCTCGGCGAGGAAGCGCCGGCCGCCGCGCTCGACGAGGCTGCAAAGCGCGTAGAGCGTATTCGTTGACCGAACGGCGGAGCCCGCCGTAACACTGGGGCATGATCCCGAAAAGTGGCCACCGGTTTTCGGATCAGATCATGCTCCGGCAAATGAGAAGAGCCATTCCGATTCGATCAGAATTGGAAGGGCTATAGTACGATGGGGGGGTGGCGACGGAAGCGCGAAGCGTGGCTGCTTCTGGCTCCGGCCCTCCTCATCCTTGCCGTCGTCACCTTTGCGCCGCTGATCAGGACGGTCTGGCTGAGCTTCACCGACGAGGTGATCACCTCCCGGCCGCAGGTGGTGAAGTGGATCGGCCTTGAGAACTATTCCTGGGCGCTGACCGATCCGGATTTTATCGACGCGCTCTGGCGGACCCTTCACTTCACATTCGCCTCCGTCGCGATTGAAACGGTCATCGCGGTCGCCGTCGCGCTTTTCCTCAATCTAGAATTCCCGGGGCGCAACGTCCTGCGAATCCTTATCTTTCTGCCCTGGGCGGTGCCGACGATCGCTAACGCCATCATGTGGCGGCTGATCTTCCATCCCGAATACGGCGCGCTCAACGCCGCGCTGGTGCAGCTCGGGGTGATGTCCTCCTACCGCTCCTGGCTCGGCGACCCGAAGATCGCCATGGACATGATCGTGCTTGCGGACGTGTGGAAGAACTATCCGCTGATCGCGCTCGTGGTATTGGCAGCGCTACAGACGATCCCCGGCGAGCTCTATGATGCAGCCCGGGTCGACAGCGCCAATGCCTGGCAGCGCTTCCGTAACGTTACGATCCCCGGCATCTTCGCCCCTCTCGTCGTCGTCGTCGTGCTGCGCACGATCGAGTCTTTCCGGGTCTTCGACATCATCTACGTCATGACGCGCGGCGGCCCTGCCGATGCGACGAAGACCGTGAGCTTCTTCGTCTACCGCGAATATTTCGCCTATCTCAGAGCCGGAAGCGGCGCGAGCTACGCCGTTGTCGTGGCCTTGATCAGCGCCTTGATGATCGTTGCCTATTTCGGCGCGCTGAAGCGCATGACGCCGGAGAAGGCGCGATGACGCGAACGCCGCTGCAATGGGTCGCAGTTTATTTTGGCGTGACGCTCCTCGTCTTCGTGACGCTGGCACCGCTCGTCTGGCTCTTCATCATGAGCATCATGGAGCCGCACGAGCTTCTGGCCATCCCGATGAATTGGCTGCCCGCGCATCCCGACTTCTCCCGCTATGCAAGGCTCCTCGGGTTTACCGGCGACATCGCCGAGAACCCGTTCCTGAACGCGCTCAGGAACAGCATGGTGGTGTCGGCAGGTGCATCGATCCTTGCGCTCGCCGTCTCGACGCTTGCCGCCTACAGCTTCGCGCGGCGCGGCGCGCCGATCGTTCTGCTGATGGTGATGCTCGCGACCTTTATGATGCCGCCCATTACCTACGTGCTGCCGCTCTACACGGGGCTGAGCTGGCTCGGGATGCTCAACAACCCGCTGACTCTGATTGCCGTCTATTGCACGCTGCTCATCCCGTTCGCGAGCTGGCTGATGCGCGCCAATATCGAGGCTCAGCCGGTCGAAGTGGAAGACGCTGCCGCGATCGACGGGGCGGGAACCATGACGATCCTGTTCCGGATCATTCTGCCAATGGCGCGGCCGGCGCTGCTCGCGACCGGCATGCTGTCGTTCCTCGTAGCATGGGACGAGTTCTTCTACGCGCTGATCTTCATGAGCGACCTGCGCGGCAAGACGCTGCCGGTCGCCATCGCAGACTTCGCCGCGGGGCGCGTGACGGACTACGGGCTGATCGCCGCAGTCGGGGTTCTGGCGTCCCTCCCCCCGGCGATCGTCGCCATCGTCTTCCAGAAGAATCTCGTCTCCGGACTCTCGGCCGGGAGCGTCAAAGGCTGATGGGCGCGATCAGCGCAAAGGCTTATATGCCACCGCTTCGATCTCGATCTTGACGTCGATCATCAGCTTCGCAGCGAGCGTCGTGCGGGCCGGCGGGCTCTTGGGAAAATACGCCGCATAGACCTTGTTGAACGCCGCGAAGTCGCCCGCGTCGGTGAGGATAACAAGGGTCTTCACTACGTCGTCGAGCGCGCAGCCGGCGAGAGCCAGCGCCGCCTTAACGTTCTCCAGTGTCTGTTTGGTCTGCTCTTCGATGCCGCCCGGGACGACCGCGCCGCTCTTGTCAGCCGGAACCTGACCGGAGATGTAGACGAAATCTCCCGCCCGCACCGCCGGCGACAGGGGAATATGCGAGCTGCCGAAAACCTGCTTCATGTTAGTTCTCCCCGAGACCCTTACTTTGCGGACCATCCGCCGTCGACGAGCAATGTCGCACCGGTGATAAGCGAAGCGGCGGGCGATGCAAGAAAGACCACCGCTCCCGCGACTTCCATCGGGTGACCGACGCGGCCAAGAGCGATATTCGCGAGGATATCGGTCTCGAAGGTCGGCGAGGATAGTGCCGCCCGCGTTCCGTCGGTCTCGATGAAGGTCGGCGCCACCGCGTTGACGTTGATCTTGTGCGGTCCCCATTCGACCGCAAGGCAGCGGGTAAGATGGTTGATCGCCGCTTTTGTCATGCAATAGATCGGCTCGCCGGCAGCGCGATCACGCCCGCGTGTGAGCTCATCATGACGATGCGGCCGCCGCCTTGAGCGATCATCAGCCGTCCCACGGCCTGGCTGGCGAAGAACGTGCCCTTGAGGTTGACCCGGACCATGTAGTCGAAGTCGTCCTCCGGCACGTCGACGGCCGGTGCCTCCGGGCTTACGCCGGCATTGTTGACGAGGACGTCGATGCGGCCGAAATGCGCGTGTGCCTCGGCGATCGCGCTCCGGATCTCGTCGAGCCGCTCCATGTCCATCTGCAGCGGCAGAGCGCGCCGGCCCATGGCGACGATCTCGTTCGCGAGCGCCACCCCGGTCTCCTTCTTCCGCAGGCCGAGTGCGATGTCGGCGCCGGCATGTGCACAGGCGAGCGCGCAGGCGCGCCCCAATCCACGCGCCGCAGCAGTCACCAAAACGACCTGTCCGCTCAGATCGAAGAGCGGAAACGCCTCACTCATGTTCCCCCTGGCAATCATACGGATTTCTGGAAGCGGCAGCGTCAGGCGGCCGCCTAGGCGCGCGAGCGTCGCGCGCCGGAGGTTTCCGCCCGCCGCGATCGGTTAAGCTGAGTCTTGAGAAACGTGTGCGTGTCGACGAGGAGGCGCGCCATGGCATCGCGCGCCGCGGCGGCATCGCGCGCTACTATGGCGTCGGCGACCTCCTTATGCAGGGGCAGGAAGCGGGTGTAGGATTCGCTCGACAGCCGATAGCTGACCATGAGCCCGACGCCGATCAGATTGCCCATCTGAAGGAGCAGATCGTTGTGGGCCGCGGCGAGCACTGCCCGATGGAACCGGAGGTCCGCTTCGATGGCCTCGTTTCCCGGCTGATTCGCGGCCTCCATAGCCGCGAAAGCGGCGACGATCTCGGCGATCTCCGCCTTACTCGCGCGCTCCGCCGCGAAGCCCGCCGCTTGCGGCTCGATCAGGCCGCGGATCTCAAAAATCTCCCGGTAGAACTGCTGCGGCTGCATCGTGGAATAGCGCCAGCCGAGGAGCTGCGGGTCGAGCAGATTCCAGTGCATGGGGGCAAGTACGCGGATCCCGGTGCGGGTGCGCGATTCGAGCAGCCCCTTCGCGGCAAGCGACTTCACCGCCTCGCGGATGACGGACCGGCTTGCGCCGAATTCCTCCCCGAGCACGGCCTCGTTCGGCAGCGGCTCACCGGGCCTGAACTCACCGCCCACGATGCGCCAGCCGAGTTCCTCCACCACGTAGGAAAAGAGATTGCGCTTGGGGGAGAAGCCGCCGCGCCGGGCGGCAGAATCAGAGGTGATCATTTAATCGGGATACCTTCGCAAGGCCGCTTGACAACACGTCGCTGATTTATCTGATAATAAGATCATAGGCCACGAAAGTCGATAAGAGCGTGGTTTTCCCTGTGCGGCGTCCAGCCAGGCATCTTCGCCCTTGCCACGCTCGCGCAAGTTCTGAGAGATCACGCATGGCGAAAACGAGTGAGGCCCTTGTGACAAAAGCAGCGGATATCGACACGCCGTCCGTCACGATCCTGCTCGACCGGCTCGAGGCGAACATTGCGCGGGCGCAGGCGGCGATCGCGCGCCACGGGATCGGCAACCGCCCGCATATCAAGACGCACAAGATCCC
>Ga0315553_10000128_pt1 | contig 62701 bp, 48 predicted proteins | sample SalMarSW160140MG_FD_203099 | JGI IMG/M metagenome (GOLD analysis project Ga0315553, IMG submission 203099) | Salt marsh sediment microbial communities from the Plum Island Ecosystem LTER, Massachusetts, United States - Salt Marsh Sediment SW1601-40 ...
GCCCGCTCGAAGCCTACCTGGTCGAGTACGGCTTCCACGCGCCTTCGGAAGGCGAGCTCTCCAGCCGCTCCTGGCGGGAGGACGCGTCACCGCTGCAGGTCGCGCTCCGCGGCATGCGGAAGCGCGGGGAGGAGGAGAGCCCACTCGACACCGAACGGCGTCAGTCGAGCCGGCGCGCGGAGGCCGAGCGGGAGCTGCTCGCCGCGCTTCCGGTGGGGCGGCGCCGACGAGCGCGGATCGCGTTGGCGGCGGCGAGGCGCTACGTGCCCCAACGCGAGCAGGGCAAGGCGACGTTCCTGCGGGTCCTCGACGTAGCGCGCCGCGCCGCCCGGGCGCGCGGTCGGATCTGGACGGAGCGCGGCCTGATCGCGGACGCCGACGACGTCTTCTATCTGTCGCTCGACGAGTTGACCGGTTCCGCGCCTCCGCGGGACGCCGAAGCGCGGATCCGGTTCCGACGCGAGCGTCGCGCCGTCTACCAGGGGCTCGAGCTTCCGCAGGCCTGGGTCGGCATGCCCCGACCTCGCGCGCTCGCCGCCAACCCGGTCGCGCGCGACCGCCGCATTGAAGCGCTCGGGGTGAGCCCCGGCGTCGTGGAGGGAAGCGTACGCGTGGTCGACGATCTGGACGCCGAGCCCCTCTTCGAGCCCGGCGAGGTGCTCGTGTGTCCTCGGACCGACCCGAGCTGGGCCTCCCTGCTGTGGCTGGCCGGCGCGGCGGTGATCGACGTCGGCGGCCCCCTCAGCCACGGCGCGATCGTCGCTCGCGAGCTGGGCATTCCGTGCGTCATCAACGCGGGGGATGCGACGCGACGCCTCCGCACCGGCGACCGGGTCCGCGTGGACGGCTCCGCGGGCACCGTGGAAGTGCTCGGATCCGCTCCTTTCCGTTGACGCCGGTCAGTCCCGGATATTACTGTGCGAATGAATACCTAAAAGAATCCGCCGGTGCCGGCGTGGGAGGGGGCCGTGACGAGCTACAGCCGCGAAGACGAGCTCCCGCACCGCCCGGGACCCGAAGAGAACTGGCAGGAGAGCGTGTGGCTCCAGTGGTACGACGCCGAGGTCGGCCTCGGCGGTCTGCACCGCATCGGACAGGAGGTGAACCGGGGTGACGCGAACGCGCTCTTCTGTCTGGTGAGCGACGAGGGGACACGATTCCGGCGCGTCCTGCCGCATCTGACGCTGCGCCCCGAGGACCGCAAGGGCGGGATCGGCGCGGGGGAGGGCATCCGGATGAGTGACGAGTCCGGCGGTCCCCGCCTGGTCCAGCGCCAGCGCGAGGCGGAGATCGATCTCGTCTTCGAGGACTTCCACGAGCGGATCAACCTCTGGGACCTGCGTCGCGACCGGGGCGCCGAACTGATGAGCCAGACCGCCGCCCACCACTACGAAGTAGGCGGCCGGGTTCGGGGTCGGGTGCGGATCGGGGACCGCGTCGCCGACGTCGACGGCCTCGGCTATCGCGATCACTCCTGGGGCCCCCGCGACTACCGGGCCTGGCTGTCGCACCGCTGGGTCGCAGGCACCTTCGGCGAGGAGCTCACCTACTCCCTGATCACGATGCACGGAGCGCGCGGCGAGCTGATCCGCACCGGCTACGTCGTACGCCAGGGCAAGCCGACGCTCGCGTCGGACATCGACATCCTCGCCTACCTCGAGCCCGACGGCTTCACGCACCGCGGCGGCCGCGCCACCGCGCGTCTGGCGGACGGCGAGGCCCTCGACATCGACTTCGAGTTGGTCGACGGGATGGTGTGGGGCCTCCACGGGCTCGCCGGGCTGGACACGATTTGCGTCGCGCGCTGTGGAGACCTCGTCGGCCAGGGAGACTTCGAGATGACCAACAACGCCACCAACGGGCGCGCGCCGATCACCCTGGCAATCGGCGCGGCTCTCGAGGACGGCCTCACTCAACGGCCGTCGGCGCAGCGAACGGGGGGAGTTGCGTGAACGGAGGCTCCGGTGCACGGCTGGTCGTCTACGGCGTTCCCTCGAGCCAGCCTGCGCGCTCCGTGTACTGGACCTGCCTGCTCAAGAGGCTTCCGTGTGAGCTGCGCTTCTACCTCAAGCTGGAGGATCAGCGCGGCGGCGCCTTCGCGCGCATCAGCCCGACCTGGAACGTCCCCGCGATCGAGGACGGCGACTTCGCCCTCTACGAGATGCCGGCGATCCTCGCCTACCTGTGCCGGAAGCACGGCTGGCAGGATCTCTACCCCGAAGGTCTCCAGATCCGCGCCCTCCTGGACCAGTACCTGCACTTCCACCACAGCTTCACGCGCCTCGCCACGATGAAGCTGATGGCGCCCCACGTGATGAGGATGGCGGGCGGGATGCCCGAGGACGGCATCAATGTCCTGCTGATCGAGGCCGTGCAGCGTGAGATGGACTCGCCCGAGACGGTGATCGAGCGCGGGACGCTGCGCGTGGGTCGCGTCGTCGACATCATCGAGCGCCACTACCTGGGCACGGGATCGCCCTTCCTCTTCGGTACGCCGGCTCCCACGATCGCCGACATCGCGTGCTACGGCGAGCTGGGTCAGCTGCGCTGGGCGAATCTCTTCGACTACGCGCCCTACCCGAACGTCCAGAGGTGGCTCGCGGCGATGGAGGAGGTTCCCTTCCACGACGTGGTCCACCGCTACAACACGGAGCTGGGCGACATCCGCACGCGGCCGAACACGCCCGAGCGCTACCTCCAGGCGATGACAGCGGCCTTCGCCGCCCTCGAGGCGGAGGGGGTGATCGTTACGCCCCTGTCGTGAGCGCGCGGCGCGGGGTCGTCGCCGGGCCCGCACCTGCCTGGGAAGAGGCCTCGCGATCGACCGCGGCGAGGAAGGCCTCGGCGGCCGGAGCGAGGATTCCGGCGTCCAGACCGGAGGAGGCGAGCAGGCCGAGGGCGAGCTCGATGTCCTTGCGGCCGTTGCGCGCGACGAGCTCGATGCCGCGCTCCCGGCCAAGGCCGAGGGAGAACTGGCTGTCTGCGTAGACGCCGAGGCCCCAGCTGGCGCCCGAGCCGGCGCGGATCACCCGGGCGAGGGCGGCTCGGTCGAGACCTAGCTGGCGGCCGCGCTCGAGGGCGTCGTGCGCCACGGCCAGGTTGCAGCCGCCGACGAGGTTGTTGATCAGCTTCGCGACCTGCCCGGAGCCCACCGGGCCCAGATGCACCGCCGCGCCGAAGGTCTCGAAGACCGGGAGGCACCGATCGAAGGCTTCGCGGTCCCCGCCCACCATGATGATCATCGAGCCCGCGCGCGCGGCCTCGGCCATTCCGCTCACCGGCGCATCCAGCAGCGCGATGCCGCGATCGGACGCGCGCGCGGCGAGGCGGCGGCAGGTTTCTGGATGGATCGTGCTGTGCACCGCGATCGCCGATCCCGGTGCCATGGCCTCCAGCAGACCGCTCGCGACCACGACCTCCTCGACCCCCGCATCGTCGACGACGCAGATCCCCACGACGTCGCTCTGGGCCCCGAGCGCCGCCACCGACTCCGGGAAGGTCGCCCGCGTATCCCGGAAGGGCTCCAGCGACGCCGCGCGCCGCGCGTAGACGGCGAGCGGGAAGTCGCCCTCCAAGATCCGACGCGCGATCGGCGCCCCCTGGTCTCCTACGCCGATGAAGCCGACTCGGGTGTGGCTCATCCGCTCCCCCCTCGCCTTGCGGATCCCGCGGTGCCCGGCTCCCTTCGCGACAGGCCCTCCTGCTGGGTCCCCCGCACCACCAGACCCGGGGGTGCGGTGCCGCGCCGCGGGTTCATCACCATCTCGAAGGAGGCGTAGCCGGTGCGCCCCTCGCAGCGGGCGATGCAGATCGGCTCGTAGCAGCACACGCCGTGGTTCCCGAAGAGGACGCCGTCCACGGTTTCGCACTCGATCGAGACGACGTCGCCGTCGCGAAGCTCGAAGGTGGCCGTGCCGCCGCGGTGGGTGAGCCCGTCGGTCTCGACCGAGAGGACGAGGTCTGCCGAGCGGGCCCAGGTCACCTTGCCGTCCCGGCAGACGTAGCCCCCGGTCATGAAGCGGCCGTCCACCGCGTAGAAGGAGAAGCCCGCGAACGAGAGCTCGGGTCCGAGGCTGCCGCCGATCCAGCGGTGACAGGTGACGTAGTCCCAGCGCCGGGGTCCCCAGGAGTGGTCGCGGTGACAGAGCGCGTCGACTTCGTAGACCCGGTCTCCGATCCGCGCGCGGCCCCGGGCGCGGCCCGACACCTGAAAGTGTCCAACGGCCAGCTGGCTCATCTCCGGGTGCTCGTCCGAGTCCCACAGGTCGTGGCGGGGTGTCGTGTTCTCGACGGACAGGTCGAGCTCGAGATCGGGCTCAGCGACCCGCAGCCTCGGCGAGCCTTGCGACACGTCGAGGAAGTGCGTCGGACCGGCGCCGAAGCCCCCGTCGCGTTCAGCCGAGCCCAGGGGTCCGTCGGTCCGGTTGCGGCGGAAGCGCAGGCCGTCACGGCTTACGACTCCGCACCACAGCACGGACGCGCCGCGTCCGATCTCGTGTCCGATGCGGTGGAAGCCGCCGATCCCGGAGTCGTCGTCCCACCAACCGAGAACGACGCTCTCCTGCCAGGTGGGGTCGGCTCCGGGCGCGTGCGGAAGCTCGTCCTCGGGCGGGTAGCCGGACATCCGGGAACTCCTCGGCGAGGGGCCAGTCTACCTCTTACAGTCATTGATGTGCACGGTATTCCTTGACGGCCGGGCGGGGGCACGCGTAGCGTGCGCTCGACCGTGGACGATCCCCTTCACCAGCACAGCGGACCCGACGTGGCGTGGACCCGGAGCAATACCGCCGAGGCAATGCCCGCGGTCCCGACTCCGTTGAGCTGGACGTTCTGGTACCGCGCGCTCGAGCTGGGGGCGCGCGGGATGTACGCAGACCTGGGTGTGTGGCCGCGCAGCGAGGTCCGGCTGCCTGCCGAGGTGGACGAGCGCCTGGTGGCGATCTTCTACGGGCGCCCGGCGGCGAACGTGGACGCCGCCCGGCGTGTCGGAGACGCGATGCCCGGGACCTCGGGCGACGCCGTCGAGGAGCAGCTGTTCGGCACCACGCGCCCGGGGATCGCGAGCCGTCCGCGGTGGCGCCGCTACCCGATCGTGATGGTGCGCGCCCCCTGGCAGCTGCTGCGCGGGGGGTCGCGGCTGGCGCGCCTTCGCACCGAGACCCACCGCTGGTGGCGCGACACCACCGCCCGCCTCGCTGCCCGCAACACTTCGATCGACATCGCGCGCCTGGCCTTCCCGGAGGCGATCCGCCGCTACGAGCAGCAGATGCGCGCCAGCAACGTCCTCTTCTCCCAGCTCACCTTCGACCTGGTGCGGCGTCTCGCCCAGGAGGTCGGACTCGCCGGCGCCGAGGCCCGTCTCGTCTCGGGGTACGGGTCTATGGAGGAGGGCCGGATGCTCACCGATCTGTGGGAGGTGTCCCGGGGTCGGCTCGGCCTGGATCGCTTCGCAGCCGAGCACGGATTCCACGGTCCCAACGAGGGAGAGCTGTCGAGCCACTCCTGGCGCGAAGACCCGTCTCCCCTCGAGGTGCTCGCCGACCGCTACCGGGAACTCGTCGAGGACGCGAGCCCCGCTGCGCGTGCGCGCGAGCAGACGGTCACCCGGGAGTCCGCCGAGCGCGAGCTGCTCGCGCGCTTTGGACCGGTCGGGAGGATCCGGGCGCGCGCCTGTCTCGCCGCGGCGCGGCGCTATGTCCCCCACCGCGAGGTGGCGAAGACGACCTATCTCGAGATCCTCGATGTCGCACGCGCCTGCGCACGGCGGCTGGGAGAGGAAGTCGCGGGCCGCGGTGCGCTCGACGATCCCCAAGACGTCTTCTATCTGACCGCCGAGGAGCTGTGCGCGGCACCGGGCGGGGGCTTCCGCGAGCAGGTGGCGTTCCGCCGCTCGCGCCGCGATCACTACCTCACGCTCTCGCTGCCCGAGACCTGGACGGGCATGCCCGAGTTCGTGGCCCTCGAGCCGTCGGAGCTCGAGGGTTCGGTGCTCCGGGGGGTTCCGGTGGCGCCGGGCGTCGTCGAGGGCCTCGTGCGGGTGGTCCTCGATCCCTCGGCGACCGAGGAGCTGGAGCCAGGGGAGATCCTCGTCTGCCACACCACCGATCCGAGCTGGGCCTCGCTGTTCCCGATCGTCGGCGCCGCGGTGATCGACATCGGAGGTCCCCTCAGCCACGGCGCGATCGTCGCGCGGGAGCTCGGCCTGCCGTGCGTGATCAACACGAAGACCGGGACGCGCGCGCTCCGCACGGGCGATCGGGTGCGGGTCGATGGGACGCGCGGCGTGGTCGAGCGGCTGGAGCCGTCCCGACCGCCCTCCCGCGTCAACGCGCTCTGAGAAGCTCGTGGACGGCGCTCTCGACGCGGGTGCCGCGGAAGAAGTCGGGGTTCGCGCCGGCGTGGAGGCGGGCCACGTTGGCGAACACGAAGTCGCGGAAGCGGCCGGGATCGAGCCCCGACTCCTCGTGCGCCTCCTCCACGACCTCCCGCATGTCCTCCACGTCCCAGTGCCCGAAGTCGCTGCTGAACAAGGCCCGGAAGGGCTCGCCCAGCGGGACCCGCGCGGGGTCCATGCCGATCGGCGTGGTCGGATCGTCCGCCTCGCAGCCGAGGTAGAAGCGCTCGACGAACAGATCGCGGAGGTCCTCGGCGCGCTCGATCCCGCAGGCCGACCACTCGTCGAGCGTGTCGGGATCCTCCTCGTTGGCCCCGAGGCCGGCGATCGAGGTCAGGTCGGCGGTGTCGCCCAGATACTTCTCGACCAGCGGGCCTCCGTAGCGCCGGAAGCTGTCGACCAGGCGCGGCACGTCGAGCTCCTTCGGGTCGAGGCGGTGGATCTCCTTGCCGTTTCGCTTGCGCCAGTAGCAGAGGGTGTCGTTGAGGAGCGACAGCGCCCACAGGACGCCCGCCTCGAGGAAGGCGAAGCGGAGCGCCGGGTAGCGCCGCGTGACGCCGCCCATGAACAGGGACTTCGCGAGGTGCTCGTGGGCGGCGGAGAACATTCCCAGATGGTTGAACATGTAGTTCGAGATCGAGCGGCGGGTGCCGCGCCCGTGGAAGCTCGAGTGCACCGTCGGGGCGACGCCGAGCTCGACACACTTCGACCAGAGGGGGTCGTAGTCGTACTCGCTGTCGAGGCCGAAGGCGTCGTACCAGTAGGGCTCCCGGCCGTTCGCGGGCGGCAGCTTCACGGGCCGCTCGACGAAGCTCGCCAGGGTCACCACCCTGAGCCCCAAGCCCTTCACGACGTACTCCAGCTCCTCGATGGCTTCCTCGGGCGTGTGCATCGGGATCACGGCGGCGGGGGTGAGGCGGTCGGCGAAGGCTGCGAAGGCCTCGGCGTGATAGGTGTTGACCGCGCGGCACACGCAGCGGCGCATCGCCTCGTCGCCGACGTGGGGGAACTCGAGACCGACAGTCGGGTAGACGATCGAGAAGTCGACGCCCAGCTCGTCGAGGCGCTCGTAGAGCAGACCCGGCAGCAGGGCGGTGGCGCGATCGAGGGTGTTGCGGGCCGGGAGTCCCCACCATCCGGGCCGGGCCACTCGGCGGTCGCGTCGCTGTTCGGGCGAGAGCCGGTACCAGTCGAGGCGCACGGGTCCGCCTTCGTCGGCGAAGTAGCGGGTCTGGAAATCCCGCACCAGGTGGGCGCCGCCGAGATCGCGCATGCGGTCCAGGATCGCCGGCATGAACTCGACCACGTGGGCGTCCGCGTCGATCACCGGATGGTCGAGTCGCTCGCGCACCCGGGCCGACCCGGACGGGGTCTTCGCCGAGGCTGCCACCGGGTCCTCCCTCGTGATCGTCGAATAATGTACTAGGTCGCACCGAAATGGGTCAAGCTGGATTCTGGGCCGATGCGCGTTGACCGGCGCCGAGGCCGTTCCTACCCTGGATTCGCGCGCGATGTGAATGCTTCTTCACATCTCTTCCGCGACCAGGTGAGAGGGGGGAGATGCCCGAGCCCGAGCTTCAGATCCACCGTCCGGAGTTCTACCTCGCCGATCCGGACGCCACCTGGCGGCGCCTGCGCCGCGAGGATCCCGTGCACCTCTACGAGTACGCGGGCGGCCGCTTCTGGGTGCTGACCAAGCACGCGGACATCAAGCTCGCGAGCTCGCGCACGGATTGGTTCACGTCGGAGCAGGGGATCCTGATGCGAGGCCCGCGCACGGCCGCCATGGATGCGCTGAATCGGGGCTCGCTCATCCAGAGCGATCCTCCGGTGCACCGCCAGCTGCGACGGGAGATCAAGCACCTGTTCACGCCGCGCGCGGTCGCACGGCTCGAGGGCACGATCCGCGGCCTCGCTCGCGAGCTGATCGACGCGATCGAGCCCGGAGATACCTTCGATCTGGTCGGGGGGTTGGCCGCACGGCTCCCCACCTGGGTGATCGGCGAGATGCTGGGGGTTCCGCCCGCCGACCGCGTGACGCTCGAGCACACCGTCGACGCCTCCATCGCCTTCGAGGATCCCACGGTCACCGATGTCACCGGAGCCGACGCGATCGCCAAGGGGATGGCCTATCTCGCCGCGCTGATCCAGGAGCGCCGCCGTCGCCCCGGAGACGACCTGCTCAGCGCGCTGATCGCCGCGGCCGAGGCGGGCGGAAACGACGACGCGACCCTGATGAAGCACGCCTTCGTCGTGCTGGCCGGGGGCACGGAGACGGTCCGCACCGTGGTGACCCAGGGGATCCTCGCGCTCACGCGCCACCCGGACCAGAAGCAGCGCTTCTTCGCCGAGCCGGCGCTCCTGCTCACCGCCATCGAGGAGCTCTTGCGCTGGGTCTCGCCCGTGAACCACTTCGGCCGCACCGCGCTGCGCGACCTCGAGCTCCGCGGAAGGGCGATCGCGAAGGGCGACCAGGTGCTCATGGTCTACGGCTCGGCGAATCGCGACGAAGAGGTGTTCGGGCCCGACTCCGAGCGGCTTCGGCTCGACCGGGACCCGAACCCGCACCTGTCCTTCGGGATCGGCGAGCACTTCTGCGTGGGATCCCACCTCGCGCGCCTGGAGCTGCGGGTGATCTTCGAGGAGCTGCTTCGGCGCTTCCGGGACGTCGAGATCGTCGGCGCGCCGAGGCGCGTCTTCACGGCGCTCGCCTGCACCCACGCCTCGATGCAGGTGGCCTGGCACTAGCGCCGCAGGGGTGGGGCGCGGGCGGCACGCCGGCGGGCCCTCGGAGGCGCGGGTGGACTGAAGTTTCACATAGACCGGCAGCCGTCTGCCGAAAGCCGAACAGATCTTCCTAAGCCACCGCCGTCGCGGCTCTCGCCGGCACTCAGGCCAGGAGGTCCACGAGCGGCTGCCACGCGTCGAGCAGGGGCAGGGCGTCGTCGCCCGCCGGCGGCGGCAACAGCAGGATGGCACGGACGACCCCGGCCTCGGCGAAGCGGGCGAGGGTCTGCTCGTCGGGCGGGAGTCCGGGAATGCTCACTGCCAAGGAGGCCGGATCGCGTCCCGCCGCCTCGGCGCGCCGGCGCAGGTCGGCGAGGCCGGCGAAGAAGCGCTCCTCGCCGATCACGGGCACCGGGGGCATCCAGCCGTCGCAGTAGGCGACGACGGCGGCCAGCGCCTTCGGGCCCGAGCCGGCTCCGAGCAGGATCGGGGGATGGGGCTTCTGGTGAGGCTTCGGACGCTGCCAGCACTTCCCGAACCGGACGTAGCGGCCCGTGTAGGAGGCCTCCTCTTCGGCCCACAGGGCCTTCATCGCCTCCAGCTTCTCCCGACACACCTCGCGCCGCGCCGCGAACGCGACGCCGTGATCCTCGAGCTCCTCCCGGTTCCAGCCGAAGCCGATTCCGACCAGCACGCGCCCTGCTGAGATCTGGTCCAAGGTGGCGATCGTCTTGGCGAGCGCGATCGGGTCGTGCTCCGGGATCAGCGCGATGTTGGTCCCGAGCCGGATCCTCTGTGTCACGGCCGCGGCCGCGCCGAGGCCGACCCAGGGATCTCCCTGGGACTTATACCACTCGGGCATCTCGCCGCCGTGCGGGAAGGGCGAGAGCCGCGACGTGGGGATGTGGGTGTGCTCGGGGAGCCACAGGGACTCGAAGCCCCGCGCCTCGACCTCGCGCGCCAGCACCGGGGGCGGAAGCCCGCCGTCGGTGTTGAAGGAGAAGATCCCGATCTCCACGCCGCCGCTTTCTCCGGTTGTTTTAGTTATCACACGGCACATAATATTCTGCAAGCGCGATCTCGCGCGAGGAGGCGGCCATGGACGAGCTCCGCTTCGACGGACGGGTGGCGATCGTGACCGGGGCCGCCCGGGGCCTGGGTCGGGAGCACGCCCTGCTGCTCGCTCAACGCGGCGCGGCCGTGGTGGTGAACGATCTCGGGGGCGAGGCCGATGGGCGTGGCGCCGATCCGGGACCTGCCGAGGATCTCGCGCGGGAGATCCGGCAGCACGGCGGGCGCGCCGTCGCGAACGTCGCGAGCGTCGCGACGCCGGAGGGGGCCGCATCGATCGTCGAGACCGCGCTGACCTCCTTCGGTCGACTCGATGCCGTGATCAACAATGCGGGCATCCACCGCACCTGCCGCTTCGAGGAGACGCCCCTCGACGACTTCCACGCGATGCTCGAGGTGCACTACCTCGGAACGCTCCACGTGACGCGGGCGGCGTGGCCGTACTTCGCGAAGTCGGGCTACGGGCGGATCGTGAACACCACCTCGTCGGCGATCCTCGGTCAGGCGCTGTACAGCGCCTACTGCGGTGCCAAGGGCGCGATCTGGGCGCTCACGCGCTCCCTCGCGGTGGAGGGCGCCGAGCACGGCATCCGCGCCAATGCGCTGGCACCGGGCGGCGCGACGCGTCTGGCCGCGGGCCCGAGCATGAGCGAGTCCTTCGGCGAGGAGGTGCAGCGCCGGGTCTTCGAGTTCATGCACCCCCGCCTCGCGGCGCCCGCCGCCGCCTTCCTGGCCCACGAGGCGTGCCCGCTCAGCGGAGAGCTCGTGATGGCCGCCGGAGGCCGCGTGACCCGCCTCTTCATCGGCGAGACCGAGGGCTACGTGAACCGCGCACTCACGATCGAGGACGTCCGGGACAACCTGCCGCGCATTCTCGACGAGTCCGGCTATCGGGTGCACCGCGACGCCTCGGAGAGCGTGGCGGTGCTGATGGAGCGGGTCGCGACGGCCTGAGCCGTCCGGGGAGGGCTTGCTCACCGGGTGCGCCCCCCTCCTCTACGTGATCCGCTCCCTCCCACACTTCATAGGGCGGAACGAAAGGAAGGGGTCATGAAGTTCCGATTCAGCCGTGAGGTGGACTGTCCGCAGAAGATCGCCTTCGACTACTACTGCGAGCGCGACAACGACCTGGAGTGGTGGGACGGCGTGCTGGAGAGCCGCCGGACGTCGCAGATCAAACACGGCGTCGGCGAGATCGTGCGCCAGCGCTGCCGGACCGCGGGCGTCCCCTTCACCTACGAGATCGAGATCGAGGTCGTCGAGTGGGACTACCCCAACCGCTACCGGGAGGTGAACCGGGGCAGCGCCACCCCCTACGACTGCTGGTACATCGTGGAGAGGATCGACGAGCACCGCAGCCGCGTCGTCCTGGAGGGAGAGGTCTGGTTCCGGGGTGTCGCTCGTTTGATCCAGCCGCTCGCGCGGATGCTGCTCTTCCGTCAGTCGAACCGGAACTTCGACACCCTGAAGCGACGCCTCGACGAGATCGGTGCGACGTGCTCGTGAACAACGCCGCGGCCCATCGACGCCCGCGCTCGGGCTTGCCCGCGTCCCCGTGGCCAGGTCCGCTCGATGATTCCCCTCGGAAGGGCGGGGGAGCCACGCGAGATCGCCGAGCTGGCGCTGTGGCTCGCCTCGGACGCCGCGTCCTTTGTCACGGGCCATGTCCCGATCGCCGACGGCGGGATGACGCTCGGGCCCTTTCGTCTCGAGACGGTCGGGCCCACCCGTGACCCGGCTCGTGCGAGCCCGCGCGACCCCGCGGCGGACACGCGGGGTCGCGCGGGTCGCGATAGCGCCCCGTCACACCCGCCGACCCCCATCCGGATCGGCGAGGACGAGAGCGCTCTTCATCGAGACGGTCACCCGCGAAGCTCGTCCTTGACGAAGCGACCGTCCTTCAGGATGGCCTTCAGGTTGCGGAGCGGATCCTTCAGGACCGTGATGTCGATCGAGGGGTCGCCGTCCACCACCAGCAGGTCGGCGATCTTCCCCTCCTCGATCGTGCCGAGGTCCTCCGCCCGCTGCATGAGCGCGGCGCCGTTCTTCGTGGTCCAGCGGATCACGTCGAGGGGCGGGATGCCGACCTCTTTGACGTAGACCTCCAGCTCCTGGGCGTAGATTCCGGGAACGTGGGGGATGATCTCGACGCCGTAGTCGTCGCCCGGCACGATGCTGACACCCGCCTTGTTGGCCTCTGGCAGCATCTTGCGCAGGTTGTCCCACTCCCTTCTCACCGGAGCGAGCTGCTGCTCGCGGGCGACGCTCGCGCCACCGTCGGGCGCTGCGAGGATGTGCTCCCGCAGCTTCTTCAGGAACAGCATGCTCGGGATGTAGAAGGTGCCGTGCTGGACCATCATCTCGATGCACTGTCCGTCCAGCTCGTCGCCGTGATCGATGATGTCGACCCCGAGCTCGATGCTGGTCACGATCGCCTTCTTGGCGACGCAGTGGGCCCGGACGCGTGCGTTGCGCTCGTGTGCGGATTCGATCGCCGCCACGTACTCGTCCCGGGCCATGCCGCGGTAGTTGCCGCTCGACTCGACGCCGTGCCCGCCGGTGGGGAAGAGCTTGACGATCTGGGCGCCGCGGTTGATCTCCCCGCGGACCGCCTTGCGGATGTCCGCGACACCGTCGCAGATGATCTCGGCGCCCACGCGCCGCACCCCGTCGATCGCCGGGGGTCCCATCTCCTTCCACCAAGGTGCGCTGTCGTTATCGTTTCCCGTCGTGTCGATGTGACGGCTGCAGGGCACGATGCGCGGGCCCTCGAAGACCCCCTCTTCGATCGCCATCTTCATCGAAGCATCGATGTCGTGGGCGCAGCCCGCGCTGACCACTCCCGTGTAACCGTTCATCAAAGCGTGCTGGAGGTGCTTGACGGCTACCGCCGCGTGGTAGGCGGGAGGCTTCTCCAGGCCGAGATACTTCTCGTAGATCTCGGTCAGCTTGATGTCGGGATAGTCGGGGTGCCAGTGACCGAGGACCATGCCCGGCATCAGCGTCTTCCCGTCGAGGTCCACGACCCGATCCTCGCGCTTCGGTTGGGGCCCGGGGCCCTCGCTGACTTGTGCGATCCGGCCCTCCTCGACGACGACGGTCCGATCGGCCTGGGCCGCGTGCTCGCCGTCGAGCAGGTTGGCGCCTCGGAAGATGATGCGTGTCATGGGGAGAGCCTCCTGTGGGGAATGAGGGATTCGATCAGCGTAGTGGGCTTCGCAGCCGGAAGGCCTCGACGAGCTCGGTCTGCTTGGCGCGAGCGGACGCGAGATGCTCGTCCTTGACGGTGCCGAAGCCGCGAATCAGCTCGGGAATACTCGCGATCTCGACGGCCAGGTCGCGGTTGTCGGGAGAGAGCGCGTCGATCAGCTCGGCCACGGTCCGCTCGTACTCGGCGATGAGATGCCGCTCGGCCCGGCGGTGGGCCGTCCATCCGAAGACGTCGAGGGGCGTGCCGCGCAGGACCTTCAGGCGCGCGAGGCCGCGCAGTAGCGGGAAGATCCAGGGGCCGACGGTGACCTTGCGCACACGCCCGGTATCGCGGTCGACGGGGAACAGCATCTGGGGCGCCAGATGGAGCTTGATGCGGTAGTCCCCCTCGAAAGTCTGCTCGATCTGCTTCCGGAAGCTGCCGTCGGTGTACAGCCGCGCGACCTCGTACTCGTCCTTGTAAGCGAGCAGCTTGAAGTAGTAGCGCGCGACCGACTGGGTCAGCGGGGCGCCGTCCGAGGAAAGCTCCCGCTCGCGCGCGGCGACCCGCTCCACGAGGTCGCGGTAGCGGCGCGCGTAGGCTGCGTTCTGATAGCGGGTGAGGAACTCCTCGCGGATCGCCACGATCTCTTCGGGCTTCTCGGCGCGTCGCGAATCGCTCTCGCGCACCAGCGGCGCGGCCGCCTGCTCGACCGCCGCGAGGTCGTGGGCGGCCATCCGTCCCCAGGCCAGCGCCCGTTTGTTCAGCTCGACGGCGCGGCCGTTCAGCTCGATCGCGCGTTCGAGGGCCGGGAGACCGACGGGAACCGCGCCGAGCTGGAGCGCGTAGCCCAGCAGGAAGAGATTTGCGCCGATCGCGTCGCCGAGCAGTGCGGTGGCGAGGGGGGTGGCGCGGACGAAGTGCGCGCCACCCTCGGCGACGCCCGCCGAGATGGCTCGCTCCATGTCCGAGGAGGAGAGATCGAGGTCCGGATCGGTGGCGAAGTCCTTGGTCGGCGAAACGTGCCGGTTGACCACCGCGATGGTGCGGTCGCGGTGCATCTTGCCGAGCGCCTCGCCACCGGCCGTCACGACGATGTCGCAGCCCACGACGAGATCGCATGACCGCGCGGAGATGCGCGTGGCGTGCAGGTCCTGCACGTGCGCGGCTACCCGGACATGGCTCATCACCGGGCCGTTCTTCTGGGCCAGACCGGTGACGTCGAGAACCGAGCAGCCCTTCCCCTCCAGGTGGGCGGCCATTCCCAGGAGAGCGCCCACCGTGATCACACCGGTGCCGCCGATCCCGGTCACGAGCACGTCGTAGGGGCGGTCCACGGGGGCCACGGATGGGTGGGGCAGGCTGGCGAAATCGAGCTTCTCCATCGCGTCGGCGGCGGAGCCGGCGGGCTTGCGGAGGGATCCACCGGTGACCACCGCGAAGCTCGGGCAATAGCCCTTGAGGCACGAGTAGTCCTTGTTGCACGAGGACTGATTGATCTGCCTCTTGCGCCCGAACTCCGTCTCCAGGGGCTCGATGGAGATGCAGTTCGACTGGACGCTGCAGTCTCCGCATCCTTCGCAGACCTGTTCGTTGATCACGATGCGCCGGTCCGGGTCGGGGAACTCGCCGCGCTTGCGCAGCCTCCGCGCCTCCGCGGCGCAGGTCTGGTCGTAGACGATCGCGGACACGCCGGGCGCCTCGCGCAATCGGCGCTGGACCCGGTCGAGCTCGTCGCGGTGGTGCAGGGTGACGCCCTCCGGGAAGGGGGCGCCCCGATGATGATCGGGATCCGCGCTCACGACCGCGATCGGCCGCACGTGCTCCGCGCAGAGGTGCGCGACGATGTCGGGAACCGTCACTTCGCTGCGGATCGATTCGCCCTCGACGGGCTGGCCACCGGTCATCGCAACCGCCCCGTTGGCGAGGATCTTGTAGGTGATGTTGACGTTGGCCGCGACGGCGGCGCGCACGGCGAGCACGCCGGAGTGGAAGAAGGTCCCATCCCCCATGTTCTGGAACACGTGCGGCGTCTCCGTGAAGGGTGCCGTGCCGATCCAGTTCGCGCCCTCTGCGCCCATGTGGGTGTAGGAGAGGGTGTGACGCTCGGGGAGCCACACGGCCATGCCGTGACAGCCGATCCCGCCCTGGGCGAGGCTTCCCTCCGGAACCGCCGTGGACGTGTTGTGGGGGCAGCCGGAGCAGAAGGCCGGCGCGCGCGCGAGGGAAGGCGCCTCGATCGCGACCGGGGCGGGGGGCGGTTCTCGGAGCTCGGGGACGTGGGGCGCGAGCCAGCGGCGCAAGGCGTCGGCCACGGCGCCGGGCGTCAGCTCCCCGACCGAGGACAGGAGTGGGGCCCCCGCGGCGTCGCGCTTGCCCTGGATCCGCGGTCGGGCGGAATCGTGGTAGAGCAGATGGGTGAGCTGCTCCTCGATCAGCGGCCGCTTCTCCTCGACGACGAGCAGGTCCTCGAGGCCCTCGGCGAAGCGCCGCGCCCCCTGCGGCTCGAGCGGCCAGGCCAGGGCCACCTTGTAGACGGCGAGCCCGAGCCGGGCCGCGCGGGGCTCGTCGATGGCCAGCTCGTCCAGGGCCTGCCGGACGTCCAGGTAGGCCTTGCCCGTCGTCACGATCCCCAGCCGGCGTCGCGGCGCGTCGATTGCCACGCGGTCGAGGCCGTTGGCGCGGACGAAAGCCTGCGCCGCGGGAAGGCGCTGCTCGAAGTGCACCTGCTCCTTGGCGAGCGGAGTCGTGGCACCGGACCAGACGCCGTGGAGTCCGGTGGCGGGACGAACGAAGTCGGCCGGCTCGACGATCGGCGCCCGCTCCGGACCGACCTCGACCGAAGCCGCGCTCTCCACCGTGTCGGTCAGGCACTTGAAGCCGACCCAGCATCCGGCGTAGCGCGAGAGGGCCCAGCCGTAGAGACCGAAGTCCAGGTAGTCCTGGACGTTGGCGGGGTTCAGCAGCGGAATCCCGCAGTGGACGAGGGCGTGCTCGCTCTGGTGCGCGAGCGAGGAGGACTTGGCGCCCGGGTCGTCGCCAGCGAGCACGAGCACGCCTCCCCGCGGCGACGTCCCGGTCATGTTGCCGTGCTTGAGCGCGTCGCAGGAGCGATCGACACCGGGACCCTTCCCGTACCAGATCGCGAAGACGCCGTCGTGGCGCGCACCCGGTAGCAGCGGAACCTGCTGCGATCCCCACACCGCGGTCGCCGCGAGGTCCTCGTTCACGCCGGGCTCGAAGCGGATCCGATGCTCCTCGAGATGGCGCTGGGCCTGCCACAGCGCGAGGTCGTAGGTGCCGAGAGGCGACCCGCGGTATCCCGAGATGAAGCCCGCCGTGTCGTATCCCGCCTCGAGATCGCGCCGCCGCTGGTCCAGCGGGAGGCGCACGAGCGCCTGCACGCCGGTGAGATAGATCCGACCGGCTCGGCGCGTGTACTTGTCGTCGAGCCCGTACCGCTCGTCGAAGGCCGCGGGCCGGTCCGTCATCGTGTTTCGGGACCTCGTCTGGGAGCCGCCCCGACAATTATGTGCCTGTCATCACGTTATTGTCAAACGGAGTCCGGCGCCGGCGGCGCTCGCTCCCTCAGCGCAGTCCAAAGGCCCGGGCTCCGTTCTCCCAGGCGAGCTTGCGGCGGACCGGGAGGGGCAGCGCGGCGAGCTGGGCGCGGAATGCGTCCGCGCCTCCCGGGAAGCTCGCGTCGGCGTGCGGATAGTCGAGCGCCCAGACCATCGAATCGGCGATGTGCTCGCTCGCGAAGGCCAGTCCCTTCTCGTCGCCCTCGAACACCACGAATCCCTGGCGGGCGAAGTACTCCGAGGGCAACAGGTCCAGCCGCATCTGGAATGCCTCCCGCAGCGCCTCACCACCGCGCGCGTACTCGTCCATGCGTTCGAGCGCCGTGACGAACCAGGTGCCGTGGCTCTCGGTGAGCATCACCTTGAGACGTGGATGGTGGTCGAAGACGCCCTCGAACACGAGCTGCGCGAACGCCGTCCAGCCCTCGATCGGGAACCCGAACATGATGCCGTAGAAGGTTGCGTGCCAGAACGGCCGCGATGCCTTGTAGTGGCGTGTGATCGACCCGACGAGGCCCTCTTCGGGGGCGCAGCTGTGGAAGACGAGCAGCAGCTCGCGCTCCTCGAGGGCGGCGTAGAGCCGGTCGAAGGCCGGGTCCCCCACGAATCCACTCGGGTACTCCGGTGCCGGCCGCATGATGACGCCCCGGAACACGTCCCGCTGGCCGGCTCGTTCGAGCTCTCGCAGCGCCCGATCCGTGTCCTGCCACGGAAGCACCATGTTCGCCAGGACGCGCCCGTCGGTCGCGGCGCAGTGATCGGCCACCCAGTCGTTGTAGGCGCGGCACATGGCGTCGGCGACTTCGACGTCCTCGACGAAGCCGAGCCGGAGCCCGGGCGAAGACGGATTGACGATCTGGACGTCGATGCCCTCCGAGTCCATGTCGGCGACGCGCCGGGCGGGGTCCCAGCCGCCGGGATTGGCCTCGCGGTAGCGCACGCCCTTCGCCAGCCTCTCGGCGGGGACGCCCGCCGCCGCGGTGTAGGCGGCGTCCTCGAGCAGCAGCTTGCCGCCCTCGTAGAGCCGGGTTCCGGGACGCCCCATCCGGTCCAGCCCGTCGACGAAACGGAAGGGTGAGGCACCCCGGAAGCTCGGATCCATGTACTCGCCTTCCCACAGGTCCGGCGGCTCGGCCACGTGGCTGTCGGTGTCGATCAGTCGGGCGGGCGGATCTGTCACGTCACTCCTTCGCGGCCGCGGGGCGCAGCGCCGGCGGCAGCTCCCAGAAGACGTCGGCGGCGGCGAGTTCGACGATGGCGTCGGCGCCGAGCACCTCGCGAACGCATCGGGCGAAGTACACACCGAACAGGCAGGTCGGCTCGGTGAGCCGCAATCTCACGCGAGGCGGGTCGCCGGCCTCGACCTCGTCGACCAGCCCGAAGGACACGATGTCGATCGGTCGCCCGTGGGAGATCGAGCAGGGATCCTGGATGCGGGACAGGCGAGCCAGGATCTCTTCGCGCGTCACGCCGCGGAGGCTCCGGGCGTGTGGGACCAGGGCGGTGCGAGTCCCCGCTCGGCCCGGGCCCTCGCGACCTCGTCGCCCGCGAGCCGCCGAAGCAGGTCCGCCTCATCGATCCCGTGCAGACGCAGCAGGTTGCCACCTAGGATCTGCGCCTTGGTCGCGTCGTCGACCGGCGGAAACCCCTCCTCTTCCACCAGGTCCTTCGGCATCTCGAAGCGGCGAAACGCCTCGATGATCGGCTGGGCATGGGTGAGCATGCAGCCGGTTCCGTAGAGGATCTTGTGCGGACCGCCCAGGGCTAGCAGGCTGCCCAGGATGCGCGCGAAGCGCCGCGGATAGCGAACGACCAGGTTCGCCGTGATCTCGAGGTTGGCGTAGACGTTGGGGTGGCGGCCGAGCTGGTAGGCCGTCTCCTCCAGGAAGGCCATTCCCGAGTGAACTACCTCGAAGGTGAGCTCCGGGAACGCCACGGCAGCCTCGTCGACATCGTTGACGTTCAGATACGGGTCGAGGGGCTCCCGACGGAAAGGGACCGCCTTGTGCATCGCGACGTGGCGGACGCCGAGCTGGAGGGCGTGGCGCAGGAGCGGATACATCCGCTCCACGTCGTTGAACAGCACGCCGTCGGCGCGCCCGTTCGCGTCGTAGGCCCCGGTGACGGGATAGAACTTGAAGCCGACCACGCCGTACTCCTCGCGCAGCCGGTCCATCTGCTCGACCGCCCGCGGGCCGGCGGTGGAATCGACACCCCCGTAGAGCAGCACGCGACCGGGGAGGGCGCGCGAGAGTTCGGCACCCACGGCGATCGGAGTCCCGCCGTCGCGCAGCACGGGGGTGAGCGCGACGTCGTGATAGACGGCGAGATCCGTCTCGCTCTCGAAGAAGACCACCGAAGCCATCGACTCGGCATCCCAACGGCGGACGAAGACCTCCGGGGGACACACGTAGTCTGGGTGGGACCACTGCGAGTGCATGCCGATCAGCTGCTGGCGCAGCATCTCGAACTCCTCCGGGCTCGCACCGCTGGCGCGATTGCGCGGAGTCATGTTGTAGGCGTGGATGACGGCGTCCGCGACGACGGACATGCGGCCCCCTGGCAGCCTGAGATAAAACGTGCGCTCAGCCAACCAAAGACTACTCGACCGGATCCGCTGCTGACAAGCCGGAGGCGTCCGATGCCACGGTGGCGTGCCGCGATTTGGCTCCACTCCAGCGGCAGATCATATTTGACTATAGTGCAACAAAATGAGCGACGAAGGGGTGACGGCGTGGGACTCGATCTGCTGATCCGGGGCGGGCGCGTCGTCGACGGTACCGGGGATCCCGCCCGCATCGCCGACGTGGGGATCGCGGGCGATCGCATCGTCGCCGTCGATGAGCACATCGACGAGCCGGCCGCCGAGCGCGTCGACGCCGACGGCCTGGTCGTGGCGCCCGGCTTCATCGACAGCCACACGCACATGGACGGCCAGCTCTTCTGGGACGAGATCGGCTCCTCCAGCGCCTGGCACGGGTGCACGACCGTCGTGTGCGGAAACTGCGGCTTCACGCTCGCTCCCATCCCCAGGGGAGATCCCGAGTACCCGCTGAGTCTGATGGCGGGAGTCGAGCAGATTCCGCGCGACGTCCTCCAGGCCAGCGTCCCCTTCGACTGGGACTCGTTCGCGGGCTTCGTCGCTTCGCTCGAGCGCCGGGGCCTTCCCCTCAACATGGCGTGCTACGTGGGACACCCGGTGGTCCGCCACGCGGCGATGGGGGAGCGCAGCCTGACGGAGCCGGCGAGCGAAGCGGATCTCGATGCGATCGAGCACATCCTGCGCGAGGCGCTGGACGCGGGCGCGCTCGGCGTCTCGTTCAACCGGTCGCCCGCGGATCGCGACGATCGAGGTCGCGCCACCGCGGGCGTCGACTGCGGTTGGGACGAGGTTCGGCGGATGATCGGAGTCCTCGCGGACTACCCGGGAACGCTGACCCAGGCGATCCCGGGCTGGTCGTTGCCGGGGCCCACGGGCATCGCCTCGGGCTGGGAGGAGGAGCTCGACCAGTGGGTCGCCGCAACCCGCGGCGCGAGACGCCCGATGGTATGGGGACCGCTGATCGAGACCTACGACGAGGACTACCTGCGGATCGCGCGACGTGGACGTCGGCAAGGTGCTCGCATGCACGCGGCGACGGGGGTGGTGGCCCTCTCGACTCTCGCGACGTTCCAGATCACCAATCTCTTCGCCACCATCCCGGGCTGGGAGTTTCTCTTCGAGCTGTCGGAAGCAGACCGTCTGAAGGCCCTCGCGGAGCCCCAGGTGCGAGTGCGGCTGCGCCGCGCGACCGGCAGAGAGCGCTTCGTCGGCTATCCCCTGAAGACCGAGGACGAGCGCGGCCATCCGGTGCCGGGCCCCGAGATCCCCTTCTTCTGGCACAACATCCACCGGGTCGGATTCGGCACCGACGCCTTCGATCTCGACGGACCCTCGCTGGCCGAGGAGGCGGAGCGGGAGCGGCGACATCCCGTGGACGTGATGCTCGACGGGGCCGTCGCGAGCCGCCTTCGGGAGTTCGTGATCGTCTTCCCCTACGGCCAGGTCCCGGATCGCACGCTGCGCACGATGCAGGACGAGGCCGCGGTGCTGTCCCGGAACGATACGGGGGCGCATCTGTCGCTCTTGTGCAACGCCGAGAGTACGCAGCTCCTGGCGCAGTGGGTGCGGGATCGGGAGGCGATCTCCCTGGAGCGCGCGATCCATCTGTTGACGGCTCGCCAGGCCGAGGTGTTCCAGCTTTCCGACCGGGGTGCGCTGCGGCCGGGCCTGGCCGCCGACGTCGTGCTCCTCGACCTGGAACGCGTGGGTCCGCAGTCTCCGGATCTGGCCCGCGACGTCCCTGGCGGTGGAACGAGAATCGTGCAGCGCGCCGAGGGGATCGAACGCGTCATCGTTTCGGGCCGGACACTCCTGCGCGAGGGGCGCCCCAGCGGTGAGCGTCCCGGTCGCTTCCTGCGCCCGCGTGAGATGGCGGGCCGCAGCTGATCCCGTACGGATCGAGGCGGCGGGAGGCGCAGCGTGACACTCGAGCGGCGACGGTCCCCGGCCATCTGGGTCGAGGTGCGCGGCATGGGTGCTGCGACCCTGCTCCTCCTGCACGGACTCGGCGGCAACGGCCGCGTCTGGGACCGCTTTATCGAGCAGGTCGCTCCTCGCTGGCGCGGACGCATCGTGGTTCCCGATCTGCGGGGCCACGGCCGGAGCGAGCCGGGCCTGGCCTACTTCTTCGGCTTCCAGGCCGCCGATCTCGACGAGGTGCTCGAGCCGACGCGGCCTCTCGTCGTCGTCGGCCAATCGCTCGGAGGGCTAGTGGCGCTGACGCTGGCGAGCGGCGCCTATCGCCTGCAGCCCGATCGGGTGATCGCGATCGGCGTGATGCCCCTGTGGGACGAGTCGCACGTCGCCCAGGCGCGCGAGCTGGCTTCGCGGCCGACGGCCTGGTTTGACGACGAGGGCGAGGCCGTGCGTCGCTTTCTGTGGCTCTCGGGGCTCGCCGGTCACGTCGATCCCGCCAGCGCGGCCGCGCGCAGCGGCATCGTCGCCGAGAACGGACGCTATCGCCTCCGGCAGGATCCCCGAAGCTATTTCACGGGTGCGCCGCACCTGCCGAGCCTGCTCGCGGCGGCGCGTTGCCCGGTGGACCTGGTCTACGGCCGACGGCACGAGGTCGTCAACCTGCGGCTGGTCGCGCGTGTCGTCGCCGACCCGCGGATGTGGGACGGCGGGCACAACCTGCACCTCGACCAGCCGTCGCAGCTCGCTGCGCTGGTGCTCGAGAGGGCAGCGGAGATCCCCTGCTGAGTCCTACTTCCGCGAGCCTCCGCTCGCGGCGCCTTGCGGTGTCCACGGCGGCGGCTTCTTCTCGGAGAAGGCGTGGAGCCCCGCAAAGAAGTCCGAACCGATCGCGCTGCGAAAGTGCTCCTCGACGCTGTACGGCGGCAGGCTGCGCTGCATCACGCTCTTCGTGTACTCGCGCGCGAGCGGGGACACGACTCGGACCTCGTCGACGTACTGACGCACCTGCGCATCGAGCTCCTCGGGCTTGCACACCCGGTTGACGACGCCCATCGCCAGCAGCTCCTCGGTCGGAACGCTTCGCGCCGTGAAGATCAGATCCTTGGCGCGGGCGAGCCCGATGCGCGGCACCAGGCGCACGGCACTGACCGTGTCGGCGATGCCCCATTTGCCCGGCGCGATCGAGAGCTTCGCCCCCTCGGCCGCGATCACCATGTCACAGAGGAGGACGAGCACCGCCCCGGCCCCGTAGGCGCTGCCGTTCATCGCACAGATCACGGTCTTCGGGCAGGACTCGATCGCGTGGAAGGCGGGGTAGTCGCCGTAGACGTGGTCGTACATCACCGTCGCCAACCGCTCGGAGAAGCCCTTCATCGCCAGGTCGATCAGCTCCTGGCCCTGCTGGAGATTGCCGCCCGCGCTGAACATGCGTCCCGTGCCGCGGAAGACGACCACGCTGCGCTCCTCGTCGAAGCGGGCACGGATGAAGCATTCCGTGAGCTGCTCGAAGACCTCGGAATCGATCAGGTTCATCGTGTCCGGGCGGTTCAACGTGATCCAGATCGCCTCGGGGGTCGTCTCGTAGAGAACGGCTCGGTCGGTCATGGGGCCCTCCTGCCGGTGATCATATAGTCAAACGAACGCACGGTAAACGAGAAAGGCGAGGACGCCGGCGCTCACGGCAGGGCGAAGGCGATCAGGGCGTCTCCGGGCTCGGACCAGAGATGTCCGCCAGCCGCCACCACCACATACTGCCGGCCGTTCTCGCGGAGTCGGTAGGTCGCGGGGCTCGCGTTCGCGGTGTACGGGAGGCGATGGGACCAGACCTCCTTCCCGGTCTCGGCGTCGAAGGCGCGCAGGAACTTGTCCGTCGTGGCACCGATGAAGATCAGGCCGCTCGCGGTCAGGACGCCGCCTCCCAGATTGGGCGTCCCCAGGCGGAACCAGAACGGAAACGGAGCCTGGTCGCGGGAGGTGCCGAGCGGGACCTCCCAGTCGATCCCGCCCGAGCCGAGATCGACCGCGACGAGGGCGCCCCAGGGCGGCGGCGTGCACGGCGCGCCGAAGGGAGAGAGCAGCGGTCCGCGGCGCATCCCGTAGGGCGTGCCCTTCATCGGGTTGTACTCGATCGGCGTTCCAGGCTGGCTCATCTCGAACGATGGCACGTCGAGCGCGTCGAACTCTTTTCGAGGGATCAACTGGACGACCGCGGCCCAGCGGTTGATGTTCACGAACAGCCGACCGCGCACCGGATCGATCATCACGCCGCCCCAGTTCGCGCCGCCCCCGGGTCCCGGGTACTGGACCGAGCCCTCGAGCGAGGGAGGGGTGTAGATGCCCTCGGAGCGCAGGGCGGCGATCTGGTCCCGGCACCGTCCCCGGTCCCAGAAGGTGAAGCCCCAGGCGTCCTCCGGTCCGAATTCCAGCGGGTGGAGCGGCGGTGGATGCGTCGGCACGGGCTGGCTGGGCGACAGGCTCTCTCCTGGCACGCCGTCGACGGGGACCGGCCTCTCCTCGACCGGAAAGATCGGCTCGCCGGTCTCGCGGTGCAGCAGGAAGACGTGGCCGGCCTTCGTCGCCTGCGCAACGGCCGGGATCACCTCCTGCTCGGTGCGCAGATCGAAGAGTGCCGGCTGCGAGCCGACGTCGTAGTCCCAGACGTCGTGACGAACGGTCTGGAACTGCCACACGAGCTGGCCCGTGGAGGCGCGCAGAGCGACGACAGAGCTCGAGTAGCCATCCAGTCCGTGCCGGGCCGCGGCGAAGGAGTCGGGCGACGCATTGCCCGTCGGCACGAAGATCAGGTCGCGTTCCGCGTCTGCCGACATGATCGACCAGACGTTCGCCGTCCCCGGTCGCCACCAGGCTCCGCTCTCGTCGCGACTCCAGGGTGGCAACGAGAGGCCCGGCGGCACCGGGTCCCAGGCCCAGCGAAGGGCGCCTGTGCGCACGTCGAAGGCCCGGACCACGCCGCTCGGCGCGTCCACCCGGACGTTGTCGGCGACTAGCGCGCCGACGACGACGAGATCGTGGACGACCAGCGGCGGCGACGTGACGTAGTACTCCCAGAGCGGCGCCTCGCCCAGCCCTTCGCGCAGCGCGACCGTTCCACCTTCGCCGAAGTCGGCGCACGGCGCGCCGGTCTCGGCATCGAGGGCGATCAGCCGCGAATCGGTCGTCCCGGTGAAGATCCGGCGTCGGCAGGCCTCTCCCGACGGGCGCGTGGGATCCTCCCAGTGGGAGACCCCCCGGCAGGTCAGCGGGTAGTGGGTACCGCGCTTCGAGAGATCGACGTGGGGGTCGAAGCTCCAGCGCACCGCGCCGCTCTCCGGATCCAGGGCGAACACGCGGTTGAAGGGCGTGCACACGTAGAGCGTGCCGTGGGTGACGATCGGCGTGGCGGTGAAGGCGCTCGGGTGCCTCCCGTCGCTCCCGTCCGACCGATCGCCGTGCCGGAAGGTCCAGGCCACTTCGAGCGCGTCGACGTTGTCCGGCGTGATCTGGGTCAGCGGGGAGTACTTGCGCCCGCCCGGGTCACCCCCGTATTTGGGCCACCCGGCCGTCGGGCCGGAGAGGTCGACGGACGCCGGCCCGTCGGCGCCACAGCCCGACAGGAGCACGAGGAGCAGCCCGAGTCTGCACCAGCGCAGGGCGGTCAGGCTCAGCGGATCGCCATCGCGTTGGCCGGGGATCCCATGCCGCCCGGAATCCACAGCGGCATCGCGACGAAGAAGAACGTCCACCTCCGGTCCCCGGCGCAGGCGGTGGCCAGGTCGCGGAAGCACAGGATCTCTCCGAAGGGAAGTCCCAGGTTGCGCTGCATCGTCACGTGCGCGCTGCCCACGTTGTTCGGGCGGAAGGGCGCCACCTCGATGGCCAGGTTGTCGGCCGTCACGGCCGACCAGCGCTGCTCGTGCGCGATGGGGGCCAGCTCGGTGGTGATCCCCGGGTTCACCGGTGCGGCCTCGCCCGGCGCGGGCTGCATCAGCTCGCGCCGCCGCTCCCGGTCCGCGTCGAGATACATCTCGGTCCAGCCGGTCCGGAAGCACACGACGTCGCCGGGCAGGATCTCGACGCCCTGGTGGCGCACGCAGGCATGGAACTGCTCCACGTCGATCACATGGTCGACGGGCAGGGGATCGCGAGCCCCGCCCGCGAGCATGCGCGCCACGTCCAGCAGGACCCCGCGCCCCGCGATGCCGCGCTGCGCGACCTTGTCGATCCCACCGCGTCTCACGTAGCCGTTCGCGTCGATGTCCTCGGGGCCGAAGCCGTTGTAGAAGACGCCGTCCACACCCTCCTCGCGACAGCCGGCGTGGACGAACGAATCCCACTGGGAGGATCCCTGGGTCGCGAGCAGGATGTGGTCGTCGTTGCACACCATCCCGTCGAACTCGGCGTTGTGGAGATGCGCCGTCTTCTCGAGCTCGGGACGCAGGATGGCGCGGTCCGTGGGGAGGTCCACCGGAAGATTGAGCGGGTAGTGTCGTCCGAGGACCACCTCCGTCGCGCCGCTCCGGACCACGTCGGGCGTCTGGAAGTTCAGCGTGCCGAGCTCGTCGTCGTCGCCGAAGACGCCCCAGTTCGAGAGCTTCGGCGCGCCCGGGCGCGGGGGCTTGAGCGAGAGGCTCTTCATCGCGAGAGCTTCCTCCTTCTACCGGGGCCGGCTGGAGGGCAGGCGCAGTCCACGGCTGGCGAGGATGTTGCGCTGGATCTCGTTGGCGCCACCGGCGATCGGACAGATGATCTCGGCGCGCCAGTTGAGCTCGAAGCGCCCTTGCATCAGCGCGGCGGGCTCGTCCCGCTTGAGCAGGCCGACCGGACCCAGGACGTCGATCACCTGGTCTGCAAGCCGCAGCCTCGTCTCGGTGGCGGCGACCTTCAGCATCGTCGCCTCGATCGTCGGCACTTCGCCCCGGTCCAGGATCTCCAGCGCGTTGAGCAGGTGGCAGCGCACCCCCTCGGCGCGGACCGCGGTGCGCGCGATCAACCTGCGGATGTCCTTGTCGTTCCAGCGCGTCTCGTCCGCGCGCGCCCAGGCCACCAGCTCGTCGGTGTCGCGCAGGAGTCCGGAATACCCCAGGCCCTGGAGCCGCTCGTAGTCCAGGGCTTCCACGATGTAGGTCCAGCCCCGGTCGATCTCGCCCACGACGCGGGACACGGGTACGCGCACGTCGTTGAAATACACCATGTTCGTCTGGTGGTCGCCCATCGTGTCGATGCGCTGCACCTCCATCCCCGGCGCACGGTTGTCCACGAGCATCAGCGTGATCCCCTGATGGCGCTTCGACCCGGGCTGGGTGCGGCAGGCGAGCCAGATGTAGTCGCTGAAATGTGCGCCGCTGGTCCACATCTTCTGGCCGTTGAGCACGAACTCGTCCCCGTCGCGCTCGGCGCGCAGCTCGAGGGCGGCGAGGTCGGAGCCGGCCTGAGGCTCGCTGTAGCCGAGGGCGATGCTGATCTCGGCGCGGATGATCCGCGGCAGGAACTCCCGCTTCAACCTCTCCGAGCCGTGGCGGATCAGCGTCCGACCGATCATGCCGATCTCGATGCACAGCGACGGCATCTGCGCGTATTCGAGCTCCTCCTGGAGCACGACGCTGTAGAGCTCGGGAAGGCCCTTTCCTCCGAAGTCCTCCGGCCAGCTCAGGCCGAGCCAGCCCCGGTTGGCGAGCTTCTTGAGGAAGACCGCCTTCTCGGGCGTGTCGGGCTGGGGGAATGGCCCTTGTTCGGGAATGACGGGATCCAGCTCCGCGGTCAGGAAGCTGCGCACCTGTTCGCGAAAGGTCTCGACGTCGGGTGAGAGCGTATAGGTCACCGATGGTCGACCCCTCGCGCCGCGAGAGCGGCTGCATAACGGTCTCGCAGCACGGGCAGGGTCCGCAGCTCCTCGGCCACGACCTCGAGATGGTACTCGATCCCTCCCCAGGACAGCTGTGCGGCCTTGGCGCGGCGACTGAAGTGGTGGACGTGCATCTCGGTCGAGAAGCCGAGTCCTCCCCAGGCCTGGTGACAGCGCCGCGCGACCTCGACGAAGCCGTCGGTCGACCGCACGAAGGACATGGCGGAGAGCAGCCGGCCGTAGTCGGCTCCGGCGTCGAGGGCGGCCGCGGCGCGCCGTGCCATCGACTCGCTCTCGGTCGCCGCGATCGAGCAGTCCGCGAGGCTGTGCTGCACGGCCTGGAAGCTGCCGATCGGTACGCCGAATTGATGGCGCTCGGTGACGTAGGCGACCGTGTCCTCGAGCAGGCGCCGCGCGGCACCCGCGCACCAGGCTGCCTGCATGGCCGCGGTGCGAGTGAGCGCGAAGTCCACCACTTCGAAGCCCCCGGAGAGAACCTGCCCCGGCGCGCCCTCGAACACGACCTCGCCCCAGTGGCCGCCGGCGATCGAGGCCTGCGGCCGCACCCGCACTCCGCTCTCGCGCGCATCGACCAGCACGATCCGCGCGCGGTGATCCGCGTCGAGCGCGGTCACGAGGAAGCGGTCGGCGACCGGCGCCCCTTCGACGAAGGCCTTGGCGCCGCGCAACCGGGAGCCGTCCCAGCGCGTCGCCTCCGAGCCGGCCTCCCAGCGCCCGCGATCGTCCGAGACGGCGAGCACCGGGCGGGCCTCTCCCGCGACGAGCTGCGACAGGAGCTCCCCGCTGGTGGAAGAGGCTTCCCGTTCGAGCAGGGCAGCGGCGGCGACCGCGACGGCGAGCAGGGGAGCGGGACAGAGTGCGCGGCCCAGCTCCTCGCACAGCAGCTCGAGATCGGCCAGGGTTGCGCCGCTGCCGCCGGCCGTCTCCGGCGCGGCGACGCCCAGCCAGCCCAGGTCCGCGATCTCCCCCCACAGAGCCGCGTCGTGTCGGCCTGGATGCGCCTCGGCATCGGCCAGCGTGTCGAGCGGGACCCGCTGCTGCAGGAAGTCGCGCGCCGTCTTCGTCAGGATCTGCTGGAACTCGCTGAACGCCACGCTGGCCTCCCGCCGATGGGAATATCGTAATCGCGGGGCTCGAAATTGTCGATCGCCGCCGCGATCGCGGGCCGCCCGGGCCGCTCTCGCGGCGAGATCGCCCGCCGCATCCCCCCCTTGGGGCACTTGTTCCGGTCCTGCCTTCCGGAGCGCTGCCGTCTCCCAATGTCAGCTTTCGGTCGGATGGCGGCGTCCGGGCTCTACACACGGGAGCACCTGATTTCACACGCGAAAAGCGTCCGTCGCGAGATCAGAGACTTGTTGATGTGATGTCTTTAGTGGTGATAGATTACGAAATTGTTGGGGGGTCGGATTCGCCTCAAGGGAGAACGCGGGCAGCCTTGGATCTTCGATTCAGCGATGCCGAACGGGCCTTTCGGGACGAGGTCCGCCTCTGGTTCGAGACCCATCTCGCGCGCCCCTGGAGCGCGGAGCTCGGCGATCCGTCCAACACCGAGGACCAGCTGGTCGCAATCCGGCGGTCGTTCCAGCGCAGTCTCTGCGACGCCGGGTACCTCGGGCTCGACTGGCCCCGACAGTTCGGAGGACAGGATCGTTCGATCGTCGATCGCGTGATCTTCCAAGAGGAGTTCGTGCGGGCCGACGCCCCGCCGCTGCCGAACTTCATCGGGATCCAGATCTTCGGGCCGGCGCTGATCCACCACGGGAGCGACGCACAGCGCGAGCGATTCATCCCGCCGATGCTCCGGGCCGACGAGATCTGGTGCCAGGGCTTCAGCGAGCCGAGTGCGGGCAGTGATCTGGCGGCCCTGCGCTGCGCCGCCGTGCCCGATGGCGACGACTACCGGATCACGGGCCAGAAGGTGTGGACCACGATGGGTCCCTGGGCCGACTGGACGTTCCTGCTGGCGCGCACCGACCCGGAGGACCGCTACGGGGGCATCACCTTCTTCCTGTTGCCCTTGGATCAGCCCGGCATCGAGGTGCGTCCCCTGCGCCAGCTCACCGGCGACGCCGAGTTCGGCGAGATGTTCCTCGACGGCGCGCTCGCCCGCCGCGAGCACATCGTCGGCCGCATCGGGGAGGGCTGGAAGATCGCGAACACGGTGCTCGCCTATGAGCGGGGTGTGTACGAGATCGAGGGGCCGGCGCGCAACGATCGATTCCTCGCCGACCTCGTCCGGGGATTGCGCGAGAGCGGTGCTCTGGCGTACGACGACGTGCGCCAGCGGCTCGCCCGTCTCTTCGCCGAGAACGAGGCGATCCGCGCGGCCGGGCTTCGCATGCTGGCCGCCCTCTCCAACGGCGAGACGCCGGGCGAGGAGGCGTCGATCCAGAAGCTCAACTGGTCGGAGTACGCGCGGCGCCAGGCCGAGGTGGCCTTCGATCTCCTCGGCGACCAGGCTCATCTTCGACGGCGGGGATCGGGAGCCTCGGTCGGCGTGGACTGGGTCTACGAGCATCTCTTCTCGCTCTCGGGTCCGATCGCCGGAGGCTCCTCGGAGATCCAGCGCAACATCATCGCCAAGCGCGCGCTCGGGCTTCCCACGCGCTAGACGAGAGGGAGGGTCGCCTTGCGTTTCGAGCTCGACGGCGAGCAGAGCCTGCTCCAGCAATCGCTGCGCGAGCTCCTGGAGAAGGAGTCGTCGCTCGAGCAGTCCCGGCCGCTGATGGAGTCCAGCGCCGAGGGCTATTCGAAGTCCTTCTATCGCCAGCTCGCTTCGCTCGGGTACCTGGGAATCGGGGTTCCGGAGGACCGGGGAGGGGCAGGGGCGGGCTACGTCGCACTCGCCGCAGCGCTTCACGCGATGGGTCGCGTGGCCCTGCCGGGTCCGATCCTGGACCTGCTCGAGGCGATCGAAGTCCTGCGCCGACTGCCGGGCGAGGAAGCGCGCCGTTGGTGCGATCGCGCACTCGCTGGCGACGCCCTGGTCTGCCTCGCGCACCGCGAGCCGCACTCGGCCCGCGAGGCGTCCCCGCGGACACGCATCGATCCGGCGACGGGATCGATCGCGGGCCGGAAGGTCTTCGTGCCCTTCGGAGCCTCTGCCGACGCGCTGATCGTGACCACCGATCGCGGGCTCGCGATCGCGCCGCGTCCGGACGCGGGCTGGGACGCCAGGCCGCTCGAAACCGTCGACCACGCCCAGCGTTTTGCCGATGTGACGCTGGCGGGTCCGGCGGTGGAGCTCGCGGAGGGTGAGGACGCGCGCTGCGCCGTGGAGGGCGCCGAACGCGTCGGAGCACTCGACGCCGCGGCGTTCCTGCTCGGGATGATGGAGCGCGTGCTCGAGATGAGCGTCGCGTATCTGAAGGACCGCAGGGCCTTCGGCGTGCCGATCGGGAGCTTTCAGGCACTCCAGCACCGGGCCGCCGACATGCTCCTGTACACGGAGAACACGCGGGCTGCCGTCTACCGCGCTGCGTGGAGCTGCGACTGCGATCCCGAGTCCGCGGCGCTCCAGGTGGCGGCGGCGAAGGCCTACGCCGGGGATGCGGCCCGCTTCGTCTGCAGGGAAGGCATCCAGGTCTTCGGCGGCGTCGGCTTCACCTGGGAGTACGACCTGCACATCTTCTACAAGCGGACCAAGATGCTCGAGGAGTTCCACGGGAGTACTCGCGATCAGCTCGAGCAGCTGTTACGGGTGCAGGGGATCTAGTGGCCCCCCTCGCGCACCAGAGAGCGGGGCATCGTCTCGCCCCCCTCGCGGCGCTGCTGGTGTCCGCGCTCCTCGTCTCGTGGAGTGGCGGCGCTGCCGGCCAGGAGGCGCCTTCCGGGCAGGAAGGCGGAACGAACGCCTCTGCCGAGCCGGCGCCCGGCATCGAGGAGATCACGGTCATGGGACAGCGCCGAGCGGACGCCCTCAAGGAGGCACCGGTCTCGGTCACGGCGTTCACGATGGAGGACCTGGCCGCCCAGGGCACCTCCGACATCCGCGGCCTCGCGAACTTCACCCCGAACCTCGAGATCAAGACGGCGTTCGCGGCCTCCAATCCCACCCTGTTCATCCGGGGAGTCGGGCTCAAGGACTACTTCGCCAACTCCTCGAGTGCCGTCGCCGTCTACAACGACGACATCTACATGAACTCGCCGACCGGACAGCTGTTCCAGCTCTTCGATCTCGAGAACGTGGAGGTCCTGCGCGGACCCCAGGGAAGTCTCTACGGCCGCAACGCGTCGGCGGGTGTGATCCGAGCGATCTCGCGCAAACCGACGGGCGACTTCAACGGGTACTTCAACGGATCCTACGGCTCGTACAATCTGGTGGAGCTGGAGTCGGCGCTCGAGTGGCCCCTGATCGAGAATGAGCTGTCGATTCGCGGTGCATACCGCTTGAACATGCGCGATGGAGTCGGAGAGAACCGGTGCGCGAGAGACGAGTACCGCTTTCAGCCGCCGTGTACCATCAATGCCGGCCAGCCGCTGCTGGCCGATGTCGAACAGCACGTCAACGACGTGAACAACTGGGCGGCGCGAGGTGTGCTTCGCTGGACGCCGAATCCCGACTTGGACGTCGTTCTGATCGCCGGGGGTGGGCTCAATCGCAGCCTGGCCCGGCAGAACCAGAAGATCGGCACCAGCGAAGACCCCCAGACTGGGCGGAAGGTCGCCGGTAACCGCGATGGCGCCCAATATCGCGACCCGGACACGTGCACCCCAGGCAAGTGTCAGCGTGTCCGGCCTCAGTTCGCGTTTCCCACCACGCCCGGCGAGGCCAATCCGCTCGACGGTGACCCCTACAAAGGCGACTACAACCTCACCGGCAACGAGCACGTGGACGTCTTCCTGTCGTCCCTCACGGCGACCTACGAGACGGGAGACATCGCTCTCACCAGCGTGTCGGGGTACGCCGCGAACAAGCGGGACACGCTGGACAACTCGGACGCCAGTCCCCGTTTCCAGGTGGAGACGAAGTGGTACAACAAGGCCTGGCAGGCCAGCCAGGATCTGCGCGGCCAGTGGCAGCCCACGGACGATCTGATCTTGAAGTCGGGCGCCTTCTTCCTCACCGAGCAGCTCGACGTGGAGAACCTCTTCGAGTTCCCCAGCTTCTCGGATACCGGTCGCACCGGCATCGAGCAGCTGATCAACCAGGACACCTATACCTGGTCCGTCTTCGGATACGGCACCTGGAGCATCTCCGACAACCTGACCGCCGACGCAGGGCTTCGATACAACTGGGACCAGAAGAAGTTCACGGCCGATTCGAACACCCTTCTGGGGACGATCTTCTTCAAGGGCCCGTCGGAGACGCAGAAGGAGATCTCGAAGGGCTTCTCCGGCGACATCACGCTCAGCTACCGGTTCTTCGATGGACTGCAGGCGTACGCGAAGTACGGACACGGATTCAAGGCGGGTCAGTTCAATGGAGCAGCCGGCCTCGGCAACTTCGACATCGACCTCGTGCAGTTCGTCGATCCCGAGACGGTCGACGCCTACGAGGTGGGCGCCAAGTCCAGCTTCCTGGACGGCCAGGTGCAGGTCAACGTCTCTTCCTTCTTCTACCGCTACAACGACCTCCAGGTCTTCGTGCTGGACAACTCCCTCGCGACGCTCCCGACCCCGCGTCTGGTCAACGCGAACGACGCGCAGGTTTGGGGCGTGGAGGGCGAGTTCCGCGTGCGTCCGTTCAGCTGGCTCGAGCTCTTCACGACGGCCGGCTTCCTGGAGAGCAAGTATCTCGACTTCACCGACACGGTGAACACGGTCGTAAATCAACCGACTCCCGAGCTGGTGAAGGACACGGTCGATTACTCGGGAAACCGACTGATCAACTCCCCTGCGCTGTCGCTGAGCGGATCGGCTGTGGTCGATATTCCGCTGGGAGGGCTCGGCTGGCTCACGCCCCGATTCGACTTCAGCTACAAGACCAGGACGTTCTTCGATCCGAACGAAGGACGCGGTCAGTTCGGGCTGTTCCCGAAAGGCACCCTGGCTCAAGATGCTTTGTTGCTGGTGAACGCGCGCATTGCGTACCGGACGCCCGACCAGCGGATCGAGATCGCTGGATTCGTCCGGAACCTCACCGACGAGCAGTACGCCGTCGATGGATTCGATCTATCGTCGGGGTTCGACTCGCTAAACTTCGTCATCGGCGATCCGCGGCTCTACGGCGTGAACGTGAGCTACCGGTTCTGAGCTGCCGACAATCGTTACGAGGTCCACGTTGACCAGGGAGGCGGCGATGGGTTGGGTCGGTCGAGCCGCAGTGCGTCGTGGCTGGGCGCCTTGGCGGGTGCTGGTTCCGTGCATTGGAGTGGTCTTCGGACTCGTCGCGTGTGGGGACGGGATGTCGGAGATCCGGGATCTGCAGCAGCAGGGACGATTCGCCGAGTCGCTGAAGCCTTTGCAGGAGGCGCTAGTCGAACATCCCGCGGACTCCGAGCTGAACTTCCTCTATGGTCGGGCGCTGCTGCTCACGGGACGGGCGGGCGGCGCGGTGTGGCCGCTTTCGCGCGCGCGTGAGAATGCGGAGCTGGCGGTGCCGGCCGGGTTGCTGCTCACCACGGCGCTGCTCCAGGGCGGCAGCGCCACCGACGCGATCGTCGCGGCGGGCAAGGTGCTCGAGATCGAGCCGGACAACCTCCAGGCGCGCGTCCTGCACGCACGCGCGCAGGTGGACGCGGTTCACAACAAGGAGGCGCTCCAGGAGCTCGACGCGCTGATCGAGGAGAATCCGGACGATACCCGGTTGCGGGCGCTGCGGATCATCCCGCTGATCCGGTTGGAGCGTCTGGACGAGGCCGGCGAGCAGCTCGCCGAGCTGCGGGTGATCGTGAGCAGCGGAGAGCTGAGGGATCCGGCGGTGGAGGCGCACTTCTGCGCGGCCGAGGCGACCTTCCGCGAGGAGCGAGACCAGCGAGAAGAAGCCCAGAAGGCGTGGGAGGGCTGCCTCGAGAAGTACCGCGGCAATCCGACCATCCTGCGCGGGGCGCTGGAGTTCTACGGCCAGACCGGGCAATCGGACTTGGCTCGGAGCTTGCTCGAACGATCCCTGGAAGAGGCACCGGACAACATCGAGATCCGGATCGCGCTGGCCGACCAGCTTCGCGCCGAGGGGGAGGCGGAGAAGGGCCGCCATCTGATGGAGGAAGGCGTCAGCCAGTTTCCTTCGGCCGAGGCGTGGAGCGCCTTGGCCGACTATCACGTAGCGGGAGGAGACTATCGGGCCGCGCGTGACGCCATCGAGCACGCGATCGAGATGCTCCCGACCATGTCTGAGGAGCTGCGCTTCGCCTACGCAGACGTGTCGATCCTGGCCGGCGACCTGGATTCGGCCGAGCAGATCGTCGACTCGCTGGAGCTCCCCGTGCAGCGCGATCTGCTGCGCGGACGGATCGAGCTCGCACGTGGGGATGCGCAGAGCGCCTTCGAGAGCTTCGAGAAGGGAATCGGGCTGTGGCCGAACAACGCGACGGCGCGGTACCTCGCGGGTCAGGCCGCCGAGCAGCTGGGGAACTTCGGAGAGGCCGTGTCGCAGTATCGCGAGGCGGTACGGGTCGATCCGGCGGCGGGCGAGGCGGCCTTGGCGCTGGTGTCCCTGCAGCGCGCGCTGGGGACGCCGAATCTGGCGATCGAGCCGCTGCGCGTCCACCTGGCCGAGAATCCCCGCGATGTCGCGGCCTGGCGTTCCTGGGTCCGTCTGCTCTTCGACACCCAGGAGCTGACCGGAGCGCGGCAGGGGCTGCAACGCCTCCGTTCGCTCGACCCGCGTGCGGCGGTCGTCGTCGGGGCGAGCCTGCGCCGCGAGAGGGAAGGGCCCCAGGTGGCGTTGGCGGCCCTCGAGGCGAGCAAGCTGGATCTCACGCGCCCGCAGAACGTCGAGGTCCTCAATGCGCTGGTCGTCGCCGCGATCGACGCGGGCTCCCCCGGACGCGCGCTCCGGGACGTCGACGCCGCGGTGGCGGCCCATCCGGATGCGCCCGAGTTCCACGAGCTGCGAGGCCGCGTGCTGCGGGCGCAGGGCGATGCATCGCAGGCCCAGGCGGCGTTCGAACGGGCGCTTGAGCTCGATCCCGATCGCGCGGCGTCGCTCTTGGAGCTGGGCCGGATGGCCGAGGCGAATGGGAAAGGCTCGGAGGCGCTGGCGCTGTACGACCGGGCTAGCGCCGCGGACCGATCGTCCCCGGACGGGTCCTTCGCCGCCGGTGAGCTCCTCGCCTCGCGCGGCGACCGGGACCAGGCGATCGCCCGCTTCGAGAGCGCGTTGCGCGTCTCTCCGCTGGATCTCGAGGCGGCGCGCCGTCTCGCCGATCTCCTGGCCAGCGAGGGGCGCGACCTCGCTCGCGCGCTCGATGTGGCGCGCCGCGCGGTCGCCGTCGGCAGGAGCGCCGACGATCTCGAGAGGCTGGGGCAGATCCAGATCGCGCGCGGCGAGGGGTCGGCCGCCGCGGCCTCCCTGGGCCAGGCGCTGGAGAAGGAGCCGGAGAGCGCCTCCGCCCAGTACTGGCTGGGACGGGCCCTTGCCCTCTCCGGAGATCGGGACGCCGCGCGCGAGGCGTATCGCAAGGCGCTCGCGAGCGCCGATGCCGACGAGGCGGAGCGCGCGCGCGCGGAGCTGGCGAAGCTCGAGAGACGAGACGCTTCGTGAGCGCGAGGCGTTCGGGACGGTCCTGGAGGCTCCTGCTCCTCGCGGGCTGGTGGACCCTCGCCCTCGTGACGCGTGCCGGCGCCATCGAGGAGGCGGGCGATACCGAAGCCCTCTGGCTTCCCTCGGTGGCCGTCGGCTTCGACGTCCAAGTCGAGTCGTCGGCGAACGGGGTGGTCTCGAGCTCGCTGCGCGGGACTGCCACGGGGCAGCAGGAGTTCCAGACCGCCGTCCCCTCGCTCGAGGGTGAGCTGATGACCCCGGTTCTCGCGAATCCCGGCCGTGCGCGGCTCTTCTTTGCGGGCGAGTGGAGCTGGGGCTGGCTGCTGGCCGGAGAGAACCGACCCGTCGTCAAGGACGGCACGATCGGTAATGAGGTCCTGATTCCGCCGCGCTGCCAACCCGGAAATCCCACGCGTTGCATCGAGAGCGACCTCTCCCTCGTCGAGGGCATGGGGAGCCGCCTCGACGCGAGCATCGAGAACGGCTGGAGCGCAGGAGCCGGCGTGGCGTTCGAGGTACCGGTGGCCAATCTCTTCACGATCATCGTGAAGCCGTCCTTCCTCTACCACGGAGAGCAGGTGAAGCTGGAAGGGGAGGTCAAGAACCCGATCTTGATCGTCGGGAGCTCTCCACCGAACAACAACACCGCCAGCTACGTTCAGATCGCCGGATCCGAGAAGGAGATCTTCCACGCACTCGGGGGCCGGCTGGCGATCGAGTACGAAGCGGCCCGCAGGGGTCCCTTCGACATCCTGCTCTATGCTCAGGGCCAGCTCTTCTGGTGGCTCAAGCCCGAAACGAGCTTCACTTCGTCGGACGACTCCGGAAGCGCCACTTTCGACTACCGTCGCAACGACTACGTCGGCGGTGGCGGCGTCGGGGTGCGATTGCGGTGGCGGGGGCCCTGACGGAGACGGTCTGGGTCGTGCCGCGCCGCGGGCTGCTGCCATGGAGGATTCGGTGTCCAAGCCTCGCCAACCCCTGAGCATCTGGATCTACGTGGCCGCCGCGGTCGCGATGGTCGTCGGCTATCTGCTGTTCTCCTTGCAGCGCGTCGGTGGCGATGGCCGTCCCGTCGGTTCCGTCGCGGACATCTCCGCGCTCTCGGAGCGCAAGGATCTGAACGTGCTGTTCATCCTCATCGACACGTTGCGGGCGAATCGCCTGGGTGCCTACGGCTATCAGCGCGATACGAGCCCCAATCTGGACTACCTCGCGCGCACGGGAGTGCGCTTCGCGCACAACCTGTCCCAATCATCCTGGACCAAGGCTTCGATGGCCTCGCTGTGGACGGGACTCTACCCGCAGCGGACACGCGTGCTGCGCTACTCCGACGCCATGGCCCAGGAGGCGCGCATGCCCGCCGAGATCCTGCGCGACGCGGGCTTCCGTACCATGGCGATCTGGCGCAACGGGTGGGTGGCGCCCAACTTCGGGTTCGATCAGGGCTTCGACACGTACCACAATCCCAAGCCCACTCCGGTGCCGAAAGATGTCCGGCGCGAGAACCCGTCCTTCGTGGTCGCCGGCACAGACTACGACGTGATCGATTCAGCCTTGGACTTCTTCCGCAGCTTTGCCGATCAGCGCTGGTTCCTCTACCTCCATCTGATGGACGTCCACCAATACGTCTACGATCCCGAGTCGGCGCTCTTCGGAACGAGCTACTCGGACATCTACGACAACGCCATCCATCACACGGACGCACAGGTCGGGATGCTGATCGCGGGGCTCCGAGACCTCGGCCTCTCCGACCGCACTCTGGTCGTCCTGGCGGCAGATCACGGAGAGGCATTTGGAGAGCACGATGTCGAAGGGCACGCGCGAAACCTGTACGGAGAAGTGACGGAGACTCCTCTTCTGCTCAGCTTCCCCTTCCGACTCGAGCCCGGCGTCGTCGTCGACGCTGCCACCCAGAACGTGGATCTGTGGCCGACCCTTCTCGATCTGCTGGGGCTCCCGGCGCTTCCGGATCCCGACGGCCACTCCAGGCTCGAAGACATCGTTCGGGCGGGGCGCGGAATGCCAGCGTCGGACGGGTCGGCTCCCCGCTTCGCCGAGCTCGATCGAACCTGGGGACGCACGACGGAAGCCCCGCTTCCGCTCGTGGCGGTCACCCAGGATGGCTATCGACTCATCTACTACGTCGACGACGGAAAGGTCGAGCTCTACGATCTCGCGCAAGATCCCGGCGAGAAGTCGGACCTGGCGGCGAGCCGACCGGAGATCGTCGAGCGTCTCCGCGGCAGCATCGATACCTATCTGGCGCACGACGCACCGCCCTGGGGTAGCGGCGCCCCTCAGGTGGAGCTCGAGGAGATGCTCCTGAGGCAGTTGCGCGCTCTCGGCTACAAGGTGGATTAGGCGGGAGAGCCATGCGTGGGCGCCTACGAGCCGAGGACCTGGCGATCGGCTTCGGGCTGGTCCTGGCCTCCGCAATTGTCTACGGACCAGTCCGCGCGTACGGCTTCGTGAGCTTCGACGACCCGGGCTACGTCGCCGAGAACGCCCGCGTGTTGACGGGTCTCACGATGGAGAACGTCGAGTGGGCCTTTACGACCTTCTACTTTGCCAATTGGCACCCACTCACGTGGCTCTCCTACATGGCGGACGTGTCGATCTTCGGGCCCGATCCAGGAGCGATGCACGTCGTGAACGTGGTGTTCCACGCCGCCAATGCCTTGCTGGTCTACAGCTTGATGAGGGCGCTCTCCGGGAATCGCTGGGTCGGCGCAGGGGTGGCGGCGCTCTTTGCCGTTCACCCGGTGCACGTGGAATCGGTGGCGTGGATCTCCGAGCGCAAGGACGTGCTGAGCGCGTTCTTCGGCCTGCTTTCTCTGCGCGCCTATGCGCACTACGCGCGATCCGGGTCCCGGCTCGCGTACGCGCTGAGCGGAGTCGGTCTCGCCATGGGTCTCTTGGCGAAGCCCATGCTCGTGTCCTGGCCCTTTGTCATGCTGCTGCTCGACGCCTGGCCCTTCGGGCGCATCGGTCCGCTCGGCACCCCCGAAGGTCGACGCTCGTCGTTGCACCTCGTCGTCGAGAAGATCCCGTTCTTCGCTCTCTCGATCCTGGCGTCGGTATTGACCCTGATCGCCCAGGGGAGCAGCGACGCGATCGCGGGAGTCGAGCACGTCGCCCTAGTTTCGAGGATCGCCAATGCGGGATTGGCGTACGTGGCCTATCTCCGAATGATCGTGTGGCCGCTGGATCTCGCTCCCCTGTATCCCCATCCTGGGGACTCGGTGTCGCTGGTACGCGGCGCCGTGGCGGTCGCGGGCGTCGCGCTGGCGACGCTCCTCGTGCTTCGCCATCCGCGTCGCTTCCCCGCCGCGACGGTCGGATGGCTCTGGTTCCTGGGTATGCTCGTTCCGGTGATCGGGCTCGTCCAGGTGGGCGACCAGGCGTATGCGGACCGCTACACGTATCTTCCGGCACTAGGGATCTACCTGCTCGTGGTGGTCTTCGCGCGGCGCGCGTTGGAGGCATTTCCGCGCTGGAGTCGGTGGGCGCTCGCGGGTTTCGGGTCGGTGCTGGTTGCTCTCGCGGTTGCGGCGTCGGCTCAGCGCGCCTACTGGAAGGACAGTCTCACGCTCTTCGATCACACGTTGCGCGTGACGCGCGACAACACCGTGGCCCATACGCACTACGGAAATGCGCTACTGGCCGCGGGAAGGCCCGCGGAGGCGGCCGCTCAGTACCAGGCGGCCGACGCGATTCATCCAGGGCTCGCTTGGAACTACGTCGGGCTCGGAAATGCATTGCTCCAGATGCAACGCGTCTCGGAGGCACGGCAGGCCTTCGAGTTTGCGCTGGCCGTGAATCCGGACCTGTTCGATGCCTACATCGGAATGGGCAACGTGCGTCTCGCCGAGCGGAACCCGCGCGCGGCGCTCGAGTCGTTTTGGCGTGCGATCGAGCTCGCACCCGACTCGGCGGAGGCGCAGAACAACGCGGGGGCGGCGCTCGGCGCACTGGGCGATCTGGCGGGCGCGATCGGCTACTTCGAGGCGGCGCTGGCGCGGCGCCCCGAGTATCCCGACGCGGCCACCAACCTCGCGCGCGCGAGGCAGTTGCTGAGCGAACGACCCAGTGGGCGCTAGGCGCAGGGCGGGGAGACGTCCGCTGCGGGGCGGGGCTCGTCGAAGCCGACCTCCTCGATCAAGAGGCCCGAGGGAGCCTGCACGTCGGAAGGCTGGGGCTCGACGAACAGGTTCACGAACACGTAGCCGCGCAGCGAGGGGGCGAGCGGGTGCGACAGGCGGACCTCGAAGGGGCCCTCCCGGCCGAGTGCCACGATCTGGCGGTCGCCGCCTTCCAGAGCGACGCCCAGGCGCACGGGCAGGGCCATGCCGGAGGGGACCCGCCCGCGAACCCGCAGGTCCGCCGAGCGCGCCGGAAGGGCGAGGCGAGCGTTCGCCCCGATCAGCCAGCCGCAGACGCCGGGTGCGAGGGTCCGGTAGACGGGCCAACCACCGAGCACGAGGAACGCCTGGTGTCGGCCGGTGTGGAAGTCGAGCGAGGTCGGAGCTGCCGACGCGGGCGGAAGCAGCGAGACGGGACCCGCAGTCGTCAGCGGGTCCGAGCGACCGCCGTTCGACAGCCAATCGATCACCTCGCGTGCGGCCACCGCGTGACCGCGCGCGTCGAGGTGACCGTCGCGGAGATAGGCCGAGACGCCGGCGGCGGCGGTCGCCTCGCGGAGCGGATCGAGCGCGAGGCGCGCGTCGATACCCTCCGCGCGGAAGAACCGGGCCAGAGTGCGTTCGGGCTCGTTCCAGTCGAGCTGCTCGTCGATTGGGCGCGCACCGGCCTGACGGACGAGCAGATCCGTGTAGAGGCTCGTCGCGTCCTGCTGGACCTGGACGAAACGCGGGATGACCAGCACCAGGAGGCGGGCCCCGATCGCCTGGCACTCGTCGCGGACGGCGCGGAGCAGACGGAAGGTCGTCTGCCAGGCCGCTCTCCAGGCGGGGTCACCGACACCAGGCCGGTGGATCTCGAGCTCTTCACTCGGTGCGAGGCCGCGCCGCAGCCGCTCTTCGAGCCCCGGCCGCGCAGGCCACGGGTCGAGCTCGTCGATCTCGCGGCTCCGACCGAAGGCGAGCAGGCCCTTCTCCAAGATGGCGAACACCCGGGAGTGCCGGCGGACCCACGCCCGCGCGGGGTGGGGGTAGGTGAGGGAGATGTCTCCCCCGTCGCCGGGAAACACGTAGGGACGCAGGTAGTCTCCCGGGCTGCCCGTGGTTCGACCGGCGAGCTCGATGGTGTTGTTGGCAAAGTCGTTCGACGGGTAGAGGGCCAGCACCACCACATCCGGCCGGATGCGGTGCGCGAAGCGCCGCAGGAGCAGGAGCTCCTGGCCGGTTCCATAGTCGGTCGAGGAGAGGTTGTAGATCTCTGCGCGACGCCCCTGCGCCTCGAGGGCCCGCTCGGTCCTGGTGGTGAGCAGGTCCTCGTCGCGGACGGCGAGACCGACGAGGAACGAGTCGCCGAGAAACGCGATGCGCAGGGATCCCGAGCGCGTCGGGTCCTCGCCGTCCGGCGGGATCTCGCGCCCGCGAAATCCATCGGAGGAGAGGCGGACCCGGAACGGGCCCGCCTCATCACTCTCCTCGATGACGAGACCCGGAACCTGTCGAAACCCGAGCTCAGGGTCGAACTCGAGATGGTTGAGCGCGGTGTGGTAGCGGGGCGGGGCGGTGAGCCATCGGGTCGCGATCTCGACCAGCAGGAGGCCCGCCAATACGGAGGCGAGGGCGAGGGCGGAGTTGCGAAACCACACGGCGCGCGGTGGCGAGGCGGATCCCCGCTCAGTCCTTGAAGTTCCCCAGAGGTCGCGCGATGGCGAAACGGTAGGGGGTGAGGACGAACACCTGCTCGGCTTCTTCCAGCGTGCCCGCTACCGCGGCGACCGGGGACGAAACGGCGAACATCGCCGATCCGATCACCAGCGACCCGATCGCTGGCACCCGGACGAAAGCACCGTCGAAGATCATCCTTCCCGCGCGGTAGTAGCGATCGTAGGGATTCGTGTCCTGGCTCTCGGACGGGCCCGAGGCACCGCGGTCTCCCGCAGCCTGCGACGGCGGCTCGTCCGCGCCAGCGGGGACGGCCGCGAACCACGCGAGGGTCGCCAGGACCGCCGAGCACCGGCCGAGCTGCGGAAGGAGACCCGCGCCTCGCAACCGGAGCCCGCGCGCGAGCCCCGCGAACCTGTTTGCGAGGGAGGACATCATGGTCGTCATGATCACCTACCGGCGTTCCGACCGTCAAGCACGGCGCTCGCGAAAGGCCGCGGGACACGGGTTCGCTCCGTGAGCTCCCTGCACCTGGCATCGCGCGACGCGATCACGAGAGGGGTAGCTGGAGCAGCGCGGTGCCGGTCGCCACCCGCGTTCCATCGGCCTTGGCGATCTCGATCGACCACTCCACGTCGCCCCGGTCCGCCAGGGCTCGCGTCGCGGTCACACGAGCCACCACTTCGAGATCGTCGCCGACGTGGGCGACGGCCAGGTGGCGGAAGCCCAGCTTGCGCAGACAGCCCGGATCCCCGGCCCAGCGGGTCAGCAGCCGGTCCACCCAGGCGTACATGTGGGCGCCCATGACGACGACATCCTCGAACCCGTCGTGGCGTGCCCATTGATAGTCGTAGTGGATCCGGTGCGCCCCCCACCAGGCGACGCCCATCAGGAAGGAGGCGAGATTGGAGGTCGGCTCGACGTGTCGCAGCTCCTCGCCGATCCGAACGTCGACGAACCGCCGGGTCTGCAGAGCAGTCGCGCTCATCGGAAGATGATCGTCTGAGTGTCGCGGGCGACCCACTCGCCTCGCTGATTGGTGTGCTCGGACTGCTTCTGGACCACGATGAGCTTGCCGCTGCGTCCCTGCTTCTCCTCGATGCTGGAAACCCGTTCGCGAACGGTGAGGACGTCGCCGATCCGGATCAGGGTTCCGACCTCGATGTCCCAGGAGGCGAGCACGGAGACCCCGTGGACCCCGGGAACCATCACATCGTCGTACTGCCCGTCCTCGAGCAACCTCGATCGGGGGACGACTCGGCGCGACGCGACGAGGTAGAAAAGGGGAGGCGCCACGATCTCCCCGTACCGGGTCTGCCGCGCGAACGTCTCGTCCGAGTAGAGGGGATTCCAGTCGTCGGCGCCGGCCAGGTACTCCTTCAGGTGTCGCATGGAAACCGGGTCCGATATGCGAACCGTTTCGCGTCCCAGCTCTTCCCAGGCCGAGTCGTCGACGTAGGGTGTTTCCGGCATGTCGCTCCCTCTTCGTTGAGGTGCCCGCTCGTGCGCGGCGGGGTCGCCCGCCCGGCGCGGCCTCGAGCGCAGCGGATGCTACCGTGCCCCGGGCTAGTCTGTGTCAGCGCGAAGCCGATGAGCGCGTCTTCCAGCTGCGACGACGGACTTCGAGCGGCCCACGCGCTCGAAGTACCGATCGGGCCAGTAAGCGGGGTTCTTGTAGTGGACGTGGGTCGATTCGGACGTGTCGTCGAGCGCGTGGTGCTCGGCCCAGAGCGGGTAGCCGATCCGGTCGATCGCCCAGATCTCGATCTGGTGGCAGTGAGCGGAGTAGACAGGCATTCCCGCCTGCTGGCACGTCATGCCGCGTTTCTCGCGCATGAGGTGGAAGCCGGAGGGCGCCCCGTAGAGCCCGTAGGTGGGGTAGTTCACCCGGCTTTCTCCAAGGCGCTCGAAACCCGGGCGCAGGGGCAGCCGGTAGCGGGAGCAGGCCGCGAGCTGGCGGCCGCGGAAGACGAAGCGCTCCTCGTGCTCTTCGATCCAGAACGTCGCTCCGTGGGAGCGCCAGCCCGCCGCCCACATCGGGATCAGCTCGCGCGGTCCGAGGTTCGCGACCGCTCCCATGAAGGGCGCCATCCCGACGTCGAAGGTGCGGTCCAGCGCCGGCTCGAGTGCCTCCTCCCCGAGGTGTCGCGCGATCCACGTCAGGAGTCCGGTGATCAGGATGCCCAGAGGGTCGTGCAGGGCGATCAGCTCGAGGTCGATCTCGTCGGCCACCTGCGCCACCGCGCCCCAGCGACCGCGCTTCACGGCCGCCTCGATGCGAAGCGACAGCGGGGTGACGAGGCGATCGATCTCGTCGGGGTCCAGCACCCGGCGCGTGCGACCGCCGCCTACCCCGTGCGGCTTCGCCATTCCCAGCCGGGCGAAGACGGTCTCGGGAACGTCCGCTCCATCCTTGTAGAGATCGAGGCAGGCGGAGGTGAAGTCGTCCGCGAGCGTCAGCACCGCGAGCGGAACTCCCAGCTCCTCGATCGCGAGAATCTCGAGGAACAGGATCTCTGCCGCCAGGTACGCGGGAAGCCTCTCCCGTCCCTGGGTGAGCGGCCGCGGCGCGCCGAGCATCCGATTGCGCAGACCGTAGCAGGGGTACTGGTAGCCTGGGCCGCAACGCCGTCGCGGTGCGGAGGACTGCCAGCTCTGGGGCTCCAGCCAGGTACGCAGGGGACCCCAGCGATCCGCGTAGAAACGGATCCTATGGTCCTCCTCTTCGATCCGGAACGTGCTGCCCGACGCGCGCAGTCGCCGTGCGATTGCCTCTGCGCGGGTGCGCGGGTCGGCGTCTGCGAGCGCGCGGAGGAAGGGGCGGAAGGCGTACTCCGCCGCATAGCGCAGCGCCTCGTCGTGCCGCGTCTCGCCCGCCCGCTCCAGGATGAAGTCCTGGAGGATGGCGATCCACTGTACGTAGGCGTCGTTGCACATTGTGCATTCCTGCTCGATCTGCTCCTGGGCTCGCTTCGTATCGTCGGCGTCGCGCCGGGTGGCTGAGCGTGCCAGCACGATCGAGTTCGGGGTAGCCAGCGCTTCGAGCTGCGCGTCGTCGAAGATCCGCTTCATCGGCGTCCCTCTGGTTCAACGGGGAGGGGCTCGTCGGGCGACTCGAAGCCGAAGACGCGCAGGGCATTGCCTCGGGTCACCCGCTCGAACTCGAAATCGTCGAGGTGTCCGAGCGTGTCCGAGACGAGCTTGCGCGTGTCCGGAAAGCTCGTGTCGGGATGCGGATAGTCCGTCTCGAGCAGGCAGTTGTCGACGCCGATCTCGCGGATCCGCCGGGTGCCGAAGCGCTCGAAGGGCAGGAAGCAGCCGAACACGTGCTCCGCGAAGTAGGAGCTCGGCGGGTCCGGCAGCGGGCTGCCCCAGATGCGGCGATGGCGGTGCCAGACGTAGTCGGCGTGCTCGAGGGCGAAGGGGATCCACCCGATTTTGCCTTCGGACAGCACGAGCTTTAGGCGGGGGAAGCGCAGGAAGACTCCGGAGAGGATCCAGTCGAAGAAGGTGAGCGAGGGCAGGGAGCCCGCCATGGCGAGGGCCACCGTCGCGGGCTGGGTCTTCGGGGCCGGCGGCAGCCACCAGGACGCGCCGACGTGGATGCAGAGCGGGAGTCCCGTCTCCTGCGCGGCGTCGAACACCGGATCCCAGGGGAGATCCGATTCGTGGAGTGAGGAGAGGCCGAGTCGAAAGGGGTCGTCAGGGAACGTGATCGCCTTGGCGCCCTTCGCCGCGACCCGGCGGACCTCCCCCGCGGCGAGTGTCGTATCCCAGAGCGGGAGGCACGCCACCGGGACAAAGCGCCTCGCTGCGGCGCCGGCCCAGTCGTCGATCACGTGGTCGTTGTAGGCTCGCACGCACAGGTGGGCGAGCTCCCGGTCCGAGCTCCCCAGAAAGAGATGTCCGCAGTAGCTCGGGAACTCGACCATCGGGAAGCAGACCGACACCGCAATGCCATCGCGGTCCATTGCCTCGAGCCGGGCCACAGGATCGATGAAGCGCCCCGCAACGTCGCGATAGGAGAAGGGCAGCAGGGATTGCGGACCCATGGCTTCGACGTCGTCGACGAGGGAGGACGCGGCAGTGGGGTACAGCCGGCCGTCAAAGCTCCAGGCGTCCCCGGGCTGGTCGTCGGATCCCGTCGTCCGTCGCGTCTGCTCGAGCGCCGCACTGAGGCCCTTTTCCGACAGGAAGTCCTCGAGCACGCCGTGGCCCGGCCTCGAACCGACCGGGACGACGCGCGGCCCGCGCTCACGGTACTTCGCGGGGAGCCGCTTCGTGAAGGTGTCCGGCGGGAGGACGAGATGATCGTTGGCGGAGACGAATCCCGCGTCGCGAACGCGGAGAGCGGCCGTCACAGACCGAAGGTCCGGGCGAACATCGCGTCCAGCGCCCGATCCGGCAGCAGCCAGCGGAGCACGCGGATCGCGTGCATGTCGGCGCCGACCGCATAGCGGGTCTTCGGGCGTCCGGTCTCGAGGGCTCGCTGGATCGCGGCAGCTACCGCCTCGGGGCCCGTCGTGCGCGCTCCCATTTTGGCGTGGGCCCCGAGGAAGCGCTCCATCACGGCGCCGTAGAGTTCGCGGCCGCGCGGCGGAAGCTTCGCGATCGCCTCCCGGATCTGGGCCTGCTCCTTCGAGATCAACGGCGTGCGCATGCCTCCCGGCTCGATCAGCACCACCTCGACGCCGACTCCGCGCAGCTCGGCGCGCAGCGCGTCGGACACCGCCTCCAGCGCGTACTTCGAAGCGCTGTAGGGTCCCATCAGCGGAGCGGAGACGCGGCCGGACCCCGAGCTCACGTTGATCACGCGTCCTCGCGACGCGCGCAGCAGGGGCAGCGCGGTCTGGGTGAGACGCATCGTGCCAAACACGTTCACCTCGAAGGGGCGACGCAGGTCCTCGGACGGGACGAACTCCATCGGACCGAACACGGCGATGCCCGCGTTGTTCACGAGCGCCCTCAGACCGCCCGCGGCGAGCTGGGAGGCGACCTGCTTCACGGCGAGATCGATCGAGGCCGGGTCGGTCACGTCGAGCGGCACGGGATGGAGCGCTCCGCTGGCGTCTCGCGCGAGCGCCTCGCCGTCGCGCTCGCTGCGAACGCCCGCAAACACCCGGTAGCCCGCCCGGGCGAGACGAAGGGCGGTCTCGCGGCCGATGCCGGTGGAGCTTCCGCTGATCAAGACTGCGCTCTGGGGGTCCAAGTCTCCGCTCCCGCCGCTCGAGCCGGCTCGAATAATATTATTGCTCTTTCGTATGGTAATTACCGGGCGGCGCGGGATGCAAGCGAATGCGAATCCGGCGCCCGAGCGGGTCGCCGCGGCCCCCGGACTTCACGGCAGGCGCGTGTACCAGTCGGCGATCGCCCGCCCGATCTCGTCGGGCGAGTCCTCCTGCGGGAAGTGGGCACCGGCGACCTCGGCGGTTTCCTGGTGGGTCAGGGAGGACAGGAACGCGCGGCGGGAGGGCGGAATCTGGCCGGGCTCCACCCGGATCCAGAGCTTCGGAACGGGCGAAGAGGCAAACCAGCGCCCGAAGTCCTCGAACGCCCGGGCCACGTCGGCGGGCTCGTCGTCGATCGGCAGCGAGCGAGGCCACTGAAGCAGCGCACGCCGTCCCTCTCCGGGCTCCCGGAACGGACGCCGGTAGTGCTCGAACGTCGCCTCGTCCCACCCGCGCAGGGGCGCGAGCCCCTCGCGCAGGATCCTCTCGATGAAGAAGTTCTCCTCGATCACCATCTTCTCTCCCTCCGGAGAGCGCAGGCGCGTGAACACCGGCTTCGCCCACTCGGGGAACTCGCTCCAGATCAGGGGCCGGCAGAAGGCCTCCGTGTGCGCGATCGCCCGCACCGCCGACGCGTGGCGGCTCGCCCAGCGCAGCCCGACGGCGGCACCCCAGTCGTGGAGGACCAGGGTGACCCGCTCGCGCAGGCCGAGCGCATCCATCAGAGCCTCGAAGTAGCGGGAGGTCTCGAGGTAGCCATATCGATCGGGTCCGCTGTTCGCGAGCCTGTCCGAGTCGCCCATGCCGATGTGGTCGGGCGCGAGGCAGCGCCCGTGCTCCCGGAGGTGCGGGATCACGTTGCGCCACAGGTAGGAGGAAGAGGGATTGCCGTGCACGAAGACGATCGGATCTCCTGCGCCTTCGTCGACGAGCGCGACCCGGGTGTCGAGCACCGGGACGCGGCGCTTCTCGTAGCGAGGGCTCGGGTTGATCGCCGGGGCGGGGTCCGCCACCTGCTAGTCCGTTGCGCCTTCGTCGGTCACCCAGCGCACGAAGCGGTGTACGGGATACATCGCATCGTGGGGCAGTCCGAAGCCGCTGCCGTCCATCGCTCCTCCGAGCGGAACGACGCGCTGGACGCCCGCGGCGGCCAGCGCATCGCGCAGCGCCGTCTTCCGCGAGGCCGGATACACACCGACGGTCTGGGTCGCGACACTGGCGAAGCGCACCGCGCTCGCGAGATCGTCCACGGGTACCACGTTCACCGTCTTCGCCGTCGGGTGGAAGTCCACGGGCTCGTCCGAGCGCACCACCAGGCCCTCTCCGTTGTACCCGCCAAACACTCGATACACCGGCTCCATCTGGCGCAGCACCTCGGTCTCGTCCCGGATCTCGAGCGGTGTCGCGGGCCCGCGTCCGGCGCCGTAGCGGCGATCGACGGCCAGCTCTTCGGCGAGCAGTGCACAGTAGCGATCCACCTCCTCGGTGCTGCCCTCCACGAACTGGTGGCGGCTCGCGGTGCACGCATCCTGATTGAGCAGCGACACGTCCGATGCGGCCCGGACGGCCACCTCGCGCAACGTCTCCTCCGAGGCGAAGGCCTCGCGGCCTACGAGCGACATCGACACCTTCGGGTCGAAGGAGATCAGCTCGAATCCCGGTCCGAGGTACTTCACCACGTGTCGGATCGCCGCGTCGCCGCCCCAGGCCACAATTTTGTCGAAGTACTGCGGGCGGTAGAGGATCGATTCGACCCGTGCGTCACCGCCGCGCCAGTAGGCGGCGGAGAAGGAGCGCAGAACGGGATGCGTGGGGTCGATCTGCCTCATCGTGCGCAGGATCGCGGTGACGGTGAAGAGGTCGTTCGAGGGCATCTTGAGCAGGTGGACGCCCTTGGTGAGGGCTCCGCGGCCGATTGTGATCGCTGCCACGCCCGGTCCGTTCCCGGCGAGGATGTGAACGATGCGTGGCGGAAAGGCCCGCACGCGGGAGAGCCTTCCGCTCGGCTCCCGGACGGCCCGCCAGCCGTCGACCGCGTCGCGGCCCACCGTCTGATCGAGTTCGAACTCGAGCAGCCCCCGGTCCAGGAAATTTCCGAGATCGCGATAGCAGTTCTCGAGGATGCGTCGGCCGAGGGGATTCACCTCGACCATCGACTCGAGCGCCTCCTGGAGGAACTCGTTGCGATCGAGATCGAGGCGCTGACCGGTCTCGACCAGGTAGTCGACGATCTCGGCGACGGGGACGTCGAAGGCCGGCGGCAGCTCTGAGCGCGACCACACCAGCTCGTCCAGGTTGAGCTTCGGCGTGGCGAAGCTCGCGCCGAGATCGCGCGATTCGTACTCGGTGTCGGCGCCCCGGACCAGTCGGCCCTGGACGAAGTGCGGGACCAGGATTCTGCGCTCACCCATCGGATCCTCCTCCGCCTCCCGCCGCCGATTCTGCGAGAGATCCTTCTTGAACACAAGTGTATAGTATTTGTGATCGCCGAGACGTTTCCGGGTCGCCCGGTCGCTTCCTCAGCCCACGGGTGGGTCGGCCGGCTCGAAGCGGAAAGACGCCACGCATTGCCCTGGAGGATCTGGTGGTCTCCCACGCGCTGCAGGCGGCGAGCTGCGCCCGGGCGATCTCGCGGGAGTCGGGCCAGGTCGTATCCGTGTGCGGGTAGCACGTCTCGATCATCACGTTGTCGACGCCGATCGGGCCCAGATTCCTGGGACGTAGTCGGCCCGAGCGGCCCAGAATCGCTCCCGTCCAGCATGGCCCCGCTCGGCAGGGCACCACCTCCCTCTCCCGCTCCGAGCGTGTTCGCGCTCGACTCTGAGCCAGCCGTGAATTATTATATGCGTAATCGCATACAATTTTGCCAGGAGGCCCCAATGTCGTCCGCGCTCGAATCGCTCCTGGCCCGGGTCACGGATCCCGATCCGTTCGGCGAGAACGTGGAGACACTTCGTCCCCTCCAGCTGCGCGCACTGACCGAGCGCCTGAACGAACGCCGCGCCCAGATCCGCGTCCTCGACCAGCGGGCCCGCGAGGCCGGCGTCGATGCGATCGAGTCGCTCGACGACCTGGTGCCTCTGCTCTTCGCCCACACCACCTACAAGAGCTACCCGGAGTCGTGGGTGGAGCAGGGGCGCTGGGATCGCCTGAACCGGTGGCTCGACACGCTCTCGACCCAGCGCGTGAAGGACGTCGACGTGGCGGCGGTGCGCGACGTCGACGACTGGCTCGCCCGTCTGCACCGGGCGGGCCACTACGTGTTCTCCACGAGCGGCACCACCGGCAAGTGCTCGTTCCTGTGCCAGACCGCGTCCGATCGCGCGATGACGCGAACGAACCAGATCCAGAGCTTTCGCTGGGCTACGGGGATCGAGCCCCGCGCCGATCGGGCCGTGTTCATCATCGGCCCCCACCTCGCGCCCACGCGCTACGGGGATGTCTTCCTCGCGATGGCCGAGGCCTACGGCCGGCCCGATGCGGTCTACTTCCTGTCCGAGGAGCCACTGCGCGCCGCGGACCTCAACCGCATGGGCGCGATGCGGCGAGCCATCGCCGAGTGCCGTGCCACCCCGACCGAGATCGCGGCCTTCGACGCCGAGGCCCGATCGAGGCAGGAGCGCATGCACGCGTGCTTGACGCGGATGGTCGAGGCACTGCTGCGCCACCGCGGCGAGCCGATCATCCTATTCGGTCCCTGGGCCCAGGTGTACGCGCTGGTCGCAGCGGCCCGCGAGCGGGGCATTCCCGACGGCGACTTCCATCCCGACACGGCGATGATCAGCGGTGGCGGGCTCAAGGGGGTGAAGCTTCCGCCGGACTACCAGGAGCAGGTGCTCCGATTCTTCAACCTCGATCCGTCGCGCATCGAACATCCCTACGGCATGCAGGAGTGCTCTTCCCATCTTCCGCGTTGCCGGGCCGGGCGCTATCACGTCCCGCCGTGGGTGGTGCTCCTGGTGCTGGAGCGCAGCGGCGAGCGGCGCGCTCCGCTCGACGGCGACGAGGTCGAGGGACGGATGGCCTTCTTCGATCTCGCCCTGGACGGGCGGTGGGGGGGGCTGGTGTCCGGCGATCGCATCCGGTCGAGCCTCTCGCCGTGCCCCTGCGGTCGCCGCGGCCCTACCGTGTTCGAGGACATCGTGCGGTACACGGACCTGCCCGAGGGCGACGACAAGCTCACCTGCGGCGGCACGATCGAGAGCTACGTGAAGGGCGTGATCGACCTCTGAAGCCGGGCGACTTCGCGACGGCCGCCGCGGGCCGATGGTCGCCCGGACCTCGCCTCGCAGAGGGCGTCCCGCGTGAGGAGGGGAAGCCAGTGAAGGTCAGAGCCGCGGTGCAGGTGGCGCCCCGCCGGATCGAGATCCGCGCTTTCGATCTCGGCGGCCTTCCGGAACGGGGGGCGCTCCTCCGCGTCGAGGCGTGTGGCCTGTGCGGGAGCGACCTCGACTCCTATCGCGGCGAGACCGTCGCGGCTGGGCTCGTGGCCTTCCCCTTCGTGCCGGGTCACGAGCCCGTGGGACGCATCGAGTGGATCGATCCGGAGAGTGCGGAGTCGTGGGGCGTGGGCGAGGGAGATCGCGTCGCGGTGGAACCCCTCGTCACCTGCGGTGCCTGCACGCGCTGCACGGAAGGGGATCTCCGGAGCTGCTCCCACCGCTTCATCTACAGCTGCACGCCGCTGGGCGTGGTGCCGGGCCTCTGGGGAGGCTTCGCCGAGCGCATGGTGCTTCGGCCCGGGAGCATCGTGCATCGCGTCGAGGACGATCTCTCTTCCGAGGATGCGGTCTTGTTCAATCCCCTCGGAGCGGGCTTCGAGTGGGTCTGCCGTCTGGCCGACACCCAGGTGGGCGATGCAGTGCTGATCCTCGGACCGGGGCAGCGCGGCCTCGCGTGCGTGGTTGCGGCGGCCGAGGCCGGAGCCGAGACGATCATCGTAACCGGCCTCACGCGCGACCGACACAAGCTCGAGCTGGCGCGGGAGCTCGGTGCCACCCACACGATCGATGCCGAGGCCGAGAACGTGGTGGCACGCGTCGCCGAGATCACGCAGGGCCGGCTCGTGGATCGCGCGATCGACGTCACGCCGGACGCCGTCGAGCCGATCGCCGCCGCCGTCGAGGCGGTGCGTTCCGCGGGCTGCGTGGTGCTCGCGGGTCTCAAGGGAGGGCGCGAGGTGAGGGGCCCGCTCCCCGATCGCATCGTCTCCAAGGAGCTCACCGTGCGCGGGGCGATCGGCGTCTCCTCCTGGGCCTTCCGGCAAGCGTTGCGCGTCCTCGCTTCGCGTCGCTACCCGCTCGCACGGCTGCACACCCATTGCTTTCCCCTCGATCGGATCGAGCACGCCCTCGCGGCGCTCGAGAGCGGGGAGGGCACGGTGCACGTGACCGTGGTGCCTTGAAGACGGCTCTCGGGGCGGCCGACCCCTGGTTGCATTTCAAGCGCGAAAGCCGGAAAATGAAGACCCGCCTCGCGCAAGAGGGAGGTTCCTATGTCCTCGGCCGTCGAGCAGCTATCCTGCCTGATGATGGATCCGGACCCCTACCGGATCCCTCCCGGGGACCTCGAACGACTCCAGTTGCAGGCGCTCGACGAGCGCCTCCGGGAGCGCCGGGCCCAGATCCCGATCCTCGACCGCCGGGCGAGCGAGGAGGGCATCGACGCGATCCAGTCCCTCGAGGACCTGGTCCCGCTCCTCTTCGCCCACACCACTTACAAGAGCTATCCCGAATCCCTGCTGGAGAAGAAGCGGTGGGACCGGCTCGCCCTCTGGCTTGGCGCACTCTCGACGCGCCGGATCGAGGGCGTCGATCTCGAGGGCGTGGACGATGTCGACGAGTTCCTGGTGCGGCTGCACCGCGCCGGCCACTACGTCTTCTGCACCAGCGGCACCTCCGGAAAGTGCTCCTTCCTGAACCAGACCGAGCGCGATCTCGAGGTGACACGGACCGTCATGGTCGAGACCGTGCGCTGGGTGACGGGCTTCGAGCCGAAGCAGGATCGGGTGACCTTCGTGCTCGGACCCCACCAGTCGCCCACGCGCTACGGCCAGCTCTTCCGCGGGGTGGTGGAGGGCTATGGGCGCCCCGACGCCCGGTACTACCTCTTCGACGAGCCGTTGCGAATGGCCGACCTAAACCGCATGGGTGTGCTGCGCCGTCGGATGGCCGAGGGAACGGCCACGCCGGGCGAGATCGAGGCGGCCGAAGAACAGGGGCGGCTTCGCCAGGCACACATGGACCAGCGGCTAACCGATCTCGTCGACTACATCCTCGCCCACCGCTCGGAGCCGATGATCCTCCAGGGCCTGTGGGCTCAGTTCTGGGCGATCGTGGAGACCGCTCGCAAGCGAGGGGTGAAGGACGGGGAGTTCCATGCCGAGATCGCGATGTTCGTGGGCGGTGGCCTCAAGGGGGTCTCGCTGCCCGAGGACTACCGGGAGCAGATCCAGCGCTTCTTCGGCATCGACCCGTCCAACCGGATCGATGTCTACGGGATGCAGGAGATGGCGTCGGGCTTCCCCCGGTGCTCGGCCGGGCGCTACCACCGGCCGCCGTGGGCCCTTCTACTCGTCTTAGATCGCGACGGAGAGCGCCTGCTGAATCCCGCGCAGGGCGAGGTGGAGGGCCGGATGGCCTTCTTCGACCTGACCATCGACGGGCGCTGGGGAGGTCTGATCTCGGGCGATCGCATCCAGGTGGACTTCTCGCCCTGTCCTTGTGGGCGGCCGAGTCCGACGGTCACGGACGTCGTCCGCTACATGGATCTGCCCGAGGGCGACGACAAACTGACGTGCTCTGCGACCGTAGAGAGCTATGTACGCGGGGTGATTGCGGACTGAGGCCGCGCCAGCCGGGGGGGAGCACGGGGGGGTTGCGATCCCCACGCGGGCGCCTGAAAGTAGCCGGTCGGTGCTAACGAGGGCCCGCCAACGCCCCGAGCCGCGGCGGGCCGGTGTGCCGGGTTGAAGACCCTCGTCCCGCAGAGGTTCCGATGTCGAAGCGCGCCAAGGTCGAGAGCGGCGACCGAGCGCCGAGGGTGCCGCGCCCCGACGCCTCGGGCGCGGGGCGTCGACCGCGCGGCCGCCCGCGTCTGGGCAAGCCCGTGGCCCGCCACCTGCCCCGCGACCAAGAAATCCTGCACATCGCGGCGGAGGTCTTCTATCGCAAGGGCTACGAGGCGACGAGGGTGGAGGATGTCGCGCGCGAGGCCGGGCTCGTGCGCGGGAGCATCTACAACTACTTCCGCACAAAGGAGGAGCTCTACCGCCAGATCCTCCAGAACGTGCTCACGACCTTCGACCTCGAGGAGGAGGTGTCGCGCGATCTCTCGGCTGTCGCGCGTCTAGAGCGCGTGATTCGCGGGCGGGTGAGCCAAGCGGTCCACTACCCGGTCGAGTCCGGGCTGCTGGTCGATCAGGTGACCGCACTCGAGGGAGAGCTCGGCGACTGGGCCCGGGAGAGCCGCGACCACAATCTGGCCGCGATGCGACAGCTGATCGCCCAGGGCCAGAAGCAGGGCGATCTGGCACCCGGTGACCCGGAGATCCTGACTGAGACGGTGGTGGGCGCGATGCGCTCTGTCAATCGCTGGTACCTGCGCACGAAGCGCATGGACCCGCAGCACGTAGTGGACGAGGTGACCGACTATCTGATGCGCGGGCTTCGCGCGTGAGCGAGTCCGCGGAACGCAAGGCGCTCGTCGAGTGGATCGCCGCGTCAACAGGTGGCGAGGTCGAGCGGCTCTCGCGCGAGGTCGGAGGCGGCACGCGCGAGATCTGGTTCGCGGACGTGCAAAGAGGAGAGCAGCGTCTCGAGCTGGTGGTGCGGCGCGACAGCGGCGGCGGTCCCTTCTCGGGAACCGAGCTCTCTCTGGCGCGGGAGGCCGCGGTATATCGCGCGCTGGAACAGACGCCGATTCCTGTGCCCCGGGTTTTCGCCGAGTGTGCCGGGCGCGATGCCCCGGAGATCGGTGATGCGATCCTGCTGGAGCGAGTACGAGGGAGCGCCGACTTTCCCGCGCTGCGTGCTCCCACCGAGCGAGTCGCCGTCGCCGAACACTTCATCGAGATCCTCGCCACCTTGCACCGCCTCGACCCCGCCTCGGTGCGGCTCCCCGCTCTCCTCCCGAAGACTCCCGAGGAGCACGCTCTGCTCGATCTCGCCCTCTGGGAACGCCTGCATCGCGAGCACGTCCGGAGCATCGATCCATTGATCTCGTTCGCGATCCGCTGGCTGCGCCGCCGCGCTCCGAGAGCAGTTCAGCGCACTTCCATCCTCCAGGGCGACACCGGAGCCGGCAACTTCTTATTCGAGGACGGACGCGTGACCGCCGTGCTGGACTGGGAGTTCGCCCACTACGGCGATCCGATGGACGATCTGGCCTGGCTGATGATGCGCGACCACATGTATGCGTTCGGCGACATGAGCGCGCTGTTCCGAAGCTACCAGGAACGGTCCGGAATCATCGTCGATCCGCAGCGCATCCTCTACTACTGGGCCTTCGTCTCCCTGCGCTGCGCCATCTCCACCCTCGTGGCGGTGGAAGCCGAGGGGCTCCGCATGGGCGCCGGCATCTACCTGTCCCGGTGCCAGGTGTTCTTCTCGCTGCTGTGCGACTGCATGGCGGCGCACGATGGAGTGGATCTCGAGCCGACCGAACTGCCCGAGCCCGATACCGAGGTCCCCCGCGCCGATCTCTACGACGTGCTGCTCGCCGATCTCGAGGCCGTGTCGGTGCCGGTCCTCGCCGATCCGCCGCTCGCCCGGCGAGCGCGCGCGATGGGCGATCTGCTCCGCTTCCTGCAGGCCTCGGAGCGCACACCGTCGATTCGCGCGATCGAGCTCGACGAGCTCGCGCGGCTGCTCGGTACGCGACCAACGACGCCGGAGCGTGGCGCCGACCAGCTCGCGCAACGGATCGAGGACGAAGAGCCAGATGCCGAGACCGGAGAGGCCCTGCTGCGCTACTTCGCTCGCCGAAGCGACCGCCAGCGCTGGCTGTGGGCGGAGGCTCTGGGCCCGCTGGCGACGCGGCGTGCCGCGCCCGTCCCGCGTCCGTAGACAGAAGCGCTCCGCCGAGCCGTTCCTCGCGGGCCGAGCGCTAGGCGTCTGCGTGTAGCGCGCCACGCCTCGGGGAGGGCTCCGTGTCGCGTCCCGAGCGGAGCAGCGCGCCCGGAAGGCGGCCCGTGTGCTCTCCCGCTCGCACGATCTCGACCCCGTTGACGAGGACGCGGTCGATCCCCTCCGCGTCGGCGTAGAGGCGGGCGGCTCCCGCCGGCAGGTCGAAGCGGGTGTGGATCGCGCCGCACCGGACCGCGCCCGGATCGAAGATCACGACGTCCGCCCACCACCCCGGAGCAAGGCGTCCGCGGCCGCGCAGCCCACACAGGCGCGCGGGCACCTCGGTCAGACGATGGATCGCCTCTTCGAGACTCAGCAGCCGGTGCTCCCGCACGCCTCGGGAGAGGACCTGGGTCGAGTACGCGAAGCTGTCGATCATGTCGAGGTGGGCGCCGGCGTCCGAACCTCCGATCACCGCCCGATCGTCCAACCACACCTTTCCGCGATCGGCCCAGCTCTCGGCGTCGTCGCCGCGGACGGGAGAGAGGAAGGAGGTGCGCAGGTCTTCCGAGAGGGAGAGATCGAGCAGGGCGTCGAACGCGGAGCACCCCTTCCGCTCCGCCACCTCGCCGACGGTTCGCCCCTTCCACTCCGCGTTGGCTGGATCGAAGGTCTCGACGATCGTGAGCGCCTCCCATTGGGCGAGCGCTCGCAGCTGCGGGTGCTGTGCGGACTCCGCCCCCCGGGCGAGCGCCTCGCGCCGGGCCGGATCGCGCAGCGCCTGCTGACGCTCCTTCAACGGCAGCTGCATGAGGCGGTCCCAGCCCGGCAACGCGTCGAAGCCGAAGCCGCTCTCGAGGTTGATCCGGACCGTCATCGGCTGCGGGATCGCCAAGGCGACCACCTCCCCCCCGCGCTCTCGGGCGTAGTCGGAGGCGGAGAGCTGGGCGGCGACGATGGCCCGGGTCTCGCGGTCGGCGACGAGCGCGTTCCACACGAGCGGCGCGCGCGCCGCGAGCGACATCTCCGCCATCAGTCGCGTGACATCCTCGCCGAACTCGCCCACGCCCGGCAGGAAGCCGAGCATCGTTCCGGGAAAGTCGGCGCACACGCCCGCCAACGCCAGCATCTCCTCGCGGCTTGCGTAGCGCGAGGGTACCGGCCGTCCTTCGGCGTCGTTGTGGGTGGGAGACAACGTCGAGGAGAAGCCGAGTCCTCCCTCGGCGAGCGACCGGGCCAGCAGCTCCCGCATCGACTGCAGCTCGTATGCATCGGCTTCGCTCCCGACGGCGCGCTCTCCCATGACGACGCGGCGAAGAGCGGAGTGGCCGACCATGAATCCGGCGTTCACGCCGAGTCGTCCCTCGAGCCGGTCCAGGTACTGGCCGAAGGAGCGCCAGTCCCAGGGCACGCCTTCGCGCAGACTCTCGAGGGGCATCCCCTCGACCCGCGCCAGCATGCGCATCAGATACTCCGCCGCGTCGGACGCGAGCGGTGCGATCGTGAAGCCGCAGTTGCCGCCGATCACCGTCGTCACGCCGTGGAAGCACGAGGGCGAGAGCGCCTGGTCCCAGAACACCTGTGCGTCGTAGTGCGTGTGGGTGTCGACGAATCCCGGGGCTACGGTGCGACCCTCCGCGTCGAGGGTCTGCGACGCGGCTTCGCTCACGTCTCCCACGGCGACGATGCGGCCGTCGCGAATCCCGACGTCGACGCGGCGCGAGGGACTCCCCGTTCCGTCCACCACGCTCCCACCCACGATCTTGATGTCGAGCACGGGTCTCCTCCTGTCTTCGCGCCGGTCAATCGCCCGTACCGCCCGGCGCGGCTGGCGCGTCCACCGGCTCCACACGGCCTCCCAGCAAGACCTCGTAGACGTGCAGCGTGTCCAGGTACTCGCGGGCGAGCTGGATCCGGCCGTCACGGACGATCAGCAGGAAGTGGTAGTGCTGGTGGTAGTCCCTGCCGTCACGGGTGCGGGCGCGGACTTCGAGTTCGACGGCGGCTCGCTCGCCCTCTGCCGTGATCGCATGGACCGTGAACTGCGGCCGGTCGTCGAAGCGCGCGTAGAGCCGGGCCTGAATCTCGTCGATCTCGGCGGCACCGTGGCAGCCGCTGAACGGGAAGCTCCCGGGCACGATCCAGACCGAGTCGGAGGCGCGCAGCGCGGCAGCCTCCTCGAGACGACCCGCACTCAGGTGCTCGAAGAACCGGCGCGCGACGCTTCGGGTCTTCTCGGTTCTCATGGAAGCCCTCGTCACGACCCGCGACCCGCGCCGCTCACCGAGCCGACCGCCGCCGGAACCTGCTGCGCGTCGAACTGGAAACGGACGGTCCAGTGCAGGGGCAGCACGGCGCGGTCCTTGCGGTGGCGGAGGCGAGCACCGGCGACCGCTTCGATCGCGAGGCTCGCCAGCAGCGGGTGCGCGGGCCCCAGTACGCGGATGTCCTTCGGGTGCCCGTCCTCGTCCAGCGCGAACAGGACCCGCACCTCCCCGCCGACGCCGGCCCAGCTCGCGTAGCGCGAGTAGCGGGGCTCGGGAATGTCGATCCTGGGCAGGGGGCGGACCGAGCCGTCGTCGAAGTCCGCGTGGATCGTCTGCGGCGGGAGTTCGTCTTCGACCAGGGCTTCCGGATGGTGGTCGTGGAGGTAGCGCAGGTGAGCCAGGCTCTCCTCGTGCCGTCCGAGCTCCTCGAGTGCGTGCGCCTTCTGCCGGGTCGACTCGATCGCGAAGCGGGGGGAGAGGGAGGGGGCGGCCTGGGCCCGCTCCAGCGAGGCCAGCGCCCGATCCCAGTCGCCGCGCTGAAGCCAGTCGCGTGCGTTCTGCTCGGCGGCCCACCGGTCGTCCTCGCGAAGCTGCACTCGCCATTGGTCGAGGGTCGCTCCGCAGCCCAGGGTGGTGGTGCCGACGAGCAACAGCTCGAGGAGCGCGACACCGCTCACGACGAGCCTGCGCGACAGGTGCCCGATTGTCGTTCGCTCGCCCGAGTCGATACCCTTCGCAGCGTGTTCGGCAGACGCATCGTGGTCTCGCGGCTGCTCGTCCTCGGGCTGGCAGGGGTCGTCTGCGCCTGCAACCGGAGCGAGTCGGTTCGACCGAACGTCCTGCTCGTCACGGTGGACACCCTTCGCGCGGACCATCTCTCGAGCTACGGCTATCCGCTGGAGACCACGCCCAACATGGATGCCCTCGCCCGTCGCGGGGTCGTCTTCGAACGGGCGATCGCCGCGGCGAGCACGACGGCACCGGCGCATGCGTCGATCATGACCTCGCGCTACACGCGTGGACACTCGATCGGCTTCCTGAACGACGGGTCCCGTCTCGAAGGCGGAGTGACGCTCGCCGAGGTCTTTCGTGACGCCGGCTACCACACGGCGGGCTTCGTCGGGAATCTCGTCCTGCAGCGCCGCAACGGCTTCGACCGCGGCTTCGAGGTGTACGACGACGAGCTCCCGACACCGGAGCTGAACCGCGGCGATCGCTTTCGGGAGCGGAAGGCGGAGGACACGACCAGCAGGGCGCTCTCGTGGCTCGAAGCGCAATCCGAGGGTCCCGTCTTCCTGTGGGTGCACTACCAGGACCCGCATGGCCCCTACGCGCCTCCACCGGAATACGTGGGTAGGTTCCGGGTGCCGCCGTCCGCGGAGGAGCGGCCGCTTCGTGTGGTCGACAGCGAGCTCCCCTGGGATGCGATCCCGGCCTACCAGAAGCTCGAGGGCCTCTCCCTTCCAAGCGATTACGAAAGCCGTTACGCGGACGAGATCTTCTATGCCGACCACTCGATCGGGCAGCTCGTATCCGCCTTCGAGAAGCGGGGCGGCGACGCGGTGATCCTGCTCACGGCCGATCATGGGGAGAGCCTCGGAGAGGAGGGCCGCTATTTCATGCACGGCTTCGCGACCACGCCTCAGCTCGCTCACGTCCCGTTGATCCTGGTGGCACCGGGCTTGCCCGCCTCGCGTCGGAAGGAGGTCGTTCATCACGTCGACATCCTGCCCACCTTGTTGGACCTGGCGGGTCTGCCGGTGCCCGAGGGCGCGCGTGGCATCTCGCTCGCGGCGCCCCTCCGCCGGGGTGAAGCGCTTCCCGATCGGACCGTCTACTGCGACATCGGGAGCGAGGTCTCCGCCTATCGCGGCGAGCTGTCGGTTCGGGCGCTCGGCACCCTGGGCGCCTGGTCGTCGCCGCAGGCGGATCCGCGGCAGCCGGTCTGGATGGCCTACGCCTGGCGGCGCGACGGCTCCTGGTCGCGGATTCCGGACGCCGACGCGACCGGAGTCGGATTGACTGGATACCTGGAGTCCGCCGCGGTCCCCCTCGCTCGATCCGACCTGAGTCGCGAGAGGGTCGAGGAGCTGAAGGCGCTGGGCTACGTGGTCGATGAGCATTGATTCGATGGAAGGCCCGCGGGGGCGACCACGATGGCCAGCCGCCCCGGACCGCTCGAAAAGCGATGCGCCGCGCGGTCCCCGGGAAGCCTCTCTCGGCGGCTGCTCCGCTTTCGGCCGCGGTTTCCGCTCGGACACATTCTGCATATTTTTGTGATGTCCTGGTAGGATATTTTGCAGGCTGCTCCGGACGCGCCCGTTCCGAGCGAGCGGGCGCGGCTGGGGGCTGGCAGGAGGTTCAGCGATGCGGCTGCGGATCACGCCTGCGTCCTGGGGACTACTGGGACTCGGGCTGGCGGTGGGTTGGTGCTGGGGGCAGGGAAGGGTTCCCTTCTTCGACCGGGCGGAGATCGGTTCCCGGATCGGGGCGGCTCTCGAGGAGCCGGACACGCTGCTTCGCTTCGAGGCTCTCGCACGTACTCTCCGCGGTGTGACGGCCTCGAATCAGGCCGACGCCTTCGCGGGACTGGAGGCGCACCGGGTCGGCATCGACGAGGCGGAGCTCGATGTCGTGATCCACGCTCTCACTGAAGCCGATCCGCCGAGCGCCTTCGAACGCATCAAGGGGTGGCCGCAGCGGGGCGACCGCGTCTACGCGCTTCGCGAGCTGTTCTACGCCTGGGCACGGATGGATCCGGGCGCGGCCCTGAATGCCTTCGACAGCGAAATCGCCGGAACCTCCGACGCGGCGGAAATCCAGAAGAAACTGGTCGCGGGATGGGCGCGCTCGGGAGACTGGATCGGCGCTACGCAGTACCTGGCCAGCCTCGAAACGCCCGTCCCGCGGCAGGAGCTGGCCACGAGGATCGCCGAGGCGCGTCTCGAGTACGGCGGCGTGGAGGCGGTCATAGACTGGGCGGAGTCACTCAAGCCCGAGGCTCCCCTCGACTTGAAGCGGGACGTCCTGGTGAAGGCCGCGCGGGTGGTGGCGCTCGCGGATGCGCCGCGAGCCGCGGAATGGGTGCGGGGTTACGCAGGCAAGGAGGGAACGGTCGGCGCGATTCGCGTCGTGGGGATCAAGTGGGCCCAGGAGGACCCCGCCGCTGCATTCGCCTGGGCTCGCAGCCTTCCCGAGCACGACGAACGCAGCATGGTGCTCAACCAATCCTTCCAGCGCATGCTTCAGGCGGACACGGAGGGCACAGAGGCCTGGATTCGCGAGGCCTCGCTCGATGCGAGCGACGACCCGATCGTGGTCGCCTACGCCAATTGGCTTGCCGGAGATCGACCGATGGAGGCCGTCGAGTGGGCGCAGCGCATCCAGGACGAGGGATTGAGGCTCCGCACGCTGACCGCCGTCGGCCGGGTGTGGTACCGCCGCGATCCGGCGGCCGCGATCGCATGGCTGGACCAGAGCGACCTCCCGGAGGAAGCGCAGAAAGCGGTGCTGGCGCCCCAGGGAAGTTCGAACCAGCGCCTTCGCCGGCTGGGAAGGATGCCCGCGATCGCACCGCGTGCGGATGGCGGCAGCCACGGGGGAGGGTGACGCGGGGCGCGATCGCACTAGACCAGCTCGTGGCCGAGCGCGTGAGCCGGCCGCACAGCCAGCGCGTCAGCTCAGGTCGAACTCCACCGGCAGTGCTTCGAGGTGGTTGTCGAACAGGTTGACGTAGCGCGGCTCGAAGCCGGGCTGCAGGCGCAGGTTTCGCAGCCGCGCGAAGAGTCGGGGTACGCCTTCACGCAGCGAGCTGCGCGCGATCGGCGCGCCGAGGCAGGCGTGCACGCCGACCCCGAAGGACACGTGTCGGTTCGGGTGTCGATGGATGTCGAATTCGTCGGGACGCTCGAACACGAGCGGGTCCCGGTTCGCGGCATTGAGCGACGCGAGGACCATCGTGCCGGCCGGGATCGTCACGCCGCGGACTTCGACATCCCGAAGCGTCACGCGGTTCTGGTACGGAATCGGCGCCCGCCAGCGCAACGTCTCCTCCAAGGCCTGCTGCCACAGCGAGGGGTTCGTGCGGAGGACCTTGAGGATCTCGGGGCGGGACGCGAGGTTGTAGATGGCCGTTCCGAGCGCCGCCTGTGTGGTTCCGAGTCCCGCGGGCAACAGGAACATGAGCAGCCCGTAGACCTCCTCCTCGCTCAGGCGGTCGCCGCTCGAGGACTGGGCCTGAACGAGCTGACTCACGAAGCTGTCGTCGGGCCGTCTTCGCACGCGTTCGACGACGGGGCGGATCAGCTCCTTGAGCTGGGCCTGGGCCGCCATCGAGCGCTCCAGCCGC
>Ga0315553_10000129_pt1 | contig 62670 bp, 65 predicted proteins | sample SalMarSW160140MG_FD_203099 | JGI IMG/M metagenome (GOLD analysis project Ga0315553, IMG submission 203099) | Salt marsh sediment microbial communities from the Plum Island Ecosystem LTER, Massachusetts, United States - Salt Marsh Sediment SW1601-40 ...
TTCGTTCGCCAGGGCTGAGAGCTACGCATGACGGTGCCCCAATGCAATACACTTCGCCAAGAACCTGCCCCTCACCCTAACCCTCTCCCCATGCAAGTGGGCATGGGGAGAGGGAACAGGTCCCAAATCTTATCCCCGCGCCGTGCTCCTCCCCTACACTCGCTCCATCCCGCTCCGCTGAGGGGTCGATCTCGAGGCGTCCTGCATCGAGGGCGGGTGGCAGGCCGGGTACTCTGGCGTCACGCGCGGCAGACTGCCTGGGGCTCGCCGCACTCGCCCCGGTGAAACCCCGGGGTGCGAGAACCGCTTAATTGCTGCGGGTAGGCCTAAAAAATCCTGCGCGGGGCGGCAGCAGCGCCGCCAAATAAAAGTTTCGGATTGCGGCGCTCCCCGCCCCGCAGCCCCTCACTTGGAAGGCCTCGGAGTTTCGACCCGCGAGGACGCTCCCCCGTGTCCGACGCACCGTCCACAACAGCGCCGCAGTCCCGCCATGCCGCCCATGAGTCCCGACGAGTTCGCCAAGGTGCGCAGCGAGATCCGCGACCGCCTCGCGCGCGTGACGCTGTGGAAGGCGCAGGACATGGTGCGCAAGACGCGCAAGGATCGCTCCCGGAGCCGCGCAAAGGCCGGCGCCAACAGGTTCGCCAAGGAATTCCGCGCGTTGAAGGCCCTGCTTATCGAGGCGCGCGGGCGCCCTCGTAATCGCGCCACCCGCCGATCATAGGGTCCGTTGATTGAGATCAATCCGCTGGCCGCCGGTCTGCATCTAAACTGCGCTAACCCATACGCGCCCACGAGATGAGGAACGCAATGCGCCTTTTGCCCAGAATTTCCCTCGCAGTCTTGCTCGCGCTGCCGGGCCCCGCGCTCGCCGTAGAGCTCGGCGATGCAACAGCAGGGCACGCGTACGCAACCAAGGTCTGCGCCGAATGTCACGAGGTCGAGGCCGGCAATTCGTTCTCACCCAACCCCGACGCGCCGAGCTTCCAGGAGGTGGCCGACACCCCGGGCATGACCGCGCGGGCCCTCGCCGTGTGGCTGCAGACCTCGCATCCGACCATGCCCGATCTCATTATCCCGGCCGACGATAAGGACAACGTGATCGCGTATATCCTGAGCTTGCACAAGCCGCGGTGACGTCGGCCGGCAATCTCAGTCGAGAACGAAGGAGATCTTGGCGTTGACGCGGTATTTCTTCAGCTTGCCCTGATCCACGCTTGCCTCGAAATTCTTGATATAGATCGACTTGACGTTGTGCACCGTCTTGCCCGCCTTGGTAACGGCCTGCTGAGCGGCATCCTCCCAGCTCTTGTCCGATTCAGCGAGCACCTCGATCACCTTGAGCATCGACATGGCGTTCTCCCTTTTTTGCGCGCAGGCCTGCGCCCGCATCGTTTCCTACAGGAAGGGCGCTCTGCCTGCCCTTGACGCCGATCAATCTCTAGGCGGGGATCTAGAATCCTGCGGGCCTCCAACGCTATGATGGGCGCAATGCCGGCACCAACCGCTTGGCTCAGCGAAGGAGCAGGGACCTGCGCGCCCCGTCGATCCATGTCATCCTCAGCGCGGCCCTCATCTTTTTGGCGGTCGCCCTGCGCATCGTCGACCCTGAGCCCATTGCCCGGCTGCGGCTCTCCGTGTTCGACACCTATGTCAACGTGGCGCCGCGCCCGCTGCCCGCAGCCCTTCCCGTGCGCATCGTCGACATCGACGAAGCCTCCCTTGCCCGGGTGGGGCAGTGGCCGTGGCCGAGAACGCGGCTCGGCGAAATCATCGATCGCCTGAAAGAGGCAGGCGCGCGCACCGTTACTCTCGACATGATCCTGGCCGAGCCCGACCGGCTCTCCCCCAATGAGTTCGCCAAGCTGTTTAAGGACGTCCCCCAGCTTGCCCCGATGGTCGGCGAGGCCGCCGTGCTGCCGTCCAATGATGAGCGTCTGGCGCAAGCCATCGCCGCGGCACCCGTCATTCTCGGGTTTGCAGCCGCGGCCGGCAGCAGCAAAAAGCCGCCGCCGCCGCGCGCGAGCTTTGCCTTTGCGGGGGATGATCCGCAAGCTTACGTACCGCAGTTTCCCGGTGCCATCGCCAGCCTGCCCATCCTCGATGAGAACGCCGCCGGGATCGGTGCCGTCAATTGGATCCCGGTCCGCGATCAGGTCATCCGCCGGGTGCCGTTGCTGATCTCGGTCGCCGGCACGCTTTACCCCTCCCTGCCGCTGGAGACGCTGCGGGTGGCGCTGCAGCAATCGACCGTCTTCGTGCGCTCCTCGGGCGGCAGCGGCATCCTCTCCTTCGGTCAGCGCACCGGCGTGGACAGCGTGCGCGTCGGCGCGGTCGACCTGCCGACGGACGCCGACGGCGAGCTATGGCTGCGCTTCTCGCGGTCCGAGGCGCGCCGCTACATCTCCGCCCATCGAGTCCTTGACGGCAGTTTCGACCGGCAAGCGATCGCCGGCCGCGATGTGCTGATCGGCACCAGCGCCGTGGGTTTGCTCGACTTGAGGGCGACCCCGCTCAGTGCCGCCGTGCCAGGCGTCGAGATCCACGCCCAGGCGCTCGAGCAAATGCTTTCGGGCGATTATTTGAGCCGGCCGGCGTTCGCGACCGGAGCCGAGCTGCTGTTCGTGATCGGCATCGGCGCCGCCATCGCCTGGCTGATCTTTCGCATTGGTCCCGCGGTTGCCGCAGGCATTGGCATCCTCGCGATCCTTGCCGTCTTCGCCTCCTCCTGGCTTGCCTATGTGGAGGCCGGATTCTTGTTCGATCCCGTCTACCCGTCGCTTGCGATCCTGCTTCTCTACCTTGCGACTTCGCTCACCAACTACATTGAGACGGAGCAGGACCGGAACCGGGTGCGGTCTGCGTTTGGTCATTACGTGGCCGCGCCGCTGGTGGAGGAGCTGGCCCGCAACCACGAACGGCTCAAGCTCGGCGGCGAAACGCGCGAGGTGACGGTGCTGTTCGCAGATGTGCGCGGCTTCACGAAGATCTGCGAAGGGTTGAGTGCCGAAGCCGTCATCCGCTTTCTCAACCGGCTTTTCACGCCGCTTTCCGACATCATCCTCGCCGAGCGGGGAACCATCGACAAATTCATGGGCGACGCGGTCATGGCTTTCTGGAACGCGCCGCTGCTTGATGCGCAGCACGCCCGCAATGCCTGCGTCGCCGCGCTGCACATGATCCAGGAGCTCGATCTGCTGAATGGCGTATTGGCGGAGGAGGCGCGCAGCCGCGGGGAGACGGCAACGCCCGTGCGCATGGGCATCGGCCTCAACACCGGTCAATGCTGCGTAGGCAACGTGGGGTCGCCGCAGCGCTTCGACTACTCGATCCTCGGGGACGTCGTGAATGTGGCCTCGCGCCTCGAGGAAACGACGAAATCCTATGGCGTCCCGATCATTGTCGGGGAACGCACGGCCGGTGCGGCGCCGAGCCTTGCATTTCTCGAGATTGACGCCGTCACGATCCGCGGCAAGGAGCGCTCCGAACGGATATTTGCGCTGGTGGGCGACGAAACGACCGCCGCGTCCGATCGCTTTCGGACGCTGCGGCAGAGGCACGAGCAACTCAAGGCCGTGATGGGTGCAGGCAACGCGGCCGCTGCGCGCGAGACGCTCGACGCCTGCCGGTCCATGGGCTGGGTCGAGCTTGCCCCGCTCTTTGAAAGCTATGCGCGCCGGCTCAGCCCTGAGACGTGAGCCAACGCTCACCTTCAGTAGGGGGATCCTTTGTGGCCGCCGTGCTTCCCTCCGTGGCGATGATGCTTCTTTGCGCCGAGGATCTTGCCGATGCCGATGATGGCGTTGATCGCCTTCTTGGCATTCTCTGCATCTTTTTGCCGTCTGTGACGGCGGGCGCGCCGGTGCTCTCTGGTCCGCTTGTGCCGCCTTTCGATCTTTTTGCGCGGCTTGACCTCGTCGGCCTTCTGATCGGCATCGTCATCCGCGTCCGTGGCATCGTCTTCTGGATGACCGGGTTTGCCGGGGAAGGTGCCGAGCACGATCTGATCGCGCGTGAAGATCGGATTAGCGTCGATCTCGGGCGGTTTGACCACGAAGGGGAATGCGTTGTCGAAGGAGACGTCTTTCTTGTCGGGAAGACTGGCCCACTTGACCGGCTTGTCGACGTCGCCAGAGGTGATGCGGATGAGCTTTCCCGGCTCGTCATGGACGCGGCACTTGCCATTCTCGGTGCAGACCTCGATCGCCCCTTCGATCAGCAGCAGCCACGCCATGCCGCTGGCCTGGACATAGGCATCGAAGACGGTGCCGCGCACTGTGATCGACGCGGTTGGCGTGCGGATCACGTAGGCAGGTTTTGCGGCAATGCCGGTGATGAACCGGAATGACCCTCGCACCAGGTCGAGGACGATGGCCCCGCCGCTGATGTCCGGATTGTAGACGAACTTATCGAGCAGGAGCCGCGAGCCGGGCCCGAGCGCCAGTTTGGTGTCGTCGCGGAGCATAAGCTCGCCGCGGCTGTCCTCATCGACCTCGATCAGCTCTTGCTGGCGGACATCGTCACCCGATGAAAGGCGGTGCTGATCTTGGTCGAGCTTCGCTGTCACGAGATTGACGATCGTCACCGCCGACCCGATGGTATCGCCTGGCGCCGCGAGCGCATCTCCGCCGGCGAACATCAGTGCTGGGAGGCAAAACAATAATCTGGACAACCGCATGACCATGACACCTCTGCAGAGGTCAGAAGCTGCACGTAAATACGTGGCTTGCATGACGCCTCCGTCGCTCTCCGGCCTCATTCGGCACAAAACGCATCCTAACACGATGAGCGATTGAGAAAGTAAACAACTCCATTTTGCCATAAGCAGACAAGTCGAGGTGTTCCCCAGGGAACACCCGTTGGCGGGTTCGTGGCCCCGCAAAGGGGGTCTGTGGCAGCATCGGCACGCAATGGCGAAGCCTTGGGCGATTGCGGTTGAACGACGCCGCCGGCAATCTACATCACAAGGGCGGCAGCACTAAAGAGAAAGCTGTTCAAATTCGCACCATGCTGATCCGGGACACGAAGGCCGGCTACGGTCTTATGACACGCCTGACGCACTGGATCATGGCGGTGGCGATCATTGCCATGTTCGCGCTCGGCCTATGGATGGTCACGCTCGACTATTACAGCCCCTACTACTATGGCGCTCCGCATGTGCATCGCAGCGTGGGCATTCTCTTGCTGATCCTGCTGGTGCTGCGTTTCGGCTGGCGCCTCGCCAATCCCAAGCCCGACGACAGCGAGCTGTCGCGGCTGGAACGGGCGGCCTCGCGCGCCGTCCATTGGGGCTTTTATCCGCTGCTGTTCGCGCTGATGGTGAGCGGATATTTGATCTCCACGGCCGACGGCCACTCCATAAATGTCTTCAACTGGTTCAGCGTGCCTGCGCTTGTGCACAAAAAGGGCCTGGAGGACACGGCCGGGGAGGTCCATGAAATTCTCGCCTACGTGACGATCGGCGTCGTCGTCATTCACGCGGTCGCATCCCTCAAGCACCATTTCGTCGACCGCAACCGCATCCTGACACGCATGTGGTCGGGTCCCCCTTCCAGCACTTAAGCTAGCGAAACGGAGTCATCCTATGAAGCCTGCACGGTTGCCACTTGTCCTCCTCGTTGCGGGTCTTGCGGTTGCAAGCCCCGCTGCGGCGGCAGATTACGTCATCGACACCAACAAGGCCCACGCCTCAATCAATTTTCGCATCAGGCATCTGGGCTTCAGTTGGCTCACCGGACGTTTCGACGACTTCTCGGGAAACTTTTCGTTCGACGAGGCGCACCCGGAGGCTTCGAAAGTTAGGGTTGTGGTCAACACCGATAGCATCAATTCCAATCACGCCGAGCGCGACAAGCATTTGCGCGGCAAGGACTTCCTCGATACCGCGAACCATGCAACGGCCGTTTTCGAGAGCACATCCGTCACGATAAACGGCGACAAGGCAAAGATTGTCGGCAACCTGACCCTGCATGGCATCACCAAGGAAATCGTGATCGATGCCGAACGGGTCGGCGGCGGGGCGGATCCCTGGGGTGGCTACCGGCAGGGCTTCACCGGCACCACGCAGCTTCCGCTCAAAGACTTCGGGATCAACTTTGATCTTGGTCCGGCTTCCAAGGAAGTCGAGCTTACGCTCAACATCGAGGGCATTCGGCAATGAAGCGGGAAATAGGCTTGTGGTAACCATGTCGCCCAACATATCGCTGTGGCTGTCAATTGGCCGGCGAACGGCGGGAGAAACAGGGCCATGGAAAAAGGGATAAGTAACCCCGCTATGGCAGCGTTGGGCGCGTTGCGAGGTCGCGAGCAGGGCTTCGAGAGCGGGGTCCTCGAGGCGGCGCTCGGCTCCCCCGTCAGAACGAACGTGTCGGTGAGACCCCGAGGAGCAACCGTTGCCAGTCCCGCGCCCGCTGTGGACCACGTTCTGGCGATCGAGCGATGGCCAGCGGAGCGATCCTGTGCCGACTTCTCGCCGGCTCGAGCAGAATCTTCGTGACCATGACGTCAAAGGCGAGAGGTCGATCGCGCTCGCTCAGGGGGCGATCTCCTGCTTCATTTTGGTGTTGCATTGCTCCGCCCGCCTCAAGTCGGGGATGGCAATTTTCGATTCCTGGGTCGTCTTAGCCCTTTCGCTGCTCATAATGAGCTCGGCTCTGCGATGGATGCTTGCGAGCATGCAGCGGTTGCCGGTCCGCGCCTTGGACGTTCTCAACGTCGTCGACATTGGCATCTTTCTGTCGCTGATCTGGAGCTACCAATACGCCTACAACCACCCGGCCGGCGGCGCCTTGAAAGCCCCGTCGTTTGTCCTGCTGCTCGTGCTGATTGCCTTGCGCGCGCTGAAATTCCACCCGCGCCCGATTTTGATCGCCGGCGCGGCCGCCGTCGTTGGCTGGAGCCTTGTCGTATGCGGTGCCGTGTGGAAGGACGGCTTGGCCGCGATCACCCACGACTATCGCGGGTATCTCAGCTCGTTCGACATTCTCATCGGCGCCGAGGTGGAGAAAGTCGTCGCCCTGTCCGCCCTCGTTCTCTTTTTGGCAATTGCCACCTACGGTGCCCGTCAGCTCCTGGGGCGGGCGGCGCATGCGAGCGACTATGCCGATGCGCTGGAGGCCGCGCGGCGTAATCTCGGGGAGGCGACGCAAGCCAAGGAACGAGCCGAGGCGGCGCTGGTCGATCTTGATAGGCACAAAGCCGAGCTCACGGAGCAGAATCGACGTTTCAATGCGGCGCTGGGGAACATGCCGATGGGCCTTTGCATGTTCGATCAAGAGCAGCGCCTTCTCGTCTGCAACGATCGCTACCTCGACATGTACGGACTCTCCAAGGACCTGGCGGCGCCGGGGACACCGTTCCGAAAGATCATTGAGGCCCGCATCGAGAATGATCTTTACGTGGGAATGAAGCCGGAGGACTACCTTCAGGAGCGTCTGGCCGCCGCGCTGGAGATGGAGCCCAACACCAAGGTCCAGGAGATGAGCGATGGCCGCAGCATCGCCATCATGCACGAGCCTATGCCGCATGGTGGGTGGGTGGCCACGCATGAGGACATCACCCAGCTGCGGCGGATCGAGGAGCGTATGAAGCACATGGCCCGCCATGATGCGCTGACCGATCTGCCCAACCGTGCGGGTTTGTGCGATCACATCAGGCAGGTGCTCGAGGGCAGCGGGAGTGGGGCCTCCCTCGTCGTGCTGCTTTTTGACATTGATCGCTTCAAGGAGGTAAACGACACGTTGGGACCCTCGATCGGGGATGCGCTTCTGCTGGGGATCGCCCAGCGTCTGCGGCGACGGCTCAAGGGCGTCGAGATGGTCGCGCGCATTGGCGGCGATGAATTCGTCGTTCTACAGTTGGCCGGCAAGCCGGCGACAGCCGCGGCAACGCTCGTCAAGAAAATTCAAAGCGCGCTGAGCACCTCCTTCGATCTCGACGACCAGCAGGTCATCGTCAGCACCAGCATCGGCATTGCCATTGGCCCGGGCGACGGCAACGACCCCGACGAGCTTATCAAGAATGCGGATCTGGCGCTCACCCGCGCCAAGAGCGACGGACCGGGCACCTCGCGGTTCTTCGAGCGCGAGATGGACCAGCAGATGCAGGAGCGCCACAAGCTCGAGCGCGACTTGCGGGCGGCATTACAAAACGGAGAGTTCGAGCTCTACTACCAGCCGCAACTCAATCTGCAGCGGGGCGAGATCACCGGCTTCGAGGCGCTGCTGCGCTGGAATCACCCCAAGCGGGGCCTCGTGTCGCCGGCCGACTTCATCCCTCTCGCGGAGGAAACCGGCCTTATCGTGCCGATTGGCGAATGGACGTTGCGGCAAGCGTGTGCCGATGCGGTCAAGTGGCCGAAAGGCCTAAAGGTCGCGGTGAACCTGTCCGCCGCCCAGTTCCACTTCGGCAACGTGCGCCAAGCGGTGATCAGTGCGCTCGGAGCCTCTCATCTCCTGCCGCAAGGACTCGAGCTCGAGGTGACGGAGTCGGTGCTGCTGCAAGACACCGATTGCGTGGCGGAGACGCTCGACAAGCTGCACGACATCGGCGTGGGGATCGCTCTTGATGATTTTGGTACCGGCTATTCGTCGCTGGGCTATCTCAAGCGCTTTCACTTCGACAAAATCAAGATCGACCAGGTCTTTATCAAGGAGGTGGCGCATTGGCCGAACAGCTCGCTCGCGATCCTGCGCTCGATCGTGGCGCTGGGTAAGAGCCTCGGCATCGCAACGACGGCGGAAGGGGTGGAGACGGCCGAGCAGCTTGAGCGCGTGCGCACTGAGGGCTGCACCGAGGTGCAGGGCTACTACATCGGCGTGCCCCGGCCCGTGCGCTACATTGAGGAAGTCTTGGCGCAGCACAAGCCGTCCTCTGACGCCATCGCGCGACAGGCGAGCTGATCCAGGGGACCTGGTGGGTCTTTAGTCTTCGCCTGGGTTGAGCGGCGAGGGATCCTGGCCGGGGCCGTCTTCCGGGGCGAGGATATCCGGGTCTCCAGCCGGCGGCAGATAGGGATCATCGAGCGGCGTTGGTTGCGGGAACTCTTCTTGTTGTGGTTCTGTCGCCTCGCCCGGAGCCGCGCTCGCAAGCGATGCCTGCCCTGCAACGAGCGCCAGGACCAATAGCAGAACGCTCAGCCGTTTCATGGCCGCACCTTTCCAGTGGCAAACGGCCGAGTCCTATGCGTAGGGGATTAAGAAAACATGGCGCGCGTATCTCGCACTTGATTGATGCCGGCGCGCCGTCAATCCGCCGCAGCCCACATTCTACATTTACCCGCCTCGGGGTAGAGTTCCGGTAAGATAGCCACGCTGGAGGCAGGCATGGTCAATGTTCATCAGCACGAAACCGCGGCGGCCGTCCGCGACGAGACAGCGTTGGAGATCTTCCGCCAACAATGGGAGCTCTACCGCAAGTTTCTTGAGCATGACTACCTCTCGAACGCGGGCGCCTATGCCGAGTTGTACCGCTTTTTGACGAGCAGCATCGCGCGACGCTTTCGCTTTCTCGATTTGGCCTGCGGGGATGCGAGCGGCATCGTCACGGCGCTGGAGGCGACCGCGATCGCGCGCTATCGCGGCATCGATCTTGCCCCGCCGGCACTCGAGCTGGCGCGGAAAAATCTCAAGGTCTTGGCGTGCGACGTGGGGCTGGAACAGGCCGATTTCATCAAGGCGATGCGCCACCGGTCCGGGCCCGCCGACATCGTATGGATCAGCCTGTCGCTGCACCATCTGGCGACGCCCGATAAGCGCACGCTGATGCGCGAGGTTCGCGAGGGCATGATCGCCGACGGCGCTCTGCTGATCTACGAGCCGACGCGCCGCGACGGCGAGGACCGGTCGGCCTATCTCGACCGGTTCGAGGATACGGGCCGCCGCGAGTGGACGGCTTTAAGCGCTGATGAGTTTAAGGAGGCGATGAACCACGTTCGCACCTGCGATCTGCCCGAGACGGTTTCAGATTGGGTGGCGCTGGGGCGCGAAGTGGGATTCTCCAGAATCGCCGAACGCTACCGGTCACACGACGATCTATTCCGCTTGTTCAGCTATCGCGTCTGAAGTGCCTTGCTTTTGCCGCGGATGCGGGCCATATAGGCTGTGCCGGTGCGATCCGAGGTGGACCGCGCCCTCAACGTTTTTGGATTAGACAGCGCGCCACCGGCCGTTTGCCCATAACCCAATGACAGAGACTCCGGATGGTGGCGTGCCGTCCGGCGATTGGCTTCAAGATCACGCCAGTTGGATATGACATCTTATGGATCGCATTACTGGCACCGTGAAGTTCTTCAACGTCTCCAAAGGCTTTGGCTTCGTGCAGCCGGAGGACGGCTCCAAGGACGTGTTCATTCACGTGAGCGCGCTTGAGAGGGCGGGCATTCATGGCCTCAACGAGGGCGACAAGATCACCTTCGTGCTCGAGGACGACCGCCGCGGTCGCGGCAAGCAGGCCGCCCAGGTCGAACTCGCCTAAGGCGTTCGGCTCAAGGGTTGAGACGATGATGCCGCCGGCTCATCCCGGCGGCATTCTCTTTGGCGCGTACGACAAAGGACGCCGCGTGCTCGCTGCGCGGGCCTAGCGGTGAACCGGGCGCACCGCTGCGATGACGTTCGTCTGCACAATCCCCTCGACCGGCCCGATTCGCTCCAGAATTGCCTTGTGGGCATCTCCATAGCTGTTGCAATCGAGCTGGGCGACGAGCTTGTCGTCCGACAGGGCGACCACATTGGCGAACTTGCAGTTGGCCATCTCGAGCTGCTTGAGATGGCCCAACGCATCACCGGCATTGGCCGCGCCGAGCAGCTCGATGAATAGATAGATTTCGACCATCCGCTCTCTCCCTGAGGCATTTCCCTTTCTCGAGACGCCAGTTTAAGGGACTAACGCCCAGGAACGCTTAATCGATCCGCGCAAGGGGAATTTGCGGACACAGAAATCCCGCACCCGCCTCGCCGGCGGTCCTCGGTCGGTGCCCTCGGTTTGGGTTGGGAGGCGGTCAGGCCTTGGCGGCCCGAGCCACGCGAGCGGAGCCGGCCAGTTTCTTGAGGCGCTTTCGCACGCCGGCCGTATTGCCCTGGATGCGTGTCACCTTGGCGCGGGGGATGGTGCGGCGGCGCTTCTTTTTCTGTGTTTCGACGTTGCGAAGGCTGCGCTTGGACATGGTATTTACCATCAGCGTTGGATGAGGCGACGGGCGCGCGCCCAGCCGGCGCGGTGGGGCCTCCTCTAGGGGATCCGTGCCCGCAACGCAAGCGCCTCGGGATGCGCCAGCACCTGTGACATAAATCCGTAACAAGAGTCGATTAGCCGAGCCCGTTGGATCATGGCGGGCGCGCTGAAGCACCCAATAGACCGAGAACGGGGGAGGAATGGCCGCAACTCACGATGCCATCGCTGGAGAAGAAGCCTCCCTTCGGCGCGCGCGCAATCGCCGTTTGCGCCAAGCCGTGCATCGCCACAAGCCGGTCACCCGGCGGGGCATTCAGGAGCGCCTCTTTACGCTCGCCTTCAGCGGCCTCGTCTATCCCCAGATCTGGGAAGACCCGATCGTCGATCTTGAGGCCCTGAAGCTGGCACCGGGGGAACGGCTCATCGCCATCGCGTCGGGCGGCTGCAATGTGCTGAGCTATCTCGCTGCCGTCCCGGTCGCGATCACGGCGGTCGACCTCAACCCGGCGCACGTCGCCCTCAATAAGCTCAAGCTCGCGGCCCTTGTGCACCTACCGCACTACGCCGCCTTCTGCCGCTTTTTCGCGGAAGCCGATGGACGGCACAACATCGATGCCTATCACACCTACTTGCGCCCACACCTCGACGCTGCCACGCGCAAATATTGGGACTCGCGGGACCGCTTCGGGCGCCGCCGCATCGGCTATTTCGGCTCCAACCTTTATCGCCACGGATTGCTCGGCGGCTTTATCGGCGCCGGGCATCTGCTTGCGCGCGTGCACGGCGCCAACCCGCGCCGGCTGCTCTCGGCCAAGTGCCGCGACGAGCAACGCCGCATCTTCGAGCGCGAGCTGGCGCCGCTGTTTCAGAAACGCCACATCCGCTGGTTGCTCGACAGGCCTTCGGCGCTGTTCGGTCTCGGCATTCCGCCTTCGCAGTTCACCGCGCTCAAAGGGGGCGAGGCCAGCATGGCGGATGTGCTGCGGGCGCGGCTGGAGCGGCTCGCCTGCGACTTCGATCTTGCCCACAACTATTTCGCATGGCAGGCGTTCGGACGGCGCTACGCCAGCGGCGGCAGCGGGCCGCTGCCGCCCTACCTGCAGCGCGAGAACTTCGAGGTCCTGCGCGCCCGGTCGAGCGGCATCGCGGTGGTGCACGCCTCGCTCACCGAGCATCTGGCGCAGCAGCCCGCCGCCTCGCTCGACGCCTACGTGCTGCTCGATGCTCAGGATTGGATGACGGATGCCCAGCTCAACGCCTTGTGGACAGAGATCGTACGCACGGCCAAAATGGGCGCCCGCGTCATCTTCCGCACCGCGGGCGAGGAGACGATCCTGCCAGGACGCGTGCCGGATGCAATCCTGGCGCGCTTCAGTTACGACCGCGAGGCGTGCCGGCGGTGGACCGCAAGCGACCGGTCCTCGATCTACGGCGGGTTCCATCGCTACGTGCTGAACGGTTGAGGAGGGCCACGTTGTCTCAAACCGGCGTCTCGGCGGCCACGCACATGGATGCGATCTACCGCTATCAGCGCTACATCTATGACGCCTCGCGCAAATATTATCTGCTGGGCCGCGACCGCCTGCTCGACGAGCTGAGCCCTCCGCCCGGCGGAACGGTGCTGGAGGTCGCGTGCGGCACGGGGCGCAATCTGATCAAGGCTGCGCGCCGCTATCCCGATGCCCGCTTCTATGGCTTCGATGTCTCGAGCGTCATGCTGGACACCGCCCGCGCGTCCATTGCCCGGGCCAATCTTGGCGATCGCATTACGGTTGCTGCGGGCGATGCTACGGACTTTTCCAGCCCAGACCTGTTTGGCGTGGCGACGTTCGACCGTGTGTTCGTGTCCTACGCTTTGTCGATGATCCCGCCCTGGCGCGCCGCCCTGCACCACGCCCTTGGCGTCGTAGCATCTGGCGGCCGGCTCTATATCGTCGATTTCGGCGCACAGACGGCACTGCCGCCCTGGTTCAAGGCGGGGCTGCGCGCGTGGCTCGCCAAGTTCTCGGTCGAGCCGAAAGACGCCCTTGTGACCGAGCTGCAGAGGATCGCTGCGCACCCCCGACTGAGCGTCGGCTGCGAGGAGCTCTATCGCGGCTACGCCCTGTGTGCCGTCATCGCCAAGACGCCGCGCGGGCTCAGTGCTCTGTCAGCCATTTGAGGCCGTAGAAGCTTGGCGCGATCACGCCGGCGGCCCATAGGAAGGCGGAGGTGATATTGGCGATTTGAAACGGAAGCTGACGCATCGCGGCCATGCCGGCAATGACCGGGATGACGGCGCGGATCGGGCCGAAGAAATGGCCGAGAAAAACGCCGAACACGCCATACTTCTCGAAGAAATCTCTCCCGCGCTGCATCATCGCCGGGTAGGAACGGAACGGCCAATAGTTGGCGATCGAGTCGTTGAAATAAAGCCCGATCCAGTAGGAGATCGCATAGCCGAGCGCGCCGCCAAATCCCGCGGCGATCACAACCGGCCACACGTCGATGCCGCTGGCGCCGAGAAGGCCGCCGATGGCGACGAGGATCACCGTCGACGGCAGGACCAGCGAGACGAAGGCCAGGCTCTCGCCGAAGGCGAGCGCGAAGGCGACGGGCGCCGCCCAGGCCTGGTTGGCTCGCACGAAGGCAATTATTGCGTCGGCATAATCTTGCATGGAAGTCTTTCGACTTTCTGGCGACAGGCTCAGCAGGTGGCGGCGGGAAGCCAATTGTTCAAGTAGGTGCAGCGCGCCGATGCGGCTCAATTCAGGTCTTGCACCGCCGTTTCATCTCAGCCGCCAGCTCACGCGAGACCTCGCTTGCAAGTATGAGGCCGCGTGAGACCTGCGCCGGAGTCAAGCGGGCGCCCAAGGACCCCCGCAGGACATGCGGGGCCTTTTCGGCCTCATTGCGGCCGGAGGCGAGCTCCTCGCACGTCAGCTCCTTTTTCTTGCTCTTCAGCGCAAATAGACGAACGCCGGAGGCATACGCTTCGGGCGGGGGATGCGCCTTGACCCAAGTGCGATCCTCGTCCTCGACAAGGTAGCGCAACGTCCGCTGCCGGCGGTTGATGCAGTCCGTGGAATCGTCGATGCAGCTGAGGCCGGAGCTGGGGCCACCGGCGAAATCCGGGCCGCACCCGACGAGCGCCATAGCGGCCATGAGCAGAAGCGGCGTCGGGATTTGGCGTCGATCGAGAATCATCATTGGTCCCTTGTCGGCGCGGGGTGACAGCCCGTAGAAGGCCAGCATGGCGGCGTCAAGGCGAATCAGCCGTTGATGGGGCTGCGCTCTTGGAAAGGGACGATGATGGCGCACGCAATCCGCATGCATGCTTGCGGTGGCCCTGAGGTGCTCAAGTGGGAGCAGGTCGCGGTCGGAGATCCGGGCCCGGGGGAGGTTCGGCTGCGTCAGCGCGCCGTGGGGCTCAACTACATCGACACCTACCATCGTTCGGGACTCTACAAACTGACGAGCCTGCCGGCGGTGATCGGGATGGAGGGCGCGGGTGTGGTGGAAGCGGTGGGCGCCGGTGTCGCCGACCTCAAGGTTGGCGATCGAGTCGCTTATGCCGGCGTGCTCGGGGGCTATGCGGACGAGCGGCTGATTGCGGCGGACCGGCTTGTCAAATTGCCCGACGGCATCGATGAGAAAACGGCGGCCGCCATGATGCTGCAGGGCATGACGGTGCGGTATCTGTTGCGTGAGACGTATGCGTGCACGTCTGACACAGTCCTGTTGTTTCATGCCGCCGCCGGCGGGGTCGGCCTCATTGCCTGCCAGTGGGCGAGAGCGATCGGCGCAACGATGATCGGCACTGTCGGTTCGCAGGAGAAGGCGCAGCTTGCGCGCGAAAACGGTTGCACGCACGTGATTAACTACCGAACCGAGGATTATGTCGCCCGCGTTAACGAGATCACGGCCGGCAAGGGGTGCGACGTCGTCTACGATTCTGTCGGCAGGGATACCTTTCCTTCCTCGCTCGATTGCCTGAAGCCGAAAGGCCTATGGGTCAGTTTCGGCAATGCCTCCGGGCCGGTTCCGCCGTTCGATCTGGCGATCCTCTCTGCCAAGGGGTCGCTCTATGCAACGCGGCCTTCGCTGATGACCTATGTCGCGCGGCGTGCCGATCTCCTGGCCAATGCAAGCGAGCTCTTTGACATGGTCGAAAAGGGCGCCATCAACATCGCCGTGAGCCGAACCTATCCGCTGCGCGAGGCGGCAGCTGCCCATCGCGAGCTGGAGGCGCGCAAGACCACAGGCTCGATCGTGCTGATGCCCTGAGCGACGGCGATGCAGGCTTTTCTTCCTATGGTTAGCTCGCGGTAACCATGACCGTGAAGGGCGACTTTCGCCGTGCATTGAAGCGGGCCGATTGCACCAGTTTGATGCGATTGCACGACGCGATATTCACTCTTGAACGATCCCGCGCCCGCAAGGCGCCCCGCGCGGTTTACCAGTTCTCATCGGCTCGCTGACATCCTCGGCTTTGCGCTTCCCGTTCAACCGGGTAGTGGCAAGAAGAGGGGCGGCAGCCGAGCACCACTGACCAATGCCTCCGTTGCAACCAAGGTGCGCGAGCGGGAAGCGTTATGGCACGGCTTGATTTGACCTCCCATGGTGATGGGCAGAGTGCAGCCGAGGGCGGGACTTCGGACGCGCTCTTTCAGCTCGGCCTCATGTACTGCGTGGGCCGCGACGTCGACATCGATCTGGTCGAGGCCCACAAATGGTTCAATCTCGCGGCTCTGCGGGGCAACGAGGACGCCAAGATCTACCGGTTCGAGATTGCGCGAGATATGTCGAAGACAGAGATCTCCCGCGCCCAAAGGCTGGCGCGCGAGTGGATCGCAATGCACTAATGCCTGGCCGCTGCCGGCATGATTGCGCCTCAGCAATCGCCAAAAAACGACGTCAGGCAGGTCCACGTTTTCTTGAGGGCGGTGCCGACCGCGTTGCCTGCTGATTTCGCTGTATTGGTCACGGCCTCGCCGGCCTGCTTGAGCCCCTGACCCGACGTCTCCATGGTCTTCTTGGCGAGTTCCTCGACGGTCTGCGGAGGTCCTTCCGACGGGGTTTGGGGGCCGGGCGGAACGGCCGCCGGCGCCTGTGCTTCAGCGCCAGGATAGGTCATCTCCGGCTGGGCGTCCGCAGTGGGCGGCGCGGCGGTCTCCGCTGCGCTCGGAAACATGACTGTTCTCACGTCGCCTTGGCACGCCCCTGCGGCCGGACGCCCGACGCTGCAGCTTGCATGACCTCCGCTCCTGGCAAGCTCGGTGATGCAGAGCAGCTGTCCGCGCGAGGTCCGCGCGGCGGGGCTCGGCTCGCCCCCGATGATGCAGCGGTATGTGGCGTCAGGCCCGGTGCAAGTGACGCAGTACTCTCGCGCGGCCGCGAGCGTAGGGAACCCGCAAAGCACGAGTGCCAAGAGGGCTGCGGTGGTCCGTGTATGCATCCACAGCTACCCGTTTTGTCTAATGGTCTTGGCCCTGCAGCGGACGGGGCCCCGACGATGCGACCGCAGGTTCGACCCGTCAAGGGGCCGGGCCAGGGCCAACGAAGCTGTGCCGCGGCTTGCAATCCCCGACCCCCCAATTTATGAGGGGGTCCGCTGGAGGAGACGTGGCCGAGAGGCTGAAGGCGGCGGTTTGCTAAACCGTTATACGCTTTTAAAGGCGTATCGAGGGTTCGAATCCCTCCGTCTCCGCCACTCGCGCAACGCCTTGCGCAGGGCGCAAATTCCAAGGCGTCAGGTTCACCGGTCACAAAAGAAAATCCGGCGACGACCCGGTCTTTATGGGCTTACTGGCGTTTCACTGCCCTGCGAGGCCAGAATCGCGGCGAGCGCGCCCGCGCCGACCACCACGCCGCCGATCAGGACCACGTGATCCCAGTGGTGGTGCTCTGAGTTCTCCTCCGGCGGTGACGGTGGAAGGGGTTCGGGGTTCATGTCCGGCGCCCCCGCACTTTTCTTCTTCTTTTCCGTCGTCGTCGTTGTCTGTTCGCTTTCCTCGGTCACCTTCTTTTTCTTCTCGACCCCATCGCTCACCTTCGGCGTAAAGCCGAACGCGTTATCCAGACCCGGGAGCGGACCACTTTGCTCGAAACCGAAGTGCCAGGGCTTGGCGTAGGTGGGGCACGGCGACCGATCTTGAATAACGGTAACCGCCGCTGGCCCTACGCGCACGATGCAGTTGTTCGAATAAGCGATCGTCGCCGATCCTTCCGGGCTGACCATGACCTGGGTGCCCGCGGCGAATTCGGTCGGAGCGCTGATTTTCAGGAAGCCATGGCCGGTGCTGACCCTGACCTCGCCGCCGATCGGCGAAACAGTGGCCGCGACGACGCTGCCCGGAAAAACCGTAATCGACAGCAGAGCTAAGACGAGAACGCGCAACAGCAGCATCGGACTCCGCACTTACGCCGGTTACATCCAATTTCAAACTAAGCCCGCTTCCGAGGGGCGGCGGTTAGCATAGGCCTGCCGGACTGGGGGCGGAAGGATGCCCTGAGGGATGCGGTCCGTAAGTGTTGCAAACTTACTACAAATTGGAACGCCGGCAGCCGACCACGCGGCGATCGGCGTCTTGCCTCAATTAGTGTCGGCCCGCGAAATCTGCAGTTCGTCGTACCAAATGGAGCCCGATACCAAGCTCTCGGACGCTGAGCGCGCGTCGAGAGCCAGACGCAACTGTTGTGCGGGGCAGCCCTCTGCGGGGACGGTGAAGGAGACGTCAAACTCTTTCCAGCTGGGGACAACGCCAAGCGCCATGCTGCTTGTCCCCAGGGGTGCTCGGCGGCCGGGGCACGCCACCCGCCACACCAGTCCGCGCCGGCCCCTGATGGCGCCCCGATATTTGCCGGTGAGCCGATACTGCCCCGCCGGCAGCATCAGCATCTGGGTGACCCCGCGAAAGGTGATGCGTCCGTCCCCGAAATCGAGGAAAAGCGCGTGCTGGTCATTGCGGTCTGCCCGGCCCGTGATGTCGATCGTGACCCCGGAGCTTGCATGGAACACCCAATCGAAGGGCAATCCGGAAGGCGGTAGCTCGAAACTGCCATTGAACAAGAAGCCGGCGCCGCGCAACTCCTCGGGCGGTAGAAACTGCAGCCAGGTGTAGTAGGCAACCTGATAAAGCTTGTGTTTGATGAGGTAGTTGACGTAGCTGCGAAGTTCATTGGTGGTTGGCGGCGCGGGCGTGTCTTTTACGGCCAACAGGAGCTCGAGCGGAGTACGTGGATCCGACACGTTTTGCGGCAAGGCGGCAAGGAACCGCGAGCGCCACGGCGGGTCGGCGGCAAGGAGCGTCTTCAGTGCGCCGCTTGCATCCCTGTGCTCAGCCGCCACCGCCAGCGTCGGCAACACAAGGGGAAGCACGTTCGATCGCGTTCGCAGCAGCACGTCGGCATAGTGCATGCCCGCGGCGTAATCCTGGGTCTCCACACCTTTCAGCATCAGCCAATAGATGGCGATGCTTTCGCGGACGGACCGGCGTGCCGCCGCCTGCATGAGCTTGGCGGTGCTGTCGCCTTGCGCGAGTTGCCCGAGGATGCGCAGCGCCTGCGCATTGAGCGGATCACTGGCGAGGGCGCGCCGTGCCCAGGTGCGGATCTGAGCGGCAGCCTTTGGGTCAATGGCGGCGGATGAAGCCGGCGATGCCACGCTTTTCGTGCTTGCCGATTGCGACGTCTGCAGGGCTCTTCTAGCGAAATCGGCCCAGGCGCGCAGGCGGTCATCGACCCGATAGGGTCGTTCGAGCGAAGAAGGTTTGGTCCCGGCCACGTCGGCCGGCACAGATCCCGTGCGGTTGAGTTCGGCGCTGAGCGTGGCGTCGGCAAGGCGCAAGAGCGCGCGCGACTCTGTCGGGCGAAGACGAAGCGCTGCCTGAGGGGCGGACTGCGCGAGATAAGCGGCGAAGCTGTGCGAGACGACCAGCCAGGAAAGTCCCAGCCCCAGGAGGCCAAGAACAATGGCTTTCACGTGCCAGGATCGGCCGGTCGAGCTCAAGGACGACATGCTCTCATGTGGCGCAAAACGAATTTTTCAGGGTCATGGTTGGGGTCTGCCAAGCAGCATCGCAAGACCGCGACGCAGCAGGCTGCTTCGCGCGGACCAGTAAAGAACCGGATGGCCAGCCGGACTTTGCTTGCGCGCGTAGCGTGTTGCGCCGCGGTGACGCCCAGAGGTCGATCTTGGCGTATGGGGGGCGCCAGTTTGGCTCTTGTCGTAGGCCGCCCGCCGCTCAGGAGTCTTCAGGGTGTCCCAGGCTTTGATGACCCGCTTGGCAAGCACCGATCGTTCTCCGCGCCGATCCATATCCGGGTGCAGCCATCTGAGGAGAAGCGCCATGTTGCGCCGGAGCTCGGCGCCCGTGGCCTGCGGGGTTGCTCCCAGCACGCGATAGCTGTCTGCTTCGGCAGACAGTAGGATTTGCTCGATGAAAAACGCCGCCGCTCGGCGCACCACGTCCGGCGGGCGCGCCGTGAAATAGGCTGCCTCGGCTTCAGCTTCGGGGTCCCCTGCAGCGATACGCAGAAGGAGGGCTACGCCACCGGGCAAAGGCTGCGACCTTACCCGCCGCACCTGCGTCGGCACGAGCACAAGCTCGATTGCGAGTCTGAGGGCCGCGGCGCTTTCCATCATCCGCCTTGCAATTGCCGCTGGCGCTCACCTGACTCCGCCGAGGACCGGGCAATGGCAGGGTTGTGCTCTGCCCTCACGCCATAGCCGTGCCCATAGCCGTATCCATAGCCGGAGCCGTAGCCCGCCGCCTTTGCGTCGAACTTGGTGAGAACCGTGCCGATGAGGGCGCCGCGCGCATAAGACAGGCGCCGCATGGCCTCGCTGACAAGCCCCTGTCGTGCCTGCCCGGCCGCCACGACGAAAACAGTGGCCTCGACCGCATTGGACAGCAACAGCGAGTCGGCAATCCCCATGACGGGCGGGCCGTCCAGCACGATGAGATCGAACACTTCGCCGCCGATGGAGAGCAGCGACAGCAGACGTGAGCTTGCGAGCAGGTCGGCAGCGTTTGGCGGTAGCGGCCCCGATGCCATGAATGCCAGCTTGGGAAGGCCCGTCTTCTGAAAAGCCTCGGGCGGGGGACAAGCGCCAGTCAGGTAATTGCTGAGCCCAACCGCATTGTCGAGACCGAGCTTCGCATGCAGTGAAGGCTTGCGCAGGTCGGCGTCAACCAAGAGCACCTTGAGGCCCATGGTGGCAAAGTGCCGGGCGATCGCCAACGAGGTAATCGACTTGCCTTCAGAGGTTCCAGCGCTGGTAATCGCAAGCGTCTTCGGCAGGCCGCTTGCCGTGGAGAATTGCAGGGCGGTGCAGAGGGATCGATAGGCTTCGGAGAGAGCCGAGCGCGGATCGATGAATTCGGCCTCTATGGCCTCCTCGCCGCCGACTTTGGGAATGATGCCGAGAGTCGCCAGTCCGGAGACCCGCTCAACCTCCTCCGCCGAGCACAAGGTGTCATCGACGAACTCGAGCAAGAAGGCAGTCGCAATGCCGGCACCCAGGCCGAACGCCAGCGCCAACGCGAGATTGAGGGAGATCTTGGGCGAAGAGGGAAACTCCGGAAGCGTTGCCTTGTCGACGATGAAGACATTGTTTGCGCCCGCGCCCCCGGCGACGTCCACTTCCTTGAAACGCTGCAGCAGCCCCTCATAAAGGGAGCGGTTGGTGTCTACCTCCCGTTTCAAGATATTGTATTGGATGCTCCTCTTCTGGAAGTCGAGAACGTCAGCCCTCAACGTCTCAATCCGCTTGGACATTTCCTGTTCTTGATTGACGGAATTCTCGTAGGCCGCTTTGAGCGAATCGCGGATGGCGGAAACCTGGGCCTCAATCTGCCGATCAATCTCGGCGATCTTTTTATCAAGTTCCTTCATCTGCGGGTAGTCGGGTTTGAACGTCTCGAGTTTCTCCTGGTACTCGGTTGCAAGCGCGTTGCGCGTCTCGCGCAAGCTCTCGATCGGCTTGTTAGTCAGGATTTGCGGGAGATTGGTCGCTTGCGCGTTGGCGGCCTGCTTCCACGCTTCCTCGTTCTTGATGCGCTCGGAGACCAAGCCGCTGAGCGCCGCATTGGCGCTCGCAAGGTTGCTTTCCGCAATCGACGTTTTCTCCGCTACCGCGACGATCTGCTCCTTCTGGGCAAAGTCGAGCAGGGCCTTTTCGGAAGCCTCCAGCCGCAGCTTCAATTGCTTGATCTGATCCTCAAGAAACGTCTTGGCATAGGCGTTGGCTTCGAAACGCTTGTCGAGGTTCGCCGCGATGAAGGCATCCGCGTACGCGGTGATGATCCTCTGTGCCCGCGCCGGCTCGGGGTCTGAATAGCCGATATCGACCAAGCGGGAGCCGCGGAGCGGCTCTACGGAAAGATGGCTGGAAATGAGTTCCGTAGCTGTCCGCGCGCTATCGAGCTTGCTGCTGGCAAGCTCATCGGAGTGAGCATCGCCTTTGAATAGATCCGCTAGCGTTGACAAGAAATAAAACCGTTGCTGCTTCATAAAGTCTGCGTTGTCGCCGAGCTTGAGCATCGACACGACACGCTCGGCCATTGAGCGGCTCTGCAGGAGCTCATACTGCGTCTTTAAGAACTCCATATCGAGCCCGGTATCGATGGGCGTAATGTTGCCACCCTCGACGATCTTGGCAGCCTGCCGGTCGATCTGCAGGCGAACGGTCGCTTGATAACGCGGCGTCATCATCAACGTTGCCAGCGCCCCAAGAGCGACGCACGCGATGGTAACGCCGCCGATAAGCCATTTGCGTTTGCTCAAGATCCGCACGTACGCGAGAAGATCGAGGTCGAATTCAGGGGGTTCATCGGGCACTGCCGGGCCATAGCCGGCGACCTGTCCGGACGGCGCACGCGTGGCAAGCGGGCCCGTTGCTGGAACCAGCCGTCCGAAGCTGGGGGAAGCCTCGTTCGATGCGTTTTCCAGACCGTCCGTCATCGGCGTCCACCAGACTTCACTTCAGGCAGCACAAGGGACCTCAAAGCAACGGGACGAATGCGCCATAAGGCACTCTGAAGAGCGTGTTGAACACCAACTTCGCCGTCGATGTGTCGGCCACAATGACATCGCCCTGCTGCATGATCGGATCATCGGCGCGGCCGGCGCGAATCTCGTCAAGATCAAAGTGTGCCGCCGTGCGTTTTCCGTTGACGCTGCGAAAGACGATGACGTCGCTCGATGCGGAGTTGGTGTCCAAGCCCCCGGCCATCGCAATGGCCTGCACGAGAGACGTCTTTCCCCTGATCGGGAACACGCCGGCCTTCTTCACCGCCCCGTCGACGGTCACGCGCTGGCTGTTGTACTCCTTGACGAAAACCGTGACCTGAGGCGACTGCAGGTATTTGGCGCCAAGTTTGGTTGTGAGGTTGCGCTCGATCTGCTGCGCCGTCTTGCCCGCTGCGGGGATTTCGCCGACGAGGGGAAGATTGATGCTGCCGGAGTGGGCAACCTGCACCGTCTTTGACAGCTCCGGGACCTTAAAAACCGAAAGATCAAGAACGTCCTGCGGGCCGATCTTATAGGCCGTGCTGCCGGGTGTCGCCATTGACGTGTATTGCTTGGCCGCGCGCGCCAGCTTGGCAGACTTGGCCGCCGACGTAGTGCCGGCGACCGGCAGGCCGGCGCCAGCCTTCGGGTCTGCAGCATCCGCAGTGAGCGCGATCGTGTCGTTGTTCACGCTGACGCCGCAACCAGCCAGCAAACCCGCCGCCAGAGCCAGGACGGCGAGACCCGGCGCGCGGGCGATTGTCCCTTGCGTAGGGATTGCTAGCAGCGGCATTCGATCCTGACGGCGGCGAGGGCCGCTCTCAAGATACCGTCGCCAGCTGCGGCAGTGGCAATGTGGACGGCGATACATCGTCGATGACCCCCTTGGGCCGCGTAACAACCAAGTCTTTCGCCGCATCAACACCAATTCGTCTTGCGGCACGCTCCAGCCCCAGGCTCAAATTCGGCGGCCGCCGCTCGATATCGTGGGCGTCGGTGGCCAAAAGGTGGACGCACCCCTCATCGAGCATCCGCTCCGCCCAATACTGCGCCTCGCGTCCGAACGCGCCGATCAGCGATCCGGCGGTGACCTGCATCCATACGCCTGCATGAACGAGACGCTGCACGAGCGGATAGTGCGACCTGATCCACGACAACCGTTCAGGATGGGTTAGAATGGGATGGTAGCCGGCCACCATCAGGTCAAAGAAAAAATCCTCCAGCCGCACCGGCGCTACATGATGGGGCGGCTCGACCAAGACATAGCGGGACTCCGCAAGCGACAGCAGCCGCCCCGAGTTCAACCCCGCAGCAAAGTCCGGGGTCATATGGTTGTCAGCGCCGGTGACCAACCGCAGCGCGATGCCTTCTTGATCGAGCTCTTGCTGCAGCTCATCGGCCGCGCGCCGGATTTGTGTGCCAGAGTTGTGGTAAAGGCCGGGCAAGATGTGAGGAGTGCAGGCAGCGATCGAAACGCCGTCGGCGACCATGGCCCTGGCCATCTGCAATGACACACCTAGATCCACAGCGCCGTCGTCGAGGCCCGGCAGAATGTGGCAATGCAGGTCAATCATCGGAGCACTCATACGCACGCTCTCGGTACAAAGATACGCGTACTGATCGGCGGCTCGAAAAGCGCCAGCGTATCCAGGAACAAGCCGCTGATGTGACGACGCCCGTCTATGGCGGTGAATTATATCAAAAAAGAGCATCAAGTAACCACGGGACCAGCCACGGGCAGACCGAGCCGCCGCCCCCAGGGGGCAGTCCAGCCGTAAGCCGCTGCGGCATCCTCGTTAAAAACAGCTTATGTTTCAGTGGCTTGGTCTTTCACCGCCACCGGTGCACGGCGAAGCGGCCGGAATGCAACGGTGCGCGCGGCAGTGTGGGGTCGCTTCACTTGACCATGTCGCCCGGGCTTTGTTGCCGACGTTCTCGGCGCCATGTTAGGTAGAGCGCCGCTCGGTATGATCAGCGGATTCCGATACAATGGACGGCGGCTGAAGGTCGATGCGTGCTCGCCCGTACTAGCGTTTTATTTTGGCTGGCCTCCTGCGTTCTCATAGCCAGCCTTGTGCTTGGAGGCGGCACGCGCGGTGGCTTCCTTTCGGATACGGTCCTCCAGCTTATCGCCATCCCGCTCCTCCTCGTCGTCCTTTGGCGTGCCCCCGAGCTGTTGTCCGCAAAGCAGACCCGGGCCCCGTTTCTGTTCGCCCTCGCTCTTGCCGCCATCCCCCTGCTGCAGCTCGTCCCGCTCCCGCCCGAGGTCTGGACAGCCCTGCCGAACAGGGAATTCACGGTTGAGAGCAATGCTCTCATCGGTAGGGAGCACGCATGGATGCCGATCAGCATGTCGCCCAATGCGACATGGGTCAGTGCTCTGTCTTTAATGCCCCCGATTTCCCTATTTCTCGCCATGCTTCTGCTCAGCTATGGCGAGCGCCGCCACCTGAGTTTGCTGCTGTTGGTGGTCGGCGTTCCCGCTGTCTTCATTGGGCTCACGCAAGTGGCCCAAGGACCAGCGAGCGCTCTGCGCTTTTTTGCGGTTACCCATCCCCACGATGCGACTGGGTTCTTCGCGAGCAGGAACCATTTCGCCGCGTTTCTTTATAGTCTGACGCTGTTTGCCGCGGCTTGGACGGTGGACGTCAGTTTCGCGGCCGGCGGGAGGCCCGCGTTCAAGAAATACACGGCGCCATCTTCGGCCCTGATCATCGCAGCGTTTGCAGGTCTGGTCGTTCTTGTGGCCGCGCAGGCCATGGCGCGCTCACGCGCGGGCCTCGCTCTCACCATCGCAGCGCTTGTCGGCGCGTTCGCGCTCGCCCTGTCGGATCGACGCAGCGCGGCAAAGGCCACGCCGGCCAAGCTGCTGTTGGGGGTAACGATGCTTGCCGTGATGTTTGCGGTCCAATTCACCCTCTTTCGCGTCCTGGAGCGGTTCACCGAGGACCCGCTCGCGAACTCTCGAATTTCCTTTGCGCGCACGACCATCGAAGCTGCCAAGGCCTATTTTCCGATTGGCTCCGGGGTGGGAACCTTCGTTCCCGTGTACACCACGTTCGAGAGACCGGCCGACGCGTTCGTACATTTCTACGTGAACCACGCGCACAATGACTTTCTCGAGATGTGGCTGGAGTCGGGGGTGGCGGGCCTCGTTCTGCTGGGGCTGTTCCTGTTTTGGCTCGTGCGCAGGTCCGCCGAGATCTGGCGCCGCCCATTGCCCGATGGGCGGGAGATCGACCGCATGCTGGCGAAAGCGGCAATGGTCGTCATTGCCCTGTTGCTGGCCCATTCGCTTGTCGACTATCCGCTGCGCACGGGGGCCATGATGGCTATTTTCGCATTTGCCTGCGCCCTTTTGATTAAGCCCTCGCCCTATGCCGCCGTGGCGCCCGAGGGCGCGACAACGAGGAAGGGAATGAAACCGCCTCGGGAGGCCCAGCTCTTGCCCCTTGGAACGCCGTCGGGACCGCTGCCTGCAGCCGACGCGCCCTCGCGCAATGCCGGCGAGCGGTGGGGGGAGGACACGGAGTGGCCCGAGGAATGGCGCAAGCCGAGGGAGAGGTGACAAAGGAGGAGGAGAGTTCAGTGAGCATTTTGGTTTGATTTTGACTTAAGCTCAGCTGCTCACGTTTGCAGAGTACATCTACCTGCGCCGTTTCAAGTTCGATGTGATCGTCGTCTGCGTACGATTGGCCTGGCTACGCATGATGTCTTGCAACCAGGTATCACTATACCGGAATAACTTTCCATAGGTGTTATCGTGGGCAACTACTTCTTTGCCAAGCAAGAGGGCGAGGAGCATAGCGTGCAATCGATCTGTATCGATAATTCGGTAAGGCTGAAAATAGCGAACTGCTTCTTTTATCATGCGGCGTTGGGTGCGAATGCCAAATTGCATTAGTGGTTCGTGAAGGATGGCGGCGCGGTTTAGGCGGATTGATAGTCTAAGCGCGAGGTGCGTCCACAATGTTGAGGCGCGCAATATTTGGTCCCAATCCAACGCATGGTCGGGTATTTCGGCGAGGTTTGACTCTCTGTCTGTGCGTCGTAAGAGGAGAGATCCCTCGCCAGAGGTTGGATTGGTGGTTAATAGCTCGCTGTCAAGCAATTGGTGGGCGATGTCGGGAACAAGAACCGTATGCAGGCCCATCACTGCGCCGGCGAAGCGCTTAGATTCGGCATCACGAACGAAGATTGTGCACGACGGGTGTGTGCGGTATGCGGCGGCACACTGTTGAGCGGCATCTTGAGAACGAAAATAGATTGTCTGGGGAAGAACGATTATCCGGTTGGCAGGGTACCGGGAGAGAACCATTTGCCGGTACGCTTCGTGTCTTGGCCAGAGATCTCCGAGGTTGCCGCCTCCGTTAAGTAGTATCGTGTGTTCCGGTCCGACGTTCGGTAGGAACCGGCCATTGTCATGTACGGAAGACCAGTGAGTTATCGTAAGACCATTGTCCTTAGCGAAACTGAGGGCTCCTTCAACCATTAGAAGGTCCCCGACGTTTCGGTGCATGGCGATGTCAAGGTAAAGGCATTGGGATGCCGGGGGTATGGCTTCCGCTATGATCGAAAGTTTGCTCTTGAGAGACTTCAGGTGTTCTCGTTTCGGATTTCGATCAATCATAGACGATGCTCTGCATTCCTCGACAGGTATGTGCGAAACGGCGTCATACAATCACAACCGATGGTGCTCATTGGGCTCGGCGTCAATGCGCCCTCCACCAAGAAAACCAATCCTGGTGTCGAGTGTCGGCTTGTAGGAAAGTCGTCGAAATGCCAAGGATCGAGCGACATACGGCCAATGCGATTAGACTATACGCAGCAAGAATTATTGAACTGACTGCGGCAGCTCCGATCATGCCGAACTTGAGCGCCACTATCGGGATCAGCAGGATTGAAAGAGTTCCCAATGTAACGCGAATGACGAACAAATGACGCTCCTTGCCGGCCATGGCAAGAAGGACGGCGTTCGGACCACATGCAGTACTGACAAGCTGTCCTGCCGAGAGAACGAGGAGGACAGGCCAAGCATCTGCATAGGAGGTGTTGAACATCGAAAGCGCAAGGCGTCCGAAAAATACGAAGGCGACCGACCCGGCAAGAGCCGTCGCAAAGGCAATAGCCGAGCTAATAGCGACAAGTACGCGCACTTCGCTGAGGCGACCGGCGTGGTAGCTGCGGGCGAGCATTGGTCCGGCGACTTGCGCAATGCCGAGGAGCGCTATGTTTAGGAGCTTCGCGAGGCGGTCGGCCGCGAAATACGCTCCGGCCGCAGCCGGCCCGAGCGCCAGCCCGACGAGAAGTGTTGTGCTGTATTCAAACACCGATGTTGCGCTTGAATTGGCCCACAGGCCCCAAGTGGCGCTGCGCATCTTCTCTTGTTCCATCGGGGGGAGCGGGACGTGCCGCGACCGCCAGATCGTGGAAACTAGCATGGCAATCTGCGGCAGGCAGAGACCCATTAGGACCAATGTGATGACCATCAGTGCGTCCGCCGTGGTGAGTGGCGCGGCAAAGAAAACGACCACAATGATCACGATCAGCCGCCAAAGGATGTCGCGGGGTGCCAGCGCAAATACTATATGGCGCTGGGCGCGCAGCGCGCTCGCCGCAAATTCGGCTAGTCCGCCGACAAGGACGAACAAGCCGCTCCATAAGAGATTGGTCGGCGATCCGCCGAAGCGAGCAGCGACAAAAGGTAAGAAACCCAGGCCCGCAATGAAGATCGTGGCGATGGATCCTCCTGCGAGCGTCAACACGAGCCCACGCCGAATAGCCTGCGCAGCGGTTCCGGGACCATAACCCTCATCGAGCGAGGGCCAGAAGCGCAGGATTGCAACGTTCTGGCCAATATTGCCGATGTAGGTGAACACCGTCGCTAGTGCATAAGCCATAGAGAAGATGCCGAAATCGACCGGCGACAGCACTCGCGATAGCGCAACGAAGAAAAACAACGCTAAAACGATGCTCGCAATCCGAATTAAAATAGCTTTCCCACTGCCAATGAGCATGTCCAGCAACAAAGGATCATTGATCCGTTTGAAGATTCGGGGCCCGCGGCGCTCTTCGGATGCGTTTCCCACGAGCGTGTCATCGCTCCCTATTTTTGAGCAACACATGCACGTACCGGAGAGAAAATTGAGCAGCCATTCTAGGCATGATTGCTTCGCGCGCGTTGCCACGCAACAATTGCAGGGCTATGCGCCAAGCGCTTTGATCGGATGCCAGAAAAGCGTGATGTCGGGCGACCGACCAGCTGGAGCAGTGCGGCCATTAGTAGCCAAGCCATCCAGAATTGAACAAGCCGCAAACTTCCAATGGAATAGGCAAATCCCAGAAACTGCGCGAGCATCAAAGTAGACAACATGAAGAGTTGCCTTGTGAATGGATCTTCTGTCCGCGCCCCTGCGCGGAACAGGCGCCAAGCCGAACTGGCAAAGCTCAGTGCGAGGAGACAATAACCGATAGGGCCGAACTCACCAAAGCTACGCGCATACCAGGAAAACAACGGGGGCAGTACCCCCAGCCGGTCGCCCTCATAGAAGCTGCGCAGTTCCCAATTATAGGCGAGGAGATCGGGATAGAAATTTTCGGCCACGTAGAACGATGCTTGACCGTAGCCTTGCCCAACCCAGCGTTCAAGGCCGGCCTCTACCGCACCCATCGCAAAATGGGTTCTTGAAATGTTTGAGATGGAGGAATCTATAGTGACGATATGATAGGCAAGAACCGGAACGGCGATCCCCAGAATGAATGCGCAAATGACGAAGGTCGCGCCGTCAGGGCCAGGCGCAAGAACCGGGCGCGCCATACCCTTTACCAATGTGTAAGCGACGGCCATAAACGCCAGACCCACAAAGGCCGTTCGCGATCCAGAAACGAGGCATAGGACGACCAATACAGCGACAAGGAGGCGGCAAAACGTGCGGTGCCGAAATCTGGATCTGTAGATTATCCACGGCATGCATGCCAGCATCGCAAAGGCATTGAAGGAGGGCTCCAAGGAGAGGCCCGTCAACCGGAATTGCGTGTGCCGTGGGTTCAATTCAAAATTAGAGCGCAAGGCTGTCATGAAAGAGTTCAATGTTTCGGAGTACCAGGATGCGATCTCGATTGTGCAGACCAGTACCAGCAGTGCTCCAAGGGTGACGAATGCCCGCGATAGAGTGTCGATGAATCGTTCGATGCCCATGGCACGCGCATGGAGTGCGAAAAGGCTGAACAGCGAGAGATAGTAAGCGTAGGTAAGAACGCTGACGAAATAGCGTTCAAAGCCGGTGCGATCGCCATAGGCGTTATTGGCGATGATGTAGGCGCTTAGGGGCAACGAGAGTGCTATGAGCAGGATATAGACGACCTGGGTTCGTAGAAATATCGCGAGTATCCCTGCTTTCTGCTGTCGGCGTACGACTGTGGGCAGCGAGGCTGCGAAATAGAGCAAGGAAACGTAGAAGAACCCCTCGCGGCTCAATTCCCCGATGTCGAGCAGGGGCACGATCCCATTGAATGGCAGTGCCAGGATCATGAGCCAAAGCAGATATCTCTGAATGGCCGCCATTCAGACGGTTGTCCTTTTCGTTGCCAGCCGCCAGCGCGCGAGGGATGCTCGCTTTGCCCAACCATACGGCGTGACCATAAGTCCAAGCGTCCGTGAGACGCCGAGATACCAGCCGGGTGCAAGCGGATCCGCGTGCCGAAGCTGTGCCTTCAGTCGGGCGCAAAGCTGTTGAGTGCGTCGCCTCGTCGAAATGCCTGTGGGACTGTCCACGTACTCAATCAACACGTCAGTAAGGCAATCAACCGTGCCGCGGCGCGCAAAGCGCAGCATTAGCTCATAGTCTTCGCAGTCATTGAAGTTAGTATCGTAATTCCCGTACTGTGCGACTGCCGTCGTACGTATGAAAAATGTGGGATGCTTAAAGGGCGAGTTCCGCCATAGGTAGTCTTTAACGGCTTTGGGGCCGCCGGAGATGCCGTGAACGAATAGCTCCCGCCCCTGCAGATCGACCACGAGCGAATGTGCGCCGACCAGATCTATTTGCGGATTTGTCCGCATGTGGGCGAGTTGACGCGCAATCCGCTGCGGATAGGAGATGTCTCCGACATCGAGCCGGCAGAGATAGTCATAGTCCCGCGCAAGACCGTATTCGACGCCGGCGATCAGCGCACGGGCGATGCCGACATTTTTTTCGAGCCGCAGCACCTGAATGCAGGGGACGTCGGGACAGAGTGGAGCCACAGGCTCGTTGGAGCCATCATCGATGACGAGGATGTCAACCTCGTGGGTTTGGGTCATCAGCGAACGCATAGATTTGTCGAAATCGCCGGGATCTGGATTATAGGCGGGTAGAAGAGCCAATACTCTTTCGGCGCTCATTGCTACTCACCTCTCGCCGAGACCTTGCGATAGATCTCGTCGATCTGGCGGAACATGCGCTCGGCCGTGAACCGCTGCTCATATCTTTTGCGGCCGTTGATCCCGAGTTGCCGAACGTCCAACTCGGATAGGCGCAGGATCCCGTCGACGATCGCTTGAGCGGAGCCAGGCGCGCACAGGACGCCGGTTTCACCGTCAACAACGGCTTCGGGTAGGCTGCTGGCTGTGGTTGCCATGATTGCCCGCCCAGCGCGCATGGCTTCGAGCGCCACTTGGCTGAAACCCTCCCAACGGGATGGCATTACGATAATATCCGCTGATGCCATTGCTTCGCGGATGTCTTCGGGTGACTTCCAGCCGAGATCCGTTACGTAACTGGGGAAGTCAACGACGGCAGGTTTCCCGATCACCGGGCCGCCGATCGTTTGCAACTGAAACCCTCGCGACCACAGAGTCCGCATCGCTTCGACGAGCAACTCAATTCCCTTCTGATGGTCATAACGGCCAACAAATAGCAGCCGGGACGTCTGTCGACCTTGAGGGACCGGCTCCCACTCTGCATTCTCAATTCCGTTGTATACGAGGAAGCTCTTGTTCGGTGCGATTCCTGCACGCTGCGCGAGTCTCTCCTCGCTCTTCGCGATATTGATGATCGCATCGGTACGAGTAGAAAAAAAACTTTCGGCCATACCATAAAGGTTTTTGAGAACAGGCGCGCCGTTCGTAGCCATGGACCACCCCCTGGCGCAGTATACAATCGGTGTACGCCGTTGGGGGCGAACCAAGCGGCCAATGGCGCCCGCAAATGAGCTATGCAGATGCAAAATGTCAAAACTGTTTGCGTCGAGGAGGGCCCGCCAGGCGCCCAACAAGCGAAGCAATCCTAGCAGGTTCCGCTTTGTGTCGGGAAAAGGCAATATTTCGACACCGTCGCAATCGATGAGATGGCTGTGTCTCTTCGGGCAAAATACAGAGACACGCTCGTAGGCCCGCACTTGATAGGGCAGCAATTGGTTTAGATGCGTGGCCGGGCCGCCGGGGAGCGTTTCGGCAAAATGCAAAACGCGTATGGCTGCGTTGCCTTGCAGAGACGCAGTTCCCGCATTCGTGCCGTCGAGTGTGAGAGCGCTAGGATCGTCCTCCCGCTCCCGGGGTGTCACCTCAATACGCATTCGGGTCGTTGGCGATGCGGCAGAGCGTCATGAAAATAATCTTGGTATCGAGCAGCATCGACCAGCGCTTGATGTACTCGCGATCATAGTGAACGCGCAGCTCCAGCTGCTCGATGGACGTAAGCTCTCCGCGTAGCCCGTGGACCTGCGCCCAGCCTGTTATGCCGGGCTTGACACGGTGGCGCGAGGCGTAATTGTCGATCGCCTCGGCCAGCATCTTTCCTTCCGCCGTTGTCTGCAAGGCGTGCGGGCGCGGCCCTACGATCGACATGCCGCCCTGCAGCACGTTGAACAGCTGCGGGAGCTCATCGAGACTGGTGCGCCGGAGAAAACGGCCGACACGCGTCACCCGCCGGTCATTCTTGCTCGTTTGAGTGGCGGCATCTGGATCGGTAAGCTCCGTATACATCGAGCGGAACTTCCACAGCTCGAAAATCTGCCCGTTAAATCCCAGCCGTTTCTGGCGAAAGAGCACCGGCCCGCGGCTCTCCAGCTTGATGGCGGCGGCAATCAACAAGAGTAGTGGCGCCAGCAAAAAGAGAGCGACACTGGCGACCGTCACGTCTTGGGTGCGCTTCAGCCAATAGTTCCATCCGTCGATCGGCCGGTCCATGATCTGCAGTGTCACGTTGCCAGCGAGCCGCTGGACGCCGATCACGCCGGAGGATATGGGCCCTGCTTGGGGGATCAGATAAACGTCGGCCGAAATGTTCCTGAAGTCGCTCAGGGACGCGCCGATTTCGGGGGAGAGGCTCCACGGCGCTGTGAGGTAAACCTTGTCGATGCCGTGGCGGCTGATCTGCTCGGGCAGCGCGCGCAACTCCTCGATCGACTTGAACCGAAGCGGGGTTTCGGCCCTTGCAAGGCCCTTCGAGGATGCGTTGATTGCCTCTGCGGCCAATGGCTCGCAGCCAATGCCCACGGAAAGCGCCCTGTGCACGAAGTGACCCTTACCGAGGGCCCTGCGCACCCAGCCTATGGCCATCATGCGAAATGCCGGCAACAGGACAACGCTCGCACTCAGCCAAGAGAAGAACCAAAGTCTTGAGTAGACGTGCGTCGTTTTGCTCGCGGCGCCCAGTGCCATCAAGAAGGCGAAGGTCAGCAAGAGCGCGATTAACGTTCTTTGCAGAGAGTTGCGGGGCTCCAAGATGCGGCTGGTCCGGTAGAGCCTCACGATCCGTGCCGAGAACAAGAACATGCACAGCGCGATCGCGACGGCCTCGTATTGCCCGTCAAACGGTCTAGCAAAGAGGTCGGGCTGCAATTGATGACCGAGCCAAGTCGGTGCGAGCCCGAGCCCGGTTAGCAGGATGATATCGGCAGTGACGAAGCGAACGACCCAGCTTTGAAGCGATATCTTCTTAAGGCCGAGAGGGGACCCAGCAATCGACTTATCAAGCTCGGATTGGTGGGCAACGCCAGTCCAAGTCGTCGGCGATGCAACACGCGGAACATGCACTGTCATGAGGGAACGAACGCCTGCGCCAATCGCTCAGTCTCTAGCTTAGAACTTGGGACCCTCCTTGGGACCCTTATGGTCGACGTGATTGATCGTGTTGGGGCAAGTCTGTGATAATCCTGCCACATTTGGCCTATTTCAGGGCGCTGCGGCCCTGAGGGGACAAATCTGACCTCCAAATTGGCGATGGCTGGCATTAGCCGCGAACGCTGGGGAGCCGGGCCGACGAGGTGCTCGCAGGCAGCCCCACCCGGACACGGCGCAGGCGGTTGTGTAGCAATGCGACGGTTTGCAGGTCGGCGCGGATCTTGATGTCCGCGGTGGTGTTCCGCTCAAGCTGTTCCTTGGCAATATCGACCAACGTAATTTGCGTAGGACGCGAGAAGGGCGGTGGCGGTGCGTCCGCTGAACGTCCGAGTAACCCACAGATGTGGCCTCATGCCGAGAAGGGCCGCTGTCGGTTGCTTGAAGGGACAGCTGTTGCTCGCGGCGCTAACGGCGTCCTGGCCGGCGCGCGTGTCGTCCGCTGAGGAAATGCATTCAAATCCGTGATAGAATTCTTCAACTATTTGAAGTATTTACAAATGCTCCCGGGGCATTCATTCCCCATTCCAATGCAGCAGATGTTTAGCGTATTCTAACACCACACGCCCTACGCTGCGCGATGGCTCCACTGGTTGCGCGGGGGGTCGTCAAGCGGTTGCGGGTCCACTTGCCGGTACAGTTGTAATGGAAAAGGTTCTTACGGCGATACTCTCGCGGGTTGTCAGTCGCGGCGCACTGACGGTCGTGACGGCGAGCGGCAAGGAGCTCGTTTTCGGAGATGGCACCGGGCAGAAAGTCCGCATTCGCTTCGCGGACGCCGGCGCGGAACGCACCGTAGTCGTCAATCCGGAGCTTGGCGTGGGCGAGCTGTTCATGGACGGCCGCCTGATCGTCGAGCGCGGGACGATCTATGATTTCCTCGCGATCGTGCTGCGCAGCACAAGCTCGCAGCCGCGGATCCTGCCGATGCGCGTTCTCGACCGCATGCGCTTCCTGACGCGCAGATCGATCAGCAACAACAACCCCTGGCGCTCGCGCCGCAATGTCGCGCACCATTACGATCTCGACCATCGTCTCTACCGGCTCTTTCTCGACGAAGACTTCCAGTACAGTTGCGCCTATTTCGAGCACCCGGGCCAAAGCCTTGAAGACGCCCAGCTCGCTAAGAAACGCTTGATTGCCGCGAAGCTTCTGGTGGAGCCGGACAGCAGAATCCTCGACATCGGCTCCGGCTGGGGTGGGCTCGGGCTTTACCTCAGCCAGATCGCCGGCGCGGCGGACGTTCTCGGCATCACGCTGTCAGCCGAGCAATTGAGCGCCGCACGCGAACGCGCGCGCGAGCAGGGGCTGGAAAATGCCGTGCGCTTCGCCCTGCAGGACTACCGCGAGGTCGACGGAACCTTCGATCGGATCGTCTCCGTCGGCATGTTTGAGCATGTCGGCCCGCGCTTCTATAGGACATTTTTCGGCAAGTGCCGCCAGCTCTTGAAACCGGACGGCGTTATGCTTCTGCACACCATCGGCCATCTCGACGGTCCGTGGTACCCCAATGCGTGGCTCGACAAATACATCTTCCCCGGGGGCCACCTTCCGGCCTTGTCGGAGATCATCCCGGCCGTCGAGCGCTCGGGCCTGATCGTCACGGACGTCGAATGCCTGCGTCTGCACTATGCCGAGACACTTGCCGAATGGCGTCGGCGGTTCATGGCGCGCCGTGCTGAAGCGCTTGCACTTTACGATGAGCGGTTCTGCCGCATGTGGGAATACTATCTTTCAGCCTGCGAAGCGGCCTTCCGCTTCCAGAACGTCGCCGTGTTCCAAGTCCAATGTGCACGCGAGCAGGAGGGGGTCCCGCTGACGCGCGACTATATCGCAGAGCGTATGCATGATCTGCGGATGCGCGAAGAGCAGCAGAGCATCACGCAGGACACGACGGTGGAGCCGCTCAAATGGCGCAAGCAGCGCCATTGAAAGGCGCCGACGTGCGTAGCAGCGGAGTACGGCGGCTGCTTGGAAAGCCAAAAGCGTTTGTCTATAGTGAGCCCCCCAGATGGGGTGGCTGGGGATCAATCGATCGCTGACGCCCGGGCAGGCGCCATGGAGCAGGCGCTTGAGAGGTTGTGCACGATCGGTCGGCAGCGCTGCGTAACTGCGCCGAATGTGGGGGCACGCTACGCATGAGATGCCATCCGGCACGCTGGGTTTGGGGGCTCATTCCGATCGTGATGCTGAGCTGGGTTGCCGTCCAGGTGGAGGCCGACCGGATCGAGCACGACCTCGAGCAGCGCACCCGCAGCGCCCTTCTCTCTGCGGGCCACGACTGGGCGTCGGTCGTATTCTCCGGACGCGACGGCGTGCTGGTGGGAACACCACAGCATGCCCACCAGCGAGCCGAGGCGCTGGCGCTCGTACGCAATGTGTGGGGTGCGCGCGTCGTCGTGCCCGGCATGAGGCATGTCGAGGAATTGGCTCTGTCTGGATCCTACCCTGTGCGCGCGTCGGCGTTGGATCCAGTTGAGAAGCTGAAAACTGCCGACGTTTCTGCGCTGAGGGCCGTGCCAGCGGCGTCCGTTGCGGAGGCTGCTGAGCTGCTGCCCGTGCACGGCGATTTGCCCCCGAACCCGGTGCGTGCCCCCGCGCCGCCGAGCGTTTCGGAAACTGCGGCTGATGCGCAAAAGCCACAAGCCGGCGGAACTGCAAGGGCGATTGAAACGGCGACGATCGCAACGCCAGCCACAACGCCCAGCGACGCCTGCCGGAGCGTTGCGCATGACGTGCGTACGTCTGCGCCAATCCGCTTCGCGCGCGGCAAGGCCGAGCTTAGTCGCCGCAGCCGCGCCTTGCTGGATCATTTGATCACTGTACTGAACAATTGTGCGCAGGCAAGCGTGGAGGTTGGCGGCCATGCCGACACCGAAGGGCCAGCGTGGCGAAATCTTTCGCTGTCGCAGCGCCGGGCCGGCGTTGTGGTCCGCTATTTGATAAGCAAGGGCATTGACGCGGGGCGGCTCAAGGCCGTTGGGTATGGTGAGACGCGTCCCGTGGCACCGAACGACACCGCGCAAAACAGGGCAAAGAATCGCCGTATCGAAGTTGAGGTCACCCGCCCAATCCCAGAGGTCTCGACGGCAAGGCAAGGAGTCGGCAATGGACTACCTGATCACTAATCTTGGCTGGTATGCGCTTGCTGCCTTCGCCGCGGGTTTCGTGGTGGCGTGGATCGCCTGTGCGAGGGTGGAGGACTGACGCGGCTTTTCAGTGCGCGGTGGGCAAGTTGTTGGGGAGTCTGACGTATGACGGAGCTGCTTTGGCAGACGATACTTCTGTTGGCAGGGGCGTTCTTTTTCGGTGCGGTTCTGGCCTGCGGTCTCAAGCGGCGTTTCTATTATGGGCCGCCGGTAAAAGCAGCGGCGACCGCAACGGGCGCGCAATTCGCTCCAAGCGTGACGCCCACGCCCGATGCTTCCCAGCCCAAGATTGAGGTCGCCGCCCGTCCGGCTGCTGAGGGAGAGCGGTTTGAAAAAGCCTTGAGCGGCAGCGCAGGCGCGCCCGCTGCCCCTGCGCGCCCCGCCAGGGCCAAGGCGCCTCAGCTCGTCGTGCCGCCCACGAACGTTCGGGTCGAGCCGGTCAAATCTGCGGAACCGGCGCCAACTCCGGCTCCAACTCCTGCTCCGGCACCGGCGCCCTCGCAGCCCGAGGCGGCGGCGGGAATCCCCCGCGTCTCGATCTCGAGAGGCTCCGGCGCGCCAGCCAAAGTGGAGGAGGGCGGCGTCGGACCGAGCGACGACCTGACCCGCATCCGCGGCATCGATCCGATCCTGCAGGGCCGGCTCAAAGAGCTCGGCATCCGCCGCTTCCAGGATCTCGCGGGCCTCACGCCCCGCGACGTCAAAGCCTTGAGCGAGACCTTGGGTCTGGATGCTCGCATCAGCTTGGAGAACTGGATCGGGCAGGCGCAGGTCCTCGCCACGGGCGGGGAGACGCATTATTCGCGCCGCATAGACCATGGCATCCCCTTGCCCGAGGCTGCAGAGCCGGCCGCACCGGTGCCTGCCGCAAAAGCCGCGCCCCCCGCAGCGGTGCCGGCCGCACCCGCGCCGGCTGCTCCGCGGCCAGAGCCGCCCGCAGCAGCACCCGCGCCTATGGCCGCGCCTCAAGCAGCGCCATCCGCCGCCGCGCGGAAATGGCCGACAAACGATGTGTCGCATTTGCGCTCCGTGCGCTCGGAAGCCTTGGTCGGCGAAGAAACCGCACGGAGCCTCGCAGCGCGCGCCTTAAGCGATGTCGACGACCTGAAGCGCATCCGCGGCATCGGCGTGCTGATCGAGAAAAAGCTCAACTCGCTGGGCATCACCCACTACGAGCAAGTCGCCAACTGGACGGGTGCGGACATCGAGCGCATAAGCCGGATTCTCGACTTCAAGGGCCGTATCGAGCGTGAGCATTGGATCGAGCAGGCGCGCATCCTGGCCACGGGAGGGCAAACCGAGTTCTCGCGGCGCAACGAGCGCTGACGCTTCGCCCTCATGCGCTGTTGACTGGCGCGCGGCGGCTAAGGGAGCATCGTGCGCCCGCGAGTCGTTGGAAGCGCCCAAGCCATGCCGATCCCTGCCGCTCCGCCTACCGACCTCGATGAGCGCGAGGTCGCGCAGTTCCTGGCTGACCCTGCAACGTTCGGGGCGCGCGTCTCTCGCGTCGATGTCATTGAAACCCATGCCGCGCGCGTGTTTCTCGCGGGCGACGAGGCTTACAAGGTCAAGAAGCGCGTTCGTCTGCCTTTTCTCGATTTCTCCACGCTCGCATTGCGCCAACGCGCAACCTCGCGCGAATTCGCGCTCAATCGGCCCCACGCACCCTCGGTGTACCTGGGGCTCGTTCCCATCGTACGCCGCGCCGACGGCGGCTTGAGCCTCGATGGAGACGGCGAGGTCATCGACTGGGCGGTGCACATGCGCCGGTTCGATCAAGAGGCGGTGCTCGCCCGCCAGGCCCAGCAAGGGCCGCTGCCGGACTCCCTGAGCAAGGCGCTCGCCGCCATGGCGGCGCGTTATCATCGTGCGTGTCCCGTTGCCACCGGGCTCGATGGGGCCCGCGTCATGGAGCCCGTTGTGGGCCAGTTGACGGCGGCGATCGCAGGCGCGCGCGAATTCATCGGTGTGCGCGCGGCGGACGCGTTCGTCGATCACCTCGTGGCGGCCACCGCGCGCACCGCGCCGCTCCTGATTGAACGCGGGCGCGCCGGCTCCATCCGCCGCTGCCATGGCGATCTGCATCTCGGCAACATCGTGCTGATCGAGGGGACGCCCGTGCCCTTCGATGCCTTGGAGTTCAGCGAGACGCTGGCGACGACCGACGTCTTCTACGACCTCGCTTTTCTCTTGATGGATCTCGGCTACCGGGGCGATCGGCATGCCGCCAACGTGGTTCTCAATGCCTACACCGGCGCGGCCCCCGTGGGAGGCGAGATCGAAGGTCTTGCAAGCCTGCCGCTGTTCTTATCGTGCCGCGCCGGCGTCAGAGCCGTGGTGGCGATTGAGCGCACCGGCCAGTTGGAAGGCGCAGATTGGGCGCAGCAACAGGCGAGCGCGCAGCACCACGTCGATCTGGCGCTGGCCTATCTCGATCCGCCACCGCCGGTGCTGATCGCCGTCGGAGGGCTGTCCGGCACGGGCAAATCGACGCTTGCGGCACGGCTTGCGTCGTACGTTGGTCCGGCCCCGGGTGCGCTGCACCTGCGCAGCGACGTGGAGCGCAAGCGCCTGTTCGGCGTTGCCCAGACTGAACGTCTAGAGCCTCAGCACTACAAGGCGGGAGTTTCGGAGCGCGTTTATGCGGTGCTGCTCGACAAGGCGCGCCGCGCGCTGGCGGCTGGGCACGCGGCCATCGTCGACGCAGTTTTCGCCAAACCGGACGAGCGCGCCGCGATCGAGGCCGTGGCACGCGACTTGGGCCATCCATTCGTTGGGCTTTGGCTCACGGCCCCGCCGGAGACCCTGATTGCGCGCGTTACGGCGCGCCAGGGCGACGCCTCCGACGCCAATCGGGAGGTGGTCGGCATGCAGCTTTCCTACGATACCGGCGAGCTGACATGGAGCGCGGTCGACGCCGGAGGCACGCCGTCGCAAAGCTTCGAGGCAGCCACGACGGTGCTGCGCGCCGCCGGTGTCAAGCTGGCGGAATGAGAACCGCAGCGCCCGTGATCTTGCCCGCGCGCAAGCGTTCGATCGCCGCGTTCGCCTCGCTGAGGGGGAACGTGGTCACGTGCGGTCGTATGGGAATGCGCGGGGCTATCTCAAGGAAGTCGATTGCGTCCTGCCGGGTCAGATTGGCGACCGAGCGCACGACGCGCTCTCCCCACAGCAGCGCGTACGGCATCGCGGGGATCTTGGTCATGTGAATGCCGCCGAGCACGAGCGTGCCTCCCTTGGCGAGCGCCGCAAGCGCGAGCGGCACCAGCGGTCCCACGGGAGCAAAAATGATGGCGCCGTCGAGCAGCTTGGGCGGCATCTCCTCGGATGACCCCGCCCACACCGCACCGAGATTGCGCGCAAGCTTCTGGGCCGCCTTATCGCCCTTGCGCGTGAACGCATGGACATCCTGCCCGTGGAACACGGCGAGCTGGGCGACAATGTGCGCCGCCGCTCCGAAGCCGTAGATGCCGAGCCGGTGCGCATAGCGCACGAGTTTCCAGGAGCGGTATCCGATCAGCCCGGCGCACATCAGGGGCGCCGCTTCGGCATCCGAATATTCAGACGAGATGGGGAAGGTATAGGCCGCGTCGGCGGTGGCATATTGGGCGTAGCCGCCGTCAATCGTATAGCCGGTGAAGCCGGGAGAATCGCACAAGTTCTCGCGGTCCGAACGGCAGTAGGGGCAATGGCCGCAGGTGGCCCCGAGCCAGGGCACGCCGACCCGGTCGCCGATCTTGAAGCCGCGGACGCCCGCACCGAGCGCCACGACGCGACCGATAATCTCGTGGCCCGGTATGACGTGCGGCTTGGGATGCTTTAGGTCGCCGTCGATGACGTGCAGGTCGGTGCGGCAGATGCCGCACGCCGCCACGCGAATGAGAATATGCCCGCGCTTGGGTGCGCGCACGGGCCGCTCCACGCGGGCGAGCGGCACGCCGGCGCGGTCGAGCGCCATGGCGACCATCCGCGGCGGCAGCGCCGGGGCTTCGGCCTTGCGGTCCGAAGCTCTCTTTCGCTTTGCTGTGGAGGTCGTTGCGGCCAATCGCGTCGCGCCCACGCTTCAATCCATTTCGACGACGGACACGATGTGGAACGTGCGCATGACGCCGTCGTGCTCCGTCACGGAGACATACTCACCGGGCGAGAACTTGTGCTTGTCGAACTTGAAGCCCGGCTCATCGTCCTCAACCGTTTGAGGATTATAGTCGATCGCCCATGTGCCGCCGGGCCTGTGCACAAGACGGCCCATCTCCTCCTCGCCGGCCCAGAAGCGGCGCACCCGGCACTGGTCGCGGTGCTTGCGCCATTCCTCGGCAACGAGGTGGTCCTTCTCGTCGAGCGGAGCGATGAAATCGTAGCCCCGCTCGCGGCTGCCGTTGGGGAAATCGTGATCACGCGCAAGCTCAAGCCGGATGCGCTTCAGCGTCATGGAGCTTTTCTCCTTCTTGAACCGATCGGAAACGGAAGCGCCGCGACGGGTGCTGCACCGTTGTCGCTAGAGGCCTAGCTCTTGCTGATCTCGATCTTGCGCTCAGCCTTCTGCGCCTCGGGACGTTTCTGGGCGGTGACCTTCAGGACACCCTTCTCGAAGCGGGCGTCGATCTTGCTGTCATCGACGGTGTCCGGCAACCGCAAGGAACGCTCGAAGCTGCCGAAGCTGCGCTCGGCGAGGTAGTAGTCCTCCTTCTTCTCCTCGCGCTCGGTCTTCTTCTCTCCCTTGATCGTCAAATATCCGTTGTTGAAGGTCACCGATAGGTCCTTTTCCTCGACCCCGGGAAGCTCGGCCTCGATGGTAATCGCCTTGTCGTTTTCGTGGACGTCGAGGTCGGGAACCATGACGCTGGCGGGCCAGCGCGCAGGCAGGTTGGTCCAGCGCGGCCATCCGTCCTCTAAACGCTCAAACACCCGGTTCATTTCGTCGCGTATTTCCTCAAACAGCCCTCTGGAGCGGGCCGCAGGCTGGCGTTGCGACTTGGAAACCTCAATATTGGTCATGGCCTTCTCCTTGAAATCTGGGGGTTGGCGATGAGGATGGTGAAGGAACCATCCTCCGGTTAAGGCTGTGTGTTGGTTTCGTTGCATCGTGTATCAATATGTGGAACCCGGCCGGCCTTTTCGTGAGGGGAGATGCGCCCTAGAGTGCCGTTGCAATGAGTGAGACCAGGCGCGAGACGGGCGTGGCGCCCCAGGTGGAGAGTCGCGCGCAGCGGGCCGAAGAAGAGCTGCGCTGGACCGAATCCAAGATCGCGGCCATCCTCGCGATCGCAGCGGATGCCATCATCACGCTCGACGGCGCGCTGCGCATCACCCAATTCAATTACGGGGCGGAGGCGATTTTCGGCTGCGCAAAGGACGAGGTTCTCGGCCAGCCTCTCGACACGCTCATCCCCGAGCGCTTCCGCGCCGCGCACGCAAGGCACGTGCAAATGTTCGCCGATTCCGGGGTGGCAGCGCGCCGCATGGGCAACCGTGAGGAGATCTTCGGGCTGCGCAAGGACGGCAGCGAGTTTCCCGCAGAAGCGTCGATCGCGCAGTTGCATGTTGGCGATGAGCGCACCTTCCTGGTCGTGCTGCGTGACGTGACCGAGCGCAAGCGCACAGAGAGTTTGCTGGCACAGAGCAAGGCGGAGTTGGAGGTGCGGGTCGCCGAACGCACGCAGGCCCTCGAGGCCGAAATCCGCCGGCGAGAGGAGGCGCAGGCCGCGCTCATTCAGGCGCAGCGCATGGAAGCCTTCGGCCAGCTGACAGGTGGCATCGCGCACGATTTCAACAACTTGCTGACAATCGTGCTGGGCAACCTGGAGCTTCTCGAGCCGATGCTCGCCGGCGAGGAGGAACGCGCACTCTTGCATCGGGCGGCGGACGCGGCGCAGATGGGGGCAAGGCTCACCTCGCGCCTGCTGTCGTTTGCGCGCCGGCGGCGTCTGGCGCCGGAGGTTCTCAATCTCAACGATCTGGTGCTCGGCATTGCCGAGCTGTTGAAACGTTCACTCGGTGAGCAGGTGACGCTGTCAACTGTGCTTGCCGGCGCGCTTTGGCCGACACGCGCCGATCCCAGCGAGGTGGAGAACGCGATTCTGAACCTTGCCATCAACGCGCGCGATGCCATGTCCAAGGGGGGCAAGCTCGTCATTGAGACGGGGAACGTCACCATCGACGCGACCGCGGCAAGGGCCGAGCCGCGAACGCACGCGGGTGATTACGTTCGCATTTCGGTGGCCGACACCGGCAGCGGCATGAGCGAAGAGATCCTGAAACGGGCGTTCGAGCCGTTTTTCACCACCAAGGAAGGGCAGGGCACGGGACTGGGTCTCAGCACGATCTACGGCTTTGCCCGGCAATCGGGTGGGCATGCCACGATCAAGAGTTTGCCTGGCGCGGGGACGAAGGTCAGCCTCTATCTGCCGCGCGAGGTCGAAAGGTCGATAGCCAAAGGGAGCGAGACGGCGCCAACTGTTCCATTCGCGGAGGACAGCGAGACGGTGCTGGTGGTGGAGGACGACCCGAAACTCCGAGAGTTGACGCTGCAGCGCCTCGAAGGACTGGGCTACGTGGTCCTGGAGGCGGAGGACGCGGAAACGGCAATTGGCGTGCTGCAACGCGAGCCGGACATCGCCCTGGTTTTCAGCGACATTGTGCTCGGGCCAGGGCTGTCGGGCTTCGAGTTGGGGCGCTGGGTGCGCGCCAACAAGCCCGGTATCGAGGTTCTGCTGACGACGGGGTACGCGTCGGCCGCGGCAGAAGCCGGGGAGTCTGTCGACGAGTTTGAGATCCTGCACAAGCCCTACACCCGCGTGCAGCTCGCTGCAGCGCTGCAGGCGGCATTGCGGACGGCGACCGGTCAGAGCCGGCGGACTTCCCCGGCGAACACGTAGCCCACGCCCCGCACGGTCTTGACGAGCTGCGGGCACTCCCCCCGCTCGATCTTTTTGCGCAGCCTGGCAACGAGCCCGTCGATGGAGCGGTCGAGCGGGGTCCAGTCGTGGCCCTTTAGAAGGTCCATCAATTCGTCGCGGGACAAAACGCGCCCCGGGCGCTCGATGAGAATGGCGAGCAGGTTGAACTCGGCGGTTGTGAGCTCGCACGGCGCACCGTCCGGAGCCGTGAGCGCGCGCCGGCCCATGTCGAGTGTCCACCCGTCGAATGTGTAGCGGGGACTGTTGTCGGACAATTTCGGTGCACGCTCCGCGTCGGCGGGGGGCGGTGTGTAGCGGCGTAAAACGGCCCTGATGCGGGCCAGCACCTCGCGCATGTGGAAGGGCTTAGCGATGTAGTCGTCGGCTCCGAGCTCCAAGCCAACCACGCGGTCGATCATGTCGCCCTTGCCGCTAATCATGACGATCGGCACGTTGCGCTCGGCGCGAACCCTGCGGGCCAGCGTAAATCCATCCTCGCCCGATAGCCTGACGTCGAGCGTAATGAGATCGACAGGCTGCTCGTTAAGCAGCGCCATCAGGCCGGCACCGTCCTTGGCCTCAGAGACCGCGAAACCCTCCGGTTCCAAACCGGCGCGCAGCAGTGCACGCACCTCCGGCTCATCGTCGACGACGAGAACATGAACGCGAGCGGGGCCCGCCATCGATCCCTCTTCTCCTTGGGCGCCCGGGCAGCGGGCGCGAAACCGCATCGCTCTCGGCGGGCCGGCTCGGCCCGCAGACCCACCCGATACAGTCCCGCACAAATTCTCACAAGAGCAACACACGCTCGCGGCTTCCACTTGGTTTGTTTGCCCCGAATGGGCTCAAATCCAAAGGAACCAACCATGCTGGCCATGACCCTCTCGGCAGATCTGGAGACAAAGGGGACTTCTACCAGCGCTCCGAACTGCGAAACGGGCAGCGAGCGCCTTTTAGACAAAAGGTTCGGGGTGGCACCGCCGCGGGTGCTGCAGGCGCGCGAGCACGTGTTTTTCGAGGGCGATCCCAAGGATCACATTTACCAAGTCGAGAAGGGGACCGTTTGTCTCTACAAGACGTTGCCGGATGGGCGCCGTCAGATCGTCGACTTCGCGTATCCGGGCGACTTCATCGGATTGGGGGCGCCCGGCGAGCACGTTTTCAGCGTACAAGCAATCACCTTGACGCGGCTGCGCTGCCTACCTGCCGGTCTGCTCCACGAGATCGCGCGCCACCATCCCGAGATCGGTTTGCAGCTGTACCGCGCCATATCCGATCAGCTGCTCGCAGCGCGCGATCTGTTGCTGACCGTCGGTCAGCGCAACGCCACCGAGCGTCTCGCCGCCCTGCTCTTTGCGCTCTCGCGGCGTAACGAGCGCAATGACGCCGATCCGGCGCGTATCGCCTTGCCGATGACGCGTGCCGACATTGCCGATTTTCTGAGCCTGACCATCGAAACGGTCAGCCGGACCTTCACCAAGCTGCGGCAGAGCGGGATCATCGATCTGATGCAAAGCTCGCTCGTCATTATCTGCGATCGCCGCGCGTTGGAGCGTCTGGCTGCCGGGGACGGACAAGGGTTCAGATAAGGGCGGCCGACGGAGCAGCAGCCCGTGCGCGTGTTCATCGTAAGCAGTCTAGGTCACTGCGGCCTCGCCAGTGTTTAGGTGTGACGATTTTTGCACTGCAGAGGGGAAAGCACGTTGAGGGACGGCATGAGATGACCGATGACCTTGACCGGTATTGGTATGTTGCCGCCGTTTTTCGCGAGCCGCGTGATCTCGCTGCGACCATCGGTGAGTTGCGCTCCAGCAGTTTTGCGGCGGGCCAGTTGCTGGTTCTTGCCAATCACCGGGCCGAAGACGCCCGCCGCGCGCTGGACGGCAACGGCGAGACGGAGGTGCAGGTGCTGCCTGTGCAGGCCGACGGCAGAATCAAGATTTCAGGCGAACGGGAGCTGCCGGTCGGCATCAAGGCGATTCTCAAGGCCATGGATGTCCCCGAGCCGGCAAGAGATCGCGGCGACGGTGCATCCTCGAGCGGCGAGGAGCAACAGGCGCAGGTTTACGTGCAGTTACGCCGGGACATAGCCGATGGGGCGCTGGTGCTGATCGCCAGCGTTGCAGATCCGGAAGATCAGCTTCACGGCGCGCGCGTCCTGTTGCGAGGCAATTGCGAGTGCGTCCTGACGCACGAGATGGCCGCGCCAAGCGCGTGAGCGACGATTCGGCTTTCGACGAGAGGAGCACATGCAGGAGTGCAGGCAACACCGAGAGCTGGCAATGCGCCGCGCCCTCTGGGGCTTCGTTGCGGCGGTGCTCGTGTGTGGCAGTGCTCCAGGCGCCTCGGCCAGGGAGCCGTGGGAGCTGGTGCTGTCCCAGCAGCTCGACTTGGAGCAGAAATGCATCCTGACAACCACCTACAACGTGCAGGAATGGCGGCTCGGCGACGAGATGGTGCTTTCCGGGAAGGCGCGCTGCTATGACGGGCGCGAGTTCGATTTCTCGCAGAAAAAGAACCACTTGAAGTTCGACATCAAGGCTTGCGAGCCCGCCGTGTGCTAGATGCACGTCAATTTCGACATCAAGGCTTGCGAGCCCGCCGTGTGCTGATGAAGCGCGCTTTGACGCCCTACTCGGGGCGCTCCGCATCGGTCTCGCCGCCCGCATCTGGCCGCTCGCTGTCTTGGATGGCGCGCCAGCTCGCCCCCTCCAGGTCCTCGAACTGGCCGGACCGCAGCGCCCACAAAAAGGCCGCGAGCCCCAGCAGTCCCAGGAACAGCGCCGCCGGAATGAGCCAGGCCAGCGCCGTCATGTCCGCCCCTCCGGCGCCGGCCGGGGCCTGAGCGCGAGGCGCATGGTCCTAAGGCGCAGGGCGTTGCCGGTAACGGCGATGGAGGAGGCGGACATGGCGAGCGCCGCGATCAGCGGCGTCACGAGGCCCGCCATGGCGAGCGGCACGAACACCGCGTTGTAGCAAAGCGCGATCGCGAAATTCTGCAGCGACATGGAGCGAGCGCGGCGCGCAACGGCGACCGTCTCGAGGATCGGAGCGAGCAGCTCGCCCTGGAAGATGGCGTCGGCCGCCGTCTGGCTGATATCGGCCGCGCTCGCCGGCGACAGCGAAGCGTGGCCGGCCGCGAGCGCCGGGGCGTCGTTGAGCCCGTCCCCGATCATCAGAACCTTGCGGCCCTGGGCGCGCAAGGCGTTGAGGCGCGCGATCTTGCCGTCGGGACGCACACGCGCGTGCCAGGTCTTTATACCGGCGGCAGAGGCGGCCGCCGCGACGGCTTGCGGGCGATCACCCGAAACCAGCTCTACGCGATAGCCGGTGCGCTGCAGGCCGGCGACGACGCTCTCCGCATCGGATCGCAAGGCGTCCTCGAAGCGGAAGGGGGTCGGCGCCTCTGCGCCGATGCGGTACCAGAGGGTTGCGGCGTCCTCTTGCGCGCTTGGGTCGAGGCCGACCCACGCCGCCGCGCCGAGGCGCTCCTCACCGTGCGGCGTCTCGGCGATCAGCCCGCAACCCGCCACCTCGCGGACGGATCCCCGCCACGCCGCCGCGAAGCCGCGCGCGTGCGCCGCCGCGACGATGGCCTTGGAGTAGGGGTGGCGGCTGTGGGCGGCCAGCGCCGCGGCCTGCCCCAGGACGCTTGCGTCGATCGTCTCAGGGGCGATGAGGCGGGGTTCGCCGCGCGTCAGCGTGCCGGTCTTGTCGAGGACGACGACGTCTGTTTCGGCGAGGCGCTCGAGCGCATCGGGCGCCTTGACGATCACACCCTTGGCGAATAGGCGCCCGGTGGCCGCCACCTGCACGGCCGGCACGGCGAGCGCAAGCGCGCACGGGCAGGTGATGATGAGCACGGCGATGGCGTAGGTGAGCGCTTGCTCCCAGCCGGCACCTGCGAGCATCCAGCCGAGGAACGTGACCGCACCGAGAATGTGCACGCCCGGCGCGTAGACGCGCGCGGCGCGGTCGGCGAGGCGCACGTAGCGGCCACGGCCCTGCTCGGCCGCCCGCATGAGGCGGGCGATCTCCGCAATGAGCGTGCCCTCGTCGGTTGCGGTCGCCTCGACCTCGATCGGGGTCGTGATGTTGACGGTGCCGGCGTGCACCGTGGCCTGGGCGCGCACCAAGCGCGGGATCGTCTCGCCGGTGATCAGGCTCTCCTCGATCTCGCTCGTGCCCGACGTCACGCGGCCATCGACGGGAATGCGCTCGCCGGCGGCGACCAGCACGCGCATGCCGCGGCTGAGGGCCCGGGCCGGCACGCGGCGCGGCTTGCCGTCGGCGCCGATCACGGTCGCCGCCAGCGCCTTCAGTCCCATCAGGTTCTCGGCTGCACCCTTGGCCTTGACGCGCACGCTCTCGTCGAGATAGCGGCCGATGAGCAGGAAGAAGGTCAGCATGATGGCGGCGTCGAAATAGACCTGGTCGCCGCCGCGCATGGTCTGAAAGAGGCTCATGGCGGAGGCAAGGATGATGCCGAGCGAGATCGGAACATCCATGTTGAGGCGCTTGGCTCTCAGCGCGCCGATCGCCGAGCGGTAGAAGGGCTGGCCGGCGTAGACGATCGCCGGAAGCGCGATGAGCGCCGAAAGCCAGTGGAAGAGCGCCGCCGCCGAGCGGTCCATGTCGCTTGCAAGCCCCGCCCACACGGACACCGACAGCAACATCACGTTGGCGGCGGCGAAACCGGCGACGCCGAGCCGGCGCAACAGGTCGGAGCTCTGCGCGCTCACGCCCGCGTCGCGCACGTAGGCAGCTTCCGCCGCGTGGAAGCCCGCGCGCTCCAGAGCGGCGACCAGGCGCTCCGGATCGGTCTTGGCGGCATCGTACAGGGCGCTCACGCGCTTTGCCGAAAGGTTTGCCCGCGCGCTTTCGACCCCCGGGGCCGCCAGCAAGGCCTTTTCCACCGCGGCCATGCAGCCGCCGCAGCGCATGTTCTCTACGATGAGGGTGACGTTTTGCGGCGCGCGCACGGGACGGAAGCGAGCGGTGCTAGACTCCCTCCCGCCGACGACCTTCAGTTGCCGCTTCAGGGCTTGATCCATAGCCGCCGCCTCGACTCATAGAGGGTCGGTTGTTGCCCGTCCGGCGTGCCATGACGGGCCTGCAGGTCGACCGTCCACCAGCCCGGCCCCAGGCCGGAGACATCGACCTCGTAGACCCCGGGCCCCGTCTGCTCCAGGACAAGCTCCTGATCGAAGCGGTTGGTCGCCGGGCGTTGCAGCTCGGCGGTGACGGTGAGGCCGGAGACGGCACCGCCTGTCCGATCGGCGAGCGACACGCGCATCCGTTTGCTCTGCGGCAGGTAGGCGAGCCGGTCGCGCCAGCCGCGCGTCGCCTGCGCCGCCGCCGCGGCGATGCGCGCGTTGTAGTTGAGGCCTTTGCGGTAGGGGTCGGGCGTGTCGAGCCCGCCGAATGTCGACTCGGCCTGGTAGATCATGACGCCGTTGACGGCAAACACGATCGCGAAAAAGCCGATCAAGGCGAAAAGCACATGACGGCCGTTCAGTACGCGCGCATCGGGCGAGCTACTCATGATTGGGCCCCATGAAGGTGGCGTCGTGGTAGGTGCGGCTGCCGTCGTGCGTATCGGTCGCAACAAACCGGAAGGGGGTTGCGGCGCCGTGAAGGTCCTCGCGCTCGTCCGCGGGCACGGTTACGAGGACCTTGAGCGCGCGCAAGTTGTCGGTCACGACGTCGATCCTGGGGTTGGTATCCGCGAAGCCGACGATCGAGAGGTGTGCGTCCTCGAGCCCTTGCGCCGTAAGCGTGAACGTACGCGTCTTGTGCAGCTTGTTGAGGATCTTGACCGTGAAGCCGTTGCGCAGGCTGCCATCGGTGAGCTGGACGTAGAGCGGATTGCGGTCGTGCAGGACGCTGATCTCGAGCAACGTCCGGTTGAGCCAAGCAAACAGCATGATGGCTGCGACAAGCCCCATCACGCTCGAATAAAGAATGGTGCGCGGGCGGATGAGCCGGAGCGGCGCCCGGTCATGGTGTGAAGCGGCGTCGAGGTTCTTGAACGTATCGTAGGCGATGAGCCCGCGGGGCCGCTCGACCCGGTCCATGATCTCGTTGCACGCATCGATGCACAGCGCGCACTGGATGCATTCGAGCTGCACGCCGTCGCGGATGTCGATGCCCATGGGGCAGACGGCGACGCACGCCTTGCAGTCGATGCAGTCGCCGCGGTCCTCCCAGCTCTGCCCCTTCTTGTGGGCCCCGCGCGGCTCACCGCGATAGCCGCGGTAGGAGATGAGCAGCGAATCCTTGTCGAACATGGCGCCCTGGATGCGCGGCCAGGGGCACATGTAGATGCAGACCTGCTCGCGCGCGATGCCGCCGAGCAGGTAGGTGGTACCGGTGAAGAGACCCAGGAATACGTAGGCGACGATCGGGGCCTCGCCGTTCACCAGCTCGGCGGCGAGGGTGGGCGCGTCGCGGAAGTAGAAGACGAAGGCGCCGCCGGTGGCGACCGCGACCAACAGCCAGGAGATGTGCGTGCCGGCTTTCTTCCAGATTTTCTCAAACGACCAGCGGCTGGCATCGAGGCGGATGCGGGCGTTGCGGTCGCCCTGCCAGAAGCGCTCGACGACGATCATGAGATCGGTCCACACCGTCTGCGGGCAGGTATAGCCGCACCACATGCGCCCCGCGACCGAGGTGACGAGGAAGAGCCCGAGCGCGGAAAGGATCAAGAGGCCGGTGATGTAGTAGAGCTCCTGCGCCCAGATCTCGATGGGTCCGAAGAACAGCCGCTGGTTGGCAAAGTCGAGCAGGAAGGCCTGGTTGGGGAGGCTCGGTCCGCGGTCCCAGCGGATCCAGGGCAGCGCGTAGTAGATGCCGAGCGTGATCGCCATCACCGCCCACTTGGCCTTGCGGAAGGTGCCGTGCGCCAGCTTCGGGTAGATCATCTGGCGCGCGGCGTAGGCCAGGCGCGCCTCTTTCGAGGCGACCGCCGTGACGTCGATCCGCTCGATGCCGGGCGCTGCCTCGACCGCCGCTGTCTGCGGTACGATTTCGGCGGCGGGTTTGATCATGGTCATGCTCGGCTCCGGCAGGCGCCTCCGGTGCTCGTCCTAAGCCTATACCAGGAACCGGCAGGAATGAGCACTAGCGCCGCTATTTGCCGCCGCCCAGCGAATGGACGTAGACGGTCAGCATCTTGATGGTGACGGGATCGAGGCGCCCCGCCCAGAAGGGCATTACGCCGCCACGCCCGGTCTGGATCGTCTTCTCGATGTCGGGCGCTTTGCCGCCATAGAGCCATATGCCGTCGGTCAGGTTCGGCGCGCCCAGCTCCTGGTTTCCCTTGCCGTTGTCGCCGTGACACGGGGTGCAGTTGTCCGCGAAGATCGCCTTGCCGCGCTCGGCCGCGGCCGGATCGGTGGCGTGGCCCGACAACGAAAGGACATATTGCGCCGTGTCCGCGATCTGGGCGGGCTGCAGTATCCCGTCAAGGCCGAAGCGGGGCATCGCCATATCGCGCGTCTCCGCGTCACCCGAACGGATCCCATGCATGATGGTCTGGTGGATCGCATCCGGCGTTCCCCCCCACAGCCAATCGTCGTCGTTGAGGTTGGGGTAGCCGATGCCCCCCTGTGCACCCTTGCCGTGACAGGGCCCGCAGTTGTCGCCGAATACCGCGGCGCCGCCCGCCATCACAAACGGCATCAGAGTTTCGTTCTTCTCGATCTCGTCGAGCGGCATCGCGGCGATCTGATCGAAGTACTTGGCCTGATCGGCTTTGGCGGCGGCAACCTGCTTGTCGACCGCGCCGCGCTGGCTATAGCCGAAGTAGCCCTTGGTGTAGCCCGACAGCGTCGGCCAAGCGGGATAAACCGCCCAATAGCCGATCGCCCAGACGACGGTCGCGTAGAACACGGACACCCACCACCGGGGCAGCGGCTTGTTGAGCTCTTTAAGGTCGCCGTCCCAGACGTGTCCGGTCGTCTCGACGCCGGTGACAGAATCGATCTCTTTCTGCGTCATGACCGATCTCCCTCCGGTTTGTCGCTCTTTTCGTCCTCGAGCGGGAGCTTGGCCGCCGCCTCGAACTTCTTCTTATTGCTTGGCCAGAACACGTAGACGAGGACGCCGATGAACAGCGCGAAGAAAAAGACCAGCGCCACGATTTGCGAAAGTACGGTTATGGAGTCGTGCGTCATCGCTTGTGGCCCTCTAGCGAAGATTGGGTCCGGCCGCGTCGAAGTCGGCGAAGTCGACGAGGGTGCCGAGCATCTGCAGGTAGGCTATGAGCGCATCGAGCTCGGTTGGCTCCGCTCCCTGGCCGCCGTCGAATTTGCGCACCTGCGCCTTGGGATAGCGGGCCACCAGCTCCTTCGCCTCCTTGCTGTCGGGTGAAATCTGCGCGACGACGTCGGCCTTGGCCTTGTCGATCATCTCGTCGGAGTAGGGAACGCCGGTGATGCGCAAGGCGGTCATGCGCTGACCGATGTCGGCATAATCGAGCGTCCGCTGAGCCAGGAAAGGATAGCCCGGCATCACCGATTCCGGCACGACCGAGCGCGGGCTGCGCATGTGCTCCACGTGCCAGGCGTCCGAATACTTGCCGCCGACGCGGGCAAGATCGGGGCCGGTGCGCTTCGATCCCCATTGGAAGGGGTGATCGTACATGCTCTCCGCCGCCAGGCTGTAGTGGCCGTAGCGCTCGACCTCGTCGCGCAAGCTACGGATCATCTGGCTATGGCAATTGTAGCAGCCCTCGCGAATGTAGATATCGCGGCCGGCCAGCTCCAGTGGCGCGTAGGGACGCATGCCCTGCACCGTCTCGATGGTCGAGTGCAAGAAGAACAGCGGTGCGATCTCGACGATGCCACCGATGGCGACGACGATCAGAATGGCGATCAGCAGCACGATCGAGTTCTTTTCTAAAAATCCGTGGTTCATGGCTGCCCCCTTATTCCGCCGGCACCGCGGCCGCGCCGGGCCGCATCTCGGGGGCCGCCGCCGAGCTCGGCTGCTCGGCGATGTCGACCGAGACGTCGCTGCGAATGGTGCGCCACACGTTTATGAGCATGAGAATCCCGCCCAACAGGAACAGCACCCCGCCCGTGGCGCGGATGACGTAGGGCCAGTGCATGGCCTCAACCGTCTCCACGAACGAGTACTTGAGGAAGCCGAGCTTGTCGTAGGCGCGCCACATCAAGCCTTGGGTGATGCCCGATACCCACATGGACGAGACGTAGAGGACGAGGCCGAGGGTGGCGATCCAGAAGTGCCATTCAACGAGCCGGATCGAGTAGAGACCGCGCCGCTTCCATAGCCAAGGCACGAGGCAGTAGATGGCGCCGAAGGAGACCATGCCGACCCAGCCGAGCGCGCCCGAATGCACGTGCCCGATGGTCCAATCGGTGTAGTGCGACAGCGAGTTGACCGACTTGATCGACATCAGCGGCCCTTCGAACGTGGACATGCCGTAGAAGGCGACGGAGACCACAAGAAACCGCACGACGGGGTCGGTGCGCAGCCGGTCCCAGGCGCCCGACAGGGTCATCAGGCCGTTGATCATGCCGCCCCACGACGGCATCCAAAGCATGATGGAGAACGTCATGCCGAGCGTCTGCGCCCAGTCGGGCAGGGCCGTGTAATGCAGGTGGTGCGGGCCCGCCCAGATGTAGAGGAAGATCAGCGACCAGAAGTGCACGATGGAGAGCCGGTAGGAATAGATGGGCCGCTCCACCCGCTTCGGGATGAAGTAGTACATGATGCCGAGGAAGCCGGCGGTGAGGAAGAAGCCGACCGCGTTGTGCCCGTACCACCACTGGGTCATGGCGTCCTGCACGCCCGAGAACAGCGAGTAGCTCTTGGTGCCGAGCAACGACACGGGCACCGTCAGGTTGTTGACGATGTGCAGCATCGCAATCGTGACGATGAAGGCGAGGAAGAACCAGTTCGCCACGTAGATGTGCGGCTCCTTGCGCTTCCACAGGGTGCCGAGGAATACGAGAAGATAGACGACCCACACGATCGTCAGCCACAGGTCGACATACCACTCGGGCTCGGCGTACTCCCTGCCTTCGGTGACGCCGAGCACGTAGCCCGATGCCGCCAGCACGATGAAGAGCTGGTAGCCCCACACGACGAACCAGGGCAGCCAGTAACCGGCGATGCGGACTCTGCTGGTGCGTTGCACGACGTAGAGCGAAGTGGCGAGCAGCGCGTTGCCGCCGAAGGCGAAGATCACCGCCGAGGTATGAACGGGCCGCAGGCGTCCGAAATTGGTCCAGGGAAGGTCGAAGTTGAGGTCGGGATAGGCGAGCTGCCAGGCAATCACGTCGCCGACGAGAAATCCGACAACGCCCCAGAGGACGGCCGCGAAGGTCGCGACCTTGATGGGGCCGTCCATGTAGCTTGCCTGCTCGCTCGGACCCCCTTGGCGCGGATGGGTGGCGACCCAGTATCCGGCAAGCCCGCAGAAGACGACGAACAAAAGGCCATGGAATCGCATGACCGGATCCGCGCCCGCGAACGTGAACACGAGCCCGAGCAACAGACCAAGCACGGCGGTGATCAGGGCAATCGCGTGCGAAAAGGCAACCACCTCCTCTTTCGGCGGCATGGTGCTCCCCCTTCTTCCTTCCCGGTGGGCTCAGTGCGAAATCGGCCTTCAAACACTCTCTCTTCTCCAGCAAGCCTCGCGCTTTGACGCAGATCAAAGTGCGACAATCGGGCGGCAAACACCGGTGCTTGAGTGAGACACAGCGCAGGGGTGCTGGTGCGCTCTCAGGCGCTGCAATAAACGCAGGGGCGCAATCCTGAGCCGAGGCCCAGCTTGCGACCAAAGTACAACTTGGGGAGGCTTGGGGTGCCGCCGCGAGGTCAGTACCGGCCGCTCACCGCGGCGCCCAGGCTCGTGACGGGATGGATGGTGCCGCTGACCCTGGCTTTTCTGCGGACCCGGTGCCGATGGCGCACGTGCCGCACCGTCTTCGTGCCATCCTCGGCCGACGGAGCGGGTTCGCTCGTCTTGGCCTGGCTGGCGTCCTCCTTGGCGCGCTCGCGGGCCGGCGGCGCGAGCTCGGTGACGGGGGGCTCGCTTGCCGCTTCGAGTGTGGACGGCGCAATCACCGTAAAGGTGGGCGTGGGCTGCGGCTTGCCGCCTCTTTCCGCCTCGGCCTTGGCGAGCTCGGCCTCAAGCTCGGTCGTGAGCACCGGCAGCGGCGTGAACGACTCTTTGGAACGCAGCTGCACGATCTTGTAGCCGCGCTTCTTGAGCTCACCGAGGATGTTCGGCAACGCCTTGGCGGTGGAGGCCTTGATGTCGTGGAACAGCACGATGCCGCCGTCCTTTTCCTCGATCTTCGCCAGCGTGCGCTGCTCCAGCCGCTTCGGGCTGCTGATGTAGCTGTCGTTCGACACAACGTCGACGGTGAAGGCGGCAATGCCGCGCTCCTGCAGATAGGCGAGCATGGGACCGGAATCGCTCAAGCCCGGAAAGCGGAAGAAGGGCGAAATGGGTTTGCCGGCGGCGAGGGCAACGGCGGCGAAGCCGCGCTCGAGCTGATCCTTGAATCGATCAATGCTTGTTCTGCGCAGGTTGAAGGGATGCGACCAGGTGTGCGCGCCCACAGTCTGTCCTCGATCAATGACCTCCTTGACCATGTCAGGGTAGGCCATCGCCATCTCGCCGACGTAGAAGAAGGTCGCTTTGGTGCAATACTCGTCCAGCGTGTCGAGAATGGTCTTGGTGTAGCGCGGCATCGGCCCGTCGTCGAAGGTCAGCACAACCTCCTTGGGACCGAGAAAACGCGGCTCCTTCTCCTGTTTTGAGAAATCGCCGAAAAGCGGTCCCGACTTGGTGTCGATCTCAACGATGCGCGCCACGCCGAGTGCGCTTTCAGGATGGGAGCAGGTCTCAGCGCCCGAGGCAGGACTTATGGCGGCGGTCAACACCACTAAAAACGCGAAGGGAACAAAGGGACGAGTCAATGGATCACCTCGGGGTAATGGGACGCCATGAACGCACGTTGTGGTTGCCGAATCGTCTTTCTGCCGCGGTCATGGCTGCAGCCATTCCATGTACCATGGCATGGCACCGCGCTTGTGCAAAGCGTTCGCCTTTGTCGTACGCGGCGAAGCGGCGGCACTAGGCGCCCACGGCAGAACCTCTTTGGAGGCATTCCCCGCGGGCTGCTGCTTTGCGGAAGCAACCTTGCGGCGGGCAATCTCCCGTTCGACCAGCGTGTCGTAGTCAGCCAGCGTGGCGGCCATAGCCTTCGGCACGAGATGCACGACCTTGAATCCGCGCGCTTTCAGCGCGTCGAGGATATCCTTAAGCGCGTGCGCGGTGGACGGCTGGATGTCGTGAAAGAGCACGATGCCCTTCTTGCGCTTGGCGAGCTGCGCCAACACCGTTGCCTTGACGGCCTCGCCGTCGCGCGTCTTGAAGTCGCGCGAGTCGACGTCGATGCCGAAGTTCGCGAAATTGCGCGACTTCAAGTAGTCGATCGTGGCTTTATTGGAGCGCAGATAGGGGAGGCGGAAGAACGGGGCAACTGGGCCCTGAAGGGCGTGCGCCACGGCGCTGACCCCGAGCTCGATCTCGTCCTTGGCCTTGGCGATGTCGAGCGTTTGCAGCTTTGCGTGCGACCAGGTGTGCGTGCCAATGGTGTGGCCGTGCTTGGCGACTTCCCGCACCATGGCGGGGTCGGTGAGCGCCATGCGTCCGACCATGAAGAACGTCGCCTTTGTGCAGTGGGCGTCGAGGGCCTCCAGCACCGCCCGCGTGGTGTGGCGCGAGGGGCCATCGTCAAAGGTCAGAACGATCTCGCCGTCGTTGAGGAAATCAAACTCGCCGGAGGACGTCTTCCCGAACTGCGGGCCCTTCGCGGTGTCGACCTCGACGATACGCGACAATCCCAAGACGTCGCCGCGGGTTGCGCAAGCATCGACCGCCGGGCCGGCCGTCGCAAGACCGCCGCTCAGCAACAGGCAAGCCGCACCCCCAACCAACGCCCCGTTTCGCCGCATTGACCGATTTTCCTTCTCCGCCGGGCCCCACCGGCGCTGCCGCTCGGCGGTTCCGCAGCGGAACTGCAGAATAGACTCTAAGCGACTAACATTTTCTGTAAACGGTCGCTTGTGCAACGTCCCCAAGGGCCGGCTTCAAAGCCTTCGTGTTGCTTTCGCGCATCAGACTGTCTTCCCGGGCGGGACATGCTAAGCGCTGGGCGCGCATCGCTCAGGCGTTGTTTGTTGTGACGGGCCGAACGTGCTTCGGCATGCGCTGCGGGAGTGTGCACCTCGATGACCGAACCTCAGCAAGACATCACCGCGCACGAGCGCGGGACCGCGCCGACGGCGGAGCTCGTGCGCGCCGTGACGGACGCGCTGGAAGCGGACGACAACGCCAAGGTGCGGGCGCTGGTTGCCGACGTGCACGGCCCCGACCTCGCCGACTTGATCGAGCTGTTGGGGGCGCAGGAGCGCGTAGGCCTGATCCAGGCGCTGGGGACCGACTTCGACTTCGAGGTGCTGACCGAGGTCGACGAGAAGGTGCGCGACCAGATCTCGGAGGCGCTCCCCAACGAGGTGCTGGCGAAAGGCGTCGAGGAACTCGACAGCGACGACGCCGCCTACATTCTCGAGGGGCTCGACAAGAGCGACCAGACGGAGATCCTGGCCCAGCTCCCCCAGGGTGACCGGGCGGCGCTGGAGCGCAACCTACTCTACCCCGAGGAGACCGCCGGCCGCCTGATGCAGGCCGACTTCGTGGCGGTGCCGCCGTTCTGGACGGTCGGTCAGGTCATCGACTTCGCGCGCGAGACGGCGGATCTGCCCGATACGTTCTCGGAGATCTTCGTCGTCGATCCGGGCTTTCACCTGTTGGGCAGCGTCGACATCTCGCGGCTTTTGCGCAGCAAGCGCGAGGTGCCCGTCGACACCATCATGGAGCCGGACCGCCATCAGGTGCTGGTCACCGCCGACCAGGAGGAGGTGGCGCGCCAGTTCGAGCGCTACGGCCTGATGGCGGCCCCCGTCGTCGACAACAACGAGCGCCTCGTCGGCGTCGTCACCGTCGACGACGTGGTGGAGGTCATCGAGCAGGAGGCCGACGAGGACGCCAAGCTGCTGGCCGGCGTCGGCGACGAGCAGGTGACCGACAGCGTGCGCCAGATCATGCCGCCGCGCTTTGCCTGGCTGTTCGTCAATCTGCTGACGGCGATCCTCGCCTCCGCCGTCATCAAGCTGTTCGACGCCTCCATCGAGAGCATGGTGGCGCTCGCGGTCCTCATGCCGATCGTCGCCTCCATGGGCGGCAACGCCGGCACGCAGACCATGACCATCACGGTGCGCGCGCTGGCGACGAAAGAGCTCAATCCGGCCAACATCGTGCGCGTCGTCTTGCGCGAAACGGCGGTGGGGTTGATCAACGGCTTGGCGTTCGCGATCCTGCTGGCGCTGCTTGCCTATTACTGGTTCGGCACCGACCAGCTCGGCGCCGTGATCGCCATCGCCATGGTGGTTAATCTGTTGGCCGCCGCGCTCGCCGGCATCTTTATTCCTCTGGGGCTCGAGCGGATGGGCTTCGACCCGGCGGTGGCCTCGACCGTATTCGTGACGACGGTGACCGACGTGGTGGGGTTCTTCTCGTTCCTGGGCCTTGCGACGCTCTGGCTGATGTGACGGGGAACTCATAAGTGCAAACTGTGGCCCCAGGGCTTGTCCCCGGGGTCCGTGCTTTTGCACACTATGCGGGTAGCGCGCACTGGGGCGCCATCGGCACAACGGTTCACGGAGCCGCATTGCGATGCCCACCACGATACGGCCACTTGAGGAGGCTGACCGCGTGCAATGGGAGGCGCTGTTCAGGGCCTACATCCGCTACTATGCGGTCAAGGTTCCCGACGACGTCATTGCGCTGGCCTGGCAGCGTCTGCTCGCACAAGAGGATGGCTTTTTCGCACTCGTCGCCGTCGAGGGCACAGATCGCCTGGTCGGCCTCGCGCACGCGCTCTTTCACCGCTCCACGTGGTCGCCGACGTGCTACTGCTACCTGGAGGATTTGTTCGTCGACATCGATACGCGCCGCCAGGGCGTCGGGCGCGCGCTGATCGAGGCCATGTACCGCGAGGCGGACAAGCGCGGGGTGACGCGAACGTACTGGACCACCAGAGGCGACAACGCCGCCGCGCGCCGTGTCTTTGACCGGCTCGCCAAGCCCAGCGGGTTCGTGCAGTATCGGCGGTGAGCATCGTTGCGGCTCAGCGCACAAAAAACCGCAGCGCGGCCAATGTTACTGGCCGCGCAGATTGGCACACCGATAATCGTGGCGGAATCTACGCGCTAAAAATCCCCGCGCCACATATCTTGGTCGTGCACCTGTTTGTTTGCTGCATAGACGAGACGCAACTCAAGCCCGCGCCAAAATTCATGGGCGAGCCCAACTAGGACGAGCAGCAGTAAGACCGGGCTAATACACAATACGAGAATGGCCCGGATCAAGCATCTAGCAATGTTCATTGCCAAGCCTCCGGGTCGCGAATCAACAATTTAGCACGTACGCCGCCTTTCCCCAAAAATGTCATTCGAACCGGAGTCGCCGAGCCACGCTCTTAATGTCAGTCTGTTGTGCACAGGGTGTGGATTCGAAAGAGCATGATGTCCGCAATGGCGACGACCCATTTTCTCGCGGTCCTTGATGACTGGGATGCGCAAGTCACGGCAAAGCGGCGACGTGAATAGCCGGCGGCCTATGGAGTTCGCTTCGGTGCATCACAAGCTGCGCAGCAAGGCCTCCGCCGCCCTCGTGAGGTAGAGGTGTGCGATCGCGACGTAGACGGCGCTTCGCCAATAGTTGAACCGGTCAGACATTTGATCCTCGCGCAAAATGATGTGAGCGCGAGTTTAGGGTCAGGCGGCGGCCAAAGCCGTTCCCGGAGGAACAAGATTGCTGTCTCCCCCGAGGAAAATGCACCGAGGCTTTCAGATAGCTGGCTGGGGAGGAGTGGCCTGTGCGGCGCCAACTTGCCTCAGCTCGAGGGCGCGTTGAGCTTGCGCGTCAGGTTCTCGAACTCGCGCCGCAGCTCTTCGTTCTTGAAGATCTGATCGAAGGTCGGTGCCTCGAGCTTCTGGATCGCCTCGAAGGAGGCGGCGCTGTCGCGCATCAAGTTCTTGAGCTGGAAGCTCGCCTCCACCGTCTCATAGGTGTTGTCGGCGATGCGCAAGTCGTGTGTCGCCCGCGTGCGCGCTCTGGCGATCTGCTCGCGCTGCTGCTGCAGATAGCGGCGGTAGCCGCGGGCCGCATCGGCCGCCACCTTCTGCGCATCGCGGTTAGCCAGAAGCGCCCGGCGCTGATCGGGACGGTTCTCCGCGCCCAAGAGCATGTTGGTCTTGGCCTGGGCCGCAGTGATGTCCTTCAGGATGGCGTCGAGCTTAGGCATGTAGTTGGTGTCGATCTTGGCGATGGTGGAATCCTGCGCGTGCACCAGCATGGCGAACAGGGCTGCGTGCATGGCGAAGTACTTGCGCGCCGCGTTCATGTTGTCGCCGGCAGCCGTCAGAAGCTTGCCGAGCTGTGCATCGATGATCTTCGCGGCGTTGAATACGGCGACGAGGCGCACCAGGTCGCCCGAGAGAACGCTGTCGAGCAGCAGATCGACCTGCTCAGGCGTGAGCTCCACACCGGACTTCGACAGGGCCGCGACAATTTCAGTCTTGGTCTCGGCGATCTGCTCCTTGTTCTTGACGATGCGCTTTTCCGCCTCCGTGATGTCGCCGCCGAGGCTGTCGACGGTGTCGGTCAGCATGCCGGGCAGCATGCCGTCCTTGGGCGCCGTCAGCTGCTTTTCCTTCAGCGCGGCGATGTCGGCCTCGATGTCGCGGATGTTGGCGCGATACCCTTCGACCTTCTTCTGCATGTCGACGATGGGCACGTCGGTGACGATGCCGAGCGCCGAATCCAAGAGGTTGCGGATGCGCTTCTCGCGATCCTCGCGCGTTTCCGTCCACAACGGCGTCAGGATGAACTCGTCGCGGCCGGGCAGCTTCTGCGCTTCCGCGCGCTGCTGGGCGGCGTCCTGCAGGACGGCGTCGATGGCGCGCATCAGGCGGCGCGCCTGCTCGTAAGTCTCCTCGCCCTCGCGCGGGTCCTTCGGCTTCGGCACGGGCGGGCCTGCCGCGGCGGGCGGCGAGCCCGGCGTTTTGGTCTCGGCAACCGTGACGCCGGTTGCGTGCTTGGAGAGCAGATCGGCGATCCCGTCGCGCTTGGCCGTTTGCGCCAACACCGGCATCGCGTGCGCGCTCAATGCTGTGGCAAGCGCCAAGACGGCGATGGGCAGGGTAGGCCCACGAACCTCCGCAGCCATGATCGGACCTCCAACTCGGGCGCACCAAGCTCCAGAATTCCGGCTATTCAATGGTTCCCTTTGCGCGAAAGGTCAGCCGTTCACATGCGTGGCCGCGCGCCTCACCAGCTCCAGCAAACGCCGGTCGATCTGGCGCGCGTCCGTCAGCACAACCATGTGGGAAAGGGCTTCCGCCTTGCCAAGGCCGCCGCCCGGCGCGCCCTTCTTAACCACCTCGTCGAAAGCGTGGTCGCCGAGCGCGAGATGCAGGCGCAGCTCCTTGGGCCCGATCCCCAAAAGGGCGAACTCGTCGGGGTCGGCTATGGCGATGAAGGTGGCGCGCGCAACAAACCGCGCCCCGGGCCGCACCGCCTTGATTTGCGCGATCAGGTGCTGGGCGAGCGGGCGATAGGCCTTGGCCTTGGCGAGCAGCGGCTCGAGCCCTTCAAGAGATGGCGCCGCCGCTGAAGTTTCGGGGACAGGCGCGGGCTGAGGCTCGCTCTGGGGCATTGCCGCGGCAGGCATTTGCGGTGCGCTGTGCGCGCGGCGCGGCTTGCCGCCGACAGCCTCGGCGTAGATCGGGTTGCCGCCGTTGTGATGGATGCGCTCCAGCCACGACGCTTTGGAGAAGGGCAAGCCCTGCTGCCTGAGCCAGTCGATGATGTCGTTGCGGTGCGCCAGCCCTTGCGCGGTGATGGTGCCCATCCACTCGCTAAGGTCGCGGCCCGTGTTCTCCTTGAGGCCGTCGATGAAGGCGCGTTCCTTCTCGCCGTAATCGGTGGCCATTGCGCTCCCTTTACAACCACCGGCGCGTCTTCGCCTTGTAGTCGAGGTAGGCCTCGCCGAAACGACTTTCGAGATGACGTTCCTCGGGGCGAATCGCGAGCCAGGTGACGAGAGCCGCAAAGACGGCGGCGGCGATCACAAACCAGATGTTTTTTGTGAGCTCGGCAAGACCCAACAGAATAAGGCAGTCGGCGAGGTAAATCGGGTTGCGGAACCGGCGGTAGGGGCCGCCCGTGACGAGGGCGGTGGCGCCGACGTCGGGCAGCACCGTCGTGCCGTGACGGCGTAGCGCAAGGACGGAGAGCACGAGCAGCACGACGCCCGCCACGCCCATGCCGAGGCCCACCGCCCGGGCCGGCAAATCATCGAGACCGGGCCAGGGCAGGGGCCACACGCGTCCGAGAACGGCCGCGCCCGCCAGCACGCCGATCAGCAAAAACGGCGGCCAGGGGATGCGGCTGGGGCGCTTGGCAATATCGAACTCGGCGCGAAGCATCGACTCAAATCCTTCAAGGATGAGACTCGACCTTTACACCAGAAAGCCGCTCCTCGGAGAACGATGGGGAGATGGGCACGGCGGCGCCGAGGGACGCGCCAGGGGTTGCCAGCCCCGTCACCGTTTTTTTTTGGCGTCCTTCGGACGGGGCATGTCCTGAGGCCCGCGCCGCTCCAGCTCGGCGGCGAGATCAAACGTCTTGCATTTCTTGGCTGCGAGCTGGCGATTGTAGGCCTCGAGCATCGCCCGGTCCTTGCGGTACTGGCCGTCGGGGTCGAGCCCTGCCGTCGTTCCACCCCAAATGGGCGTGGTGACGGTCTGCAGACCGCGCGAGGCCAACGATGACTTCGCGCGCGGGTCATAGTCGCGAATTTGCAGAATGCGCACCTGCATGAGGCCGGTGAGCTTCTTGCAGTCGTACTTCTTCTCTTGCTCAGAGAGCTGATAGGAGGCGGGGGCCGCGTCGCTAGTCGGTGGCTGTTCGCTAATGAGGGACGGCGGCGCGTCGCCTGAGGTTCCCGCGCAACCGCACGTCATCGCGCCTGCGAAGAGCATCACAGCGAACGCGCCGAACCGGACCATCATGGGGAACCACCTTACTCACCTTGCTATCGAGCCGCCAATCGGGGCGGATTGAAGGCGCTCGCGACCCTGCGCCGCGGCGCCCCCCTCGTCTCATGGTTGCGCGTTTCCCACGTCCAAGGTTGAATGCGCCGCGATCACGCCGGGCGCACCAGCGCCGCACAAGTCAGGGGGA
>Ga0315553_10000130_pt1 | contig 62651 bp, 48 predicted proteins | sample SalMarSW160140MG_FD_203099 | JGI IMG/M metagenome (GOLD analysis project Ga0315553, IMG submission 203099) | Salt marsh sediment microbial communities from the Plum Island Ecosystem LTER, Massachusetts, United States - Salt Marsh Sediment SW1601-40 ...
TGCGGCGAGCGTGCCGACGGGGACACCCAGTAGCGAATCATATCGGAGCCGGCAACGGACAGCTCGTTGCGGATCTCCTGGTGGCGGTCCGAACTGAAGTGGGAAAGATTGTCCTCTCCCAGGTAGGTATCCAGGCATAGTTTCAGACCCACGGATAGCCGATTGCGGGAGCGGTTGCTGATGCGGATCGACATGCGCACACCTTCGGTTTGCCCCGATGTCGAAGAGCGGACCGGAGTGAACTCCTGCACCACCTCGAGGATTCTCGAAGACCATCGGAAGCTGCCCAGCGACCCCCCCGCAGAAATTTCAGCGGTTTCTGCAAACTCCGAGCTTTCGCCGAGTTTATAGATCTTCTCGTTGACCACCAGGGAAATTCCGGAGGTTCTGGGATCCTGATCCACAAACAGGGGGACATAGTTGGTTGAAGCGGCGCTTTCACGGGCGTACAGGGAAAAGCGGCCGAGCCCCTCGTGCAGGATCAAACGCACTCTGCCCGAATCGATCTCGACAGCGGACAGTGGAACCAGAGCCGCAGCCAGCAGCGCCACCGCCAGGATAGAGCTTTTTCTCCAAACGTTCATCGTGCCTCTTCCGACTCTTCGATCAATCTCTGCAGCAGCGATTCCTTCACGGCCAGGGCGTCCTCTTTCATCTGAAGAGCCTTCTCCCGGTTTTCGACAGCGTCGAGTCGCCGCTGAAGCTCTGCGGTGATCTGTTCAGTTTTCCCTTCGGATGCAGCGGCCAGCTGGGTTTTGAGGTTTTCGATGCTCCTGTTCAGCGCCTCATTCTCACTGCGCAGTTGTTCCAAAGCGGCTTGGGTTTCAGCATCCGCAGCAGAGCTCTGCGCGGCCGCCTCAGATGCGTCAGGAGAGGACAGCCTCCTCTGATACGCAGCGATCGCCTGTTCGTAGGCTTTCTCGCGCCGTCTGAACTCCTCAACGGATTTCAAAGCTTCTTCGTGACTCCACCGCAGGAGCTCGAGCAGCTCGTTTTCCCGTTTCTTGAACTCGATCAGGGACAGGCGGTAGCGGGAAGCCTCCAGCTTTACGCTCTTGGGGTACTCCAGGATTACCAGGTTGAATACCCGGGCGGCCTCTTCCAACCGTCCAAGGGCAAACAGGCACTCCCCCAGCCAGAAATAGGCGCTGCCGGCGTACTCGGAGTCGGGGTACTCACTCAAAAACCGCTCCAGGACCTGGATTCCGTTCTCCGGGTCACCCTGTAGGTACAGCAGCCTCCCCTTCTGATACAGGGCATCGGAGCTGTAGGGATGGGAAGGAAAATTGGCCAGGAAGTATTCGAGGTTTCTGGCCGCTTCCTCGTAGTTGCCGATGGCCAGGTAGGCTCTGGATATCCAGTAGTAGGCATCCCCGGCGTTTTGCTGTTCTTCCTGGGCGCTGAAGATCAGAGTCCGAAAGGTACGGATTGCATCCTGGTATCGTTCCTGCTTGAACTGCAGCAGGCCCTCCCTCAACTGATCGGCTTCGGTGGTGACCTGGGCAAAGAGGAGAGCCGGCGCAAGAACAAGCAGGATTATCGGTATGGTTCTGCGAAGCATTGTTCCTCTCTTCTTTTTCGACTACTGAAAAAGGAAACTGTATCTATTATTGTTCATCGGCATTTCAGGGCATTAATTTCTTTTGCGATATTGTCCGAATCGAAAACGGCCGAACCGGCTACCAGCACATCGGCTCCCGCCTCTACGGCCATCCTGCAGGTTTCTCGATTGATCCCGCCGTCCACTTCGATCAGGTACCCGTGGCCGCCGCTGCTTCGCATCTCGGCCAACTGGCTGACCTTGTTCAGGGTTTGGGGTATCAGCTGCTGCCCGCCGAAACCGGGGTTCACCGTCATCACCAGAATCAAATCGAGCTCGGGCAGGATCTCCGCCAGCACAGCCGCCGGGGTCGAGGGCACGATTGAGATCCCGGCTTTTTTCCCGATTTTTCGTATCTGGTCCAGTAATCTGTGCACGTGGACCGAGGCTTCGTAGTGGACCGTGATGATATCCGAACCCGCATCTGCGAAGATCGAGATATACTTCTCCGGTTGAACGATCATCAGGTGGGTGTCGAAGGGCAGTCGGCTGTGGCGCCGCAAAGACGAGACCATGGCCGGACCGAAGGTGATGTTGGGCACGAAGACCCCGTCCATGATATCCATGTGAACCCAGTCTCCCCCGCCCTCCTCTATCCGCCTCACCTCATCCGCCAGATGTCCGAAATCCGCGGACAGGATCGAAGGTGCGACGAGTGTGGCTCTCGATTCTTTCATGGAACGATCATAGCAGAAAGATTCCATTTGTTGCAAACGGTGTGGGTAGCGCAATCAACGGCGCCTGGCCGGCCGTACCCCGGATTGCCGTAACCCCGGCACTCCGCCGAAGGCTGTCTTGAAGATTGACTAAACTCTTCATCTTGCTATAATTAGCAGAGTAGGTTGTACCGCGCAACTCTATGGCAGAAAAACAACTAACGTTCAAAGAAAACGAGATCATTCAGATCCTGAACAAGGTCTACCTCAATTTCAAGGAGGGCCAGTTCAAGGAGGCCAGCACCCTGCTGGAGAAGGCGCTGGAAATCGATTTCGAATCCACGGACGTGACGAATGCGCTGAAATGCGCGAATTTCTGGTTAGAGCGGGAAGATCGTCTGGCGACGATATCGGGAGCTTATGAAAAGGGAGAGTACTATCTCGGACAGTGGAAGGTGTTCAGCGGATTCGTTTCCCGCATGGAGCGTTTGTCCGAGCGCTGCCTGTTCAACATCAAGTACTACATCTTCGGCAGCGCGCTGGCCTATTATCTGACCCTTTACAACGAATCCGATCTAAGCGATCCGGAGATTCTGTTTCGAATAGGAAGATGCCACAAGTGCCAGGGCAACTATGAGAGTGCGATCCGTTTCCTCGAACTGGCCAGCCAGCACCGGCGGGAGGATGCGGCTATTCTGGCTGAATTGGCGGACAGCTACTCTCTGGTCAATGAGGACCGGGCGGCCAAAGTTTTCTTCAGGGAGGCTTTTTTCCTGAATTCCCAGGCCGTCGAGCTCGCCTACCTGGAATCCCCGATGATTCTGCGTCTGGCGGAGAAGTTGAAAGGCAGGTTCGCCGAGCTGGGGACGGATCTGCAGGAGTGGATTCCCGTGTACGGCACCATATTCGGCCTGTTCAACGTCAAGCGGGAGCTCAGGCCTCTGGAGCTCGGCAAACTGAAACAGGCCATCTACCAGTTGGAGAGAGAGATCGGCGGCCAGCGCGGCAGTCGGCTGGCACCACGGCTGATCAATCACTACTTCTGGCTTGTCGATCACTACCTGAACAGCGGGGAGGATCGAAAGAAGATCGAAGAGGTATTGGCGAAGATCAAAGAACTAGATCCCGAGATCTACAACGAATACGTTACGTAATGTAAGGAGCTATATCTTGTCTGAAGTATTAGTGAAACGGGTAACGGAACTACTGAACGAGGAAAAATGGACCCGAGCAACGCTGAATAGCTATTCGATAAGCAATTTCTCCGAGCTCGATGAAATTGTTACGATGACTAAGGAACAGAGTGCGGAAGACGAGGTGCTCGATATCTGTGAGGAGCACCTCAAACACACCCGTAACAGCATCGTCGGACTGTATATCTCCGGCGTTATCTCCCTAAGCAAACAGCTGGTCGATGATTCGAATCTGATCGTTCTGAGCAACATCTTCATGGATAATCACAAGTGGAACATCGTCGAGTATCTGTGCAACAGGATTCTCGAATACGGTGAAAACAAATTCGCCCTTAAAACCCTGGCCGACGTGTATGAGAACAAGAACGAACAGGACAAGAAGTATCTGATCTGGGAGCGGTATATCAAGGTCGACTACGAAGAGGCGGAGATCGTAAAACTCCTGGCGGATAAAAAAGAGGAAGAGGGAGCGCTGGAAACCGCCGTCGAGTTTTGGAAGAAAGCCCTGCACCGCTTCATCAACAAGAAGATGTTTTCGAATGTACGGGAGGTCTGGGAGAAGATCATCGAATATGCCCCGGAGGATGTAGAGTTCTTCTTCTCCGTGGAGCGAAAGATCGTCAAGGTTTTGAGCGGGGACAGGGCGGCCCAGCTGTTGACCTTCCTGATTCCTCACTACAAGGAGAAAGAGGACTGGGATACCGCAATTGAGCTGCTCAAACGGATCCTCTCCTACGAACCAAAAAACTCGGACGCCCGCAAAGAAATTGTAGAATGCTTTCGGCAGAAGTACAAAGACCACAGCCAGCTGGACGAGTACCTGCGGATCTCGAATCTCAGCCAGAGCTGGCGCAACGTTCATGATGCAATTGCGGATTTCGAAAAGCATATCTCCTTCGACATGGGCAATTACGTGTACCACGCCAGTTGGAAGATCGGTGAGATCGAAGACATCAAGAACGATGTGATCGTGATAGATTTCGCCTCGAAACCGGCCCACAAGATGAGCCTGAAGATGGCCGTGAGCGCGCTCAAGGTACTGAGCCCCGAGCATATCTGGGTGCTGATCCACACCAAGTCTAAAGAAGAGCTGAAAGCTGCGGTAAAAGAAGATCCAGTTTGGGCTTTGAAAACCGTCATCCGCAGTTTTGACAATGCCGCGGATATGAAGATGATCAAGGAGCAGCTGGTTCCTGCAGTGCTAAGTCCCGGAGAGTGGTCGAAATGGAGCACCGAGGCCCGGAAGATCCTCAAGACCGATCCGATATTCGGGAACGTTCCCGAGAAGCTGGATCGCTACACCGTGAGGGACAAACCGATCTCCTTCGAAGAAAAGACCTTCAACAAATTCAAAGCCCAGAAATCGTTCTTCGACAGGGTCCAGACCTTGAGGGATTTCCTGGAGCACGCCGAACCGGATTCCGATTACTTCGCCGAAATGTTCTCCTATTTCACCGCTTTCCTGAAATCCTCCGGCGGTGTAAATGAGCTGGTTCTATCCAGCTTCATGCTGGTTCAGCAGCTTGCCACCGTATACCCCCACTTGAACCCCGGTCTGGAGTCCACATTTGCCGATTTGATCCAGGATGTCGAGAACATAGAAGAGCTGTTCGCGAAAATCGACGATCCGGAGCTCAAGAAAACCTTTCTCATTCAGCTGCATCAAAACTATCCCGACTGGCCCAAGGTCTACGCACGGTTGTTCCTCACCTATCAGAGCAAGTTCATCGTCGATGAACTGGTTCGGGACAAGGAATGGGATACTTTGAAGACCCTGACCGACCAGGTTCTCGGCCACTTCAAGGAGTACCGAGAGGCCTTCGTGTGGCTGGCCCGCAACCTCATGCAGGAACCCTGGTTCGCCAGGATGGAGATCAGCCAGGAGAAGCTGCTGATCGGAATGATCCATCTGTTGGACATTACCTTCCGGGAGATCAACAACAAACGGGATGTGAGCTTCAACCGGAAGATCAACAAACAGATCCAGGATTATCTGTTCAAAGAAAAGCACCTCCTGAACCACATCCTGGAAAGCGGAGAAGAGTCCATTACCAGACTGTATACTCTTGTAGACGATGTGAAAGAGCTAGACCCTTCGATTCGCATCAGCTTGAAACAGCATATCAAGAGCAACTTTCCGAAATACGAGTTTTTCGGTGATCAGGAAAAGGAGACCGTCAGCATGGGTCTGATGACAACCCGACGCAGCTTCGCCCGCAAGCAGAATGAGCTGCGGGATATCATCGAAAATCAGATTCCCCATAACTCCACAGAGATCGGAGTAGCCATGGATAAGGGGGACCTTCGGGAAAACGCAGAGTACAAGGCCGCCCTGGAGCGGCAGGAACTGCTCAAATCCTCGGCTGCCAAGATCCAGGACGAACTTCAAAAAGCTCAGATCTTCGACGAATCCGAGGTCTCCGCAGATGAGATATCTTTCGGCACCAAAGTGAAGCTGAAGAACCTCCTCGAGGATTCTGAAGAGGAGTACACGATCCTTGGACCCTGGGAGTCCAACCCGGCAAAGAATATCATCTCCTATCGTTCACCCCTCGGCGCCGAGCTGATGAATCACAAGACCGGGGATCGGTTGAGCTTCAAGATCAGCGATCAAAACTTCAAGTACCAGGTTGAGGGAATTGAAGTCGTCGCGCTGTCCGGTGACTAGATCATGAAACTGAAAGCACTGATACTGACTATTGCCCTGCTGGTTATCACCACCGCAGCTTGGTCTGCAGGCATCGACGTTATAGTCATGGTGGATACATCGGAAAGCATGTTCCCCGTGTTCGACGACGTGGTGAACTACCTTCTGCTGGACCTGCTGGAAAACAGGCTCCATACCGGTGACTCTTTTCACCTGCTGAGCTTTGCCGATTCTCCCGAGGAGGAGATCCGGCTGGAGATCGAGGATCGTTCCGATATTGCCGCGGTGATCGACAGGATCCTGCTCTTGAAACCCCTGGGGCAGTACACCGATCTTATCGCGGCGATTGATTTCCTCTACGAGTACACCGGGGCGATCGATCAGCAGAACAGCAAACTGATCCTGCTGCTCACCGATGGGATCCACGATCCGCCGCCGGACAGTCCCAACCAGGTCGATGAGTCAGAGGTGATAGCGCGTCTGCTCGAATCGAGTGAAAAGATTAAACGCCAGGGTTGGGATGTCCATATCCTGCGCATGCCCGGAGAGCAAGGGGCGGTCGGTGAAGAGACACCCGGAGAGCCAGGCGCGGCTGGAGAAGAGGCGTCCGGCCAACCCTCCGAGCGGGCCGGATCCGGGATTGATGTCCTGGAAGAGCTTTCAGATCAGCTGGAGAGCGATGTTCTGACCTACGAAGAAGTTGAAAAGGAAAACCTTACCGACCAGCTCACCGGCTTTTCCACCTTGAGTTTTCCCGATTCCCTCGGACGTGTCCGACGCCGCTTTAGTGTGCCCTTCGGGGTGCAGAACAACTCCGGGCAATCCCAGCGGTATACCCTCACAGGCATGGACAGCGCTCGAGGCGACCTGCTGAGGCGCCAGGCCTCGGTCACGGTCCCTGCAAAACAGAAATCGGAGCTGGTTGCCTATCTGCGCCTGCCCTCGGGTGTCGAGCCGGGGGTTCAAACCCTGGTTGTGACCCTGGAGTTCGCCGAACCGCAGGTACGGATCTCACCCCTGGAGGGGGAGCTCTCCTTCGAGTACGTGCCGCTTGTCGGGCGCAGCGGGGCCCGTCTGCCGTTGTCCTACCTGCTGTACGCACTGGGTGCCCTGATCCTGATCGGGGTGATCCTTCTCCTGGTCTTCGTGATTCGCCACTACATGCAGAATGCCGCCTTCGACCGTCTGTTCGCCGGGGTCGCCGAAACGCGCAGACGCAGGAAAAGCGTCCGTCCCCTGATCATGAAGGTGGATTCACAGAACCCCAACATCGGCACCCGCAACATCCACCCCGTGCCGCCAGGTTCCAGGCGCAGTGTGGGCGGCGACGGTTCCACCTTCCTGATCTTCTACATCCCGATGCCCAAAAGAATCGGGGATGTCCGCTACGACGGCAAGAAGTACAGCTTCATCCCCAGGAAAGCCGAGCACTTCCCAGATCCGACCAAACCCCTTTCCGACTGCCTGGACAAGCCGATCCGGGCGGTTTCCTCCCGCGGGCGGGAAATCACCTTTCACTTCCACGAGTACGTATCACCCCTGGAGCAGCTCAACCGCCTGATGCGTTCGGTCCCCAAGTATCACATTGGAGATGTCCCCCTGAAGCATCCACCGGAAAAGAAATAGTACATCACTTCCTGTCAAGCTCGACCCAGTGGCACAGCGGCCCGGTATAGAGTTCTCTCTGGGAGAAGGCGATCAAAGACCCGTTCAACGCACCCCGTCCTGAGAAACGGCCGCTCACAGTCCCTCAAGAACCGAGAGGGCCGTCTGGCGGGCGGCGGGATAGGGATCATCCGTGGAAATCTTCTCTACCTTTTCCCGCAGAGTCCGCAGGCCGTTTCTGCCGATGCCTCTCAGACCGTAGATGCGTACGAAGACATTCGGACTGTCCAGGAAGCGGTCGTAGAGCCACTTGAGCCCCGGGGCTTCAGTTGAGGAGAGCTTTCGGGCCGTGAACTCCACGACCTTTTGATCCTTGCTGCCCCACTCCTGCTCGACTACCTCCCGAAAAACTTCCAGGTTGTCCTGCAGGGCGTTCTCACAGAGGGCGGTGAAGGCCGCCTCCCGGTATGCGGGGAGGGCGATCTTGTCGCGGTACAGATCCTGCAAGTAGCCGAAGGCCTGGGGCGTGCCGATGACGCCCAGAGCTTCGATGGCCTGCAGGCGAACCTGGCGCTCAGGATCTTTCTTTGCCTTGTAGATCAGGATGTCCACGCTGCTGCGGGCCTGTGCATTGGCCAAACCCTTGGCCGCAGCAACCCGGACCCGGACATTGGAATCCCTCAAGGCCTGCTGCAGCAGGCCCTCCACCTCGCCCATGTCGAAGTTGGCCAGTGAGGAGGCGGCGTAGGCCTTGATCAGACTGTCCGATTCGCTCAACAGCGCCCGCAGATGGGGAATGGCCCTGGGCTGCCCGATCTCCCCGAGGGATGCTGCCGCGTACATCCGCCAGATGCGCTCCTCATCCGTGTTGTCCGCGATCGCGATCAGGGCGTCCACCGCTCCGGCATACTTCATTTTGCCTAGAGCCAGGATAATCTCCGGTTTCTGTTCCGCCGGATAGTCCGGATCCTCGAGCCGTAGGACCAGCATCTGTCCCGCAGCCTCTCCGCCCACCTCCCCCAGTCCGGTGATGGCGGTCTCCGCGATCTGATCCTCCCTGTGATCCACATAGTCCAGCAGCCTGTTCTCCAGCCCCGGAGAATCGATGGCCGACAAATAGCGGATACAGGCCACGATCACCCGGCTGTCCTGCAGCTGTTCTTCCGACAGCACGGCGGTGGCCGCAGCCTCGGCATCCCGGATCTTCTGGGCTGAGAAGTAGTCCAGCACAGCCTTGCGGACCTCGAAGTTGAGGGATTCGGCGAACAGCACGGTCAACTCGTCGTTCAGGGACTGTTCTTCGCTGTCTGCGATGCTCTTGATGGCCTTGAGCACCTCCGAGTCGATGCCGTAGCGCAGCACATCCCGCCACTGCTCGATGATCGGACGGTCCTCCTGGCACCAGCCGGCCGGCGGGATCAAAGCGGTCAGGGATACCGCCAGGATCAGGATCCTAAGGGTTTTCATTTCCTTTTCCTTCTTGTCATGAGCTCTTTGATGACCTCCACCCCCAGCAGTCTGTACATGCCCAGCAGAATCGCGGCTGCTGCCAACGCTTCAGCCAGCAGCAGAAACAGGTTGCCCAGGGAACTGCCCGGCACCCAGACGGATCGGGTCAGTCGGTTGTACAGCAGGATGAAGCCGATAAACGGCGGCAGAGAGGCAACCATCCTGCCTGCTGTGCGAAAGATCGCCCCCGTACTCAAGCGGCCCAACGCCCTCCGGGTCCAGATCAGCAGCAGGATGAAGCCGCAGGTGAAGGCAATCGAATTGGCGACCGCCAAACCGGTGACCCGCAAGGCGGTTTGGCGCAGCCACAGAGAGAGCAGGATATCGGAGACGCTGACCACCAGGGCGGCGATCAGGGGCTTTTTAAAATCGTGATTCGAGTAGAAGAAGCGCTGCAGGAAGGTGAATCCTCCCAGGCTGAACAGTCCCAGAGAGTAGCCGGCCAGAACCCGGGAGGTACGGAGGGTACCCAGGGCGGTGAAGGCCCGCCTCTGCAGGGCCACGGCGATGATCTGTTCCCCCAGCAGGACATACACCACCGCCGCGGGAATCAGCAGCACCATGATGTAGCGCAGTCCGTAGCTGACTGTTTCGCTCAAGGCCCGATTGTCTCCTCTGGCCGCCTGACGGCTCATCCTGGGGAAAAGAACCGTTATTATGGATATGGAGAATATCCCGAAGGGCAGCTGGAAAAACACCAAAGCGTAGCTCAAGGCGGACGTGCTTCCATCCTCCAAACCGCTGGCCAGCAGCACGGCGACCTGCTGGGTTACCGCGAAGATGGCTGCCGATAACAGTACGGGCAGCCAGGCCTTGAGCACTCCTCTGAAACGTTCGTGCCCGAAGGCGAAATCCGGCTTGAAATCGTATCCCAGCTTCAAGAAGCGGGGCAGCTGGCAGAGGATCTGGGCGATTCCTCCGCTTATGACCCCTATCACCATCGAGTAGATGCCGAGCCAGCTGTAGAACAGCAGGGTGGCGGTGATCACGCATACGGAGAACAACACGGGCGACAAAGCCGGGATCACGAAGATGCCGTGGGAATTGAGCACGGCCATCATTACGGCACTGAGGCTGATGAACAGCAGGTAGGCGAAGACCCAGCGGAACAGACTCACAGAGAGCTGCATCTTTTGGGGATCGGGAAATGCCAGCAGGATCCCTACTACCCGCCGGGCGAACAGGGCGCAGAGAAGAACCAGGGGGACGAGGATCACCAGCTGCAGGGAGATAACCTTTCTGGTAACCAGCCGAGCCTCCCGGCCAGAAGCGTCCTCGACCAGACTGGCGGACAGAGAGGGGATGAACGCCGAGGACAGAGCCCCCTCGGCCATGAGTTTGCGCAGGTTGTTGGGAATCGTGAAGACGGCGTTCCACACGTCGGCTACGCCGGAGGCTCCGAACAGCGCACCGATCACTGCGATGCGTACGAATCCCAGCAGCCTGGACAGAAGCGTACAGGCCATGACCAGCACCGTCACCGCGGTGCTGCTGCGGGTTCGATCGACTGCTCGTGGTTCTATCACTTGCTGTTCGGCCTCATCCAGTCTGATATTCGGCATATCAGAGGCCGCCGTTCAGCCCGATTTGATCGACCGGGGGCTCGTTGGAACGTTCCCGGGCGCGCTGCCCGTAGCGTTCCAGATAGCGCTCCTTGAACGGGCGGAACTGTCCCTCTGCGATGGACCGCCGGATCGCCACGACCAGGGACTGGATGAAGGCCAGATTATGCTGGGTGGTGAGCATAGCGGCCAGGATCTCTTTGGTTTTGAACAGATGGCGCAGATACGCTCGGGAGTAGCGACGGCAGGTGCTGCAGGAGCACTCCGGGTCGATCGGCTGCTGGTCCAGCTTCAGCGCCTCGGTCTTCAGGGACAGAGGCCCGCGGCTGGTGAAGGCCTGGGCGTTGCGGGCCGTCCGGGTCGGGAAAACACAGTCGAACATGTCGATGCCCTGCTCCACAGCCTCCAGTATGTACTCCGGCGTTCCCACGCCCATCAGGTAGCGGGGATAGGGCTCGGGGATCAGACCGGCGCTCAAGGCAAGAGTCTCCTGAAAAACAGGGAAGCTCTCTCCGACGGAGAGCCCGCCGATGGCGTAGCCGGGCAGCTCCAGTTCCAGGAGCTGCTCTGCGCTGCGTTTTCTCAAGGTAGCGTAGAAATTCCCCTGGATGATCCCGAACAGCTGCCCCTGAACAGACGGATCAGTTTCGAGCCAGCGGGTCTTGCTCCTCCCGGCCCAGCGGCTGGTCAGATCCACAGCTTCCAGCGCTTCGGCCTCTCCGATTCCCGGCGGAGTGCACATATCCAGAGGCATGAGAATGTCGCTTCCCAGGACCCGCTGGATGTCCACGACATCCTCGGGGGTCAGCTGAAAGCGGGATCCGTCGATGTGGGAACGGAAACTCACCCCCTGTTCCTCGACCTTGCGGAACGGCGCCAGGGAGAAGATCTGAAATCCTCCGGAGTCCGTCAGGATGTTGTGCTGCCAGGACATGAAGCTGTGAAGCCCCCCGCTGCGCTGCAGAACCTCCAATCCCGGCCGGAGGAACAGGTGATAGGTATTCCCGAGGATCAGATCGATGCCCATATCTTCCAGCTGCTCATTCGTGATCGCCTTGACCGTGCCATTGGTGCCTACCGGCATAAACACCGGGGTCTGAACCCGACCGTGGGGTAGATTGAGCAATCCCGTCCGGGCTTTGCTGTCGGAATCTCTGCTCTGAACCGTAAAAAGCATGGCGCTGGTGTGCTTATATGCTCAGGTCCGTGCCGTTCGAAGAGACAGGGCACCCACGGCCAGGAACAGGACGAAGGACAGACCGGCTCCGGCCAGCGGGGGGAGAAGCCCGTTCTTGGCTAAAATTACCGATACCATCTGCATCACGTAGTAGATCACGCTGACCAGCAGGGCGGTCAACAGGTTCATCAGCAGCACGTTTCTCTTGAAACGGCCTCCCATCCCCGTGGCGATCAGCACGACGATAAAGGGGCTGGCGGCGAAAAAAAACTTCTTGTAGTACTCGGTAAGGGCTCCCCTGTAGGGCAGGCCGGCCCTCTTGAGCTTGTCGATCCACAGCCGCGCTTCGGTGCTTTTCATCTCCTCTACATCCCGGGTGGTCTTGCGAAAGGTCATCGGGGGTTCGGTGAGTTCCGCGGCCTGCTGCAGAGCACTTCGCTGCAGCACGACGGTCTGCTGCTGCTCATCCCAGAGGTAGCGGCGGCTGTTGTGCAGGACCCAGTGCCGACCGTTCCATTCGGCCCAATCCGCGTCGGTCCGGGCGACGAAACCGTTGTTCTCCCCTCTCTCCAGGATCATCAGATCGGTTAGGGTCTGCTTCTTGTCGTTGTAGTAGTTGACCTGATAGATCGTGAAGGTGTCCTCACTGATCACGGTCACGTTCGTGTTGCTGTAGCTGATCTCCTGGCGGACCGTGCTGCGAAACAGCTCGTTTTTTCGGATGAACGTGTCGATCACGACGTTCTGCTCGAAGAAAAAACCGAAGACGCTCAGGGCGATGCCAATGAGCATGAAAGGAAGGACCAGACGGAACAGACTGATACCGGAGCCGAGAATCGCGATCAGCTCGTTGTTTCTATACAGCATACCCAGGGTGAAGGCCGCTGAAAACAGCAGCCCCGGCGGAATCGCGTAGGTCAGGCACTTGGGCAGGTAGTAGTAAGCGATCTTGAGGATTTCCCGCAGCCCGGTATCATGGGCAAGATAGCGCCAGAGATTGGTAAACAGGTCCAGCAGTTGGACGATCAGGACAAAAAACAGCACCGAAACCAGAAAAACGAGAATAAACGTGGTCAGAACCATTCTGTAGATGGTTTTCATCGTCTTGCCCTGACCAGAAGCATCGTGGAGGCGGCTATAAAGACAACCAGATTGGGAAACCACATGGCGAAAGCGGGGGGCAGCTCCAGACGGATACCCAGGGTGTGACCGATCAACAGCAGCCACCAGTACAAGGATGCCATGAGCAGACCGATGCCGAACCCCACTGCCCTGCCGCTTTTGCGGGCCAGCAGACCCACCGGGAAGGCAAACAGCATGAAAACGACACAGGAAAAGGGAATCGAGAACTTCTTGTGAAACTCCAGACGGTACAGCTGGAGGTTGCGGTCGACGAATTTCCGGTCCCGACTGCGCGTGTAAACCGTGTATGCGCTGGAGATATTCGCCTGCCGGCTCAGATACAGCGCCGGATTCCTTGGAGCGAAATCCCGAAGGTAACGCAGCTCCATGACCAGATCGAAGTACTGGGCGCCGGTCTGTCTTTCCCTCTCTGCCAGCTGCCGGCGGTACTGTTCATCCATCACCTGGATCTCCCGCCAGACATCGATAGAGCGCATCTCTCTGGGTCCCGGATTGATGAAGCTGGCGCTGAAATCCTTTAACAGAATATTATAGATCATCGATTTTGAAGTGGTGAACTCGAAACTGTCCGCAGCCGAGGCGTCTGACACGTGGCTGAACACCTCGTTCAGCCTTATAGATATTACTCCCTTCTGATCCCGGCTCTCCTGCAGAAAGCCGGAGCGCGCCGTTATGACCCGCTTCTCCTTGTCCGCGGTTTTGTCGATGATCGTGATGTTCCTGATCACATTATCCTGGATGTTCCCGGTTACGATTACGGTGTCCTGATAGCGCTTCACCGAGTAGGGTTCCAGCTCGATTCCGGGATTGGTGTACAGAATCTTTCTGTACATGCTCCCCAGCCTGATATTGCCAAGAGGCAGGAAATAATCGTTCATGATGAACGAGACCAAAAAAAGCAGCACCCCAGCGGCCAGAAAGGGCAGAAGGATCCGATTCTGAGCCACCCCGCTCGCTCGAAAAGCGAGGATCTCGTTGTCCGAGCAGAATCGACCCACAGCCATGAGAGAACCTACCAGGGCGCCGAAGGGAAGGGAGAGAGCCAGGATCGAGGGCAGGGAGAACACGATAAAGCGGACCACGTCACCAAAAGGGACTTTTTTGGAAAAGATCTCCTCGGCCAGGACGAGCAGTTGGTTGATGAAGAAGGTGCAGAAGAAGAACAGAAAGGCTACGGCAAAGGAAATGAGAAATTCGTTGAGGATGTAACTATCGATCGTGCGAAGCCCGGGGATGCGGATCATCGATCTCCGCGGCTATTCTATTCCGCCCGAGCCGTCTAGGACAAGTGTTTCATCCAGGATAGATATACCCGAACCCAGAGTCCCAAAATACAGACGAGGTGCGGCGTAGGTCACGGAGCTGATATCCAATGCCGAGAGACCCTGACGAAGGCCGATGCGCTCCCATCGTCCCTGCTCCGGCAGGAAGCGGGATACCCCGCCTCCAAAGGTGCCGAAGTACAGGCCGCTGTCGGCCCGGACCGCGCACAACACCCAGTCGTCGGCGATTTCTCCCGATGCTTTGCTGAAATGCTCGATGGTGTTCTCCCTGCTCTTCCAGCGGTACAGACCCTCCCCGTAGGTCCCAATCCAGAGCGTATCTTCGCCATCGGGCAGCAGGCTGATGATGTTGCGGGCCCGCAGGTTCGAATTGATGCTGTCAAAGCTGAAGATCCTTCCTGTTTTCAACGACATGAGAACCAGGCCCAGGTTCAAGGTTCCTATGAGGAGATGATCGTCCCGGGCTGCCAGACTGTTGACAAACTCTCCAGGAAGGCCTCCCCGGCTGATCTTCTCCCACTTTTCGCCTCGGGATCGCCACAAACCTGCTCCCAGGGTCCCCACATACAGGGTTTCCCGCACCGCGCAGAGAGCTTCGATCTTTTCATCGAAGAATCCGATCTTCTGCCATCTCGAGCTGGCCTTGGTGTACTGGTACAGACCCTGGTAGGTCCCGATCCATACTCTGGTTGGAGTGACTTCGATGCTGCGCACCGTCCTTGGAACCAGGCTCTCGCTTCCGGTTTCGAACACCGTCGCCCTGCGCCGGCCGATCGAGTAGCGGCTGATCCCCCCGTTCCAGGTGCCGATCCAGAGATCGTCTCCGTCCGCCTTCACCGTCGAGATGTTGGCGTCGTTCAATCCAAACTGTTCCGGGCTCAGCTCCTCCCAGCTCAGGCGCTTGGACAGCCGCTGCAGAAGACCGCCCTGCGGACTCTGTTTCGGCCCGGGATTGCCCCCGCGCCGGTAGTTGAGCAGGAAGACCCGTGCGCTTTCAGCGTCTGCGCGGCCGAACAGGGCGATTTCCGACAGTCGGAACCAAACCTCCGCCGGCACGTTTCCTCCTGACAGGTTCACGAACTGCAGGTAGGAGCGATAGGCCCGATCCAGATCACCCGACTCGTAACTCAGCTCGGCCAGAAGGCGGTGCGCCTCCAGGATCTGCTCAGCCTCCAATCGTGTTGATCCGTCTTCCACGACCCGTTTCAGGTAGAACAGCGCCAGGGGCGGATCCCCCATGGCCAGAGCAATCCTGGCCTGCAGCAGCTGGACGTCCGGATCTGCAGGATCGGCCGCGTCCATGAGGATTTGCCTGGAGATCTCATAGCGGCCTTCTTGAAAATGCCGCTCGGCGGAAACCAGCTGCCGCCTGAGGATCTGCTCTTCGGTCTGCGCAGCCGCCGCCGACTCCCCGGCTGACCCGGTCTCCACCCTAGCCGGGGAGGGGCCAGCCCCGGGATGAGTCCGGCACCCGGACAGCGCAGCCGCCGCAGCCAGCAGGGCGAGCAGGATGGACAGGCGGAGGATCGGCAGCGCAAGGTTGGCAGATCGGTTCATCTAGGTCCCCGTCGAGCCGAATCCCCCCTCGCCCCGCTCGCTCCGGCTCAAAGATTCCTGCAGATGAAATTCCGCTTGGACAACCGGGGCGAAGACGATTTGGGCTATACGGGTCCCCCTGGTTATCCGAAAGGGTTCGTCCCCGAGATTGACAAGGACCACCTGGACCTCTCCCCGGTAATCGGAGTCGATGGTGCCAGGTGCGTTCAGGATGGTAACGCCGTGGGTGGAGCTGAGTCCTGAACGGGGCCGCACCTGGGCCTCATAGCCATGGGGAATCTGGAGCCGCAAACCCGTGGGAATGCGTTCCCACTTCCCCGGGCTGATGGTGATCGGCCGTTGCTCCGGGATGTCTGCGTGCAGATCGGCTCCGGAGGAACCTGGGGATTGGTAGCGGGGTATCAGATCCGGGGAGGTGCAGCTGCAGTTTATCGGCACTCGCTTCATCAAAAGGTGTAGCCCCAGCGGGGCAAGCTCTTTAGTCTTCGACTCCCGTAGGCCAGCAGGTTGAAGCTTTCAGGCCGGATCCGCTTCTCGATGATGGACAGGATGTCTTCGCGATCGATGCGCCCCAATAACTCCAGGGACGTTTCGTATTCCACCGCCTTCCCCGTCAAATGAACCTGGCGGAACAGCCGTTTCATCCGGTTTTCCATGTCCTCCCGGGCCAGGATCATGTTTCCCTTGAGCTGGCTCTTGGCGTCCTCGATCTCCCTCTCAGTAGGGGGGTCCTGATGCAGTCGGGACAATTCTTCGTTTATCGCCTCCACGAGATCGGGCAGCAGGCGGTGGATGGTATTCGCATAAATCGTCCACAATGACACGTCTGTGAAATAGGTGCGGAAGGAGGACACGGAGTAGCACAACCCCAGGTCCTCCCGCAAACGCTGGAACAGCCGGGAGCTCATGGATTCTCCGAACAATGTGTTGAATACCAGATCGCGGTAGTACTCGGCGATCTCGCTCGAAGAGGTGTAGCTGGTTCCGGTGTACAGGTGCACCTGTTCGAATTTATCGGGAACAGCCTGCCATTGGAGCCGCGAAGCCGGCAGATCGCGCTGCACCGATGCCCGGCCTCGGCCATCGGTGCCGAAGGCAGCTGTCAATCCAGCCAGCAGGCGTTCAGAATCGATCTTCCCGCTGGCTGTGATCACGGTCATAGACGGTGAGTACCGCCCCCTGTAGAAAGACTGCAGTCCGTGTTTATCTATCTGTTCGACCTGCTGAACCTCTCCGGTGATCTTCCGCGACAGAGGATGAGTTTTCCAAAGGCTTTCCAGGTAGATCTGCTGCCCTTTCTCCTCAGGATTGTCCTCCACCGTCTTGATCTCATTGACGATAACGGCTTTCTCTTTCTCGATCTCCTCTTCGTCAAGAAGACTCGAGAAGTACATGTCGGTAAGCACGTCCACGGCCAGATCTATGTTGTCCCCGGGCAGGGTGCAGTAGAAGCAGGTTACCTCTTTTTCCGTGAAGGCGTTGAGATAGCCGCCTACCCGTTCCACGGCCTGGGCGATCTGGAAGGCACTGCGTTTCGCAGTGCCTTTGAACAGCATATGTTCCAGGAAATGGGAATATCCGGCTTCCCGGTCGCCCTCATCTCTGGAGCCGCTCAGCTGCCAAAGGCCGATGGAGGCGACATCCGTATTGGCCACGGTTTCCAGGAAGATCCGGGCACCGCTGGACAGCTGGATCGACTGGATCAATCCTATCTCCGGCTGGGCCTGCCCTCGTGGCGGTCGGATCGGTCGTGACGGTCCTGGCTTCGGGGTCTCCTGGACCGGTCGCTGTCCCTGGATCCCCCGCTGTCCCCGGAGCGGCTTCGAGGTTCTGGATTTTCGATCATGCTGAGGTTCATCCGCCCCATGCGATCGATCTCGAAGAGCTTCACCCGAATCTCCTGACCTTCCTTCACCACATCGTGCACGCTGCGCACATGTTCATCCGAGAGCCGGGATATGTGTACCAGGCCTTCCTTGCCCGGCATGAACTCTACGAAGGCTCCGAAATCCATGATCCGCCGGACCGTGCCCATGTACCATTTGCCCACCTCCGGTTCTTCTACCAAACCTCTGACAGCGGCCTCCGCCTCTTCGGCCATCGTCTTCTCCCGGGAGTAGATGCTGACCGTTCCGTCATTATCCACATTGATGGTGGCCCCGGTTCTTTCGGTGATTCCTTTGATGGTTTTGCCCCCCGGACCGATCACTGCACCGATCTTATCCTGATCGATCTTCAGGTTGATGATCTTCGGGGCGAACTCGGAAATACTGTCCCGGGGTTCGGCAATCGTTTCATTCATCAAGCGGAGGATGTGCAGACGACCCTCTTTTGCCTGCTGAAGGGCTTCGGACATCACCTGTGCGTCAACGCCGGCGATCTTGATATCCATCTGAAAGCCGGTGATACCGTCGACTGTGCCGGCAACCTTGAAATCCATATCACCCAGGTGATCCTCCTCACCCAGAATGTCGCTGAGGACCACGTAGTTTTTGTCCTCCTGCACCAGGCCCATGGCGATTCCGGCCACAGACTTGCGGATCGGAACGCCGGCGTTCAACAGCGACAGGGTGCCCCCGCACACGGTGGCCATGGAGGAGGAACCGTTGGATTCCAGGACCTCCGAGACCAGCCGGATGGTGTAGGGAAAATCCCCCTTGCTCGGGATCACCGCGCTCAAAGCCCGTTCGGCCAGATGGCCGTGACCGATCGCCCGGCGATTCGGCCCGAGCCTGCCGGTCTCTCCGACAGAGAAGGGAGGAAAGTTGTAGTGCAGCATGAAGGCCTTGCGAGCGTCCCCCTCGATATCGTCGAGCATCTGCTCGTCGAACACCGTTCCCAGGGTGGTGACCGCAAGCGCCTGGGTTTCTCCACGTGTGAACAGCGCCGAACCGTGGGTTCGTGCCAGGACATCGATCTCGCAGGATATCGCGCGGATATCCTTGGGGCTCCGTCCGTCGGTGCGAACCTTTCGATCCAGGATGGATCGTCTAACCGTAGTATACTCCAGCTCCTCCAGCAGATCCTTTACAAGTCGAATCTGCTGCTCCGGGATCTTCTCCTGAACACTCTCCACTGCCTTGTCCCGGATCGCCTTTATGGCGGCGGCTCTCTCCATCTTTCCAGCAACGAAGCAGGCTTCCTCCATTTGAGGTTTGGCCCAGCCCAGCAGTTCCTCTTTGACTGAAGGCTCCAGGCTGTCTTCCGGTAGCTGATTGAGATCGAATTTTTTCCTGCCCACGGCCTCGGCCAACTCGAGTTGGATCCGGCACAGCTCCTTGATCCACTTGTGAGCCTCTTCGATGGCCTGAACCATGACCTCTTCGCTGATCTCCACGGCCCCGCCTTCGACCATTGTGATCCCGTCCATGGTTCCCGCCACAACGATATCCAGATTGCTCTGCTCGACCTGATCGTAGGTGGGATTAACGATGAACGAACCATCCAGATATCCTACGCGAACAGCCCCGATCGGGCCGTCGAAGGGGATATCGGATATGGTAACCGCCGCCGAAGCGGCGACCATGGCGACTACGTCGGGGGGATTTATTTGATCAGTAGACACAACTGTAGGGACGACCTGAATTTCGCGTTTGAATTTTTTCGAGAACAGCGGCCGTATGGGCCGGTCGATCATCCTGGAGACCAGTATCTCCTTGTCTTTGGGACGCCCTTCCCTTTTGATGAACCCGCCTGGTATTTTTCCGGCTGCATAGTACTTCTCGTTGTACTCTACCTGAAGTGGTATGAAGCCGAGGTTTTCGAGATCCTGAGCGGAGCAACAGGCAGTAGCCAGCACTGCAGATCCCCCGTAACGTCCAAACACGGCTCCATTGGCCTGTCTGGCGATTTTTCCAGTTTCCAGAAGCAGGTCTTCCTCGCCTATTCTTATTTTGACCTGATGAATCATTGATTTTTTCCTTGTTGTTCTTATTTGCTTTATTTGTGTTTCATGCGCTTGTTTACGCCTTGCGCGCTTATTTGCGCAGTGACAGTTTACCGAGGATCTCCCGATACTTTTCGATATCTTTGCGCTTCAGATAGTTGAGTAGCTTGCGCCTCTGTCCAACCATCTTCAGAAGACCTCGCCGGGAATTGTGATCTTTCGGATTGGTTTTGAAGTGTCCGGTGAGATCCTCTATTCTCCGAGTCAGAAGCGCGATCTGTACCTCGGCGGATCCTGTATCCTTGTTGGTCCTGCCGAACTCCTTGATCACATCCTCTTTGTTATCCTTGGTCAACGACATCGCTGCCTCCTCTTTTCATTCTCTTTCCAAGAAGCGTATTTCTTTTTCCGTTCCGGCAAACTCTTTTTGCCAGGAAAGCTCTTCCTCCCCGACCGTCAGCACTCCCGCAGCCTCGAGATTGTCAGTGATGAAACGTACCTGATACTCACCGATTCGGGGAAGGACCTGCCCGATATCCGATCTCCGCAACCGGCATCTCCCAAGCCGACTTTGAACCGCTACCTCCCGAAGATCCAGACGAAAATCATCCTTGAGCATGCCCTTTGCTTCAGCAAAGCATCCCTCTTGGATCAAAGTTCTGATCCGTGAACTGCTGACGACCTCTTCGCGGTACAGAGTCGCCGGAACGATTTCCAACTCTGTGCCGGATCCGGTCAAGATCCCGACCAACTCCTGCGCGTTCGTATCCCGTCCCTTGCCCATATGAAAGTTATAGCCCACGACGAGCTTCTTTACGTCGAGACGGCTTGCCAGGAGCTCGAAAAAACTCTTTCCCGTCAGTTTACTAATTTCAGGAGAAAAGTCAATCAGCACCACCAGGGCTACACCCAAGCCTTCGAACTTGTCGATCTTCTGGGGGAAGCTGAGAACGCTGCCCACGAAAGGCCGGCTGCCCAAGACACTGGCCGGATTCTGTTCGAAGGTGCATACCGCCGCTACCGCTTCATAACTGTTCTCCACTACACCTCGGATCAGCCGTTGATGTCCTATATGCAGGCTGTCGAAGTTTCCTATAGTAAGCGCCACCGGGAGCAGAGTAGTGTTTTCTTCGGACAGCTCTTTCCAGGCGACAACGCGCATCATCTCAAACCTGAGCAACCATCTTGTAGTGATAAACACCACGGTCTCTGAGTGCCAGTGCCAGGAGACTGCCGCCGGAGTCCAGCAGGGAGTACAGCCCGTCGGTTTTCGGTGCATCCGTGAAAAAACAACCTTTCAGTTTCCGTCCATTGCGCACCCCTGAAACCGATTCATCTTTGACGGTCAAGGCGCTGATCCCCTCAAGCCTCAGCAAGCGCTCCACCGAACCGGCAAGCAGTTGTACTCCCGACACCGCATCCACCGCAACAGCCTCTTGCACATCATAGGGCCCTACCCGGGTACGGCGCAGGCTGCTGACAAATGCACAGGAACCGGCCAGGGTGCCCAGGTCTCTAGCCAAAGCCCGCACGTAGGTACCTTTCGAACATTCCACTACGATATCCAGCTCCGGAGGGCGGTAGTCGCCAATCTCGAGTCGATGGATCGTGATCCGCCGCGGTTGCAGCTCGGGCTCTCCCCCGCAGCGAGCTATCCGATACGCCCGTCTGCCCCCCACGTGCACCGCCGAGTAGACAGGGGGAATCTGATCGATCGTTCCGCTCAGCCGGGCCGAGGCCTCCCGGAGCCGCCGCAGATCCGGAAGCGGTCCCTCCCCCGTCACCTCCCCTTCCGGGTCCAGGGTGTCCGTTGTCCTGCCCAGAACCAGGGTCGCCCGGTAGCATTTGTCCAGGCCCGAGAACAGTTCAGCCAGTTTGGTGTACCTGCCGGTCAGAACGACCAGCAGCCCGGTGGCGAATTTGTCCAGAGTACCGGTGTGTCCGATACGCCCCGTTCCCAGAGCGCTCTTCAAGCCCTTGAGCGCGGAAAAGGAGGTCATCCCTGCCGGTTTATCGAGCAGGAGTAGTCCGTCAACGCTCAAAGTCGGTAAGATCCCTTATCTTGTTGGTCAGTCGAACGCCCCGTTCGATCGAGTCGTCGGCGAAAAAGGTGAGTTTGGGGATGAACCGCAGACGAACGTTCTTCTTCAGCTTGGCGTGGATAAATCCGGAAGCGTGGTTCAGGGCATCCACGCTCTGCGCCCGGATCTCCGCCTCCCCGTACAGTGATACGTAGACCTTGGCGTAGTGAAGATCCCGGGAAACCTCGACATCGGTTATCGTGGTCATGGGGGCCAACCGGGGATCTTTGATAACCCGCCGGCTGATCAGACCGCTGATTTCCTCTTTGAGGAGGCTCTCAACCTTCCTCAGTCTTATTTCCGCCATCGGAGCTCACACTTTCCAGCGTCTTGGCCATCTCGACCTGCTCGAAGGCTTCTATGATATCCCTGACCTTGATATCGTTGAAGTTTTCGATGCCGATGCCGCACTCGTATCCCTCCTCCACTTCCCGGGCATCGTCCTTGAAGCGCTTGAGAGAGGATAGCTTCCCGGTGTAGATCTCCCGTCCGTCCCGCACCACCCTGGCCGTGGAGTTGCGCCGGACCTTGCCGGAAGTCACATAGCAGCCGGCGACCACGCCTATCTTGGGAACCTTGAAAAGATCCCGGACCTCCGCGGTTCCGATCGTCTTCTCCGAGATCTCCGGCGCCAGCAGCCCCTCCATGGCGGCTCTGATATCATCTACTACTTCATATATTACGTTGTACTTGCGAACTTCCACCTTCTCCTGATCCGCCAGGCTCTGCGTGGTGGGGGTGGGACGCACGTTGAAGCCGACGATGATCGCGTTGGATGCTGAAGCCAGCATAACGTCCCGCTCGTTGATAGCTCCGGCGGAGGCGTGGATAACGTTCAGGCGGATCTCGTTGGTACTGAGCCGCTCCAGCGTTTGGCTGAGTGCCTCCACCGAACCGTGTACGTCCCCCTTGATGATGACCTTCAGCTCCAGCTGCTCCCCCTCTTTGATCTGCTCGTAGATATTGTCGAGGGTGATCTTCCTTACGTTGCGGGCATCTTCCAGACGCCGCAGCTCCTGTCTCTTGTCCCCGATCTGCCGGGCTTCCTTTTCGCTCTCGGTAACCTGGAAAGGATCTCCCGCATTGGGAATTCCGGCAAAGCCGAGTATTTCCACGGGGATCGAGGGAGTGGCCTCTTCGACCTTTTCTCCCTTGTCGTCGAACATTGCCCGCACCTTGCCGGAAAAAACACCTGCCACGAAGGGATCGCCCACCTTGAGGGTCCCCCGCTCGATCAGAACGGTGGCAACGTTTCCCCGGCCGAAGTCGATCTTCGACTCCACGATCTTGCCCTCCGCCCGGCAGTTGTAGTTGGCCTTGAGTTCCAATATTTCCGCCTGCAGGAGGATCGCATCCAGCAGTTCCTTGATGCCTGTACGTTTGAGCGCGGACAGCTCCACGTACTGTGTGGAGCCTCCCCAGTCTTCCGGCATCAGATCACGATCGGACAGCTGCTGCTTGACCCTGTCCGGATTGGCGTCGGCCAGGTCGATCTTGTTGATCGCCACGATGATCGGGACCTTCGCCTCCTTGGCATGGCTCACGGCCTCTTCGGTTTGCGGCATAACCCCGTCATCCGCCGCCACCACCAGCACGACGATATCCGTTACCTGGGCGCCCCGGGCTCGCATCGTAGTGAATGCCTCATGCCCCGGGGTATCCAAAAATACGATCTTTCCCTGCTCGAACTCGACACTGTAGGCGCCGATGTGCTGCGTGATGCCGCCGAACTCGGTATCGACGACATTGGTAGCCCGGATCGCATCCAGGAGCTTGGTCTTACCGTGATCGACGTGCCCCATCACCGTGACGATGGGAGGTCGGCCGGCCATATCCTCTTCCCGGTCCTCCTCCTTCTCGATGATCGTCTCGTCATACAGGGATACCACGTTGACTTTGCAGTCGTACTCCTCGGCCAGGATCGCTGCCGTTTCCGAGTCGATCTGTTCGTTCATGGTTACCATCATCCCCATGCTCATGAGCTTGGAGATCAGATCCGCAGCCTTCAGGTTCATCTTGCGGGCCAGCTCGGAGACGCTCACGTTCTCCATGATCGAGATCTCTTTGGGAACGGGATTGGCCCTTTGCATGCTCTTCTTCTTGGCCTGGGCGAGGATCTTCTCCTGGTGCTCCTCGAACTTCTCCCGGGCTTTGGCGAAACCGGCCTGCTTCTTGCTCCTGTGGTAGAATTTCTTGCCCGCGGGCTTGGCCGCCTCCTCCTTCTTGGGGGGCGGGGCTTGTTTGGTTGGAGTAAAGGCGGCAGGTTTTCTGGGGGTCCTCGCGGGCCGCTTGGTCCCCGCCTCTCCCTCTTTTGGTCTGAACGTTCGAGAAGGAGCCCGATCTCGGGATGGTTGCCGTTCCCTGTTGCCCAGGCTGGGCTTGTGTTCTCTTACCGCGCTCTTGTCCTGCAGGCGGACCCGTTCTACCGCCGGAGCCTCCTGCTTGCTCTCCGCCTTCGGCTTTATGGCCGCAGTTTTTTTGACAACGACCTTTTTCTTTTTAACGACGACGATCTTCTTTTTCTCCGTCTCGTCTTTGCCCTTCGTCTCGACGGTCGCAGCGGGTTTCTTATGTTTAATCAGGGTTACCTTGGGCTTTTTTTTCTGTTCGTCCGACATAGAGCTCCTTTACTTCAACCAGACGCCGGCTTATCGCATGTCCTGCCGCCGAGCCGGCGCTACTGTTCTTCCTCTTCTTCCTCTTCTTCCTCTTCGAAGCTTAAACCAACGCCACAGTTTGGACAAGCGGTCATGTCCGTAGTGATGCGCTCTCCGCACTCGGGGCATTCATAAGCCTCTTCCTCTTCTTCTTCCGCCTTCTGCGGCGCGGCCGCTTCCGAAGGTGCGCTCCGCGCAGGTGCGCTTTGCGCAGCCGCCTCGGGTTCTTGCCCCGCTGCTTCCGCAGCCGGCGCGGTAGTTACCCCGGTGGCCGCCTCTGCAGGCGCGGCCTTTGCCTCCGGTTGTGCCGCCTCGGCAGCTTCGGTCTCAGGTGAAGCAGCCTGCTTTTCAGCCTCGGCTTCCACCGCCACTTCCTGCTCCTCTTCAACGATCTCCACGTTTTCCTCGATAATCTTGTAGACCAGCGCTGCATCCTCTTCGCCGACACCGTCCAGGGCGGCGATCTGTTCTTTGCTCATGGCAACGAGATCCTCGATCATCTCGATCCCGTTGTTCTTGAGCACTTCGACAATATTTCCAGGGATATCCGGCAGCTCGCTGATCTTCTCGATCTCCTCCTCCACCTCTCCGAACAGGGCGGATACGGCCCGTTTCGTTTCCGCGGACAGATCCATCTCGGCGAACTGCTGCTCTGTCTTGACGTCGATGTTCCAGTCAACGAGCCTGTTGGCCAGACGGACGTTGAGTCCCTGTTTGCCGATGGCCAGGGAGAACTGATTGTCACCAACGATCGCCAGCGAGGACTTTTTCGCTTCATCGACGACGATCACCTGCTTCACCTCGGCGGGGAGCAGGGCGTTCTTTATGAAAACCCGTGGATCCGGATCATAGCGTAAAACGTCGATCTTCTCCCCCTCCAGCTCCCGGACCACGGCCTGGATGCGCACCCCCTTCAGCCCCACGCAGGCTCCGACCGGGTCCACATCGTCGCGGTTCGAATACACGGCCATCTTCGTGCGGTAGCCCGGTTCTCGTACGATTTTATAGATCTCGATAGTCCGATCGTACAACTCCGGGACCTCCAGCTCGAAGGTTTTCTTTACGAAGTCGGCGTGGGTGCGGGTAAGAACGATTTGCAGCCCCGTAGGTGACTTGCTGACCTCATAGATCAACGCCCGGATGCGATCACTCGGATGATAGATTTCCCGGGGGGATTGAAATTTCTTCGGGAGGATTCCTTCGGTTTTTCCCAGGTCGACGAAGATGTTGCCGTTGCGCTCCCGCTGATAGTACCCGATGATCATCTCTCCGACCCGTTCTTTGAACTCCGAGTACAGGGTATTGCGCTGGATCTCCCTCAGAGTTTGTTTGGTTTTCTGCTTGGCGCTCTGAACCGCACTTCGGTCGAACTCCTTCGGGCTCACCTCGATCAGCAGCTCGTCACCTATTTCACTCTCTTCGTTGTACTCTACCGCATCGCTCAGAGAGATCTCCCTGACCGGATCTTCCACCTCGTCTACGATCTTTTTGCGGGAGAATACGGTCACTTCGGTCCCATCGTCACTGAAACGCACAACCGCATTATCCATAGATCCGTACTTGTTCTTGTATGCGGCCAGCAGCGATTCCTCTATAGTTTTGCGGACCAGATCTTCAGAGATTCCCCGCTCCTGAATCAACTGTTTAATCGCATCCGCCATCTTCGAAGCCATTTTTTTTCTCAAACCTCCTCAAGAATCCAGTTTCGCCTTGCGGATCTCATCCATCTTCACTCTCTGGGTTTCCCCACCGGTTTGCAGGAAAAGCTCTCCCCCCTCGGCACTCTCGATTCTCCCACGGATCCACTCCGTTTCTCCGTGCAGCATAATCTTGACGTTTCTACCCCGGAATATGGAGTACTCCTCCCGGCTCATTAAAACCCGATCCAAACCCGGGGAGCTGACCTGCAGCTGCAGGTTGTCCAGTCCGTCGATCAGTTCGAGACGGGGATACAGGTTCTTAGAGATTGCCGCACACTCGTTGACTCCCACCCCCTCGGGGCGGTATATCACCAGAATTATGTGATTCTGGTTCTTGCTGCGACTGTGGCGAAGTTCCACCAGTGTGAATCCCATTCCGGAAACTATAGGCTCCACTTCGCAGCTCAACTGATCGTCCAACTCGGTCCCCATCCAAGCATCCTTAAAAAAAAAGAGCCGATTCATCGACCCTTACGTTCAAGCGTATACTATAGATTGTTAAGGTAAATTTAAAATAACAAACCCCCATACAATTGTCAACGTCTAAGGTCTCACATCTCCATGGCCAGGGTGAGTGCGTACACCTCCCGCACCCCGGCTTGCCGTAGAACCCGGGCGCACTCATCGGCGGTGGCTCCCGAGGTGAAGATATCGTCGAGCAAGACGACCCGCTCGGGAAGTCCCCCGAGGCGGTTCCCGCATCTACGCAGCCGGATCGTGCCCCCGATATTTTTCAAACGCTCCTCGTAGTGAAGTCCTTTCTGCGGACCGCCGCCGCGGCGCACCAAAGGTGAAATCACCTCGATACCGGCGGCCCGCCGCAGCACCCGGGCGACTTCGTGCATCGGATCCCAACCTCTTCGCCGAACCGATCGCCGGCTGCCCGGCACGGGCACGAGCGCGAGACCGGGGTAACGGCGTTCCAACTCCGGTCGCAGGAGGCGGGCAATCAGACCAGCCAGGGACCTGCGGTTGGAGAACTTGAACTGACTGATTATCTGGCGGATCGGACCGCGGTACTCGTAGAGGGAAAAGTTCGAGGTGAAGTTATAACGACGCCCGGAACAGCGGGTGCAGCGCCGCAGCTCCGAGATCAGGGGTATGCTGCATACGAGGCATCGCCTCTCGTCCTCTATCGGTGAGAGAGCCCGGCCGCAGGTTCCGCAGATGGGAAAGCGCAGAGAACCTTTAAACAGCAGGGCATCACCGCAGCACAGGCAGCGACGGGGATAGACGATCTCCAGAACAGATCTTCCCAACTTCTCTGGCCAACGGATGGGCGGGGAAATCACTGCGGGGCTCCATGACCATTATATCCCCTCGAATCGTGATTGTTCAAATCATGATTTGACAGGAATCGAATCCTGGTTTATAATCATTCGCATAACTTCTCATGGGAGGGGAGCTATGAAAATCTACCCAGTTGATAATTTCTCTGGCCAGATCTCGGGCAATCGTCCGGATCAGAGAACGGCCGTGCGAGTCGGTCCGCGAGGCCGTCCAGTCTCCGGTCCGGCAGCGGAAGAACAACCGGTTGCGGAGATCCGCAAACAACTGCTCGTGGTTCAACGTTCCTTGGGACGCTACCAGAGCATGCTCGGCGGCTTGGAGGGGTTCAAGATCCTGCTCCAGACGGATGCCAAAACGGCGAACGACTACATCGATCACGTTGTTTATCGGGGAGAGACCGTGCTGGAACCGCACCGCGGCCGGCTGCAGAGTATTCTGCAAAACAAGGACCCGGACTCGCTGCAGCAGATGATCGAGGACACGAAGAAGGAAATCCACGGATTGGCCGTCGAGTTGAGCCGGCTGGAAACCGCTGAACAGAACAGCCGCAGCCTTGCTTTCAGCCAGTCCGCTCTGCCTGACCTGCTGGAGGGCATTCGAAGCCGGGGAGAGCGGCTGCTTAATTTGGAAGGTGAAAACGTACTGGATCTGCTGGGCTGAATACTGGGCTTGAGGCCCGGAGCCCCTGCGCAGCAATCCGGGTACGAGGCGGGGAAACCGCTATTCCTTCCCGCCTGCGCTGCCGAGCTGCCTCTGCCACTCGGCAATACGATTCAACGCCTCCAGGGGCGTCATCCTGGATAGATCCAGAGAGCGGATCTCGTCGTGGATCACCTGCTCCATTGCAAACAACAGCGGCTGGGCGGATTGATCCGGGGCATTGACTCTGTGCATCGCCGCGGGGCTGATCGCGCCGTTATCCTTGAGCTCGCCTATCATCTGTTCTGCCCGGCGCACTACTTCCTCGGGTACTCCGGCCATTTCGGCTACGTGGATCCCGTATGAGTTGTCAGTCGGTCCCTCCCGGACTGCTTTCAGGAAAACTATTCTTCCCTCGCTCTCCAGCACGGCCATGGAGAGATTATGCAGATGCTCATGTCTCAGAGCAGTGAGCTCGTGATAGTGGGTTGCAAAGAGGGTGAAGGCCCCCAGGCGTCGAAGAATATACTCGGTAACCGCCCAGGCGATGGACAGTCCATCCTTGGTACCGGTCCCGCGCCCCACTTCATCCATGATGATCAGACTGTTCTCCGTGGCCGAGCGAAGGATATTGGCGGTCTCGCTCATCTCGACCAGGAAAGTGGATTCCCCCCGGGCCAGATTGTCCGTGGCTCCTACACGGCAGTAGATGCTGTCCATCAAACCCACGGTTGCCTCGGAGGCGGGTACGAACGATCCGATCTGAGCCATCAGTACGATCAGGGCATTCTGACGCAGGAAAGTTGATTTTCCCGCCATGTTGGGTCCGGTTAGCAGCACGAAGCTCCTGCTGCCTGCGGTCAGCTCCAGATCGTTGGGTACGAAGCTTCCCCCCGGCAGATGCGCCTCGACGACCGGATGCCGCCCCTCTCTGATCTTCAAGACCCTCTGATCACAGATCTGCGGTCGACTGTAGGCATAGAGGGTTGCGGCGAAGGCGAAGGACTGGAGCACGTCCAGCTCGGAAACAATTTCAGAGACGCTCAGCACCGGGTCCAGCTGCTCCCGAACAGCACGCCGCACCTCGAGGAAGTGATTTCGCTCCAGCTCGATGATTTGCTCCGAAGCGTTGTGGATCTCACTCTCCATATCCGAAAGCGCTTCCGTCGAGTATCGTTCCCCCCCGACCAGGGTCTGGCGTCTGATGAAGTAGGAGGGTACGGACTTGAGATTCGATTTGCTCACCTCGAGAAAGTAACCGATGATCTTGTTGTATTTGAGCTTCAGCGAGGGGATGCCCGTTTTTTTTCTCTCCTCCTCCAGATATCCCTTGAGCAGCCGGCGGGCGTTCTCCTTCAGGTCCCGCAATCGGTCCAGGTTCTCATCGTATCCAGGCTTAATGAGATTACCCTCGTTGATCAGGATCGCCGGCTCCTCCAAAATAGAACGATCCAGAAGATCGACGAGGTCTCCGAGGGCTTCACACTTTTCCGTGAGCAGCGAAAACTGAGCTTCAGCTTCGGGATGGCCACGCAGCAGCAGGGCGATCTGCCCGGCCGTGGATAGGGAGCTCCTTACCGCAAGGAGATCCTTGGCATGAGCCTTCTCGAGGGCGACCCTGGAACCCAAACGTTCCAGATCAAACATCCGGCTGAGGTGCTCTCTGATCTTTGACAGGAGAATCTGATTCCTGTGAAAGAACCCTACCAGATCGAGGCGGCGGTTGATCAGATCGATATCCCGAAGCGGCTTGAGCAGCCAGCGTTTGAGCTTCCGGGCACCGATCGCCGTTCTGCTTTGATCCAGCACCTCGAGCAGGGTATAGCGCCTGGTCCTATCGTTCAAATTTCGGATGATTTCCAAATTCTTGAGCGTCGACTCATCCAATCCCAGATAGCTGCCGTCCGTGTAAATATGCAGATGGCGAATATGAGAGAGTACTCCCTTGGCGGTATCCGCCAGGTAGGCGAGCAGCGCACCGGCGGTAGGCACTTCCGGGGAGTCCTCCTCGAGCCCGAATCCGCGCAGACTGGTCACGTGGAATTGGTCTTTGAGCAGCCGGATGTTGTTCTGCAGATCGAAACTCCAGTCGGGCAGGCGGTTGATCACCAGATCCTCGTGTTCGCGCAGGAGGTTGGCCAGCTGCGGATCCTCGGAGACGAGGGATTCCTGCACCAGGAGCTCTCGGGGAGATAGAGCGAGCAGCTCCTTCTTGAACCCTTCGTATCGCCGGTCATACGGGAAGTGGCTGGCCGCAAAATCCGCTGTGGAAAGATCGACGTAGGCGATCGAAACGGACCGACCCGAACGGGCCAGGCAGACCAGGTAGTTGTTTACCCCGGCTTCCAGCATGTTCTCGTCGACCACAGTCCCGGGGGTGATCACCTCCACCACTTCCCGGCTGGCAAGTCCGGCTTTGGGGATATGGGTCTGTTCACAGATTGCGATCTTCTTGCCCGCTTTGAGCAGTCTGGAGATGTACCCCTGGGAGGCGTGGTAGGGGATCCCGCACATGGGGACCCCGTTTCTCTTGGTAAGGGTCAGGTCGAGCAGATGAGAGGCTTCGGCGGCATCCTGCTCGAACATCTCATAAAAGTCGCCCAGCCGGAAGAACAGGATCGTATCCCGGTGCTTGCTCTTGATACTGCGGTACTGACGCATCATAGGGGTTGTCGGAGGCATACCAGAGAGATTATATTTTAAGAGGGATTGGAGTACAATATTGTCATGGCAGTAGAAGGTATAGATTCCAGTTATTATGTACCGCCGGCGCCCCCGCCCCCGCCTGAGACGCCGCAGCAGCAAAGCACACCGCAGCCGCCTCCACCTGAGGTGAGTCCACCTCAAGCCCCGGAGGTCGAGAATCTCGAGCGCAGTGTAGACATCTTCGTCTGAACTACCGCATTCGTATCTCTGAAAGATAATCTTCCAGTATATAAGAAGCAGCGATGCTGTCGATCTTGTCGAGGGCTCTCCTGCGGTCCAATCCGCAGCGTCTCAAGCTCTCCTCCGCATCCCGGCTGGTGTAGCGTTCGTCCCAGAGTACGGTGTCGATTCCGCGGCGGTTCAGCTTGGCCGCAAAAGAGCGGGAACGGGTACTGCCCTCACTTTCCGTCGAGTCCTCGTGCAGGGGAAGGCCGATCACCACGGTTTCCACGGCGTTGGCCTCCACGACTGCCAGAACAATGGCGATGAGTTGTTTATCCGATCTGAAGGGAAGCGTCTTGTAGGGCGAAGCGATCATCCGCAGCGGGTCGGTCATGGCCAATCCGACCCGCTTGCTGCCCAGATCGATCGCCAGGATCCGGCTCATCCTACTGTCCGTCGTAGCTTTGACCGGCCCGGCGCATCAGTTCCTGAATGACCAGTTCCGTGATATCAACCTCTTTCGTGTAGAAAAAGAAGAACTGCGAGAACTGGCCGCTGGAGTTGAGCACCAAAGAAAATCCTTCACTCTCGGCCACGAATTCGATGGCTTCGAGCAGTTCATCCAGAAATTCGTCGGATTTGTAGAGGTTCTCCGAACGCTTGCGGATCTGGTCCATCTTGATACGGCGATAGTCATCCCGGTACTGCCTTTTTTCGAAGATCTCCCTGTCCAATCGCAGGGCGGCTTGTCCTTCGTCCCGGCTCTCCGCGTCGAGTTTCTGCGACTCGAGGATCAGGATCTCTTCATCGATCCTGTTGATCTCCCGAAGCACGTCGGCACGCAGCTGCTGCAACTCCTTGACAGCCTGAGATTCACGGAAGTAGATCGAGTAGACCTTTTCGATGTCCAGAATCCCTACCCTGGTTATCTGATCGGCGAACAGGGGACCTCCCGACAAAACCAGGAGGCTGAGTATCAATGCGCCGATTCCGGCTCGTTTCATATTTTGCTCCTAAAAGGCACATGTTGTCCTTAGAAGAAGGTATCTCCGGCCAGGGAGATGACGAACTGCCAACCCTCCGGCGACAGAGTTCCATCTCCTTGGTCCACCTTGACCCACTGCAGTCCGTCGGGACCGTACTCGAAACGTTTGGCCAGGTACAGGCGGATGGGAAACTGGGGGATCGTGAAGCGAACCCCCGCGCCGAAGCTGAAGCGAAATTTTTCCATGAAGATATCAGCGTCGGCCCAATCGCTCAAATCCGAGATTTCCGTTGCACCGAGCGCTCCGTCCAGGAAGAAAACCCCCCAGAGCAGCTGTTCGGCTATCGGAATGCGCAGCTCCAGGCGATTGTCCCAGAGCGCTTTCAATTCCCGCTCCAGCGGCCAGGCTCTGGCGATGTTCCAGCCGTCGATGTACAGCTCGTCGTTGATGATCGTGTATACTTGCCCATCCCCTTCGGGCCACACCTTCCAGTGCCAAATCTGTGGAACGATGAACGACCAGGAGCTGTGCGCCGCCAGGACCAGTTTGAAGTTCCAGTTCTCGAAAACCGGCACGTCAACCAGAGTCAGGAAACCCTCCAGGGTCGAATCCGTGCGGATGTACTCTCGGTTTCTCAGCGGGAACCCGACGGCAAAGGTGACCCCCTGGGCAATGTAGAATCCTTTGGAAGGATTCAGGAAATAATCCCGATTGTCCCAATACAGGGTGACCCCCAGCTTGTTCACGTTCTGCCAGTTCCCCTGACCCGCCCGCAGGTCCGGATCGAAGGGCCTGAACAGAGTCTCGTCGTAGGTGATCTGTTCCAGGCTGGTACTGATCCCGGAGCGAAACCCCAACCAGCCGACGGGAGTCGAAAAACGGTACCCGGTCGTGAAGCCCAGCGAGAATTCCCAGAGCACGTAGTCCATGAGGTATTGATCCGGGATCGATCCCACGTTGGCCAGATAGTACTCGTAGTCCGTGATGGCGTCCTCCTCCGTCGAAGGAGCACCGGTGATCGGATCCACCAGGTAACCGAAAAAAGGATCCGGTACGGCATTGGGTTCATCTCCGTTGAATAACCCGCCGATCGCGGTATCCTGAGCCACATTTGGCACCACCGAATGCTCGAATCCCAGGCTCACTCCACCCGACAAACGCCGGCCTCCCAGCCAGGGTTCCTCAAATCCCAACTCGATCAGCTGACGCAGGGTCGAAAGTTCGGCGTTTACGCTGAGGGACTGGCCTTTGCCCAGGAAGTTGTTCTCCTCCCACTTGAGAACGCCCGAGATCGGATAATCCCCACCGGCGAACATCACCCCGAAGTTGATGTTGGCGGTACTGCCCTCCTCAACGTTGATCACCAGATCCATCAATCCCTCGGCGCTTCCCAGAGGGGTCTCCAGTTCTATGCTTCCGAAGTACTGGAGATTGTAGAGGTTGCGATATCCCTCCAGGACCTTGGACTTGCTGAATATATCTCCCTCCTCGAAGGGAAGTTCCCGGGTAATCACGTAGTCCTTGGTTTTTTCGTTGCCCTTGATAATGATATTTTCGATGTGAGCCCGATCCGACTCGACGATGCTGATCGTGAAGGAGATCTCCTGCTTCTCCGGATCCCTGTGTTCCTTCCTGTTGATTATGTTGAAGATGTATCCATTTTCATAATACAGGTCCATCACCCGCTGGGTGTCCGCCTCCAGGCGCAGCTTATCGAGAACATCCCCCGGCTGCTGACGAACCAGTTCCTGCAGCTGCTCATCGGTGAAAATCGAGTTGCCCTGGAAATCCATCCCCCCGTAGGTCCACTGTTGACCTTCGTCGAGGTAAATCGTGATGATCAGGTAGTTCTTGCCCTCCTCTTCGTCCCGCTCGACCGTTCGCTCGACTTCTAAGATCTTGGCGTCGACATAACCTTCTTTCGCGTAGTAGTCCAGGATGCTCTTCTGGTCTTCCTCGAATTTCAATTCCTGAAATACGCCTTTCGAAAACAGCGACTGGGGTCTGGTCTTCATCTGCCGCCGCAGGGTTCCTTCGGAGGCAAAATTGTTGCCCGAGAAGACAATCTCTTTGATCGTGGTCTGCGTGCCCTCACGGATGACGAACTTCACAACCACCGTGTTTTCCTCTTCCCCGGGCTCCAGAACCGCCTTCGCATCGGCATCGATGTATCCCTTCTCGAGATACAGATCCTCGATGGCCTGTGCATCCAAATCGGCCTGTATGTCGGTAACCATGGCACCCGGGGCGATCAGGATGTTCTCCATGATCTCCCCTCTGCGCAGTCGGCGGTTGCCCTCCAGCACCACCGCCTCCACGGTTGGTTTCTCCTTCACCGTGAAGGCGATGATGACGCTCTCCAGAGCGTCATCCCCCGGCTCCGCGTTGGCCTCGATCGATTCGAAATAGTCGAGGGCGTAGAGGTTCTCCTGGATTTCCCAAAAAACCTCGAGGGTGAACTCCGCACCTATATAGGGACGGACAAGGGGCAGCAGCTCGTTTTCCGATACGGTATCCAAACCGATGAAGGTGAAATCCGCAATCGGCTTGCCCATGTACCACTCTTCCTGGGCCGACAGGGGCAGGACGCAGAGGATCAAGAAAAAAGCCAGAAACAGGCTGCGAAACGGCCGGATGGGACAGAAGGACCTTCGGCGCTTTCTATAATCGATAATTGACGACATATTGGTTTTAGCTCCTGGTTCGCTCAATAGGAGTATTTCCAGCTCAACCCGATGCTGTTATCGGATAGGAACAGATTTTCGGGATGGCTGGGCGTTAATGTCCATTCGAGCAGAAAGAAGGGGGTTACCCACTCCAGGTTCAGCTCTCCTTCCGTTCTGATGTTGCTGTTCGAGGTGAGATCATCCACATTCTGAAATCGCACCAGAGCCTCCAGAAACAGGTCAGTTCCAAGATACTTTCCAAGAGTCAGGGTGGTATTGTCAAGGGGATTGAAGCTGTTCTCGACCAAATTATCTCCCCGTATCCGATCGATCAGGACGTTTTGCAGAAACTGGGTGCGTACGGTGAACATATCCAGATTGAGGACGTCCCGAACAGCCCTCTCGAAGGGAGTCAAAATACCGAACTGTCCGATGATGTCGCTGGTAAGCATCACCGCGGCGGTTCCGAAATTCGTCTCTTCGAAGCGGTTGACAATCGATCCGCCGATGAGATTGAGGATTTCCACATCCGAGCGCGAGGGTTCGGAATAGAAGCGGGGGGAGAACTGGCTGATCTTGTTGTTCGCCTCCAGATAGATCTTGATTTCCTCGTTGTTGAGGTCTCTCTCCCTGATTTCAGCCAGGGCGTAAATCCACGGATCGAACTCATCGATCCTCTCTTCAAAGTCGATGTGTCCCTGCTTCAAGTAGAAACTGCGATCGAAGTAGAAAATCTCTCCGCCCCGGATCTCTACCTCCCCCACCATGAAAAACTCCCCGGTTTCTTCGTTGACGGATAGAGACACCTCCTCGCCCTGTTTGGCGAAAGTGCGGACGATCGGGAAGTTCATGGCAGGCCAGTAGAACTCCACGCTTTTTCCCGTCGTTATGTCCATGTCGACGAACATCGGAATCGCCGGAACCGCAGACACTTTCTGCTGCTGCTCTTCCTCCTCCCGCATAAGAGCGATCCGGCAGGAATTAGCCCGTATCCGGCCGTCCAATTTCGTCGTGGTCTGGTCGCCGCGCACGCGGACCGCACCGGTGGCATAGCCGTCCACGAAGATCGGATCAAAGGCGTAGGCTATATGAACTCCGGGATATTCATCCGCGTAGAAAATCAACTCGACCCCTTCAGGTACCCAGTGATCGATGTAGAACAGTCCCTCCCCCTCGATCTTCGTATCGCCGCTGTAGGTGGTGGTGCGGGGAAGAGTGAAGCTCTTGCCGTCAAAAATCAGGCGGGCGTTGATCGGCCTGACAGGGTCCGGAGAGGGAGCGAATTCCAGCTCCGCGTCGATCACATCGAGATAGCCGACCCAATCCGGATCGTTGATCGGACCGAAAATCCTTATACTGCCCTGAGCACTGCCCGTCGTGAACGTGAAAACATCTGTGTTCGGGGTCGCCGTGTTGATGAAGCGCATGTCCAACGCTGTGACGGAGAAATCTGAATCCAACTGGTTTTGTATGAAACGGCCGCTGGCCTGACCCTGTATCGGCAGCGGAGCGGCCAGATCCAGGGTGAAGCTTCCATCCTGAGCAACGGTCCCGCGAACCGACTTATCCGGTCCGCCGTCAATAGTGAGCAGCCCGCCCTCTCCGGCAAGCGCGACCGCCCACTGCGGGCGCATCGCCCCGTCCACGGTAATGTCACTGAAGCCAAGGACTCCCTCAAAGCTGTTATCCAGCACTCCTTCCAAGGTCAGAGGCCAGGGAAGCCCGCCGTACCTTCCCCGAAAATCAATCTGGAGATTTACGATCTGCTCAAAGTACTCAGCCCTATAGCCGGAGCCGAAGAGGAACTCCCCGGTTTCGATATTGAAGCGGCCTTTCCCTCCCGTCAATCTGTGGTTCAGGAGAGATGCACTCAAGGATCTGATCTCCACAGTATCCCCGGAATACTCTAGTGCAAGTTCCAGTCCCAAGGGGTCCAGATTCAGTCTGCCGTCGTTCAGGGTCAGAAGCATTGCGAGGTCGGGTCTGGGAAGATTCCCGTCGACTGCGATCGTTCCGGAGAGGTTGCCGTTCACCGCCTTGATTCCCAGGCGCCCGATCGGAGCGCGGGCAAGCTCCAGGCGGCCTTGAATGCTGTTCCCGTCGACGCGGGCATCGCTGCGGTAGCGCTCCTCCCCTTCCGAGGCCTCCAGGCTGATCAATCCGCTCGCCTTGAGAGGCAGCAGCTGCTGCAGATCCGCGCTTCCGTGGCCGCCCAGCTCGGAGTACTCGTCCCGGTAGGCGATTCGATCGAGGGACAGCCGCTTGTCGTGGACTGCAAAAGACAGATCCAGGGCATTCTTCGTTATCGTGAAGAAGGGTATATTTTGCAACCGGGCGGTCGAGATCCTCGTCTGCATCGAACCGTCCTGCTTTATGAGACCGGCGGTATCAACGGATGCGTACATCGTTCCCTTTTTCAGGACAATGGGCAGATTCTCGCTGTGAAGGTAGAAGGGGTTTCCCACAAACCCCGCCGCTCGCCCGGAATCCACGACTGCGTTCCCGACCTGGTTCCACAGATAGTATCCTTCAAGACCGTAGGAGCCACTGAAGCGAACCGATTTTCGAGGCAGGAAATCGACGTCCAGCTGATACGGCACTTCCTGCAACCAGACAAGAGTTGAAAGTCTCATCCTCTCTTCGGTGCGCTGCATGGCCACGTCACCCCGAAGAGAATAGCCTTTCCACTGGAAGCGAATATCGTTGAGATCTGCGCCGTCCTTATGAACAGCTGCCTGAAGGCGCAGGAAATTCTCGGGTTGCCCGTTCTCGAGGATCTCGAAACTGTCGGTGGAGAAGGCAAAGTCGGAAAAATCGGTTTTGCCTCCGCCGGCCATTGACAACGAGTAGCGCCGCAGCCGCTGTTCCAGTCGGGAGGATGCGCTGCTCTGCGGAACGATCAGCGTGTAGAGGGTATTGAGAGGCAGTCGGTTCATGCTGGCGTCGGTGCTCAAGCTGAAGCCCGACCCCCACCCCAGTGCTCCCGTGGCGGCGAGTACACCGCTGTCTGAATTCGCCCGCAGTGCCGCCGCCAGGGCGAAACGGACACCAGGCCCCTCCGGCACGACGTTGAGGGAAAACTCTTCGAAACGGTTTTGTCCGATCTCGAAGTTGCTGCTCTCGATATCTAAGACATCGGCACCGCGATCAATGCGCAGTGTCGCATTCAGTTTCTGTCCTCCCCGTGGATCAAAATCATCGAGGCGCAGCAGCCCCGACGGCAGCAGGTTGCCGATCAGGACATTCCCGTTGAACTCAACTCGACCCCGAGAGGAGCGGAGGGACAGAGGGTTGAGATACAGGATTTCTTCATTTCCGCTGATCCTGCTGACAATCGACACGTCAAACGGCAAAATCTCCCCGGGCGCCTCGATCAGTAGATCCGCGCTGTAGCGCAGACGGAGCTCCTCCAGATTGACGGCCAGCGAGCCGGTAGAGCTCACAGAGCTGAGCAGATACGGATTGAAGCGCTCGAACGCACCTGTGAGCTGAAACAGATCCGCCGGGCGGAAGCCCTCGGCTGCAAACTCGACCTTGAGATCCCTGCTCTCCGTGTCGTAGCTGATATGGAGATCCAGGGGAGCCCGGTCCTGGATCTTTCTGACTTCGACTTTCCGTGAATCGTAGGTGACCTGCAGGGTCTGGCGTTTTACGTCAATCTTTTCAGTCGAAAAACTGTATATCTGAACGGCCAGGTCCGACCAGGTCAAGAATCTGTCTATGGACCCCGTCATCTTCAAGCGGGCTGACAGCCAGGCCGGTACCGGCGATCCGGCTCTGGCATGTCGTGCTTCGACCTGACCCCGAACCGATATATCGTGCAGATCCTGCTGGTTCGCAATCGTAAAAAACAGGTTGGAAACTTCGACCTGCCAGTCTTCATAGGTATAGCGGAGTTCGATGTTGGACCCGGTAATGTCGATCTGGGGATAGGCTTCCCGCTGGAGGCTGGAACGGCCGACCAGAGAGAGCAGTGAACTGCCCGAATCCCTGCTGCTCGTTCGAATCGATTCGACAAGCTCCAGCAATTCCCTGTCCCGTTGGTAGTCCACTTCGAAGTAGGAGTTGGCGATCTGGATCTTCGTGAGGGCGAGCACAGCCGTGCGCGTGGAGAGGAATCGGAACAGATCGTAGTGCACTTTCACTCGGTTTATCCGCAGCAGAACCTCCTCGGGATCGTCCTGACTGTGGATCACCAGGTCCCGGATGCCGAGATAGCCGAAGACCGACGGGGACATGCTGGAGTAGCTTATCTTGCGTCCGATCCTGGCCTCCAGCGTGCGTACCATCTCGGTTTTCAGCTCCGCCATCCTCCTATCCAAACGCGTACCGATCTGATGGACAAAAAGCGCTCCCAAGGAGACGATCACCATAAGCAGAAAGATCTCGAGAAAACGCCATTTAAGCTGAATCGGATGTGAGCTCAATCGCCTCTCTCCCGTCTGAATCGGACCTGAATCTGACCACTGTCATCACTCGAATCGGCGGAGGGTTCGAACAGATAGCTGTAGAGGGCGCGCTGCACCGCTGTGTCCGCCGATGCGTAGCCGGAACTGCGTATTATATCCACTTCAACCACCTGGCCGTTGGCCGCAACGGTGAAGCCCGCCACTACATCAACCTCCATACCTTTTTCGAGAAGTATGTCCGGGAAGGAAATGCCCGCTGTTTTGAGCAGTTTCCGTTCCCTACCCCTCCATTCTAGCGCACCCTCCTCGGTATATCCACCGTCTTCGCTGGATTCACCGTCCCCGACAGATGCACCGTCTTCGAGCGCCGCCGCCGGCGGCAGTTCCAGCTCTTCGGCCAACAGCTGTGCCGGCAGGATTGGTGCGGCTGCGGGGGAGCTGGGACCGGGCAAAAGCGGCTCTTCCCGCGCAGCGTAGGCTATCCGCTCGCCTCCGCGGGTGAATTCCAGCTGCTGCGGATCCACAGCCGGTTTTGTGCCCGGCATGGCGAGGGTTCTCGGACCCTGCATCTTCAAGCTCTCCGCCAGCTCCTGCGGCGCCAGATCGGGCAGCCGCGGTTGCGGGGCGATCACCGGCGGCGTTCGCTCACGGCTCCGGGAAAACTCGATAACCACCCGGCGGGGGACCACCTCCGCCACCCGGGGGCCCTTCATCAGGAACAGCAGGAGGATCAGACAGAGATGAAATCCCAGGGAGATCAGGAAGTACAGCCGGATATTTTCGGTCATTCAGGAAGGCTCTTCTGGGCGGTCACCAAAGATATCGACTCCACACCCGTCAACCGGGATAGATCCATGATCTCCACTATGTCCTTATAGGGCAGCAGCGCATCGGCCTGCAGTATGATCTCCGTACGCTGGAGGCGGACCATCTGTTTCTTCAGTTCCGCGGCGTATCGATCCCTGGCTACCGACTGTTTCCCAATGTAAATCTCCCCGGAACCGGTAATCGTTACAATAATTTCTTCCTCAATGACGGCCTGGGCGGTGTAAGCCTCGGGCAGATCCACGGTAATCGCCGGGTTTATCGAGAGGGTGGTATTGAGCATGAAGAAGATAACCACCAAAAAAACCATGTCGATCAGGGGTGTGAGCACCAGAGCGCTGTCTTCCTCAAGTCTTCTTTTTAGGCGCACCCGCGTCCCCCCGTGTTATTTCGATCTTGATGATATGCCGATCATCTCTCTCAAGCACCTGGAACCGGTATCCTCCGTGTTCGAAGGCAGTGCCCACCTCCGGAATCCGCCCCAGGTGTTCACAAACAAATCCACCCACCGTATCGTAATTGAGCTTGCGCAGGGGGATCCCGGTGTCATGGTACAGATCTTCGATATCCGCTACGCCTGCGACGATGTAATGGCCCGGCTCCAGGATCTCGATATCCTCAGTCTGTTGGAAGACCTCTCCGGGTACGAATCCGACGATCTCCGAAGCGATTTCCGCAGGGGTGATCAATCCCGATACCGCTCCGTATTCATCGGACAGAAAAACGACCTCTATCTTGCGGCGGTTCATCTCCAGGAGAAGATCGGGGATCCGCTTGACATCCGGATAGAAGACCGCTTCGGTCATCAGATCCCGGATCTTGCGCAGGCTCCTGGCCTTCAATTCCAGTCGCAGCAGACCCTCGATGTCCTGATAGCCGATGATGTTGTCCGCCCGGCCTTCGAACACCGGCAGGAAGCGGATACCGTTTGCGTAGCTGATCTGTACCGCCTCTTCTATGGTTGCGATGCTCGAACATACCGGGTACTCGTGCATGGGGATCATTACCTCCCGTGCCAGGGTGGAGCGGAAATCGAAGATATCCTCAAAAACCCGGTGCTCGGTTCTGCCAAGTCCTGATTCGCGGGAACCGAGCCGAACCAAGAGGCGCAGATCATCCCGGGATTGGGGCAGTTTACTGCGGGTTGTTCGACGACCCGAAAACAGCAGGACCGCCTTGACGATTCCATTGAGAATCACCGCCAGGGGCAGGAACAGGAAGTGGAAGACCACCAGGATCGGCGCCAGTCGAACGGCGATGCTGTCGGCGCGCCGGCGGAAGAAGGACTTGGGGACGATCTCCGTGACGATCAACAGAAACACGCTCAAAGCCAGGCTGCCCAGCCAGGCGGCGGATTCGAATCCTCTTTCCCGCAGGGCGCTGGCAACCACGGTAGCCGCGGTAACTATGGAGATATTCGTACCGATGAGGGTCGTACCTAGGAGCCGTTCCGGCCGCAGCAGAAGAAAATCCGCCGCCCTTGCATAGGTTATACCCTTCTCCTTCTTGAGGTAGAGGGTCAGCTGGTCCGCGGCCAACAGGCCCGTCTCCAAGCCGGCAAAAAAAGCGGCTCCGATTGTGCAGAATAGGAGGATCAGGTAGGTCACCGGGGCACCCTCCTCACTTCCAGCTCGAGAATCCTGGTTTTGCTGATGCGTTTGACTGTGAACTCGATCTTCCCGATTACCAGCTTGGTGCCCACCGACGGTATCTCCTCCAGGGTATCGGTGATCAGCCCGGCGACTGTGTGGCTGTCGCTGAAAACATCCTCTTCGAGCAGCGCTGACAGCTCTTCGATCTTCAGGTGCCCGGCGATCCGGTAGCCGCCGGCGGGCAGCTCGAGGATCTGGTTTTCCCCTGCCGGGTAGAAGTATCCCAACAGCTGTTGGATCAGATCCCTGAAGGTCACGATCCCGGCGGTACCGCCGTACTCATCTATGACTATCGCCATCTCACTGTTCGATTCCCGCATCTCCACCAGCAGCTCGGCACAGTTCTTCGTGGAGGGCACGCTGATCGCCGGTTTGAGAATGTCGCTCAGCCGAGCGTCCGTTTTGAAACTGAACTTGTAGGGCAGAAGATCGCGAAAGGCGATGTATCCCACCAGATGATCCAGATCCTGCTCATAGGCGGGCAGCAGAGCGGCGCCGCTTGATGCGTCCATCAGCGCATTGTCGGCGATCAGATCGGAGATGCGCCGGCTCACCTCCACGCCGGTGATCTCGGTTCTGGGATTCATAACTTCTTCGGCCTGTTTCTCCCGAAAATCGCAGAAGGACTCCACCAGATCCAGCTCGGATCGATCCAGAATGCCCTCTTTGAAGCCGATCTGAACCGCAGAACGGATGATATTGTGCTTGGCCCGCAGATCCGCCGCATCCCGCTCCGGCAGCAATAGATTGACCAGTCTGTTGGACAGGTTGAAGAACCAGCGCAGTGGTGTAAACAGCACATACAGATAATTGAGCGGTACCGCGCTGAAGCGGCTGAAGGATTGAGCCTTGCGCACAGCCAGGTTCTTGGGCGTCATTTCTCCGAATATCAGCAGCAGTACGGTCATCGAGATGATCGAGAAAAGTTCGCTTTCAAAGGGAAAGATCCGTTCCCCGATAGCCTCACCGATGGAGCTGGCAAAGACATTGACGAACATGTTGCCCGTCAATAGTGTAATCAGAATATCATCGGGGGAGGAAAAGATCCGAGACAGAATGGCGGCCAGCTTGCTGCCGGATCGCCGCTTCAGGCTTTCCTGCTCCAGTCTGCTGAGGGAGAAAAAGGCGGCCTCGGATCCGGAAAAATAGGCCGACAGCAGCATCAGCGCTGCCAGGGGAATCACCAGACGCAACAGCTCAGCGTCCATAGGCTAGGCGGGAGCTCCGGCCCGTTTCTGCCGGGAAAAGAAGGTGAGCAGCTCTGATGCGGCGATTTCAATACGGGATAGAGTCCTGTTCACCTTCTGGCGAAAGATATGAAAGAACAGAAGTGACGGAATGGCCACTGTCAATCCGGCGGCCGTGGTAATCAGCGCCTGGGAGATACCGCCTGCGAGCAGAGCCGGATCGGACACTCCGGAGACCTTGAGGTTGAGGAAGGACACGATCATTCCGGTGACGGTGCCGAGCAACCCCAGCAAGGTAGCCAGGTTGGCGATGCTGGCCAGGTAGGGAACGAACTTCTCCAGCTGGTCGGCACTGCGCATGGCCTGGGACTCCATATGCAGGCTGATCAATTCCTGGGACTGCCCCGTCTTGCGGGCCTGCAGTCCGGCCAGAATCACCAGAGCTTCGGGACAGCTCATCTGTTCCAGCTCAGCGAGAACCAGCTTGGCCCGCCCCCTTCTCAAGGCTTCGATGACATAGGCGCCCAGATCCTCATGAGGATTGCGGCTGCGGATAAAATAGGTGCTCTTTTGGATTATGAGAGCGACTGCGATTACCGAGAGCGCCAGTATCGGGATCAAAACCACACCGCCCTGGACAAGAAATGAGATCAACGTTTGCTCCCCCTGGGATGAAAATTGATGTTGCTATCTGTGGATATCATACCCGATCAGAAAACGATAGCTGAAGTTGGGGGAAAGAAATGCCTCGAAACCCGTATGCAATACGCCGTTTGTACCAATCTTCCAGTTCCCCTCTATGCTGGTTACGATGCCCGATCGTATCTCCCAATCCGTAAATACGAACTCTCGGGAGCCGTCGTCAGCGAAATCACCGATCAACCCTTTGATTATAAACTCTACCGGAAGTTTATGAAAGTCAGTTGTCCAGACCACTCCTGCACGGCTGTAGAGCAGCTCCTGCCACGACGCGGCTGTCAGGGGAAAGTCAACGGCCGCCGTACCGGTAAGATTGAGCCGCAGCCCCGGCTGTCCCGCCCGCAACCGCCAGATCAGGTCTCCCTGGAGCGCGCCCCGGTTTGTATCTGTGAAGCTCATTTCTCCCGACTCGCCCCAATCTCGATCAGAAGCATCAAGCAGATAGATCCGCCCCTTTGTCCAGTCGAAGGATACCGCGGCGGCGAACACTGCGCCGGGATCGAAGCGCAATTCCGAGTACAGCGAATACCCCCCCTCGGTTTGGAGGTGGGGTATGCCTGATCCTTCGGCAACCGCCTGCACCGCACAGAGAGTCTGCAGGCGCTGCGCCGGCAGACGTATGAAGGGGGCAGCCCGAATCAAGAGTGAGAAGTATGCTGAAGGATACAACTCCAGAGCGCCGCTGGGATAAAAGGCCAGGGAATCTTCGTAGTACAGTGCTGCTCCTCCAGCCAGCAAGCGCAGAACCGAGCTGGACGGATGCCAGCCCAGCTCCAGGTTCGCGCAGCCGTGCTCCTCTGTTTCAGAGGATGGCAAACCGGCGGCCAGCACTCCCCCTGAGCGAAGCGACAGATCCCAATGGGAACCGGCCAGGGCAAGTTCCAGCTCCTGCTGAACGGCTCCACGCTGCACGTCCGTATCAACTGGAGGGCTGCCCACGCCGACCCCGCTTATCCCGAGCAGCCGGGTCTCCTCCCGCCATTGAAACACACCGGCTTGACCGTACAAACCGGCGTTCAGGCCGAGTGCGTAAACCGCCGATGCGCCGGCGTTGTAGAACGCACCCATCGCGAAGGCGGCATCGATGTTCAGAGCCGGGGCGCGCCTGCGGCTCTGTACTTCGAAGGTCAAAGCGGTAGGTGATTCCGGGGGGCTGGTGATCCAGCCGTCGGCCAGGTCAAAGTGCAGCAGTACGGACAGATCCCAAACCCCCGAAGATCGGATCGTCGCTAAATCGGACATGATGGTGCTGCCCGGGATATAGTCGACCAGGGCCCACCAGCTGCCGGAAGCCGCGCTGCGCCCTGCCCCGGCATACTGAGATGCGTCACTGACGGGCGAATCGGGCAGCAGCCCCGGCGGGGCGAGCAGGGAGCGGGGGATTGCCTGCCAGTAGACCAACGGGGGGTCCGGCGCGGTCAGGTCGACTTTGTATAGGGATCGGGGATAGCTGAGACGGTTGTCGCTCATCCCCTTGGCCGCCGGAATCCCAAGGGCCCTTGGCGCCGGCGGAGCTATAAATAAAGTATACTCACCGAAGAGGGTCACATCGGGAAGCTGAAGCGTGCTCTGAGCCGGGGCCGGCGCAGCCGTGCTTAGCAGCAGCGCGAAGACAAGCATGATCATGACAAAAGCTCTGGATTTGATTATGCTGAGGTTCGATTCTTTCGTCCAGGGTCGGGAGGCGCATTTGGAACGCGAGGGAAGTGCGGGAAGCGAGCGAATTGGGCCGCGGGAGTTCGGCGAAAACAGCCGATCCGGGACAGGCCCGGAGGCACTGGAGAATTTCGTGGTCCTGGAGGGTCTTGATGGTTCGGGAACCACAACCCAGCTTCATCTGGCCGATGAAGCACTCGAATCCCGCGGTATAGCCCATTTCTGCACCAGCGAACCCACCAGGGGTCCGGTGGGGCGCATCATTCGCCAGGTTCTGAAGAGGCAGATACAGGTCCGGCCGGACACGGTCGCTGCCCTGTTCGCCGCGGACAGGAATGAGCACCTGTACGAGCAAAACGAGGGGATTGTTTCCCGCCTGCTGCGTGGCGAGCTGGTGATCTGCGACAGGTACCTGTTCTCCAGCCTGGCCTATCAGTCCCTGGACTGCGATCCGGAGTTCGTATTCCTCCTCAACCGCCGATTTCCCCTCCCGCGGCATCTGGTGTTTCTGGACACGCCGGTCACGATGAGTCAACAGCGCCTGACGATCCGCTCGGCGGACGGTCCGGAGCTGTACGACGGGCGGGAGATCCAGCAGGATATCCTCTCCGCCTACGAACGGGCATTCAAGCGTTTCCCCGAAGCGGATATGCGGCTTCACAGGCTGGACGGCCGTGAAGATCCAAAGCTGGTATTCGATAAATTCTGGAGCATCCTCGCGAGCCTGCCGATTGTAAGAAGGTGAGGAAAACCGCTTCCCTTATCCTGCTCTTTCTTCTCTGCACAACCGGCGTTTTCGCGTATAAGGTGCTGTACGCCGAGCAGTTCTACCGCCTGTACCACCTGCACTTCTATCAGTATCCCGACGACACCATGGAGAACATCTTCTACCTCGAACAGGCCCTGAAGTCGGATTTCGCCAATCCCCTGTACGCCCTGGCGGAGATCGAGAACGAGGAGCAGTGGGCCCAGTACCGGACCCTGTTCAAGATGCACGTCAATCTCAAGCTCATAGATCTGTACCTGACCCTGGGCAGCAAGTACGACAAGATGACCGCCTACTTCTACAACGCCCCCTGGAGAGAACAGAACCTGGAGAGCCTGGAGCTGGCCGAGCAGGCCTACCAGGTTGCGCTGCAGTACTGGGCGGAAGCCCGCAGATGGGCTGCCAGGCTGCCCTGGCTGTACTACAACCTCGAGGAGATTCAGAACTGGGAGGATGAGCGGACCCGGATCTGGAAAGGCGATCTGGACTACGGGGAGATCATCGGCACCCATCTGGACCGGCTTCAGCGGGTGCGTCAGCAGTTCCTCAGCATGGACGCAAACACCTACTAGGGTTTAACGGCTTCATCAAAGGATCAGCATGGCGTCCCCGTAAGAGAAGAACCGGTAGCCTTCCCGCACCGCTGTTTTGTAGGCGGGGAGGATACGCTGCCTTCCGGCGAAGGCGGAGACCAGGACCAGAAGGCTGGAGCGGGGGGTGTGGAAGTTGGTGAGCAGCCGGGAAACGACCTTGAACCTGTATCCGGGATAGATGAACAGAGAGGTGCTGCGCGTCCCTGCGGCTACACCCTGCAGATCATCGCTGTAGGCGGATTCCAGAGCCCGCACCACGGTGGTGCCTACGGCCAGGATCGTGCGTCTGCCCCGCAACGCCGCGTTGATCTTTTCGGCGGCATCCGGGGGAATATGGTAGCGTTCTTCGTGCATCCTGTGCTGTTCCACCCGCTCGGATCGTATCGGCAGAAAGGTGCCGGCCCCCACGTGGAGGGTGAGCTTGGCCAGGATCACGCCTCTGTGCTCCAGCTCCGCGAGAAGTTCCCGGGTCAGGTGCAGCCCGGCTGTGGGAGCCGCCGCCGATCCCGGTTCTTCGGCATATACCGTCTGGTACCGCTCTACGTCCTCACGGGTGTCCTGGCGGCGAATGTAGGGAGGCAGAGGCACGTGCCCGTGGGTTTCCAGATACTCCGCATCGATCGGAGGAGTGAAGCGGAGATAGCGAAAGTCCTGCGGCGTACCATCGGAGATATCGCCGTTGCCCTGGTTTTCAGCAGTCGAGTCGCGGACCAGCGAGTCCGGGGGCAGGTCCGCTTGGGCTACAACCTCGGCTGTAACTCCATCGGCGAATGCGAACATCCTGCCCGGCCGCTGTTTCCTGGCCTTGGCGGCCAGAGTTCGCCACACTCCCGGTCGAAGCTCCCTCAGCAGGATGAACTCCACCCGCCCACCTGTGTCCGCGGCGGTTCCGTAAAGCCGGGCGTTGATAACCCGCGTTGCATTGAGAACCATCACCGTGCCCTGTTCCACGTAGGAGGGAAGCTGTTCGAAGCGGCTGTGCAGGATTTGTCCGCTGTCCCGATTGACCACCATCAACCGGGAACCGCCCCGTTCGGGGCTCGGCTGTTGGGCTATCGACTCTTCCGGAAGATTAAAAGAGAAGCTGCTCGTCTTCACGCTGTTCGAGTTCCAGATGCTGGTAGGCCAGGTGCGTGGCTGTTCTACCCCGGGGAGTTCTCTGGATCAGTCCCCTCTGGATCAGGTAGGGTTCGTAGACATCCTCCAGGGTGTCCACCGCCTCCCCGATGGATATGGCCAGGGTCTCCGAACCGACCGGACCGCCTTTGTAGTTTTCAATCACCGTTTTCAGAATATCCCGATCCAATTTGTCGAGGCCGAGGGTATCGATGTCCAGGGAACTCATCCCACGCTTTACGATCTCGGAGGTGATGAGCCCGTCGGCCCATACCTGGGCGAAGTCGCGCATACGGCGCAGCAGTCGGTTGGCGACTCGGGGGGTCCCTCGTGAACGGGAGGCGATCATACTGCAGGCCGCCTCTTCGAGCTCGATGTCGAGGATCCCCGCGGAACGATGGATGATGCTTTCGATATCTTCATCCGTGTAGAAATTCAAACGGGAGGTGATGCCGAAGCGGGAATACAGGGGGCCGGAGACCAGGCCGGTCTTGGTCGTGGCGCCTACCAGGGTGAACGGCGGCAGAGGGATCTTGATCGTGCGGGCGCCGGGGCCCTGCCCCATAACCACGTCGATTTCGAAGTCCTCCATGGCGTTGTACAGCATCTCTTCGATGACGGGCCGCAGCCTGTGGATCTCATCGATGAAAAACACGTTTTTCTCACCAATGGTGGTCAGAATGGCGGCCAGATCCCCCGGACGTTCCAATGCGGGAGCCGAGGTGGCCCGGAACTGAACGCCCAGCTCATTGGCGATGATCCCGGCCAGGGTCGTTTTTCCCAAGCCCGGGGGGCCGGAAAAGAACACGTGATCCAGGCTCTCCTGCCGCTGCCGGGCAGCCTGGATGAACACGGCCAGATTGTCCTTCAGGCCTTTCTGCCCGAGAAACTCCGTGAGGTTTCTGGGGCGCAGGGTGTATTCCTCCCGGTCCTGATCGGGATTGAAGGTTCCCGCCGTGACCCTGTTGTCCTTCATGCGGCCCCTCCTGCGCCCGGTTCCTCCCTGTCGGCACCGGCCTGAACCGCACCGCCGACACCCCCGGCAGCCGGCTGAGATCCGCCGGACAGTTGAGACAGGGCTCTCTTGAACAGCTCCCGCTCCAGATCTTCGTTGTTCAATTCCCGCTCCCGGAGGCCGCGGGCGGCGGAAGAAACGGCGTTCTTGGCGCTTCGCCTGTCGAATCCCATCCCCACCAGGGCATTGGCGATATCTTCTTCAAGGGAAATCCCCGCCGGAGTGGATACCGTCAACTTGCCTTTCAGTTTCAGCATTATTTTCTGGGCGGTCTTCCTGCCGACCCCGGGTATCGTCGACAAAAGGTCCAGATCCTCCGCTTCCAGAGCGTCGACGAAGCGCCCGACCTCCACACCAGAGAGAATCTTGAGCGCCTGCCGGGGGCCCACGCCTTCGACCTTGAGCAGGTCCAGAAACACATCCCTTTCCAGGTTTTGAGAAAATCCATACAACCGCATCTGATCGTCCCGATGATACAGGAACACGTACACCTTTGTGCTCTGACCGACTTCGGGAAGATCATCGCTGCTGCTCCTGCTGATATGGATCTCCCACTCAACCGCACCGGCGGACAGATACAGCCGCTCTTCGTCCTTGTAGGAAATCTCACCGCTGATGCTGTTAAACATGAGGCAACCCCGCATCGGGAAGATGACTCCGAAAACTGGAAAAGTTGGCGTGACAGAAGGCTGCGGCCAAAGCGTCGGAGGCGTGATCCGGTCTGGGAAGTTCCGCCAGGTTGAAGATCATCTTGAGCACCTGTTGAACCTGCGCCTTCTCCGCCCTTCCGTTGCCCACCACCGCCTGCTTCAGCTCCAGGGGCGTGTACTCGGCAAAGGGAACTCCCCGAGATGCCAGGGTATAGAGGACCACGCCCCGGGCCTGAGCCACGGGAATGGCGCTTTTGGAGTTCTTGGAAAAATATACGGTTTCGATACCCGCTTCCTCGGGTTCGTAGGTGGTGATGATGTCCATGATTCCCTGATGGATCTGAACCAATCGTTCTCCCATGCCGTCTCGGGGAGAGGTTCGGACCGTTCCATAAGCGATGCAGCGGAATCGGCTGCCGGAGCAGCGGATAACGCCATACCCCGTGAAGGCCAGTCCCGGGTCAATGCCGAGGATTACTTTCATTCATCCAGGCTGAAACCCTCGGGGATGTCGAGATTTGTGGACACGTTTTGGACGTCATCGTGGTCCTCCAGCGCTTCGATCAGGCGCAGGACCTGGGCCAGTTTATCCTCGGGCACCTGCACCTGAGCGTCGGCGATCATGGTGACCTCCGCCGATAGATGCTGGAACTTCCCTCCCTCCAGGGCTTCGAGAACCGTTTCGAAGTCATCCGGTTCGGTGATCACTTCTATTTCACCATCGGTTTTAGCCACATCCTGGGCTCCCCCTTCCAGGGCTGCCTCCAGGATGGCGTCCTCCGTGTACTCCGAAGCGTCGTAGACGATCAGTCCCTTGCGATTGAACAGGTAGGCTACGCTGCCGCTCTCACCCAGATTTCCCCCGGCCCGGGACAGGATGTGGCGAACTTCGGCGGCTGTTCGGTTCCTGTTGTCCGTAAGTACTTCGATGAAAATCGCCACGCCGCCGGGGCCGTAGGCTTCGTAGGTGAGCTCGGTGTATTCGGCACCCTCCAGATCTCCGGTACCTTTTTTAATAGCCCGATCGATGTTGTCTTTGGGCATGTTGGCCAGTTTGGCTTTTAGCAGGGCGGTGCGCAACCGGGGATTGGCGTCCGGATCTCCCCCGCCCGCCCGGGCGGCTACGCTGATCTCCCTGATGATTTTCGTAAACACTTTGCCGCGTTTTGCATCCACGGCGCTTTTTTTATGTTTGATAGAGGCCCATTTGCTATGGCCGGACATACTGTATTTCTCCTTCGCCCGTGAATTTAGCACGCTCCTCATTGGGGTGTCAAGCTGAGTGTACCTGCAGCGCAGCGGGAACTAGGGGCAAGCCGCTCCTATCGGACATCAATTCAAAAAAATGAACTTTTTTTAAGATAGTATTGAAATTTTTTTTCTTGCTACGATACTATTGCTCTGCTATGTTCTCCGAGGACCGCCCCCAGCTATTACTCTCACAGAGCGGAACAAACCGGGATCAGCGCAAGCATATCCGTATGGAACACAGCGGATCGGTGCAACTTGTCGGAGAGGGACGGCGTTTCAACGGGCAAGCCGTCAACATCAGCCGCACCGGAATGCAGGTCGTGGTCAACCTCCCCGATTCCTACGAGTCCGTACGATCGATCACCTTTGCCCTGCCGAACACCGAAAACACGATCGAACTACCCTGCCGTATCGTGCGATCCCAGAGGGAACAGGACAACGGACACGAGGGAATCCTAGGGGTGGAGTTCTCTTATCGGGGGGAAGCGCAGCTTCTGCTCATTGAAAACTACATCCGGGAGATCAGGCACGGCCAGCTGAGTTGTTCCGATGAACAAAGCGATCTTCGTCAAATACCGCGTACCCCGTGCACGATCACGGATGTGGCGACGGACAGAGATGACGTGCAGGTGCATTCGATCGACAACATCTCTGGAGACGGTCTCTTGATCAGCTTCACGGGGAATTTGCAGCCTGCCGACGGGCTACGGTTGTATTTCCGCACTCCCGACGACTCCAAGAGGATAACCCTCGCTGGTCATGTTGTATACGTGATCGAGAACGAATTCCAACGCAGCGCGACAGCCGGAATCCGCTTGAACGACTCCGGACACATGAACCGAATCCGAGTTCGGAACTTCATCATAAGCTGCCATTCCGTCTACGCCTTGAAAGGTGTATGCGATCATCTCTCACAGAACGAAAACAACGGCGAGTTTCAGATCACGGACTCGAACAAGATCCTGGAGATCATGTCCAAACTGTTGACGGGCAAAATACCGGTGAATCTGTTGCTCACACATTCCTTGAAAATCATCAATCTCCACATCGAAGGGCTTTCCCGCGAGAACCGAACTTTCGAAATGAGTAATCCGACCAAATTGAATCCACAAGCATTTTCTGATTCCTCTGCAACCTACTTCAGTTTTATGCTGGAAGCAGGGAGTTATTTCTTCAGAACGGAGAGGGTCGGGCTCACCGACGGCTGCATTACCTGTAAACTGCCGCTTAAAATCTTCCGCTCAGAAAAACGCTCCTACCGTAGAAAATTCATGGAGTTCGCCGGAAACCTCCGACTCCTTGTTGCTGACGCAGAGGACGGTACGATCGCTGTGAACGCCCAAATCATCGACATGAGTAAAAGAGGCTTCCTCTGTCAAGTACACGTACCGGTGACGATTCTCAGTTCGCTGCAGCCCGGTTCGCTCATTAAATATGAGATTGACGGTGAGTTGGGCTTGGGTAAGGAAGGAGAGGTACGACACCTTAAAAAAATCGCGACCTACAATGAGGGCATCGTCGTTCAGCTCGGGATCGAAGCGGGAATAAAACGTCGTTCTTTTGTATTTAGAAAAGTATCGACGCCTGCGCTGGAAAGCGCGGTAAAACTGCGACAGCATGCTTCCTGCGAGAAAAAATACCGCACACACTCAATTCCGGTAACGTACAACAACGCGGCCAATCAAAACATCAGTGGGTTGGTGAATACGACGCAACTGTACGCTCGAACCCCCGTAGTTGTCATACCCCCAGCGTTCGGTAAAAAGAAAGAAGCCCTGTCTCCTTTCGTCACGACGCTTCTGTACAACTTTGCTCTACAGCACAAGGATATCACGGTAATACGCTACGACGGGATCAACCGACCCGGGGAGAGTCACAACGATTATCCTAATCGCCAACGCGGCTACGAGATGCTGCGCTACAAGGTAAGCCAGGGATTGGATGATCTGATATCGACTTTGGATTTCATCCACGATAATCCGTTTTTCCAAGCAACCGAAGTAATCCTGTTAACGTTCAGTATGTCCGCAATTGATGCTCGGAAGCTGTTGTCCTCATACCACGGTGCCAGGTACGGGATTGGGCTCTGGATTGCCTGTATGGGGGTAGCCTGCGCCAAGACTACGATCGGAAACATCCTGGCCGGGATCGACGTCATCAGCAACCACAAAATGGGCATCCCCACCGGCATACACGGAATGCTCGGCCACATTCTCGATATGGATCGGATCGCCAAGGACCTGATCGAGAAAAAGTACGCCTACATGACGGATTCCAGGCAGGACATGGCGAAGATCGGGGTTCCGATTTTGTGGATCTACGGCCGGCACGATAAATGGGTAAGCGCCGAGGAAGTTCACGATATTATGAGTGTGGATTCAACCGGCCATCGGGAGGTTATCGAGCTGGAAACCGGACACAACCTGCGGACCAGCGATGAGGCAATCCAGACATTCAAGCTGATCAGCAACCACATCTACAAAGCTCTTTTTGGCAGTTGGATCGAGCCCGTTGATCCTCCCAAAGACGAGATGCTGAGATTGATCAGCTACGAAAGGGAGCGGCTGGAACGTATCGAAACGGTCAAAAGTACGGACTACTGGCGTTCCTATCTGATCGGGGACAATCAGCTGAGCTCGGGGTACGATTTTTATAGAAATCTGAAAGAATTCAGGGATTTCCTGAGCTGCGAGATCGAGCTGCTGAGTTTGGAACAGGGAAACCGGGTCGCTGACATGGGTTGCGGCACAGGACTGCTGTTGGAGGCTCTGCTCAAGGAGTACATGCTCAACGGACACGGGGATTTTAAACTCGATATCGAAGCGGTCGAACTGGTGCCCGAAGCGCTGGAAAAAACCCACCAGAAGTGCAACTCGATCATGCTCTCCAGTCCCCGACGCGCAAACGTGAACGTTCGCTACCATCTGGCCGACCTGGAGCCTAGCCGGTTCATTCCTGTCTGTAAATTCATCAACGATTCAAAATTGGATTTGAATTTTCTACGGAATAGAATCTCCGGTTTGAAGAACGCAATGATCGACAAGCTGTTCGAGATCGAATCGTCACAGTTGTATGAGATTATGCGGGGATCGGACCTCAGCCGACCTGTAATGGAGTTCGTTCAACAGTTACCGACGCAGAGCCTTCAGGATGTCGTAGTAGAGTTCAACAGGGCGGCACGCTTCGTTAGGCGGGCTCTTGTCCCCGAGGATTTCATCGACGCCCCGGGCTACGGCTATTCCGATCCCGGAAAGACCGTCGACTACTCGAAGGTCGGCGCCGACGCCCTTCGATTCAACACTCTCGATTTCGATCGAAGCGGCCTGTGTTTCAACATCCCCTTCCAGGATGAAATATTCGATAGGATAGCCGCCAGCCTGCTGCTCTCCTATCTGTTCAACGGCGAGTATCTGTTTCCCGAGTTGTACAGAACCCTGCGCCCCGGCGGAATTCTGCTGGTTTCATCGATGAAGCCCGACTCGGACCTTTCTACTATTTTCACAAATTATATCGACGATATAGAAAAATCGGCAAAAGGCTTCTTCGAATACCGCGACATTCGCACCAGTTTCACGCAAGCCCGGGCGATGTTGAACGAGGCTTCCGAGCTCTTCGAACTGGAGGAGGATGGGCATTTTTATTTTTACAGCGCAGATGAGCTCTGCGATCTTTTCACAAAGCATGGACTTACGGAAGTAACCACGCATTTCTCTCTAGGTGATCCAGCTCAGGCGGTGATTGTAACGGGAAGAAAGCCGATCCACGAGTAAGATCATGGCGCTTGCCGACCAGGTCACAGAATCTCTAAAAAAATGGCAGCGTTACCCCTGCTTCATCGAGCTGGCACCGAATCGGAATCCCAGAGCAGTATTCGCGGATCAGCTCATTGAGGACATCGACACGTTCAGCGAGTCGCTAAAAAAATGGGGCATTTGCAGAGGTTGTCCGGTACCGATCTTCCTGGACAATTCGATCGACTTCGTCGTCGCATTCTTCGGACTCCTGAAACTCGGAGCGGTGCCCGTCATGGCCAAGATGGAGTATGGAACAGTCGAACTCGAAGAAATCTTCAAGAACGCCGGCCCCACAGCGGTGATCACCGAAAGCCATCAATTAGAAAAACTGGGCAAATACACCGCCGATATCACAGTAGTCTCGCACACGAACAACCGTTTCAGGGTAACCCAGTGCTCGAAACCCGGTTCTGTGCGCCTGAGTGAAGAAATCGCAACGATCAACTACACGTATCGGGGGTACGGTTATCCGCTAGGCGCTCTGATTCCCCACTATCAATACTGCCAGGGCGCCGAGGGATTTCAGCAATGCCTGTTGAGCAAACCTGGTGACAAGATCCTTGCACTTCTGCCCATGCAGCACATCTTTACTCTCGTCAGCGCCGTTTTCTTCCCACTCTTGAACCAGCTCACATCGTTGATAGTCCGTACCATGCACCCGCGCTATCTGTTCGAGTATATCAATCAGTACGGTATCGAATTCATAACGACCGTACCGGAAGTGTTTTCCATGTTGCTTAGGCTGTCTGATGAAGCCTGCTGCATACCGTCTGAGGTTTTTGTATCCGGTGGGAGCGTGCTATCGGTCGATTTATACCATCGACTGAAAGAACGGTTCAAAATCGAGATGCTCAATGGATACGGCTTGACAGAGTATACTCCCGCCACCGGCAACATCCGTGGCCTATCCAGGTCGGGCACAATCGGGCAACCCTGTTCGGGCGTCGATCTCATGATTCACGATCCGGACGAACAGGGTGTTGGCGAAATCTGGCTGAAAAGCGAGCAGATGTGCAGGGGATACTATCGCCGGGGTAGAGAAACCGGGGAATCCTTTGTTGACGGATGGTTCAAAACCGGCGATCTGGGTAAAGCATCGGAGAAACATGTCATTTTTGTCGCGGAAAAGAAAAAAACCCGAAAGGTCAACGGCAACATCGTGGATCTGAAAGAAATTGAGCGCGCGCTGGGTAGAAATCGCCGAATCAAAGAGGCAGAGGTTTGGGGCGAACAAAACCAGATCAAGGCACGGGTCCGCCTTCGAAGTGTGACCGGGGATTTACAGAAAGAGCGATCGAGCATCCGTGCGCAGTTGCGGGGTAGGATCGCGGATTATAAGATCCCAACGGCGATAGAGATTGTTTGAGAAATCCTGTATGATGGTGAATGAAAATGAACACGGATTCAGGCCCAAAAAACGAAGGACATCAGCGAGGAGCCGTGGACGATCAACGCAGGCACGTGCGCGAGGTCATCGCCGGTATTTCCAGGATCGATGTATCCGAGCTGGCTGATGATGTGAATGTTAGAGAAGAACTCGGCATAGACAGCCTCATGGCTATGGAGATTATAGCGACCATCGAAAAGGCTCTGCAGATCCATATCGACGAGGCTCAGTACGCCGCTATCGAAACAGTCGGTGATTTCATCGATCTGGTGATTGCCGCGTACCGGGACACAAATGACTGAGCGAAGACTCCGCATACTTCTTATCTCACCTTCGGCTTCGTATTTTATCAATGACAGTGAATTCGAAGAGTACGTACGGACTTCACGTGATATTCGAACCATTCTGCATTTCTGGAGCGGTATCGGGCTGGGATTGCCGACCATAGCAGCTCTGACCCCGGAAACTCACGACGTACGGATTGTCGACGAAAACAAAGAAGCAATACCGTCAGATGGAAGTTTCGATATTGTCGGAATCACGGCGATGACTCACCAGGCGGATCGCGCCTATGAGATCGCAACTGATTTCCGGCGGAGGGGATGTTACGTCGTTATAGGTGGCATTCATGCGTCTGTGTGTCCGCGAGAAGCTATGCGCTACGCCGATTCTGTGTTTGTCGGAGAAGCCGAGAATATGTGGCCGGCATTTCTGTCCGATTTTTTGCAGAGTTCCCCAAAACGAATCTACAATCACTCCGACTACAGGCCCGTCGAAATGAGCGATAGCCCCGTGCCCAAGTACAGTCTGCTGGCCAAATACTCCTATCCGGTGGTTTTTGTACAAACCACGCGCGGGTGTCCGCATGACTGTGAGTTCTGTGTGGCATCGAATGTGTATGGGAAAAGATACAAGAGAAAACCCATATCGCAAGTGGTAGAGGAGATTCGGGAAATCAAGAAGTACTGGAAACGTGCCCAGATAGGTTTCGCGGATGACAACATGTTCGTAGACCGGCGGTACTCACGGGCACTCGTAGAGCGGTTTAAAGAGCTTGTTTTCTCCTGGTTCGCCGTGTGTGATGTCTCGGTAGCCCAGAACGAAGAATTGCTCAGAGCCATGCACGAAAGCGGATGCAGAACCCTGCTGATAGGATTCGAGAGCGTACGAGAGGACAACCTGCAGGGTATCAATGAGAACAGGTGGAAGGCAAAACAACTGGCCCACTACCCTGCGTACGTCCAGAAGATACAGAAGCACGGAATCGGGGTGTACGGGTCTTTTATCCTGGGCTTCGAACAAGACACCCAAGAGACAGTGGACGAGATCATCGATTTCATCAATTCGAACAACCTTCTCGGCGGACACGCCACGATTCTGACGCCCCTACCTGGGAGCAGACTCCGGGATAGACTCGAGAGAGAAGGAAAAATTCTTGATAGAGACTGGAAATGGTATACCTTATGGAATGCAGTCATAAAACACGCGAAATTCTCCCCTGAAGATCTTGAGCGTGGAGTTATGACGATTTTCAAAGGTATCTACAACCCGGAAAGCAACAAGAGACGATCGGAGTACTTCAAACGAATCTACGGGGAACTGGTCCAGGTGTAATCGACCGACTTTGCTTGAGGTAGCTGGATGAGTCAGAGTTCCTTGCGGGAAAAATTCGAACAAGAAAGAATCCAAATCGCGAGACGGCAGACCAAGCTGTCAGCAGTAGTGTCGAGCATCGCCTTCATGCTGTTCAACATACTGGATCACTTCATGTATCCGGAGATCTATGCTGAGCTGCTGTTTATCAGACTGGTCGTGGTCGCGGTAAACATCGGCATATTTTTCCTCATGGACACCAGAATCGGCAGCCGATACCCACGGGAGTTCGCGATGTTGGAGTATCTGTTGTACGGCGTGTCCATCGTAATCATGATTCATCTGGCCGGAGGATATGTAAGTCCTTACTATGCTGGTATTAACATCGTCCTTTTCGGATTTATTTTTATCCTTCCTCTGGATGCCATACGCACGTCGATAGTCTGCGCCCTGATTTATATTGCATATATTCTACCGATCATCTGGCTCCAGACCATCGAAAACATGGCCCTGTTTCTAAACAACAACTTTTTTCTGCTTTGCACGATTGCACTGGCAATCCTGACTTCCCAGCTTTCTACCCAGATGCAGTTCAGAGAATTCAGCGCCCGCTACAGCCTGGCCGAAGCCAACGAGGAACTGAAGAAACTGGATGTATTGAAATCCCAGTTCTTCGCCAATGTGAGCCACGAGGTTCGCACTCCCCTCACCTCGGTCATCAGCCCCATTCAGAGCCTCTATCAGGGGGATATGGGCGAGTTGATGCCGGAACAGACCAGACTGGTCAGCCAGATGTACAGAAACAGCCTGAAGCTCCTGGACATGATCAATCAGATGCTCGATTTTTCCAAATTCGAAGCGGGGAAGATGGAGCTGCGCCTCGGGCCTGTGGATCTCGACGAAACGATACGGGACATCATAGCGGTGTTCGAGGATGTTACCGAGCGAAAGGGGGTCAAGCTCGGGTGCGTGCGGGAGGCCAGGATACCGCCCCTTTATCTGGATATCGACAAACTCGAGCGGATCCTAATGAACCTGCTGAGGAATGCCATCAAGTTCACCGAAAGCGGCTCGATTACGGTCCGAAGCGCAAAGAAGAAGGGGTTCATCGTAATCGAGGTGGAAGACACCGGTATCGGCATACCCCGGGACCATCTGCCGCATATCTTCAAGAGGTTTCAGCAGGTGGACACCTCCAGCACCCGCAGATACGAGGGAACCGGCCTGGGGCTTACGATCGTCAAGGAAGCGATCGACCTGATGAAGGGATCGGTAGAGGTGTTCAGTGAGGAGGGCAAGGGCACCCGCTTCGTACTGCACCTGCCGGATAATCTAGACGAACTTGTTCCCGATTCGTTCATCGAACGAAGGATGGATGAACGGCGCAAGCTGAGTCTGACCTTCCGGGGAAACGACCGCAGGAAAACGGACCGCAGAAAGGCGGATGTAGAAAAACTGTCTGTGGACGATCTGGCGCTAGTCGAGAAAGAACTTCCCGGCGAACCGGCGGAGGAACAGCCGAGCGAATCCGCATCCGGAGAAGAACCGACCGAGGTCGTTCTGCTGGTGGAGGACAATGCGGATCTGCGCAACTACATCAGCAAGATGCTCAGACGGTTCGGCCACGGGGTGCTTACCGCGGAGGATGGATTGGACGGCTGGCATCAGGCTCGAAACGAGCTCCCGGATATCATCGTATCAGATGTGATGATGCCGCGGATGGATGGCTTCGAGCTGGTGAACAAGGTAAAGTCGGATGAGAAAACCAAACATATTCCCGTTATTCTCATAACCGCCAAACATGAGCTGGATTCCAAGATCGAAGGTTTGAAAACAGGGGCGGACGACTACCTGTCCAAACCCGTGAATATCCGGGAGCTGGATGCCCGGATCGCGAACCTGCTGACCATGAGGAAGTTCCAACTCGCCCTTGCCCACACCGAGGAATTGAAGACGCGGATGGAAGAGCTGACCATGAGCTTCTCCGAGTCCCTTGCATTGCGCAGTGCCGAAACCTGGAAGCATTCTTCTGATGTTCTGAAGCTGGGAAAGATGATAGCCGAAGAGGCCGGAATTGAAGTCACTCAGGTTCTCCGGGATTCCCTACAGCTCCACGATATCGGAAAACTCGGTATTCCCGACAGGATCCTGAACAAACCGTCCAGTCTCTCCGAAGAGGAATGGACGGTAATGAAAACCCACTCCGAGCTCGGCGCGAATATCTTGGTAAATCATGAGCCGTACAAGGAGGTTAGTGAGATCGTGCTGGCCCATCAGGAACACTACGACGGGACGGGGTATCCGAACGGCCTCAAGGGCAAAGAGATACGCCAGGAGGCTCGCATCATCGCCATAGCCGACGCCTACCACGCCATGACCAACAACAGACCCTATCGAGAAGCCCTCTCACCTGTTACCGCGGTCCGGGAATTGCTCAGACACAGCGGCAGCCAGTTCGACCCCAGTCTGGTCAAGGCGTTTATAGACGGATTGCTGAAAGAGGGTAAGATCAGAAAGAGCGACCTCAAAACCGCTGAGGTCGAGAAATCCTCATAATCCTCCGCTGCGCGAGAGCGGCCAATAGCGGTACAAGACTTTACCCAGAATTTGATCCCTCGAGACCGTTCCCCAGGAGCGGGAATCACTGGACCCCGGGCGGTTGTCGCCCAGCAGGAAGTACTGATCTTCGCCCAACGTCAGGGGCGGGTGTTCGCCGGAAAAAGGGAACTCCTTGGCCCACCCTTCCGGCAACGAGCCTACGAGGAATTCGTAGGATTGGGGGATCAGCTCCTGCTCCGCAACAAAGGTGCTGCCGCCTTCCGGGCGGATGTAGGCGGTGAAGCCGGAAATTCGGATCGTATCCCCCGGTACAGCCACGATCCTTTTAATCATATATGCGGGAACCCGTCTTCCCGATTCATCCCGCACTACGCTGCCCCGCTGGAACGAGAAAAAGCGGACCAGAGACTCTACCAGGGAGAGGGGCACGTGCGGGCGGCCGTACAGCGGCGAGTGAATCACGACGATATCGCCTCGAGCCGGCTCCTTCAAGGGTGGAAGTTTTGCCCTAAAAAAAAGGATGTTGGCTCCGTAGACCAGTGGCGACACGAAGATCCTGTCCCGAGCTTCCAGCAGCGGTTCCATGGAAGCGGATTCCACCTGGAATGTCGCAAGGAACATGCTGGAGATGATCAGATAGAGAATCAGAGTCAATACGAGCAGCTTCAGCAGCTTCTGTACCAGTCCTCGGCCTAAACGACCTCGGAAACCGGAGCTGTATCGTTCATAGGTCGAAAACATTAACGGATGCCGCCGAGCCGGGTAAGCGGCCAATAGCGGAAAAGCGCCCGCCCCAGTACTTTTTCCATTCGGACAGCTCCGAAGTAGCGGGCGTCTCGGGAGTCGTCCCGGTTATCGCCCATTGGAAAGATGTGGTCCTCGGGCACGTACCAGCCCCTTTCGAGCAGGCGCCACTGACTATGAAAGAGGTGACTGTATGGTTTCAACGCATAGAGAGTTTTGTATCGCGATTTTTCCACGGCAACATTGTCGATCAGTGCCTGCTGCCGCCAGGATACGCTGCCGTCGTCACTTTTCGTAGTGCGGAAGTAGCGATCTATCGCCCTTTGCTGCTCCTCGGTTGGATCCAATCTGCTGTCCAGCAATGCCAGGCCGATCCCGGCCTGTTCGAAGTACCCATACTCGGAGGGAGCGAACATCCTGCGGATCTCATAGTCAAAACCTAGAGTCTCCTTGAGCTGCTCTTCCGCTATCCATTCCGTTTCACCCGTGAGAAGGAACTCGACATTGCCCTGGTTCAAGCGCAGGCGGTCCCCGGGCATGCCCACGGCCCGCTTGATCAGGAAGTGGTGCTTTGGATTGCCGAACTCGTCCTTGTCGATATCCACCAGGGAGAGGGTTACCATGTAGATCACGCGCTGGAGAATGTCCATGACCGGACCGATCGGTATATAGGTAGGATTCTCGAATATAATGATTTCCGCTCGGCGGGGCTTACGTGGCAAGTTCAGCTTCATTATACCCGGGACCAGTTCGGGCCCGTAGATCAGTTTGTTGACGAATATGCGGTCGTTGATTTCCAGGGTGGAAACCATGGACTGGGAGGGAATCTGGTAGGCCTGGAGAAGAAACTGGTTGATCAGAAGAACGATGAGTATTGCCGAGCCGATCGCTTCCAACCAATCTAGAACAACGTTTTTCTGCTTCTGACGTTCCTTCTTGGCCAGCCTACGCCGTTTCCTCCAGGTGAGAAAGCGTTCGGTGGCCCGCTGTATCCTCACGCCCCATTCGGTTAAATCCACTATCCAGCTCTCCGATCGACAACTCTAAAATCGGTACGGGTTCTTCTAATTAGTAACACGAATCCTCTCCGATTGACAAGGCAACTTGCCCCTCCTATAATTCTTCGAACTATGGCCAAGAAGAAGCGCAAACCGATAAGACGAAAACCTCAACCTGTAGAATCCCGGGAGGAACGGAACGAAGTCGTCCTGAAACCTTTTCTCGGCATGTCCCCCGGCCTCTATTTGACGATCCTCTACGCCCTGTTGATTTTATTTGTTCTGTTCATGCTCCTCTTCTATAAAGGTTTGCGGGACAACGGTGAGTATCTTCGTGTCAGTACCTTTCCGCCCGGCGCTTCCGTCAGAGTCGACGATCAGTATATCGGCTCATCCCCCTGTGAGGTGCTGGTCAAACGGGGAAGCCATCAAGTAACTGTCAGCAAACCACATTTCGATCCTGTAGTTCTCGAAGATAATTTTGCTGGCCCGGTGTTTGGTACTCTTTTCGTCAGACCTCGCCGTGATTTGGACATCGATTTGGTTCTCTCCGATCCGGCAGCCCTTGTCAGGCAGGGCTTGGAGGATTTTGCCGCCAATCCGCACATCCCAGAAATACTCGTGGAGACGGTTTGGGGCGGACACAGTTCCGCCGCTGGAATAAGGGCTTTGCATAGTTTTGTGGACATAGCAAAGTATTTTGTAACAAATCCTCTGCAGATGCACAGCTATCTGTATGCCCTGAGTGCGATAGAAGCCGACGTGGGGGCGATGACTCCGGCCAGTCTTCTCTCTACTGTAAACAAAATAGTACAACTTAATCAAAAATATGAGAATTTCCCGTTCTGGCTGGCTGTAGCTCTTCAGGGTGATGCAGCGGAGGAGGACGATCCGGTCCAGCGCCTCATGGATACGCCGTGGTTTGCAGATATGCTGGCAGCCTATCGGGGGCGTTACCAGCAGCTGCGAAATCAAGCTGTAGCGCAAATGCAAATGGGGACAGGCGTGGCCGTCACCGTCCAAGGTCTGCGCTACAGCGTGATTTCGCAGCG
>Ga0315553_10000131_pt1 | contig 62451 bp, 55 predicted proteins | sample SalMarSW160140MG_FD_203099 | JGI IMG/M metagenome (GOLD analysis project Ga0315553, IMG submission 203099) | Salt marsh sediment microbial communities from the Plum Island Ecosystem LTER, Massachusetts, United States - Salt Marsh Sediment SW1601-40 ...
CGGCCTCCGCGAACAGCTGCGGCGCCGTCGTGGGCAGGAAGGTGCGCTTCGCCTGGCCGAGGAGCGGCGCGAACGGCGACATGTGCATGGGGACACCATTCGCGTCGCGCATGAACACATGCCCCACGTCGGTGCTGCCCGTGGCCCGGATGTCGTATTGGAACGGGCCGCCGAGCGGGATCGTCCCGCCCGAGATGTCGAGGAACATGTTGAGCGTGGTCGGCGTCGAGAACGCTCGGTTGAACGTCGCCCGGAAGGTGTTGGTCGGGTCCGGCTTGTAGACCACGGCGGCGCGCGGCGAGAACACGGGATTCTCGAGCCGCGAGTGCTTGTCGAGCCGCACCGCGGCCACCACATCGAGCCGGGGGTCGATCGTCCACTCGAACTGCGCGTAGCCGCCGACCTCGGTAATGTCGTCGTCGTCCTCGTTCTGGCCGTTGATCGTCCCGTCGGTCTGCGGGACGGTACGCAACAGGTCCGCGCCGTAGATCAGCCGGTAGCTCTCGCCGATGCGGGTCGCGTTCTGGAGCTGCCCGACGAACAGCTGCGACTTGTCGACCAGCGGCCGACCCGAGCGCAGCAGGTAGGTCTGGTCGTTCTCGCTCCGGTTCCAGAAGGCCTGCGCGAACAGGTCCTTGTAGCGGAATCGCCCCTGCACGTAGTTGTACCCCCAGTCGACCACCTGACCGGCCCCGACCCCCGTGAGGTCCACCGAGCTGACCGACTGGGAGTGCCCCGCCGCGAGGATGACGCTCGTCGCGGGCGTGGGCCGGAAGTCCACGCGACCGTCCACCGTCCAGCGCTCGAGGTCGTTGTCCCGGCCGCGGGCCACGTTGTCGACGCTCTGGCGCAGGATCGCCTGGTCCCCCGCCTCGGTGAGGTCGAGCCCCTGCGCGAAGTTCAGACAGGCGGGGTTCGAGAGGGCGTAGTCGGCCGCGACGCAGACCGCCGCGATCCCCCGCTGCTCGAGCTCCACGGGGTCGACGAACAGGTACTCGGTGGCGCTGAAGTACTGTCCCGACACCTTCGCGCCGAATTTCTCGCTCGGCGATACCGCGACGCGGCCCTCGGCGTGGAACAGCCCCTTGTCGTTGGAGTCGAAGCCGGTGCCGGCCGACTGCTGCCGGAGACCGCCCGCCATCGAGAAGCTGGCCCCGGGATCGTCGATCGGAGAGCGCGTGATCGAGTGGATCACCCCGTTGGCGGCGTTCGGCCCGTACAGTGCGGAGCCCGGACCGAGCACCACCTCGACGTGATCGAGATCGAGGCTCGTGGTGGGGTTGAAGTGCGAGATGTTGGCCCGCAGGGAGGGGACCCGCGCGATCCGGTTGTCGGTCATCGTCAGGGTCGCGCCGGAGAAGATGTTGTTGAACCCGCGCACGACCACGTAGCTCCCCTGGACGCCGGTGTCGATCACGTCCACGCCGGGCTCGTTCTTGACGTGCTCGGCGATCGTCGTGGCCGGGCGCTCCTGGATGTCGCGCGCCGTTACCACCTCGACCGCGGCGGGCGCATCGAGCGCCTTCTCCTCGGTCTTCGACGCCGTCACGGTGATCGGGTTGAGGCTGTAGCTCCGCTCGCTCATGTGGACGGAGAGACTCGTGAGCCGACCCACGGCGACCGTCTGGCCCGTCTCCGTGACCGTGGCCCACCCCGGCGACGTGAAGCGCACCGTGTAGCTGCCGGCGGGGACGTCGCCGATCCGGTAGGCGCCTCCCGGACCCGTCACGCCGCTCGCCACCACGGTCCCGTTGGCGCTCACCACCTCGACGAGGACAGAGGCCAGTGGCGCGCCGGACGCCTCATCGGTGACCGTGCCGGCGATCCCCCCTTGCTGCGCGAGCATACCGCCGGGGGTCAGGGCGAGGACGAGGAGCGCGTGCAGCGCCGAGAAGCGCCGGCGCCCACCATCGAGGGCCGAGCCGCTCGGGTGGCTCGAGGTGTCCTGGGGGCGGGCGTTCATGGTGACCTCCTGGATCGCCGTCGCGTGCTCGGCGTTTCGCGGGTCATCGACACACCGGAAGATCACGTCGAAGGTCGGCACGGCGGTGCCGGGTCCGCAAGCGCACGCGACGGCCCACGCGCGGGGCGAAACGAAAAGCGGCCCGCCGGATCGGCGGGCCGCGAGACGGCGTTCGGTCGTTCCGGCCTGCGTCTCAGCCAGCAGCCTTGCGGGCCGACCTCTCGTGCAGCGCGTCGATGAGGCGCTGCGCGCTCTCTTCCATGTCGATCACCAGGCGGTCGATCCGGGTGACGAAGTAGTTGTGGAAGATGTTGATCGGGATGGCGATCGTGAGACCGGCGGCCGTCGTGATCAGGGCCACCTTGATCCCGCCGGCGACCAGCGTCGCCTCCACCTCGCCCGCGATCTCGATCGCCTGGAACGCCATGATCATCCCGATCACGGTCCCGAGGAAGCCGAGCAGCGGGGCGACGTTCGACAGCGTCGCGAGCCACACCAGACCGCGCTCGAGACCGGCGACCTGGATCGCGCCGGCGTTCTCGATCGCCTGCATCGCGCGCTCCGTGCCCTCCTCGTGCCGCTGGAGCCCGGCCTTGAGCACCTCGGCCGCCGGGGCGCCGGAGTCGTTGCAGATCGCGAGCGCCTCGTCGAGGCGGCCCTGCGCGATCAGCTCGTCCACGTCCCGGAGGAGCTTCCGGTTTCTGGAGGCCTTCGCCTGCAGGTCGATGAACTTCCAGACGATGATGAGCAACCCGATCACCAGACAGGCTCCCAGCGGCCACATCATGAACCCGCCGGCGGCCCAGATCTCGGCCAGGTTCAGGCTCTGACCCGCGCCAAGCGTGGGCGTCTCTTGCAGCGCCCAGAGCATCGAAGCGATCAAGTGGCCCTCCAGGTAGAGAAACATCGCGCTTCTGATCGACCCGGTCCCGAAACGAACAGAACGGCCCCGGGAGGCAGGCCGGTCCAAGCTAGACGCGCCCTGTGGGGGCGTCAAGTCGGCTGCGGGAGCCTCGGAACGGCGGCGAACAGCGCCTTCGTATACCCCTCGCGTGGGGCGCCGAACAGGTCGTCGGCGGGACCCGTCTCGACCACCCGGCCCGCCTTCATCACGGCCACGCGGTCGGCCACGACGCGCACGACCGCGAGGTCGTGCGAGATGAACAGGTAGCCGAGACCGAGGTCGCGTTGCAGTCGCAGCAGGAGGTCGAGGATCTTGGCCTGCACCGACACGTCCAGCGCGGACACCGGCTCGTCCGCGATCAGCAGGTGCGGCTCGACGGCCAGCGCCCGCGCGATCCCGATGCGCTGGCGCTGTCCCCCGGAGAAGGCGTGCGGGTAGCGGACGGCCGCCCCCGCGTCGAGCCCCACACGCTCGAGCAGCGCGTCGATCCGCGCCCCGGCGGCTCGCCCCCGGGCCAGCCCGTGCACCCGGAGCACCTCGCGCAGCATCGCCCCCACCGTGATCCGTGGGTTGAGCGAGCCATACGGGTCCTGAAACACCATCTGGACGCGGCGCCGGAACCGCCTCTTCTCCTCCCGATCGAGCTCCCCGAGGGCGCGGCCCTCGAAGCGGATCTCGCCGGCGTCGGGCCGTTCGAGCCCCACGAGCAGACGCCCCAGGGTGCTCTTGCCGCTGCCCGATTCTCCCACCAGCGCCAGCGTCTCGCCGCGGTGGAGCTCGACGGACACGCCGTCCACCGCGAGCACGCCGTCCGTGTCGCCCCCCCGGCCCCCACGGGACGGGAAGCGGCGCGTCACGCGCTCCGAAGCCAGCGTGGGGGGGCCGTTCATCCGCCCACCTCGACATACCCGTGCCCGGCGCGGCGGGCGGGCTCCGCGACGAGCCAGCAGCGGCTGTGGCGCCCGCCCTCCTCGTCGAGCGCGGCCTCGGGGGGCGCCTCGGTCGCGCAGCGCTCCCACGCGTACGGACACCTCGGGTGGAAGCGACACGCGGCCGGCCACGATCCGGGAGCCGGCACGCGGCCCGGGATGACCGCGAGCCGACGATCCCGCCGCTCGATCGACGGCACCGCGCGCAGGAGTCCCTCGGTGTAGGGGTGGGACGGGGCGCGGAACAGCTCCGCGGCGGGTCCGCGCTCGACGATCTGACCGGCGTACATCACCGCGACGCGGTCGGCGACCTCGCCCACCACGGCCAGATCGTGCGAGATGAGAAGGAGCGCCATGCCCGTCTCGCGACGGAGGCGGGCGAGCAGCTCGAGGATCTGGGCCTGCACGGTCACGTCGAGCGCGGTGGTGGGCTCGTCCGCGACGAGGATCGACGGACCGCAGGCGATCGCCATGGCGATCAGGGCTCGCTGCCGCATGCCCCCCGAGAGCTCGTGCGGATAGGCGCGCAGGGCCCGCTCCGGATCGGGGAGCTCGACGCGGGCCAGGAGCTCGCGCGCCCTGTCGCGGGCCGCCGCGCGCGACAGGCCCTCGTGCGCGATGAGCGGCTCCGCGACCTGGTACCCCACGCGCTTCACCGGATTGAGCGACGTCATCGGCTCCTGGAACACGAACCCGATCTCGGCCCCGCGCACCCGGCGCAGTCGGGACGGCGGGGCACCAACGAGCTCCTCGCCGCGATACCGGACGCTCGAGCCGGGTGCGGTGCGGGCGGGGGGCTCGTCCACCAGACGGACGAGCGACAGCGCCGTGAGCGACTTTCCGCACCCGGACTCGCCCACCAGCCCGAGGGCTTCACCGGCCGCCAGATCGAACGACACGCCGTCCACGGCGCGCAGCTGCTCCCCGTGCGGGCCGGCGAACGACACGCCCAGATCCCGCACCCGGAGGAGCGGCCCGTCCGGTCCGGCGCCGGCCGCCGACGGCGCGGGCCTGCCGGCGTCCGCAGCGCCGCCCGCGCTCACGGGGCGGCCTCGCGCGACGCCCGCGGGTCGAGCGCGTCGCGCAGACCGTCTCCCACGAGGTTGAAGCTCATCACGGTGATCACGATCGCCACGCCGGGAAACAGGACCAGCCAGGGTGCCTCGTGCATGTCCCGCACGCCCCTGAGCACCATGTCGCCCCAGCTCGGCGTCGGCGGCGGCACCCCGAAGCCGAGGAAGCTGAGCGATGCCTCGACCAGGATCGTGTTCCCGATCCCGAGGGTCGCCGCCACGATGATGGGGGTCGCCACGTTCGGCAGCACGTGGCGGAAGAGGATGCGGGCCCGACCGAACCCGAGGACGCGGGCGGCCTGCACGAACTCGCGCTCGCGGAGCGACAGGACCTCTCCGCGCACGAGCCTGGACGTGCCCATCCAGCCGGTGAGCCCCAGCACGACGATGATGAGGGTCGTGCTCGGGTCGACGAACGCGATGATCGTGATCAGGAGGACGAGCCGCGGCAGGCTCAGCAGCAGGTCCACGGTCCTCATCGACACGGTGTCCACCCAGCCGCGGGCGTAGCCCGCCACGGCGCCCACGAGCGAGCCCAGGGTGATCGCGATGACCACCGCCAGCGTGCCCACCAGGAGGCTCACCCGACCCCCGTACAGCACGCGGCTCAAGACGTCGCGACCGAAGCGATCGGTGCCCATGAGGTGCGCCCACGACGGGGCCTGGAAGCGCGTCGCCACGAGATCGGCGCCCTGCGCGGCCGGGTCGTACGGGGCGAGGTACGGGGTGAGCACCGCCACGAGCGCCAGGAGGGCCACGAGCGTCAGACCGGCCGTCGCGAGCCGGTGTCGGGCGAACGCGGCGCGCACCGCGGCCCATTCGCCATCCGGCTCCGCTGGATCGCGCCCGGTGGCCCGCGGCCGCCCCGCGCGCCACACGATCGAGAGTGCCGTCACGAGCCCGAGGAGCGCGATCCACCAGTCGGGCCGGCCGGCCCCCGGGGTGGCGAGCAGGCGATCCCGCCGGAGGACGGCGAGCGCCCACAGGCCGATCCACGCCAGCAGCACGGCGACGCCCCTGAGCGGGCGCCCTCGCAGGTCGCGCGCCCCGGGAAGGAGCAGGTCGGTCACGCGTCCGATCATCGGTACCTGATCCTCGGGTCGACCACCGCGTACAGCAGGTCGGCCAGCAGGTTGCCGACGATCACGAGCACCGCGAACAGGAACGCGCCGGCCATCACGAGCGGATAGTCGCGCGCCGAGACCGCCTCGTACATCACCATCCCCATCCCGGGCCACGCGAAGATCTTCTCCACGACCACCGCCCCGCCGAACAGGATGGGGAGAAACAGACCCACGAGGCTCACGATCGGGATGAGGGCGTTCCGGAGCGCGTGGCCGAACACGACCCGGCGCTCGCTCAGCCCCTTGGCGCGGGCGGTCCGGATGTAGTCCTCGTCGATCGTCTCGAGCATGGAGCCGCGCATGTAGCGCGCGACGGCCGCGGCGGAGGAGAGACCAAGCGCGATGGTCGGGAGGACGAGGTGCCGGGCGCGATCCGCCACCCGACCCCACAGCCCGAGGCGGTCGTAGTCGAGGCTCTGCATGCCCGACACCGGCAGCAGCAGGGCGTCGGGCCACGATGGCGACGAAGCCCACAGGACGAGCATGACGCCGAGCCAGAAGGTGGGGATCGAGTACAGGAGCAGGGTCACGAACGTGAGCGCGTGATCGGTCCTGGAGTACTGACGCACGGATTGCACGATCCCCACCGCGCAGCCCACCACGAATACCACGATCAGGGACGCCCCACCCAGCCACAGCGTGTTGGGGATGGCCTCGGCCAGCACCTCGCTCACGGGCCGGAAGCGCGAGAAGCTGAACCCGAAGTCCCCCGTCACGAAGTTGCCGAGCCAGGCCGCGTACTGCTCGGGGATCGGACGATCGAGCCCGAAGTTCGTCCGCATCCGCTCGATGACCTCGGGGCTCACGTTCGGGTTCGCGTACGCGGTGGCCGGGTCCCCCGGCGCGAGCTGGAGGAGGAGGAAGAGGAGCGTCAGGATGCCCCACAGGAGGGGGATCGAGCCCAGCAGCCGGCGAATGACGTATCGGGTCAGCGCGTTCTCTCCCGCATCGGTTCGCGTGCCCGCGCCCCGGGTGGCACCCCTATCGGGTGGCCAGGGGCGCCGCGGAGCGCGCGTCGGAGTACAGCCACCAGCGGGTCACGCCGGTGAGGTCCCCCCGGATGTCGAGCGACACCCCCCTGAGCTCCCGGCGCACGGCCGCGGCATCGTGTGCGAAGTACAGGAACGTGAACGGCTGATCGCGTTCCACGATGCGCGCGTAGGCGCGGATCAGACGGTTCGCGTCTTCGCGGCTGCGCGCCCTGGGGATCGAATCGAGGATCGGCTCGAGCTCGCGGTTGCAGTAGCTGGCGAATTGGAACATCTGCCCGATCGCATCGCACGAGAACAGCTGGCGGTCATCGATCTCGAAGTCCGGGTTCCACTCCAGCACGAACGCATCGAAGCGACGCTCGGGGCCGAGGATCGCGTCGAGAAACGACGATCCCTCCATGCTGCCGATCTCCACCGCCACCCCGACCGCGGTGAGTTGCGCCTGCACGATCTCTGCGATGTCCCGGTAGGTGGGATTCTCGCTGGTGAGCAGCCGGAATCGGAGCTCCACTCCCTTCCGCTCCCGCACCCCGTCCCCATCGGCATCGACCCACCCGGCACGCTCGAGGAGCGCGCGCGCCGAGTCGGGCGCGTAGGGCAGGGGACGGAGCTCGGAATCGTACGCCGGGTGCCACGGCCCCACCGGTCCGTTGGCCACCTCGCCCAGCCCTCCCCGCACCGCGTCGACGATGGCCCGGCGGTCGATCGCCATGGTGAAGGCCCGCCGGGTCTCCACGCTCTGGAAGATGGGGCGCTGTCCATTCCACCCGATGAAGCCGTAGGCGCGGCTGGGGTATTCGATCACCTCGACGCCGGGCGCGCTGCGCGCCTGACCCACCTGCGATGGTGCGAGGCGCCGGATGACGTGCACGCCGCCGGAGCGCAGCTCGGCGAGCTGCGTCGCGGGATCGGGGATCTCCCGGTACACGAGCCGATCGATGTACGGGCGACCGCCGAGCGGCTCGGGGAAGTCGGGATTCGCCTCGAATAGCCAGCTGTCTCCACCCCGCGCCTCGATGAACCGGAAGGGCCCGTTCCCGACGGGCCGGGAGCCGAACTCGTGCGTGACGACCGCCGCGGGGTCGACATCCGCCAGGAGGTGGCGAGGCAGGATCGGGAGACGGGTCCAGCCGGCGAGTAGCCCGGCGCGGGGCCGCACCGCGAACCGGATCGTGTGCGGATCCACCACTTCCGCGCCCTCCCACCCTTCGAACCACTCGGCGTTCGGGAACTGGGCCTCGGGCGACTTCAGGAGGGCGAAGGTGAACGCCACATCCCCGGCGGTGGTGGGCTCGCCGTCCTGCCAGCGCACGTCGTCACGGAGCCGGAACACGACTTCGGTGGAGTCGTCGTTGATCTCCCAGGATCGGGCGAGCCAGGGCTGCGGTTCGAGCGAGGCGTCGGCTCGCAGCAGGGTCATCAGCACGACGTTCCGCTGCAGCTGGTAGTCGAGGTCCTCGTTCGCAGCGGCGGGATTGAACGTGCCGACGCCCGAGTTGCCGGCCACGACGACCGTGCCGCCGTAGCGCTCCGCCTCCGGGATCTCCCGCTCGGGCGCGGCGCCCTCGCTCCCGGAGTCTCCGCACGCCGCGAGCGCGGCGCCGAGGAGAAGCCATGCCACCCGGGCCCGACGTCTCGTGCTCGCCCTCATCTGTCCCCCCGTCGTCCGCATCCCGTGCGACCACGTCCGTCACGCACCCGCCTACTATACGCGCGCGCGCGGCGGCGCGTCGACCCGTTCGCCACCCGCGGGTCGGCTACTCCTCCCGGCCGGTTCCCCCCCGGCGCCAGGCCGGCAACGTCACGAGCTCCCCCCGGGCGTCCATCCGGACTCCTTGAAGGTCGGCCCGCACAGCGGCCACCTCGTCGTTCCAGAACAGAAGCGTGATCGGCTGATCGCGCTGCACCACCTCGGCGAACGCGCGCCAGATGTGTGCCGCCTCCACCGGCTCGGTCGTCACGGATCCGAGATCCATGAGCGAATCGGCCACCGGGCTCTCGTACGAGCTGCGGTTCGCGCTCCCCTCGATCGCCACCTGGCTGGAGTGGTACAGCGGACGCGGATCGACGCGGAAGTTGTCGAGCACCCAGTTGGTGAGCACCGCATCGAAGTCCCGCGAGCGGTGCATCCCGAGCACCGTCTGCCACTCGAGCAGCCGGGGTCGCAACTCGACGCCGACCCGCGCGAGCTGGGCCTGGATGACTTCGAGCAGGTCTCCCAGAACGGGGTTCCGGTTGCTGGCCAGCATGTCGAACGCGAGCGGCCGGCCGTCGATCTCCCGCACCCCGTCGCCGTCCGTGTCGCGCCAGCCGAGCCGATCGAAGATGGCGGCCGCCGAATCGGGTGCGTAGGGGAGCGGCGCCAGGTCCGGGGCGTACGGGTGCCACGGCGGGATCACGGAGCTGGCGGGCCGGCCCATCCCGAGCAGGATGGCGCGCAGCAGCTCCGGGCGGTCGATCGCCATCGCCAGCGCCCGGCGGGCCTCGGGTCGGACGAACGGCTCGCGCCGCGTGTTCCACCCGATGTAGGTGAACTGGCGCCACGGGAAGGTGAGCACCCGGATCCCGTCCGCGGTCGCCACGCGCGCGGCGTCGCGCGGCGAGATCGGCCCGTCCACGTCGATCTCCGCCCGCCGGAGCTGCGCGAGCCGCGTGGTCTCCTCCGGGATGATGCGGTACGACACGCGCGCGATGCCGGCCGGTCCGCCCAGCGCGGCCGGGAACGAATCGACGGCCGCGAACTCCAGACCCTGGCCCACGGCCCACGACACGAACCGGTAGGGGCCGCTTCCCACGGGGTCGCGACCGAACGGGTGGCGTGCAATGTCCTCGGGTGGCACGCCCTCGAACGCGTGGCGGGGGACCGGCGGCCAGAAGAAGTCCTCCAGCGGCTCGGCGTGCGGCTCGCTGAACCGGAATCGGATCCGGTGCGGACCGAGGACCTCGGCGCTCGCCACCCGACCGAGATAGGCGGATCCGAGGGGCGAGGCGACCGCGGGGTCCTTCGCCATGTCGAACGTGAACTTCACATCATCGGCGGTCACCGGGGGTCCGTCGTGCCAGGCGACGTCGTCGCGGAGCTCGAACACGACCTCGTCGGGCGACAGCTCCCACGAGCGTGCCAGCCAGGGTCGCACCTCGAAGGTCGAGTCGTACGTCACGAGCGGGGTGAACAGGAGCGAGTAGATGAGCTCGTTCGCGTTCTGGTCGGTGCTCACGAGCGGGTTGAGCGTCTGGAGCTCGCCGGCGTACGCGAGGACCAGTGGCCGGGTCGCCCTCGGGGCGCCGTCCTCGGAAGGCCCGCACGAGATCGTCGCCACCGCGAGCCACGCAGCCAGCCCCGTCGATCGCCGCACGGCTCCTCGTCTCGCCCTCACCGTCTCCAGGTCCACTCCGGGCTCCGGTACTTGTCTTCCAGCTTCGAGGCCCGCTCCAGCACCTCGTCGGGCGGCGGCCCCGGCTCGAGCGGCACCCCGAGCTCGCCCGCGAGCGCCGCCGCCACCGCGTCCCCGAGCAACTCGAGGTCGGGGGTCTCCCCGAGGATCTCGGCCAGACCGATCGCGGCACCGGTCGCGGCACCGCCGTCCAGGACGGCCTTCCCCTGCTCGTCCCGCAGCAGGATCGACCCGTGCTGGAGGACGGCGCCCGCGTGACGCCACTGCGCGCTCCCCACCAGCTTCCTCCCGCCCACGGTGATCTCGCCGGGAGCGGTGGCCACGAAGCACTCGCGTGCGTCGATCACGATATCCCCGGCGGGCGGCCCGGGCCGCACCTCGAGCTCGACGGACCGCGCTTCCGTCTCCTCGGGCTCCGAGGACCGGTCGGTGTGCACGCCGAACGAGAACAGGGCCGCGGACAGCACGGCGTGGATTCGTCGGTAGATCGCGCGCGGGCCGCTCCACAGGCGGTCCGGCGCCACGACCGCGTACGTGAGCTCGGGTCCGTGGTACACCGAGCGGCCCGCCGTGGGTCGACGCACGATGTCCACGCCGAGCTCGTACTCGCTCCGCCGCCTGCCGGCCACCGTGTCGCCCGTGGGCTGGTTCCGGCCGAGCGACAGGCAGGGAGGCTCCCAGCCGTAGAAGCGGATCGCGACACGACCCACGGCACCCAGACCGAGGAGGGACTCGTCGAGCGCCATGTTCGACGCCCCGGTGGCGCGATCCGAGGGAATGAACAGGAGGTTGGCCTCGACCGCGCTCACGCGTGGCCGCGCGTCGCGCGGCGGCCCGAGTGAGCCCTCCCGCGCATGGCTGTGGGCGCGCGGCGGCATCGTGACCCCTCGCCTCTACAGGTCCAGACCCTCGCCCGCCTGCATGATGCGGACTTCGGCACGCTCGCCCACCGCGTCCCGGAACCGCCGCGGGTCCACCTCGATCAACGGCCACGTCCCGTAGTGGATGGGGATGGCCACCCCCGGTCCGATCATGTCGACCGCGCGAGCCGCGTCCTCGGGGCCCATGGTGAAGTTGTCACCGATCGGCAGCAGGGCGACGTCGACCTCGCCGGCCAGGAGCTCCATGTCGCGTGTGAGGGCCGTGTCTCCGGCGTGGTAGACGCGCGCCCCATCGATCTCGAGCAGGATCCCGGCCGGGAAGGTCGTGTATCCCTCCGCCCCTTCCGCATCGACCTTCCCGCCGTGGAGCGCGGGCGTCAGCTTGACGCGCCCGAACGGGAAGTCCCACCCCCCGCCGATGTGCATCGGGTGGGCGTTCTCCACGCCCTTGACCTCCTGCGCGTAGGTGACGATCTCGTACGACGCCACCAGCGTCGCGCCGGTCGCGGCGAGCAGACGCCACGTGTCCCCGATGTGGTCCCCGTGTCCGTGCGTCAGGAGCACGTAGTCGAGTCGGTCCTCGAAGTGCTCCGGACCGACATCGGCCCGCGGGTTGCCGGTGAGGAAGGGGTCGATCACGAGCCGCGTGCCGTCCGCGGTCGCGATCTCGAAGCAACTGTGTCCGTGGTAGATCAATCGACCCATGGTTCTCCCCCTTGTCCATCCGGCCGGCGGTCGGACTCGCCTCGTGACCGGCGGCCGCGCCGCGGCTCAATCGACCGCGGCCGTCTCGTAAACCTCGATGGGCGGACAGGCGCACATCAGATTCCGGTCTCCGTATGCGTTGTTCACGCGCCGCACGGGCGGCCAGAACTTCCACTCGCGCGTCCACTGGGCCGGGTAGGCGGCCTGCTCGCGCCCGTAGGCGTGCTCCCACTCATCCGCCACCACCATGGTGGCCGGGTGCGGCGCGTTCCTGAGCGCGTTGTCCTCCCGGTCGGCGATCCCGAGCTCGATCTGCTCGATCTCCGCCCGGATCGAAATGAGCGCGTCGCACAGCCTGTCGAGCTCGGCCTTCGACTCGCTTTCCGTCGGCTCGATCATGATCGTGCCGGCAACCGGGAACGACATCGTGGGCGCGTGGAATCCGTAGTCCATGAGCCGCTTGGCGACATCCTCGTCCGAAACCCCCGACGCCTTCTTCAGGGGCCTGAGATCGAGGATGAACTCGTGCGCCACGCGCCCCAGCTCGCCCCTGTACAACACCGCGTAGTGCTCGGAGAGCCGTGCGGCCATGTAGTTGGCGCTCAGGATGGCGGCCTCCGTGGCCGCGCGGACCCCGTCGCGCCCCAGCATCGCGATGTACGCCCACGAGATGAGGAGGATGGACGCCGACCCCCATGGGGCGGCCGAGACCGGGAGGATCGCCCGATCGCCGCCGACCGCCGCCAGCGGGTGGCCCGGCAGGTACGGGGCCAGCTCCGCCGTCACGCAGATCGGACCCATCCCGGGGCCGCCGCCGCCGTGTGGGATCGCGAACGTCTTGTGGAGGTTGATGTGGCACACGTCGGCGCCGTAGTCGCCCGGACGGCAGAGCCCCACCTGCGCGTTGAGGTTCGCGCCGTCCAGGTACACGAGACCGCCGTGCTCGTGGACGATATCGGTGATGTCGCGGATGGCCGATTCGAACACGCCGTGCGTGGAGGGATACGTGACCATGATCGCCGCCAGGCGGTCGGCGTGCGCTTCGGCCTTCGCCCGCAGGTCCCCCACGTCGATGTTGCCGCGCTCGTCGCAGCGCACGACGACCACCTCCATGCCGGCCATCACGGCGCTCGCGGGGTTCGTCCCGTGCGCGGAGGATGGGATCAGACACACCTTCCGGTGCCCCTCGCCGGCATCGTCGTGCCGGGCGGAGATCACCAGGAGACCGGTGTACTCGCCCTGGGCGCCCGAGTTGGGCTGCAGCGAGCAGGCCTCGAACCCCGTAATCTCGCACAGCCACCCTTCGAGCTCCTCGAACAGCCGGGCGTAGCCCCCCGCCTGCTCCACGGGAGCGAACGGGTGCAGCGAGCCGAACTCCGGCCATGTGACAGGGAGCATCTCGGACGTCGCGTTGAGCTTCATCGTGCACGAGCCGAGCGGGATCATGCTCGTGTTGAGCGACAGGTCCCGCGTCTCCAGCCGGTGGATGTAGCGGAGCATCCCGGTCTCGGATCGATGTCGGTGGAACACCGGGTGCTCGAGATAGCCGCTCGTGCGGGCGAGCTCGTCCGGGTAGGCCGGCTCGGCCGCCCGCGCCGCCACGTCCTCGATCGCCGGCGCGTCGCCTTCCACGGCGAAGATCGCCAGGAGGTCCTCGACGTCCTCGGGGAGCACCGTCTCGTCGAGCGCGATCCCCACGCTCCCGTCCGCGTAGGCGCGCAGGTTGATGCCGTGCTCGCGGGCCCGCGCATGCACCTCGTCCGGCGACAACCGGTGCGGCGTGACGCGCAGCGTGTCGAAGAACACCCGGTGCGCGAGCTCGTGCCCGAGTCTCTCGAGACCCATCGCGAGAACCCACGTCAGCTCCCGGATGCGCCGAGCGATCGCGCGGATCCCCTCGGGTCCGTGGTACACGGCGTACATGCCGGCCATGATCGCGAGGAGGACCTGCGCGGTGCAGATGTTCGAGGTGGCCTTCTCACGCCGGATGTGCTGCTCGCGCGTCTGGAGCGCCATGCGGAGCGCCGGATTCCCGTCCGCGTCGATCGACACGCCGATGATCCGTCCCGGGATCTTCCGCCTGAACTCGTCGGTGGTGGCGAGGTAGGCGGCGTGCGGGCCCCCGTACCCCATCGGCACGCCGAAGCGCTGCGTGTTGCCGACCGCGACGTCGGCGCCGAACTCGCCGGGCGGGACGAGCAGGGTGAGGGCCAGGAGGTCGGCGGCCACCACGACCCCCGCCCCGGCCGCGTACGCCCGCTCGCAGAACCCGCGGTAGTCCCATACGGCGCCGTCCGTGGCCGGATACTGGAGAAGCGCGCCGAACGGCGAGCCGCCCTCCCCGGCGAGGTCGTACCCTTCGTGGGAGCCGACGACCACCTCGATCCCCAGCGGCCGCGCCCTGCCCCGGACCACCGCGATGGTCTGCGGGTGGCACGCCTCCGACACGAAGAAGACCGGACGCTCCTCGCCCCCGCGGTCGTTCCACAGCATCAGCATGGCCTCGGCCGCGGCGGTGCCCTCGTCCAGGAGCGAGGCGTTCGCGATCGGAAGCCCCGTCAGGTCGATCACCGCGGTCTGGAAGTTGAGCAGCGCCTCTAGCCGTCCCTGCGAGATCTCGGCCTGATAGGGCGTATACTGCGTATACCAGCCCGGATTCTCGAGGATGTTCCGCAGGATCACCCCCGGCGTGATGGTGTCGTGGTATCCGAGCCCCAGGTACGAGCGGCTCGTCCGGTTCATGTCGGCGAGTTCGCGGGCCCGATCGAGCAGGCGCCGCTCCGATACCGCCTCGGGGAGGTCGAGCTCGCGGTCGAGCGCGATCGAAGCGGGCACGGTCTCCTCGACGAGCCGCTCGATCGAGGCGACGCCCACGCGCTCGAGCATCTCCCGCATCTCGGTCGGGGAGGGTCCGATGTGGCGACGGGCGAACCCGCCCGAGGGTCGGATCTCGAGCTGCATGGTCACAGAGCCCTCAAACGGGTCGGTTCCGGGGACCGCGGGGTGGATCTCGTGGGGATCCTTCGGGAGAGGTCGATCAACCCTCGCCGACGACTTCGGCGTATTCCTCGGGCGACAGGAGTCCGTCCAGCGTGGCGCTCGGCAGGACCCGCAGGCGCATCATCCAGCCTTCGCCGTACGGATCGCTGTTCACGAGCGACGGATCGGCCTCGAGGGCCTCGTTCACCTCGACGACCTCGCCGGCGACGGGACAGTACAGCTCCGACACCGCCTTCACCGCCTCGATGGTGCCGAACGCCTCCATGCGCTCGAAGGTGTCGCCCGGGGACGGGAGCTCCACGTACACGACATCGCCGAGCTCTCCCTGCGCATAGTCCGTGATCCCGATGAGGATCTCCGACTCGCCGTCCGTCTCCCGTACGTATTCGTGCTCCTCGGTGTAGCGCAGACCCTCGGGAATGTCTGACATCTGTTCCTCGCGGGAGAGGTTCCGTCGACGCCACCGGCTCCGCGGGGCGGCCGTCGGTCGCTGCGCCCTCACAGGTTCGGGGGGGAGAATACCCGAGCCGCGAGCCGAGCGTCAAGCAATTCGATCGGTCTCCCGCGAGCGCGCGTCAGCTCCCCGGATCCGGCGGCGGCAGTCGTCGCTGCGCCTTGCGTTCGGCCTTGAGACGCTTGCGCGCCTCGCGCTCGGTCTCGCCGGCGAGGCGCTCCTTGATGTCGACGCCTCCCATGAGCACGAGCCCGCTGACGCGTACCTTCGGGGCGCCCGGGGCCGTGGACTGTCCGATGTCGCGACCGCCGATCCCCCCCATGATCGCCACTCCGTTCCACTCCACGTGCACCCCGGGCGGGACGATGATCTCCGTCCCCCCCATGATCGCCACGACCGTCACGTGGACCTCCTCGGTCGCGAAGTTCGCCTCGCGGAAGTCGAGCACCGAGCCGCCCATCATCGACAGCACGGTGAGCTTGCGTGGCGGGGTCCAGCGCCCCCTGCGCTCCGAGCCCCCCATCACCGACACGATGAAGTCGCGCTCGGAGACGGGGAGGGTCGAGTCCACCCGCGCGGCCGCGGGCACCTGGGATGCGGGGGCATCGTCCGTCGTCAGCTCGGGCAGGTCGTGCTCGAGGGCGACCAGCTCGGCCGGCGTCCGAGCCGCGTACGCCAGATCCAGGCGACGCTCGAACTCGGGCGTCGTCAGGTGGTCCGCCGCGAAATGGGCGCACAGCCGATCGACCGTTCGCTGTCGTTCGGACGGGGGGATCGGCGTCGCGGGCACGTCATGGTCCGGCATGGGAGGATTCTCGTTCAGGGGCGGGAGGGGAGCAAGCGCGGAGCACCCGACGGGGCCTGCGCGGGCGACCCGCCAGGAGGGCGGACGCGCCGCGAATCCCGGCCCGCCGGAGCGCCGACCCGGGCGATCTTGCCGTCGCGGGCCGGGTTGGACAACATGGGGATGCATTTGAGCGCCCTCGCTTCGAACTCTTGAAAGGAGGTGATCCAGTGTCTGCAGGGAGTAGAACCGGGTCTGACTCGGCACGGGCAGGCGATCGCCTCGACGTGGAGTTGGCCGGCTAGACCGGCGGCGTTGTCGTTCGCGCCGACCTGAACCAGCGGTGCTTCGAGAGGCGTCGCTGTCGAGTCAGGTCCAGTTGACCCCAGGTCGGCCGCAGGTCACCCCTGCGGCCGACCCTTTTTTCATCCCCCGTGCAGGCGCCCGATGCCCCTGTTCAGCAAGTACAGCGGAGCTGGAAACGACTTCGTGATCGTGCGGGCCGAGGAGATCGGCCTGCGGGACGCCGGGGCGCTCGCGATCCGGATGTGCTCCCGGCGCACCGGCCTCGGGGTGGACGGACTCATCCTCGTGCGCAGCGTCACCGACGAGCTCGTCCGCTTGCGGTTCTTCAACCCCGACGGCGGCGAGTTCGCCACGTGCGGCAACGGCTCGCGCTGCGCCGCGCGCTACTCCGTCGACCGGGGGCTCGTCGGCCCGGAGCTCGTGCTGGTCACGGACGACGGCGAGGTCCTCGCCCGCGTGGACGGGGACCGCGTGTCGCTCGACTACGCGCTGGATGCCCGCATCGAGCGTGAGCTTCGCGTGTCGCTCGCCGGGGTCGAACGGACTGCGTGGCTCGTGCGCATGGGGACCCCCCACCTGGTCGTGCCGGTCGACGACGTGGAGCTCGACGGCTTCGAGGACGCCGTCCGCCCCCTGCGCCACCTGAGCGCCCTGGGGGCCGAGGGCGCGAACGTGGACCTCGTGCGGCCGGATGCCGACCCGGCGCTCGTCCGGACCTTCGAGCGCGGCGTGGAGGGCGAGACCCTGGCGTGCGGCAGTGGGTGCATGGCGGTGGCGCTCGCGCTCCGCGAGGCGGGCCTCGGCGGGTCACGTCTCTCGGTTCGGACGCGCTCCGGCGAGCTGCTCGACATCGAGTTCCTTCACGAGGGACGGATCCGGTTGTCGGGCCCCGCCCGCCACATCTTCGACGGCGTCATGCCCGACGAGCCCGTGTGAGCGCCGCGGGCCGAGCCTCCCCGGCTCCGTCCGATGCGCCGGCCGCGGCCCGCGCGCGCGAGATCGCGCGGGCCCTCCTCGCGTGGTTCGACGGCCGCGAGCGTGACGTTCCGTGGCGGGGCGCGCGGGATCCCTACCGCGTGTGGGTGGCCGAGGTCATGGCGCAGCAGACGCGTCTGGACACCGTTCGACCGTATTACCGCGCCTTCCTCGAGCGCTTCCCCGACGTCGGGTCGCTGGCGGCCGCCCCGCTGGACGACGTGCTCAAGGCGTGGCAGGGGCTGGGCTACTACGCACGGGCGCGGCACCTTCACGCGGCGGCGCGCGTGATCGCCGCGCGTCACGGGGGCTCGGTCCCCTCGCGCATCGAAGAGCTACGCGCGCTGCCCGGCGTGGGGCCCTACACAGCCGGGGCGATCGCGAGCCTCGCCTTCGGGCGGCCGGAGCCCGCCGTGGACGGCAACGCCCGCCGCGTCCTGTCGAGGCTGTCCGACCTCGCTTCGCCTTCGCCGGGGCGGCTGGAACGAGCCGCGCGGAGCCTCCTGGCCGCCGCTCCCGGGCGGGCGGCCGCCCTCAACCAGGCACTGATGGACCTCGGGGGCGCCGTATGCACGCCGTCCGGGCCCGAATGTCCAGTGTGTCCGGCGCGTGGAGCCTGCCTCGCGCGGATGCGCGGGACGCAGCAGGAGCGGCCGCCGCGCCGCAGCCGGGCACCGCTGCCCCACCGGCGCTCGGCCGCGGCGGCCGTGACGCGCGGAGAGCGCCTGCTGCTCGTGCGTCGACGGGAGGACGGCCTGCTCGGAGGCCTGTGGGACCTGCCGGCGGTGGCGCTCGAGGACGAACGCGACGGATCGGACTACCAGCTGCGGGGAGACGGCCACGGCCAGGGCGCCGCGGAGGACGCCGTTCGCGAGAGGCTCGCCGAAGCGCTGGCCGCGCGGCTGTCGATCTCGGTTGCCGTCGGCCGGCATGTGCGCTCGGTCGACCACGTCTTCAGCCACTTCCGGCTGAGGCTCGACGTGTTCGAGGCCGGGTGGGTGGAGGGAGAGCCTACATGGCGACCGGGCTGGACCTGGGCGACGCCCCGGGAGGCGCAGGCCCTCGCCACGCCGACGTACCTGCGCTCGGTGTGGCCCCGGATGGGCGTCGGCGCTCCGGCGCGACCGCCGATCGGCTAGGCCCGGACGCGCCTCGCCGGCCGCGCTCAGGCACCGCCGGGCGGTCGGCGCTCCGCGGCCGGGTCGGGCCCCTCACCACTCAGCCGGGGCACCTCGAGCCCCAGCTCGCGCAGGTGCGCGAGGTGCGCCAGCAGCGACAGGTCGGCGGCGCGGCCGACGCCGGGCGGGAGATCGCCGTATACGACCTCGCGCAGCTCGGCCACGGACCGCACGCCGTCGGCCAGCGCCTGCCGCACCTGCTCGCTGCGCTCCAGCCGATGGGCGGCGTACGACTCCAGCTTGGCGACCGCGTCGCGTACGGGCGGACCGTGCCCCGGGAGCAGCCGGGCGGGCTCGAACTCCGCCAGACGGCGGAGGCTCGCCACATAGGCCGACACCGACCCATCCGGGTGGGCCACCATGCTGCTCCCCTCGCCGAGCACCAGGTCGCCGGTGAACAGGTCACGGCTCTCCTCGACGAGGAAGCACACATGGTCGCCCGAGTGACCTGGGGAGGCGATGACGCGCAGCCAGCCTTCCCCGAGGGGAAGGCGGTCCCCATCCGCAAGCGCGGTACCCCGTTGCTCGAGCCGCGCCAGCGTAGCCGCGGACGCGGTGAGGGGGGCGCTCCAAAGGTCCGCCGTGGCGGCGGCGGCCTCCGCGTGGTCGGCGTGCGCGTGCGTCAGACACACGGCCCCCGGCGTACGCCCGCCCAGGGCCGCGTCGATGCGTGCGAGGTGCGCGGGGTCGAGCGGCCCCGGGTCGAGCACGATCGGCCGTGATCCCCCCACCAGGTACGTCCGAGTGCCGTCGAGGGTGAGCGGACCCGGATTCTCGGCCACCACCGCGATGACCCCCGACCCCAGATCCAGCGTGCGATCGGGTGGCAGCCGAGGCGCGCTCACCGCGCCTCGTCGTATCCGGGCTCGCCCGGCAGCACGGGGTGCACCGACTTCCCGGACACGCGCAGCCGGGGCATCACGGTGCGCACGGTGGCGCCACGCATGGCCGCCAGCGCCTGTTCGAGCGACGCGTGCCCGGCCAGGGCCTCGAGCGTCTTCCAGGTGGGGAACAGCATCGGAAGCTCGCCGCTGCGGAATAGCCGCAAGGCCCGGACGGGCGACGCCCACACACCCGAGACGTGCTCCGGCGTCAGCGCCACCCGCGCGCTCGCGTCGGGCAGCGCGGCGAAGAAGAAGCGCGCGTCGTAACGACGCTCGAGCTCCTCGGGGGTGATCCAGCGGGCGAAGTACGCCAGCCGCGCGTCGCGGAAGCTGAGATCCAGCTCGCGCGCGATGTCGCTGAACGACCGGCGATCCGCGAGCAGCTCGCGCCGCGCGGCATCGAGTCGGGCGATCACCCCGTCTTGAACGGGGGCCGGCAGGATCCCGGTCTCCTCGAACAACTCGCGGATCGCCGCGACCCAGGTGGCCGCCTCCGCGCCGGCCACCTCGGGGAGCCGCGCGGACCATTCCGGGTGTTCGTCATCGGCATCCACGACCCCTCCCGGGAACACGAACGCCCCGGCGGCGAAGCGGGACGCGAGGGGACGTTCGAGCAGGAGGATCTCGTAGCCGTCCTCCGCCGGCCGGGCGACCACGACGGTGGAGGCCGGGCGCGGTGTCGTGGGTTGCGTTCCGGGAGCGCGGTGTCCGCGCGCGAACTCCTCGCGCTCGATCCGGGTCTGTGCGTGTCGCGCGCGCCCCGCCCCGCTCACACCGCCCCCGCGCCGGACCCGGCCGCGGGCGCGCGGCCCGCGCTCCCCCGCGTCATCGCGCGGCGATCCCGGCGACAAGGGCCAGGAGCAGGAGGCCGAGCAGGAGCAGCCATGGCACGAGCACCGCGAGGATCACGGCGAGGGCCGCCGCGCCTCCCGTCATGCGGTGCGCCGCACGCAGACCGATCGCGGTCAGCACGAGCGACCACAGCGCACCGACCAGGGTGCCGGCGAAGGGGAGGATGGCCAGCACGGTGGGGCCCGAGGCGTAGCACACGGTGCGCAGGGTGGCGCTGAATGCGCGCCGCTCCCGCGCGAGGAGGAGGACGAACAGGTGGAGGAGCGAGCTTCCCACCACCAGACCGACGAGGGCGGCGAACGGGCTGAAGAAGAAGCCGAGCACGGCCGTTTCGGCGCCGGTTCCCGGCGAAGCCAGCCCCAGTCGGTCGAGCAACGGCCACGCGCCCCGACTCAGCAGGGCATCCCACCACAGCGTGCACAGCGCCGCCGTCACCGCGATCAACAGGTAGTAGAGGATCGGGCGCGCAGCCGCCTCCTCGAACGGAACGCCACGGAAGAACTCCGTCGGGTGGGAGAGGCTATGGACCCAGGTACCGAACAGATTCCGCGGGAACGCGACCCGTGGATCCTCCCATTCCGGTCGCTTCGCTTCCGGAGGCGGCCCGAGCCCGGGAGCGTCGGCGGCCGGGGCTTCCGACATGCCCGAGCCACATAGGGGGCACGTCGCCGTCCGGTGGCTCTCGTACCCGCAGTGCGGACAGGTCCCCACGGCGTCAGTCGAGCAGACGGAGCGGCATCACCAGGCAGAGGTAGTCCGGCTCACCGCTCGCCGGTGCGAACGTCGCGGCGCGTTCCGGCGCCTTGAAGGTCATGCGGACGTCCTCATCGGGCATGAAGCGCAGGATCTCGAGCAGATATGTGGCGTTGAATCCGATCTCCATCGCCTCACCACGATAGTCGAGCGCGAGCTCGTCCTCGGCCTCGCCCAGATCGGGCGTCTGCACCCGGAACCGCAGCGCGTCGTTCTCGAACGACAGCCGCACGCGGTGCGTCTGGTCGCTGGCCACCACCGCCATCCGCCGGATGGATGCTTCGAGCGCCGCGCGGTTGGCCGTCGCTTCCTTGTCGTTGTCCTTCGGGATGACCTGCTCGTAGTTCGGGTACGGCCCCTCGATGAGCCGCGTGAACACGACCCGGTCCGCCGAGCGGAACCCGAGATGGTTGTCGGAGCGCGCGATCTCGAGCTGATCGTCTCCGCTGTACAGCCTGTCCACCTGCTGGAGGGCCTTCGGGGGGATGATGAGATCGGTCTCGGGTGCGCCAGCTCCCTCGAGGCTCGTCCGAATCCGCGCCAATCGGTGCCCGTTCGTGGCCACCATCACGCTCGAGTCGGCCTTGAGCTGCCACAGGACACCGTTCAGGATCGGTCGGCTCTCCTCGGTCGACACCGCGAAGCTCGTGTGACGGATGAGGGTCTGGAGATCCCCCGCCTTCATCTTCCACGCCTGCCCGAAATCGACCTCCGGGAAGGTCGGGAATTCATCCTCCGCCAGGCCGTAGAGCTTGAAGCGGCTCTTCCCGCACGCGATCGACACCTGTGCGCCGTCGGTCGATATCTGGACGGGCGCGTCCTCGAGGACCCGGGTGATCTCGACGAGCTTCTTGGCGGGTACGGTGACGGCGCCGGGCTCCGAGACATCGGCCGCCACGGCGAGCGATACGGAGATATCGAGATCCGTACCGCTGAGCCGGATCGCCTCGCCCTCCGCCTGCATGAGGATATTCGACAGCACCGGCAACGTCGTGCGTGCGGGGATCGCTGAAGCGACGGCCCCGAGGCCCGACTGGAGTGCTTCACGCGTGATCGAGAATTTCATGCGGACTCCGGTTTGAGGTCGAGTACCCTCGGGCGAGATGAGTCGGGAGCCCGTCGAGTTCGGTTTTTCCCCAACGGGTAGCTGGGGGCGTGTATGATATGCATATCATCGTCGTAGTAGTAGAGCCGGTGCGAATGTGGAGAACCGCCGTTCGTGGCGGAAGTTCGCGCTCGCGCGGGGTTCGGGGGTGTGGAAACCGTGCGGCGCCCGTCGATCCGTCGGGGAGTCCCGATCCGGGTGGGCGCCCCCGGTGTCGACAACCATCCGCCTTCCACGGATTCTCCACGGAACGATGGCTCGGTCCATCAAGGCTGGAAGAGCTGATCCTGGAGCTGGCGCACGCGGTTCCGGAAGGTGGCGTCCGCCGCCATGTCCGCCTCCACCTTGTTGACCGAATGGATCACGGTCGAATGATCGCGGCCTCCGAACAAGGTCCCGATGTCGGAGTAGGGCAGGTCGAGGTGGGTCTTGATGAGGTACATCGCGACCTGACGGGGCACCGTGACCGTCCGGTTCCGGCGCTTCGAGGTCAGCGCCTCGACCGAGACGCCCCACACCTCCGCCGTGCGTGAGCGGATCTGCTCGGGCGACACCACCAGCGAGACGGCCTCCGCCGCCGGAGTCTCGGGACCGAGAGCGTCGGTGGCCATGTCGAGCGTGATCTCGCGGCGCGTGAGCGAGCTGAACGCGAGCAGCTTGATGAGCGCGCCCTCGAGCTGGCGGACCGAGGTGCGACGGTTGCGGGCCACGTATTCGATCACATCATCGCCGATCACGATGCCGTCCTCGGCGGCCTTCTTTCTGAGGATGGCCGAGCGGGTCTCCAGATCCGGCGGCTGGATATCGGTGACCAGTCCCCACTCGAAGCGGGACACGAGGCGCTCCTGGAGCCCCGGGATGTCCTGCGGGGGCCGATCGCTCGTCACGACGATCTGCTTGTGGGCGTCGTACAGGGCGTTGAAGGTGTGGAAGAATTCTTCCTGCGTGCCCTCCTTGTTCCCGATGAAGTGCACGTCGTCCACCAGCAGGACGTCGATCCGGCGGTAGCGGGCGCGGAAGTCGGCGGTACGGCCCCCCTGGATCGCCGCGATCATCTCGTTGGTGAACTGCTCGGACGGGACGTACGCGACCTCCCGATCGGGGAATGTCTCGATGATCGCGTGGCCGACGGCGTGCATGAGGTGGGTCTTGCCGAGCCCCGTACCGCCCCAGATGAACAGCGGGTTGTAGGCGGCGGCGGGGGCGCTCGCCACGCGCTGGCAGGCCGCTGCGGCCAGCTCGTTGTTCCCCCCGATCACGAAGCGCCCGAAGGTGTAGCGGTCGTTGAGGGCCGCCGCGGCGCGTGGCGGATCGCGGGCCGGGACGGTGATGGAGGCTACGGGGCGCGGTGGCTCGGGCTCCTCGGTCGGGCCGATCTCGGGGAAGTCGAGACGCCCATCGGCCCCCTGATGCTCGAACCGGAGCCGGAGCGCGAGACCGAGATCGCGGTGCGCGATGTCCCGGAGCAGCTCGCCGTATTTGTCCTCCACCCACTCCACCGCGAACTTGGTGGGTGCGGATACCACCAGCGTGTCGTCCGAGAGTGAGACCGCCTCGGTCGAGGCGAGCCACGTCCGGTACGTCTGCTCCGGCAACACGCCCTGCGCGGACGTGCGGATCTTCGTCCAAACTTCGCTGGCAGTCAGTTCCATCCGTCGGGGTACGGCCGAGGAGATCGGGACGGGGCCGATCATTGTAGACGGGGTATCCGAGGGTGTCAAACGGTCGGCCCGGCGGGCCCGGCTGATTGACACTTCACCGCGTCCTGTCTACCCTTATGGGCTCGACTACGATTCAGGCGCCGGGAAGGATCGATGGGTAAGCCCACATACAACAAGCCCACCAACAGGAAGCGGATCAAGGACCACGGATTCCGTGCCCGGATGAAGACCAAGGCCGGGCGGAAGGTCTTGGCGCGAAGGCGGCAGAAGGGGCGACACAAGCTCACCGTCAGTGACGAGTTCCACTACAAGCGACGCAGCCGCTGACGCTGGGGGCGACGGCCCTCGACGAGCGCGGCTGCCGCGCGCCGCGCGCCTCCGCCACGGGCACGAGATCCAGGGTGTGTTGCGCCGTGGAGCGCGAGTCCGGGAGACGCCCTTCGACGTGTTCGCCATTCAATCCGGTCACGGCCGTCCCCGGGTCGCGGTGATCGTTCCGCTGTGCGGGCACACCGCCGTGGCCCGCAACCGCGTGCGTCGGCGCCTACGCGAGGCGCTGCGCACCGGCTGGCTGGCGGCCGCGCACGCCACGGGCCTCGGCGTCGATCTCGTGGTGCGGGCGAAACCGGCCGCCTACGAGGCGTCGTACGGGTCGTTGTGCACGGCCCTCGAGCGCGCGCTGGAGTCCGTATGCGACCGTTGATCCTCGCGCTGATCCGCGTCTACCAGGCGGCCATCTCCCCATGGCTTCCGCCGACCTGTCGCTTCACGCCGAGCTGCTCGGAGTACGCGCGCATCGCGGTCGAGCGCTTCGGGGCGGGCAGGGGATCCTGGCTGGCCGTCCGCCGTCTGCTACGCTGTCATCCGTTCGGATCCCACGGGCACGATCCGGTGCCCCCGTCCGACGCGCCGGCCAACGTCTGATGGAGAGACGCCTGCTGCTCGCGATCGCGGCCATGGTCGCGGTGATGGTGCTCAGCAACGTGCTCTTTCCGCCCGTCGACCGGCCCTTGCCGCCGGGGGGAACCGACACGACCGCCGTGATGGGCGAAGCCCCGGGGGACTCCGCGCACCGGCTGGCTGGCGGCCGCCCACAGGAAGCCGTCGTCCCCGCCCCGGGCGCGCGGGACAGCTCCGGCGCGGCGGCCGGCGACACCGCGGCGGCGCGCCGGGCCCGCGAGACGGCAGGACGGATCGCACAGGAGCGGCCCGACACCGCCACGGCACGAGCCGGTGACACGGTGGTGGTGCGGTCCGATCTGTACGAGTACCGGTTCTCGACCCGTGGCGCCGCCCTGGTCGTCGCATCGCTGTTCGAGTATCCGAACTTCGCCCCCGATACGGACGACGGGCCGGTCGAGATCATCCGGCCGGGAGATGCGATCCTCGGATACCGCGTCGCCGTCGGCCGCGACACCCTGTCGCTGCTCGACACGCCCTTCGAGCCCTCGGCCGAGGAGCTCGATGTCTCCGGGGAGGGGGCGCGGCTCTCGTTCTCCACCAGCGTGGGTCAGCTCGGCTTCGAGGTCACGTACACCTTCTCGGCCACCGACTACCATTTCGACGTCGATGGCCGGGTCACCGGGCTCGGTGGCCGCGGGCACACGCTCATGGTGCCGCTCGGAGCCGGGCTGCAGACGAACGAGGCGAACCCGCGCGAGGACTTCGGCCACATGGCGCTGGTGGTGCGCGATCGGGACGGGAGCATCTCGTCCCAGAACCTCGGCGCGGTGGACCCTGACGAGGCGCGCGTCGTCGAGGGGGGACCGTTCAACTGGGCCGCGTCGAAGTCCAAGTACTTCCTGGCCGCGGTCGTGTCGGACGAGGACGGCCCGGGGTTCGGAGGTGTCCTGGTAGGAGGGGTTCCCGAGGCCAACCGGGCGCGCATGGAGGTGGCGCTCCCCGTCCAGGCCGGCACGGAGGGGTTCCACTTCCTCGCCTACGTCGGCCCGCAGGTGTTCGACCGCCTGCGAGCGGTCGGCCAGGATCTCCAGAACGTGAACCCGTTCGGGTGGCGGATTCTGCAATGGTTCATCCGCCCGTTCGGCGGTCTGGTGATCGCCCTCCTCGTGTGGATGCACCAGACCTTCAGCCTGGCGTACGGCTGGGTGCTCATCCTGTTCGGCGTGCTGGCCCGGGTGGTGCTCTTCCCGCTGTACCAGAAGTCGATGCGCCAGCAGATGAAGCAGATGACCATCCAGCCGGAGATCAAGCGGATCCAGGAAAAGTACAAGGACGACCCGCAGAAGCTCCAGCAGGAGATGATGAAGATCTACAAGGAGGCGGGGGTGAACCCGCTCGGCGGATGTCTGCCGATGCTGCTCCCCTTCCCGATCCTCATCACGCTGTTCTTCGTGTTCCAGAACACGATCGAGTTCCGCGGCGTTCCCTTCCTGTGGCTGCCGGACCTGTCGCTGAAGGACCCGCTGTACATCGTGCCGCTCCTCATGGGAGCCTCCATGCTGCTGCTCAACTGGATCGGGCAGCGCGGAATGGAGACGAACTCGCAGATGAAGATGTTCACGTACGTGCTCCCGGTCGTGTTCACGTTCATGTTCGCGCAGTTCGCGGCGGGGCTGAACCTGTACTATGCGGCGTCGAACATCGCCTCGCTCCCGCAGCAGCTCTACCTGGCGAAGGAGCGGCGCGAGGCACGGGCCGGGATGGGTGGGGGAGTCCCGCCCCCCGAGTCGAAGTCGGGTCGGAGCGATGGGGGGCGGGCCGCCGGCCGACGCGGGGGTAGCGAAAAGCGCAGCGAGCGGGGCGACTGAGGCCCGGCCGCGCGACGCGAGCGGGACCCACGGGCGCGGACCTCCCGGGCTGCGCGCGGAGGGCATCAGCGGGTGAAGGTGAACGCGACCCCCGCGAGGGTCTCCGATTCCCGGAAGAACTGCTCGGCCCGCGAAGGGCCGAACCCGGCCGTCGCGCCGATCCGGGCGTGCGCGCCGAGCGCGAGACCGGCCTCGAGCGCGATCATCGGATCCCAGTCCGATTCGGCCCACGCGAAGGCCTCGACGGATGCGTATGCGCCCGGGTGTGGTGCCGGTGGCTGTCGCCAGTCCGCGCCCGCGCGGAACGACAGCCGCCCGAGATCCTCCGTGGAGCGCAGCAGGACCCCGGGCCCGCCATACACCACGAGACCGTCGAGCGGCGCCGCCTGGACCAGCACCTCGATGCCCTCGCGGCTCGTCGAGATGGGCTCCCGCCCGGTCCGGACGAGGAGCTCGTCGCCCAGGTGGGAGCTGACGTGGTAGATCTCGGCCCGAGCCGCCAGTGGACCGAAGTGCGCCCGGAACAGGAACCCGGCCCGGTAGTGCACCTCGACGAACTCCTGATCCGGGCGCTCGAGATCGAAGCGCGAGAACACGCCCGCGTGGAGCGCTCCGGAGAGCTCGAGGCCGGGGCCGCGCCGGATCCAGAAGCCGAGCCGGTCCCCCAGGCGGGCGATCGCGGTGGTGCGCGTCTCCCCGCCCCGCGACACGCCCACGACCGCGAGGCGGTGCACCGGCTCGAGGGGCGAGCCGGAGGGGATCCGAAACGGGAATCCGTTCGCGTCGTGCAGCGCGATCGCGCCGCGATCGGCGACGAGCGTGTCGGGGGCCGGATGCGGCTGGGCCCGCGCCGGGAGGGCAGCCACGATCGCCACGACGGTTCCCACGAATAGCGCGCGTGGCGCCGGGCCGCCGGCAGCCCGGCTGCGGCCGCTGCCGGTCAGGGTTCGGGGGAATGGGATCGCCTGCATGCGCCGCAAGGTACGGGTGGGTCCCCATGCCGTGTATCCCCATCGTCCCGGCCGGCTGACCGGCCGGGACGCCGCGCCGTAGACTTACTGCATGGGCCCCCTGCTCGACGACACGATCGCCGCCATCTCGACCGCGCCCGGCCGCGCCGGGATCGCGGTCGTGCGGATCAGCGGACCGGACGCGCGCGAGGTGGCCAGCCGTCTCGGGATCGAAGGGCTCGCCCCGCGTGCGCCGCGGCTCTCTACGGTGCGCCACCCGGACGGGGCGGACATCGATCGCGCGCTGGTCACCTACTTCCCGGCGCCGCGCTCGTATACGGGGGACGACATGGTGGAGATCAGCGGACACGGCGGGACGCTCGCCCCGGCCCTCGTGCTCGATGCCGCCCGGGCCGCCGGGGCCCGGCTCGCCGAGCGCGGGGAGTTCACCCGCCGTGCGTACCTGAACGGGAAGCTCGATCTCGTCCAGGCGGAGGCGACGCTCGATCTCATCGAATCGGCCAGCGAGGCACACCACAGCTCGGCCCTGTTCCAGCTCGAAGGGGGCCTGTCGGCGCGCGTCGCCGCCCTGCGGGCCGGGCTCATCGACCTCCAGGCGCTGCTCGCCTACGACATCGACTTTCCCGGCGAGGACGACGGACCCGTGCCGCTCGAGAGGATTCTGGAAGCGGCGGGCCGGCTCGTGGCCGAGCTCGAATCGATGCTCGTCAACGCGCCGGAGGGCGAGCGCCTCGGAGAGGGTGCCCTCGTCGTGTTCGCCGGAGCTCCGAACGTAGGTAAGTCAAGTATTTTCAATGCGTTACTTGGATCGGAGAGGGCCATCGTGACCGAGATTCCCGGGACGACGCGCGACGCGATCGAGGCCGGGACGAGCATCGAGGGGTTCCCCTTCCGACTCGTGGACACGGCCGGTGTGCGGCCCACGGATGAGGCCGTCGAGCGGATAGGGATCGAAGTGGCCCGGCGCTACGTGACGCACGCGGATGTGGTGCTCCTGTGCGTGGAGGCGGGACGGGAGCCGGGGGCGGCGGAGCGGGAGGTGGCGGACGAAGCTCGCGGAGCGGGGGCCCGCGTGCTCGTGTTGCGGACCAAGGCCGATCTCCTGCCGGGAAGGGGTCGGCCCCCCTCGCGACCGACCGGTGACACCGCGGAGGCCACCCGGCCGGACCCCGGGATCGAGGTGTCCGTGAGGACCCCGGATGGGCTCGCCGCGCTCAGGGACGCCCTCGTGGATGCCTCGTTCGCGGGTCTCAAGGCGGCCGGCGAGCCGGCGCTCGTGACCCGGAGGCGTCAGTCGGCGGCGCTCCGGCAGGCCCGGGACGACGTGTCGCGGTTCGCGGAGGTGCTCGGCACGGGGCACCCCGCCGAGATCGCGTGCACGCACCTCGAGGAGGCGGCGCACGCGCTCGAGTCCCTCATCGGGGTCACCGACATGGAGGACATCCTGGATGCGATCTTCCGGTCGTTCTGCGTCGGCAAGTAGGCCGCGATCCGCGAAGGCGAAGCGCCCCCGCGGGGACCCGCCCGGGCGGTGGATGCGACTCCGTCGCCGCGGCCGACCGGCCGCGGACGGGACCTACGCGGCCCGCTGGCAGCGTGGACAGATGATCGTCTTGCGGCCCGTGACGCGCATCGACTTGAGCTCGTGACGGCAACGCGGACAGGCGCTCCCGTTGTCTCGGGAGTTGATCAGCCAGCCCGGATCCGAATGGGCCGCGCTCCAGTGGAGCGTGGCGCGGCGGAGCACCCGCTTCAGGTAGCGGTGCACGCGGTGGAGCTGCTCGGGAAGCAGGTTGCCGACCTTCTCGTCGGGCCGGAAGCCCGACTGGAAGCAGATCTCATCCGCATAGTCGTTGCCGATCCCTGCGATGGCCTGCTCGTTCATGAGGAAGCCCTTGAGCGAGGAGCGCGGGTTGTCGCCGGCGAGGGCTGCGAAGCGCTCCGCGGTCAGGTCCTCGCTCAACGGATCGATGCCCAGCTCCTCGAGCGCCCCGGAGTCGGATACCTCGTCGCCGCGCACTGCCCGCACGACGCCTTCGGATCCCGAGGAGCTGAAGCGCAGCTCGCGACCCGCGGCGAACTGGAGACGGATCTTCGTGCGCTCGGTGGGCGGTGCGGTCTGTGACTCGAGCCTCAGCCGCCCATCGTCGCCCATGTCGAACACGAGGCTGTACTCGGATCGGAAACGCAGCACGACGTACCGGCCGTGCCGCTCGACGGAGTCGATGGCGTGGCCTTCGAGGTACTCTTCGGCGAGCTCCACCTCGAGGTCGACGACCTCGGCGTCGTCGATCAGCACCCTGGAGATGGTCTTGCCGGTGGTGTAGCCGGCGATTCCGTCGATCATCCGCTCGACATCGGGGAGTTCTATCATCGGGCGCTCCATGAACGGTTCGTAGGTCGAAACCCCGCTACCCCGCGAAAGATGAAAAGTGCCACCCGCTCTCCGATCGGGACATTTTGGCCCGATCGGCGGTCGGCGCAGGGCGGGAAGAGTGGCCGAAGCTCCCGGCCGCCGGTTATCCTCGTCCCATGAGCACAAGATTCGATGTCGTGGTGATCGGCGGCGGACACGCTGGGTGCGAGGCGGCGAGCGCGGCGGGGCGCTCGGGCGCCCGGACGCTGCTCGTCACCTCGTTCCTGGCCCGCGTGGGCCAGATGTCGTGCAATCCGGCCATCGGTGGCGTTGCCAAGGGAACCGTGGCGCGCGAGGTGGATGCCCTCGGCGGCGTGATGGGAATCGCGACCGACCGGACGACCCTCCACTTCCGCATGCTCAACCGCTCCAGGGGTCCGGCCGTGTGGGCGCCCCGCGCCCAGTGCGACCGCGGGCTCTATCCCCGCGAGGTGCGCCGGGAGCTGGAGCGGATCCCCGGTCTCGCGCTGTACCAGGGCACCGTCGAGGCGCTCCTCCGGCGGTCGGGCCGCATCACCGGGGTCCGGTGCCGGGACGGGTGCGAGTTCGAGGCCCGCACGGTCGTCCTCACCGCGGGGACGTTCCTGCGCGGGGCGATCCGGATCGGCGTCGACTGCTCGATCGCGGCGGGGCGGGCCGGCGATGCGCCGGTGGTGACGCTCGCCGAGCAGTTGCTCGAGCTCGACCTGGCGGTGGACCGCTTCAAGACCGGGACGCCGCCGCGGGTGGACGGCCGCACCGTGGACTTCGACCGGCTGGAGCGCCAGGACAGCGACGCGAACCCCGGCCGATTCTCGCACTGGGCCCCGCGTCCCGAGTTCCCGGAGCTCCCATGCTGGCTGGTACGCGCGGGCCCCGAGGTGAAGGAGGTGGTGGCCGAGAACCTCGAGCGCTCGGCGATGTACGGCGGGGCGATCGCGGCGCGCGGACCGCGCTACTGCCCGTCCATCGAGGACAAGATCGTCAAGTTCCCGGATGCCGAGTCGCACCAGGTGTTCCTCGAGCCGGAGGGTCGTGAGACGGCGGAGCTGTACGTGAACGGGCTCTCGACCTCCCTGCCCCCTGGGGTCCAGCGGGAGTTCCTTGCGCGGGTGCCCGGTCTCGAGCGGGCCCGCATGACGCAGCCGGGCTACGCCATCGAATACGACTACTTTCCGCCCCGACAGCTGCGGCCGACGCTCGAGCTGCGGCTGCTGCCGGGTCTGTACTTCGCCGGCCAGATCAACGGGACCACCGGATACGAGGAAGCCGCCGGCCAGGGAATCGTGGCGGGCATCAACGCGGCCCGTGCAGCGCTCGATCGAGACCCGTGGGTGCCGCGGCGGGACGAGGCGTTTCTAGGAGTGCTCGTCGACGACCTCGTGACGCGAGGCGTGGACGAGCCGTACCGGCTGTTCACCTCGCGGGCCGAGTTCCGGCTCCTGCTCAGACAGGACAACTGCCTTGCGCGCCTCGGCCCGGTCGCCGAGCGGTTGGGTCTGCTGGATGAGACCCGCTCCCGCCGGCTGGCCGAGCACCTCGAGGAGCGCGCCCGGGTGCGGGACTGGGTCGAGGAGACGCGGGTGGCCCCCGACGACGTGCGGCGATACCTCGCGCGGGTCGAGAGCGCCCCCCTCCGGCAGCGGGGGCCGCTCGGCGACCTGCTGTTGCGGCCGGAGGTGCGGCTCTCGGAGCTGGCGGGCCCCGATGGGCCGCTCGGCGGTCCGGGGTTCGAGGCCGACGCCCTCGCCAGCGTCGAGATGGACCTCAAGTACGCGGGCTACATCGAGCGCGAGCGCGAGCGGGCCGAGGCCCTGGCGCGTCGCGAGCAGGTCGCCCTCCCGGACGACCTCGACTACCTGGCGCTCGACGCGCTGTCGTACGAGGCGCGGCAGAAGCTGGATGGGATCCGGCCCGCGACCCTCGGACAGGCCGGGCGCATCCCCGGGGTCTCCCCCGCCGATCTCCAGAACCTCCTGGTGGCACTCAGGCGACGCTCGGAAGGGTCCGTGCGCCCGGGCGCGACGCCGGGGCGCTGAGCGCGGGAGCATTCGACCGGCCGCGCTGCCGCGTCGGTCGCGGGCCCGAATCGCGGGTCGCGCCGCTCAGGCCCCCGTGAACAGCCGTTCGATACGCGCCTGGATCGCCTCGGCAGCCGCCGCCGGATCGGCGGCGTTGCGGATCGGCCGGCCCACGACGATGTAATCCGCCCCCGCCCCGAACGCCTCCTCCACGTCCACCGTGCGTTTCTGGTCATCGATCCCGCGTTCGCCGGACGGTCTGATCCCGGGGACCACGATCCTGAAGCCTCCGGACACCACCTCGCGTATGCGCGCCGCCTCCTGCCCCGAGGCGATCACCCCGGCGCAGCCGATCGCCGCGGCGCGTCGGGCCCGCGACACGACGATCGCCGGGACGTCGGCCTCGAAGCCGAGGTCCTCCATGTCGGCCCGATCGAGGCTGGTGAGGACGGTGACTGCCAGGATGCCGGGACGGTCGGCCCCCACGTCGTGCGTCGCGCCCACGGCGGCCCGGAGGATCGCGTCGTTGCCGTGCACCGTCACGAACTCCACGTCGCGTCGCACGAGCTGCCGCACGGCCGAAGCGACCGTCTGCGGGACATCGAACAGCTTCAGGTCGGCGAACACCCGCTTGCCCCGGGCGCGCAGCCAGTCCGCGAGCTCGAAGTAGCCTCCCGACAGGAAGAGCTCGAGACCGAGCTTGTAGAACACGACGGAGTCCCCGAGGTCTTCGACCAGCGCCCGCGCGGTGCCGGGATCGGCGACATCGAGGGCGAGCATCAGGCGCTCGCGGGGCGGGATCGTGGCCGGGTTCAATAAGGACTCCCTTGCGAGCGGCGATGGGGGCCCGCGCGTCCGTCGCGTCTCACGAGGGCGGGTCCGCCAGACCGTATCGCTCCTTCATGTCGAGATAGCGGCCGAACGTCTTCACATCGAGATCCGCGGGCAAGTGGGCGTCGAGGAGCGGGACCAGCTCGTCGCGGAGGTACGCACCGCGCGCCATCCACTGATAGTAGCTCCGCCCGCCGTGATGATAAGGCCCGTAGAGCTTGCCGCCCGGGAAGCGGCCCACGATCCAGCGGAACAGGCTCTCGTGGTCCGTATGCATGCGGAGCGTGATGTGCGGCTGGCGACCGTCCCCCCCGAAATGCCCTTCGCCCACGAGGACGCCGATCAGAATGCCGATGTCGAGCTCGCTGGCCAGATGCCCCCCCTGGTTGTTTCACCGTCGGGTTTCCCGTGAAACATCGCGCGGTGCACGCGGGCAGGATCCGGCGCCCCGTCTCCGTCGCGGACCGGCCAGTCCGGCGGGCCGGTGCCGAGCCACGGGGAGGATCGGAGCCGACCGTTTCGGCGTCGCCCGAGTGCCGGAGCCCGGCTGTTTCACCGTCAAGTTTCCCGTGAAACATCGCCGAGTCAAGCCCGAACCCCTCCCCCGCCGCCCGACCCCTGCGACCCCCGGAACCTCGCGCCTCCGGACCGCTTTGGGTATATGTAAAGGGGTCCAGGGGAGGGAACCCGGTCGCTCGGATCCGGCCGGCGGCGGTATATTGACCCCGACCCGCACCCGGCTGGTGTCCGGATTGTGGGAAACAGGACCCGGGGTGTCGTATAAACCACTGGCACACAACGAGTTACAGGTATTCCACGGGACCTTGAGCGTTCGTGGAATAAGGGAGACGCGAGGCATGGGTCGTGTGATCGCGATCGCCAATCAGAAGGGCGGGGTGGGGAAGACGACGACGGCGATCAACCTCGGCGCCTCGCTGGCGATCGCCGAGCGGCGGACGTTGGTGATCGACTGCGACCCGCAGGGAAACGCGACCAGCGGCTTCGGGCTGCGGAGGGACTCGGGGCGCGCCTCGGTGTACGAGGCCCTCGTGAATGGGAGGGGGCTGGAGGACGCGGTCCGCCCCGAGGTGCACTTCCCGTTCCTGTCCGTGATCTCCGCCAGCCGCGATCTGGCGGCGGCGGAGGTCGAGCTCATCGCTCGGGCCGATCGCGAGCGGTTGCTGCGGGAGAAGCTCGGTCCCCTGCGGAACGAATTCGACTTCGTGCTCATCGACTCGCCCCCTTCGCTCGGTCTCCTCACGCTCAACGCGCTCGTGGCCGCCGATTCGGTGCTCATCCCGATCCAATGCGAGTTCTACGCGCTCGAGGGGCTCAGCCAGCTCCTCAACACGATCCGGCTCGTCCAGAGAGGCCTCAACCGGGACCTCGAGATCGAGGGCGTCCTGCTCACGATGTACGACTCGCGTCTGAACCTCGCCAAGCAGGTCGTGAACGAGGCGCGCGAGTACTTCGGTGGAAAGGTGTTCGATACGATGATCCCCAGGAACATCCGGCTGGCGGAAGCCCCGAGCTTCGGGAAGCCGATCGCGCTGTACGACGTGCTCTCCTCCGGGGCCCGGGGGTATCTGAGCCTCGCACGCGAGCTGATCGAGCGGGATGAACGGGTGGCCGCCGTTGGCTAGGGACGATCGGCGTCTCGGCAAGGGTCTGGCCGCGCTCCTCGGGGAGAACTTCGATCCCGAAGGCGGCGCCGGGGTTGAGCGCGAGGTCGAGATGTCCAGCATCCGGCCCAACCCCTTCCAGCCCCGCGGGGATTTCGACGAAGAGGGTCTCGAGGGCCTCGCGGGGTCGATCCGCGAGAACGGGCTGCTGCAGCCCATCGTGGTCCGTCCGGTCGGCGAGACATTCCAGATCGTGGCGGGGGAACGGCGCTTCCGCGCGGTCCAGCGGCTGGGCTGGGAATCGGTGCCGGTCATCATGCGGGGGCTCACGGACGAACAGATGCTCGTCGTGGCGCTCGTCGAGAACCTGCAGCGCGAGGACCTCTCCCCCCTCGAGGAAGCGCACGGGTATCGGCAGCTGATCGACCGGTTCGGCCTCACGCAGGAGGATGTGGGCCGCCACGTGGGTCGGGATCGCTCGACCGTGACCAACGCCCTGAGACTCCTCACGCTTCCCGATGAGGTCCAGCGGCTGCTCGCGCGAGGCGGCATCGCGGCCGGGCACGCCCGCGCGATCCTCGGGCTCGAGGACGATCGCGACCGCATCGAGATGGCGAAGCGCGCCGCCAGGAGCGGCTGGTCGGTGCGGGAGACCGAGCGCCGGGTCCGTTCGGCGCGTTCGACGGAGGACACGGCGGCCACCGCGAACGGTGCTCGCGGGCGGGGCCCGTCGCCCCCCGCCGATCCTGCCGTGCGTCAGGCGGAGCTCATCCTCGAGCGTGCGCTGGGGACCCAGGTGCGCGTGCGGACGAGGGGTCCCGGAGGCGAGATCGTCGTCTCCTTCCACGACGATCAGGATTTCGTGCGGCTGCTGGAGATGTTCGCCGGCTCCGGAGCCGCCGACCGGCTGCGATGAGCAGAACGCAGGCGCGCTGGACCGTTCATGTCGTCCGGGAAGATGGACGCCGGTCGCACACCCTCCACGTGGGCATCGGCTTCGTGGTCTCGATGTTGCTCGCCATGGGGGTGGTCCTCGTGGCGGGATTCGGGATCGGTCGTTCGTGGGCCGCGGGGGAGGAGTCCGCCACCGTGCGGTCCCTGCGCGCCGAGGTGCGGACGTTGCGTGGGGAGCAATCGCGCGTCGCGGAGCTCGCCTCGCGGCTCGAGCGCGTCGAGAGCGAGTACCGGCGTCTCCAGGACGTGCTCACCGAAGGCGCCCCGCAACGCGAGGCGTCGGTCCCCGTGCCCACCGCGGTGCCGGCCGGCGAGTCGCCCACCTCCGCCGAGCCCACCGCGCCCGCCTGGCCCCTGGTCCAGCCCGGGTTCATCACCCGGACCTTCGGGTCGCCCGGCGACGCGCGGGAACGGGGCCATACCGGGGTCGACATCGCCGTCCCGAGCGGCTCGTATGTGCGGGCGATCCAAGCCGGCGTGGTCGACGAAGCGGGAGAGGACCCCGTCTACGGACGCTTCCTGCGGATTGCGCACGGCGGCGGCCTCTCGTCATTGTATGGCCACAACTCGTGGCTCTTTGCAGCCGTCGGGGATTCGGTGGAGCGGCTCCAGGTGATCGCCCTGTCGGGATCGACCGGGCGATCGACGGCGCCGCACCTGCATTTCGAGATCACGCAGGACGGCGTCCTCCTGGACCCGCTGGCGTTCGTGAACGAGGGCGCGGTTCGTGCGGCCGGTGGGTCGGGACAGAATGGTGTGGAACAGAGGTAAGGATCAGGCGGACATGGCCAGAGAACAGAGGACCGAGGTGCCCGCGCGCGAGCTGAGTGATGTCGTATCGGTGATCGGGCCGGGCATGGAGATCGTCGGCGACATCAAGTGCGATGGCACGGTGCGGGTGGAAGGTCGCGTGGAAGGGTCGATCAAGGCCACGAAATCCGTCGTGGTCGGCAGCGGCGGGACCGTCAAGGGAGATATCGAGACCCAGGACGTGGTCGTCGCCGGAGCCGTCACGGGCACGGTCGTCGGCGCGAGTCGCGTCGAGCTCCAGGAGACGTGCCGGGTGGAGGGCGACATCCGCAGCCGTCGCGTGAAGCTCGACGAGGGCGGACGCGTGGAGGGCCGCCTGCACATGGGCACCGAGGCCACGGGCAAGAAGGGCGAGGGCTCCGCGTTCCCATCGCGGCCCGAGTCGAAGTCCGACGGCAGGACCGAGCCGAAGCCGGACGACAAGTCGGACGCGCCCGGTCGCACCGGTCCCGGGCTCCCGGCGGCGGCGACCAAATAGGCGCCCACCGGCGCGTCGGGCGCGCACGATCGGCCGACCCGATGGAGCGCCGGAAGCCGACACAGTTCCGGGGAGAGCGAGGGCGACGCGGCGCGTGGGCTGCAGGCGTTCATTCTCTTGAACGCCGTGCACGCGTCGGTACACCGTGATCCTGCATGCCGTCCTGTTCGGGATCGGCATCACGCTGCTGACGCTCGGCGCCGACTGGCTGGTCAGGGGATCGTCGAACCTCGCCCAGCATCTCGGGGTCAGCGACCTTATCGTCGGTCTCACCGTGGTGGCGTTCGGGACTTCGGCGCCCGAGCTGGTGGTGAGCGGGGCCGCCGCCCTCGCGGATCGTCCGGCGGTCGCGGTCGGCAACGTGATGGGCTCGACCGTCGCGAACGTCGGTCTGATCGTGGGTCTCGGAGCCCTCATCCGCCCGATCTCCGTGCACCGGCGGCTACTGGTGCGCGAGACCCCGCTCGTCATCCTGGTCCTGACGATCGTGATGCTTCTGTCGCTCAACGACGCCCTCGGCCGGCTCGACGGCCTGGCGCTGGTGGCCGGCTTCGCGATCTACCTGCTCTTCCTGCTGCGCTGGGGGGGTGGGGGGCTCGACGAGCTGGCGCGCGAGGTCGAGGCCGAGGCGGCGGCGGAGCCCCCCGGGCCGGCGGCCTCGGGAGCGGGGACGGCGCCGACGTCGGACCCGCCGGTCCAGGAGCGGGGCACCGCGTGGGCGGTCATCCGGATCCTCGTCGGCCTGCCGCTCCTGCTGCTGGGCGCGCACCTGCTCATCGACAGCGCCACGGCCATCGCCGAGCGCTTCCACGTGCCCGACGCCGTCATCGCGGCGACCATGATCGCCGTCGGCACGTCGCTTCCCGAGCTCGCATCGACCCTGGCCGCGGCCGTCCGCGGAATGGGGGACATCGCCCTCGGCAACGTCATCGGCTCGAACGTGTTCAATCTGGGGCTCGTGCTGGGCTCCGCCGCCCTCCTGCGCCCCCTGCAGCTCCCGCCTCAGATCGTCGTCAGCCAGGTCCTCCCGGCCCTGCTGTTCTCGGTCCTCCTCATCCCGCTCGCCCTCACCCAGCAACGCGTCGATCGCTGGGAGGGAGCGCTCCTGCTGACGGGATACGGCGCGTTCGTGACCTGGCTGATCATGAACGGGCATTAGCGCCGTTGTAAAGGGGGCCCGTAAAGCCTTATACTGCCGCCGGCCTTCTCGCACCTGGAGGTGCCGTGGCCGTCTCCGTCAAGATGAGCAGCAAGAACCAGATCGTGGTCCCGAAGATGGCCCGCGACGCCCTGCGGCTGGAACCGGGGGACCGGCTCATCGTCACCCTGCGCGGCGACGTGATCGAGATGGAGAAGCAACCCGCCGATCTCGAGGACCGGCTGGCCGGCAGTCTGGGTGACATGGGCGACGGCGCCTCGCTGTGGCCGGAGCTCGGAAACGGGTGATGCGCGGCCGGCGGCAGAAGTCCGGCCCGCGGGTCGATGCGGACCCTCGCCCCGGCTTCCCCACACGCCGCGGTCGGAGAGGCCGGTGAGCGACGCGGGATCCCTCCTCGATCGACTGTCGGACGCCCGCCTCGTCCACCTGGACGCGCGCGTGGTCGCGCTCCACCTGATCGGCGACGGCCGCTTCCTGCCGCTGACACGCGCTCTGGTGGCCGCCATCCGCGATGGCGCGGTCCGCGCCCAGACCTCGGTGCTGACGTTGTATCAGCTCCTCGCCGAGCTGTACCGGCGCGGCGAGCGCGAGCGCGCCGCGGAGCTGGCGCGGAGCCTGATGGTGCACGGGGGCCTCGAGCTGATCCCCACCACCGACGAGATCGCGGTGCAGGCTGCCCAGGTTCGAGCACAGCTCGGAGGTCGCCCGGAGCGCGCGATCCAGATCGCGACGGCCCTCGTGTCCGGCGCGGAGGTGTATGTCACGGAAGGGTCGGGGCTGAGACGCATCGTGGGGATGACGGTCGCCAACCTCGAGGACTACGCCCGCTCCCCCGCCTGACGCACGGCGCTCCGCTCGCGCGGTTGAGGGCGACGCTCGACACCGGTAGAATCCCGGCCCCGGTCGATTCTCGCGGGGACCCGGTGGACGGGTAGATCCGACCGGCCGCGAAGCGGGGTGGGAACCGAGCCGGATGAGCAGACTCACACGGTGGTACGCGACGAGCGTGGGGAAGAAGATCGCCATGGCGGCGACCGGCGTCCTCCTCGTGCTGTACGTCGTCGTCCACATGCTCGCCAACCTGAAGCTGTATCAAGGTCCCGAGCAGATCAACGCGTACGCGGAGTTCCTGCGCGAGGCGGGCGCGCCGGTGCTGGCCCGCGGACAGTTCCTGTGGCTCGCCCGCGCGGTCCTCCTCGCCGCGGTTCTCGTCCACGTCGTCGCCGCCATCCAGCTCGCCCGCCGCAGCCGCGCCGCACGGCCGGTCGGGTACCGGACCCCGCCGCACGACGAGCTGAGCTACGCCTCGCGGACGATGCGCTGGGGCGGGGTCATCATCGCCCTGTTCGTCGTGTACCATATCCTCCATCTGACCACCGGCGACGTGCACCCCGACTACGTGCCCGGCGAAGTGTATCACAACGTCGTGGCCGGCTTCCGATCGTGGCCGGCGTCGCTCGCGTACATGCTCGCCATGCTCGCCCTCGGCCTGCACCTGTACCACGGCATCTGGAGCATGACGCAGACGTTGGGGATCAACCACCCGCGCGTCGATCGGTTTCGGCGCCCGGTGGCGGCCATGGTGGCCGGTGCCGTGATGCTCGGGAACCTGTCCTTCCCGATCGCGGTCCTGGCGGGGTGGGTCACGCTCCCGGGGGTGGGTGGATGATCGCCCCGGCCCTCTCCCCCGGCGCCGCGGCGTCCGCCACCCCGCTCCCGAAGCGCCGGGTGCGGCTGCGGAAGCGTTCCCGATGAGGCTCGACGCCCGCGTCCCGGCCGGCCCGCTGGCGCACAAGTGGGAGCGCCACCAGTTCGAGATGAAGCTGGTGAACCCCGCCAACAAGCGGCGGCACCGGGTGATCGTGGTGGGGACCGGTCTCGCGGGCGGGTCCGCCGCGGCCACCATGGCCGAGCTCGGCTACGAGGTGGAGTCGTTCTTCTTCCACGACAGCGCGCGACGTGCGCACTCGATCGCCGCGCAGGGCGGCATCAACGCGGCCAAGAACTACCAGAACGACGGCGACTCGGTCTTCCGCCTGTTCTACGACACGATCAAGGGGGGCGACTTCCGCTCGCGCGAGGCGAACGTGTACCGGCTGGCCGATGTGAGCCTCGCCATCATCGACCAGGCCGTCGCCCAGGGGGTCCCGTTCGCGCGCGAGTACGGCGGCCACCTCGCCAACCGCTCGTTCGGGGGCGCACAGGTGTCGCGCACCTTCTACGCGCGCGGCCAGACCGGCCAGCAGCTCCTTCTGGGCGTGTACCAGGCGCTGGAGCGGCAGGTGCGGGCCGGCAAGGTGCACACGCACGCCCGGCACGAGATGCTCGACGTCATCGTCGTGGAAGGCCGTGCACGCGGCATCGTGACGCGCGACCTGGTCACGGGCGAGGTCCGCCCGTGGCTCGCCGATGCGGTGGTGCTCGGCACGGGCGGGTACAGCAACGTGTTCTACCTGTCCACCAACGCCATGAAGTGCAACGCGACCGCGATCTGGCGCGCGTACCGGCGCGGGGCCGGTTTCGCCAACCCGTGCTACACGCAGATCCACCCCACCGCCATCCCCGAGTCGGGCGAGCACCAGTCGAAGCTCACCCTGATGAGCGAGTCGCTCCGGAACGACGGGCGCATCTGGGTGCCGAAAGCGAAGGGCGACGGGCGGCCCGGAAACGAGATCCCCGAGGAGGAGCGCGACTACTACCTGGAGCGCATGTACCCGGCGTTCGGCAACCTCGTGCCGCGCGACCTCGCCTCGCGCCGCGCCAAGGACCTGTGCGACGACGGGCACGGCGTGGGACCGACGGGGCGCGGCGTGTACCTCGACTTCGCCGACGCCATCGAGCGCATGGGGCGCGAGGGCGTCGAGGAGCGTTACGGGAACCTGTTCGAGATGTACGAGCGCATCACGGGCGAGGACCCGTACCGCGTCCCGATGCGCATCTACCCGGCGCCGCACTACACCATGGGCGGGCTGTGGGTCGACTACAACCTGATGAGCACGCTCCCCGGTCTGCACGTGATCGGCGAGGCGAACTTCTCCGATCACGGGGCGAACCGGCTGGGCGCCAGCGCGCTCATGCAGGGGCTGGCGGATGGCTACTTCGTTCTCCCGCTCACGATCGGCGATTACCTGGCGCACGGGGAGCTCCCCGACATCGATGCCGACCACCCGGCGGTGCGCGCGGTGGTGGACGGGGTGAGCGAGCGTCTCGACCGGCTGGCGGCCCTGGACGGCTCGCGCACCGTGGACTCGATCCACCGCGAGCTGGGACGTCTGTTGTGGGACCGGTGCGGGATGTCGCGCTCGGCCGCCGGGCTCCGCGAGGCGCTCGAGCGCATCCCCGAGCTGAAGCAGGAGTTCTGGGAGAACGCGAAGGTGGTGGGCTCGGAGCTGGGGATCAACGAGTCGCTCGAGAAGGCGGGGCGCGTGGCCGACTTCCTCGAGCTCGGCGACCTCATGTGCCGCGATGCGCTGGCCCGCGAGGAGTCCTGCGGAGCGCACTTTCGCGAGGAGTACCAGACCCCCGAGGGCGAGGCGCGGCGGGACGACGAGAGCTTCACGCACGTGACGGTGTGGGAGTACGCGGGACCGGAGACCGATCCCGTCGAGCACCGGGAGCCGCTCGAGTTCGAGTCCGTGTCGCTCAGCCGGAGGAGCTACAAGTGAGCGCCGCGGGCCGGGGGAGACCGCCTCGATGAGGATCACGCTCCACGTCTGGCGGCAGGCCGGGCCCCACGCACCCGGCGCCTTCGAGCGCTACGAGACCGACGAGGCGAGCCCCGACATGTCGTTCCTCGAGCTCCTCGACGTGATCAACGAAGGACTCATCGAGGCGGGCGGCGAGCCGATCTCCTTCGAGCACGACTGCCGCGAGGGGATCTGCGGATCGTGCGGGGTGGTGATCAACGGCCAGGCGCACGGGCCGCACCGGGGGACCGCCACCTGCCAGCTCCACATGCGGAGCTTCAGGGACGGCGACGAGCTGTGGGTCGAGCCGTGGCGGGCGCGCGCCTTCCCGATCATGAAGGACCTCGTGGTCGACCGCTCCTCGCTCGATCGGATCATCGAGGCCGGCGGCTACATCTCGGTCCGCACCGGGTCGGCTCCGGACGCGAACGCCACGCTCGTCTCCAAGGCCGACGCCGACGCGGCGTTCGAGGCGGCCACCTGCATCGGGTGCGGCGCCTGCGTGGCCGCGTGCCCCAACGCCTCGGCGATGCTGTTCACCGCCGCCAAGGTCGCCCACCTGGCGCTCATGCCGCAGGGCCAGCCCGAGCGGCGCTTGCGCGTCCTCGACATGGTCGAGCGCATGGACGAGGAGGAGTTCGGGAGCTGCACGAACCACGGCGCGTGCGAGATCGCGTGCCCCAAGGAGATCTCGATCGACGTGATCGCGTGGCTGAACCGCGACTACCGGAGGGCGATCCGGTGAGCGTCCCGACGACCGGCTCCCGCCGAACCGACGGATCGAAGCGCCGGTAACGCCGCTCAGAACAGGAGCACCCAGCCCAGGACGCCGGCCACCGCGAGCGCCCCGGCCAGCGCGACCCATGCCACGACGCGCGCCCGGCGCGACTCGGAGTCCTCCACGGTCCGCATGAGGTGCCCCGCCCTGACATCGAACATCCACGCCAGCACGAGCGTGATCGGGAAGCCGGTGAGGATGAGCACCACGCTCCCGCGCTCGACCCAATCGGGGAACCGCAGCGCCTCGTTGATGTCGCTCGTGCCGCCGATCGCCGCGAGCCCGATGGCGAGGTAGGCCACGGCCACCCGGTACACGCGCCGCCGCTTGAGCTCGATCAGGAACGCCTCGAGCGCGGTCTCCGGCTCCTTCCGGATCGCGCCCGCGGGCGCCTCCGCCTCGAGAGCCGCCACCACCTCGGCGGCGCGCGGCCGACGGTCGGGCTTCTTGGCCAGACAGCGCTCCACCACCTCGGCCACCGCCGGATCGAGCGACGGGGCGAGAGCGAGGAGTGGTGTGGGCTCGGCGCGCAGGTGGGCCGCCGCGATCTCGCCGGGGGACTTTCCCGGATACGGCCCACGCCCCGCGAGGATCTCGTACCCCAGCACGCCGAGGGCGTAGATATCGGCCATCTCGGTGAGCTCCTCGCCCATGAGGTGCTCCGGCGCCACGTACGCGATGTCGGTGAGGATCTGCCCCTGCACGGTGAGACGGGTCGTGTCGGTCCCGGCCGAGTCGCGCACCGCGGCGACGCCGAAGTCGGTGAGCACGATCCTCCCGGTTCCGTTCTCGCGCAGGACGTTGGCCGGCTTGAGATCGCGGTGGATGATCTCGCTCTCGTGCGCGGCGGCCAGCCCGGAGGCGAGCTGGCGCAACGCCTCGCGTCCTTCCGCCTCGGGGAGTGCTCCCCCACCGGTCAGCACGTCCTCGAGGTTGCGGCCGTCCACGTACTCCATGACCAGGTACGGGAGCCCATCGGAGAGACGACCGACCTGGTACACCGCCGTGACGTTCTCGTGGCGGATGCGGGCCGCCGAGCGGGCCTCGCGCTCGAAGCGCTTGCCCGCCGTGGTGTCGCCGGCGTGACCGGGCGCCAGCACCTTGATGGCCACCATCCGGTCGATCGCGACCTCGCGCGCCAGGTACACGCTCGCCATGGCGCCGCGCCCGAGCACGCGCACGACCCGGAAGTCGGGCGCGAGCTCCTCTCGCACGCGGTCGTCGAGGCCGCGCTCGCTCACGTGCGTGCCGTCACTTGGCGGGCCCCGGGCGCGGGGATGGCGCGACCGACGTCGTCAACCCTCGTCGGGGAAGTTCTCGAGGTAGTCCTGGACCTTGTTGAGGAAGAAGGCGGCCATCGCGCCGTCAACCACGCGGTGGTCGTAGGACAGACCGAAGTACGCCCGGTGACGGATCGCGATCACGTCGTTCCCGAGCGCGTCCTGCACCACCACGGGACGCTTCTCGATCACACCCGTCCCGAGGATGGCCACCTGCGGCTGGTTGATGATCGGGGTGCCGAACAGGTTCCCGAATACTCCCACGTTGGTGATCGTGAACGTCCCGCCCTGGATGTCGTCGAAGTCGAGCGACTTCGTGCGCGCCTTCTCGGCCAGATCGTTGGCCCCCTGCGCGAGCCCGATGAGGCTGAGCCGGTCGGCGTCCTTGAGGACCGGGACGATGAGCTCCCGGCCGTCGTTGACCGCGACGGCGAGCCCGAGATTGATGTTCGAGTGGTACACGATCCGGGTCCCATCCACCGAGGCGTTCAGGATCGGGTGCTCGCGCAGGCCCTCGATCACGGCGCGATAGATGAACGGGCCGTAGGTGAGCTTCACGCCCCGCTCCTCGTACCTGCCCTTGAGCTTTCGGCGGAGCTGCACGACGCGCTCGAAGTCGACCTCGCTCACCGATGTCACGTGTGCCGACACGCGCTTCGACATGAGCATGTGCTCCATCGTGCGCAGCCGGACGCGGCTCATCTCCTCGACGCGATCGTTCTCGCGCACGGGGACCCTCGGGAGCTTGATGTCGAGCACGGCCCCGTGGATCGGGACGCGTATCGTGTCGGGGGCGGTCGTCTCGGAGGGCGCCGGGGTCGCCGCGGCCGGCCGCTGCTCGCGCGGCGCGGGGGGGGTCGGCTTCCCGGCTCGCGACGGGGGTGCCGAGGGTGCGGGCTCGGCCGCGGTCGACGGGGCGGGCTCCCCGGCGGCCGGGGCGGCCCGCTCGGGCGCCGTGGCGCCGCCCTCGATGAAGGCCAGGATGTCGTCCCGCGTGACGCGTCCGCCCGCGCCCGAGCCATCGATCCCCGAAATGTCGACGCCGTGCTCGGCCGCGATCTTCCGTACGAGCGGCGTGGAGCGCGTACGGAGCCGCTCCTCCCGCGTCGCCGCCCCGTTTCCCGCCGCGCTCGCATCATCGTCCGCGGCCACCCCGTCTCCCTGCGCCGAGGTGGCCGTCGCGGCCGACCGTGCCGCCGCCTCCCGCGTGGCCGACGATGACGCCTCCCGCGTGGTCGACGACGCCGCGGCGACGCGCTCCTCCGCGGGCTCGCCCCCGGCCGCCTCGTCGTCCGGAGCGGGCTGCGCCTCCTCCTCCGTGGCCGTTTCCTCCGAGGTGTGCATCGATGCGCCGGCACCGTCCTGGACGGCGCTCGGATCGGTCTCGATGCGGGCCACGACCGTGTTCACCTCGACGGTCTGGCCCTCCTCGACGAGGACCTCGGCGAGCACCCCCGCGGCCGGCGAGGGGATGTCGGCGTCGACCTTGTCGGTCGATATCTCGAACAGGTCCTCGTCCCGGTCCACCGCGTCGCCCACGGACTTGATCCAGCGGGTGAGCGTGCCCTCCGCGATGGACTCGCCCATCTGCGGCATGATCACATCGACTTTCGACATGTGTCCGTCTTCCTGGTCAGTACGCCAGCAGCCAGCGGGCCGCCGTCACGATGTCCTCGGTCTGTGGAAGATAGTAGTCTTCGAGCGGCGGCGAATACGGCACCGGTGTGTCGAGCGCCGTGACGCGCCGGATGGGCGCGTCGAGCCACTCGAACGCCTCCTCGCACACCTGCGCGGTGATCTCCCCGGCGAACCCACCGAACCGCGCCGCCTCGTGCACGATCAGGAGCCGCCCGGTGCGCTTGAGGCTCGCGACGATCGCAGCGATGTCCAACGGCCGGAGCGTGCGCAGGTCGAGGATCTCGATCTCCGCGCCGTCCTGCTTCGAAACGACCTCCGCCGCGTCCTCGGCCTTGTACACCATGGCGCCGTACGTGACGAGCGTGAGCGCATCGCCCTCGCGGGCGGTCCTCGCCTTGCCGAGCGGCACGAGCACCTCCTCGCCCTCCGGCAGCTCCTCCTTGACGCGGCGGTACAGGAACTTGTGCTCGAAGTAGAGCACCGGGTCGGGGTCGCGGATCGCCGCGCGCAGAAGCCCCTTCGCATCGTAGGCGGTCGCGGGCGCCACCATCTTGAGTCCCGCCACGTTGGCGAAATAGGACTCCACGTTCTGCGAGTGGAAGGGCCCCGCGCGGGCGCCGCCACCGCACGGCCCACGGATCACGAGCCCGGCGCCCACCCCCGTCCGGTACCGGACCTTGGCGGCGAAGTTCACGATCATGTCGAAGGCCGGCGCGATGAAGTCGATGAACTGCATCTCGCACACCGGCTTGAGCCCCATGTGCGCGGCGCCGATCGCCGCGCCCACGATCGCGGCCTCGCTGATCGGCGTGTCGATCACCCGGTCGGGGCCGAACTCGTCGAGGAACCCCTCGGTGATCTTGAACGCGCCGCCGTACGCCCCCACGTCCTCGCCCATGATGAACACTGTCTCGTCGGCCTTCATCTCCTCCCACAGCGCCTCGCGGATGGCCTCCAGATAGGTCTTCATCGGGCCGTTTCGGCGGCGGTCGCCGCACCGGCCCGCGGGGTGTCGGCCTCGAGCGGCCGGAGCACCGAAGACGCCGCCAACACCTCGAGATCCGCGTAGCCCACAGGGGTCATGCGGGTCCACGGCGTGACGTCGGGCTCCGGCTCCGCGTACACGCGTGTCATCGCCTCCTCCGGGTCCGGCATCCCGGCCGCGAGCGCGTCATCCACGGCCCGCTCGAGCGCCGCATCCACGTCCTCCCGGATCCCACGGAGCTCTTCCTGGGTCGCGACCCCCCGCTCGACGAGCTGGCGCTCGAACCGCGGGATCGGATCGCGGGCGCGCCACCGCTCGAGCTCCTCGGGCGGCACGTAGGTCTGCGAATCGTGCTGGGCGTGCCCCAGGATCCGGTAGCTCTCGGCCACGATCATCGTGGGGCCGTGCCCGCCCCGCGCCCGGTCGACGGCCTCGACGGCGGCCTCGTGCACGGCCAGCACGTCGTTTCCGTCCACGCCCGCGGCCGGCATGCCGTACGCCTTCGCCGTGTCGGTCCACTCCGCCACGGCGGCCACGCGTTCCGACCGCGTGGAGAACGCCCAGCGGTTGTGCTCGACGACGATCACGATCGGGAGCCGGAGCGCCGCGGCGAACGCGAACCCTTCGTGCGAGGCCCCGGTCCGCGTGGCGCCCTCGCCCTGATAGGTCATGCACACGTGCGGCTCCCCCCGTCGCTTGAAGGCGAGCGCGACGCCGTTGAGGACACACAGCTGCGTGCCGAGCGGGCTCACCGGGCCGAGGATGCCGAGCTCGGGGACGGTGAAGTGGTTGGTGTTGTCCTTGCCGGCGCACAGCGAGCCGCGGCGGGCCATGTACTGGAGGAGCGTGTCGCGCGGATCGAGCCCCCGGACGAGCAGGGCCCCCAGATCGCGGATCGAGGGCGCCAGCCAGTCGCCCTCCCGGAGCGCCAGGGCGCTCCCGACCGCCGTGGCCTCCTGCCCCAGGCTGCGGTACAGCCCCCCGACGATCTTCCCCTGCTTGAACAGGCGTTCGAACCGCTCCTCGAGGCCGCGCGTGAGGACGAGATAGCGGTACATGCGCGTGAGATCCTGCGCGTCGATTCCGGGATCGGGCATGGAGTCCACTAAGTTGACGGGGTCCGACGGCGCCTCGGGCGGTGTCGAGAATACCGGACGCGTCGGGCGTCAGCAAGGCGGCAGACGGTCTGCTTTACCCTTACGTAAAGGGCAATAGGCACATCCGCGCCGCTCCCCCGGCGGACGTCTCGAGGGCCGCGTCGGGCTCGATCTCCCGCCGCACGTACGCGAGCGCGATCGGTCCGAAACGGGGCGATTCGGTCGTGGAGGTCAGGGTGCCCACGATCCTGCCATCCGAGGACAGGGGGTCGCCGGGTGCCGCGGGTGTGCCCCTCCCCAGCCGCACTCCGCGCAGGCACCGGTTGACGTGGCCGCGGTAGTGGATGCGGGCCACCACCTCCTGGCCCGTGTAGCACCCCTTGGTGAAGCTGACGGCGCGCTCTACCTGACCCGTCTCCTGCGGGAGCACGTCGGGGGTGATGTCGCGTCCGTACACCGGGATCCCCCGCTCGATGCGCACGATGTCCCAGTCCTCCTCCGTGGCCGTCGCTCCCCCATGGTCCGTGACGAGCCGCTCGAGCGCCGCGACCGTCTCGGCGCGCCGCGCGCGCGGTAGGTACACATCGACCCCGGGCCCCTCCAGCGCTTCGCGGCGGACCAGGAGCCCGACCCATTCATCCCCGCGGCCGAGCGACACGCACTCGAGCTCGTCGAGCCGGTCCGGCTCGCGCGCCGGCGAGAGGCCGAGGGCACCCGGGAACCCGGCGGCCATCCCCGGTGCCTCGGGCCCCACCAGCGATACGCGCTCGATCTCGAGGCTCCGGTGTGTCGCGAAGATCGGCGGCACGAAACGCCCCAGATGCTCGCGGAACGACTCGGCGGCGGCGGCCGGGACATCGATCCACACTCTCTCCGGGCCCGGATCCGAGACACCCGCGTCGAACCCCGGCGCAGGCAGGACGCGCATCTCGGCGACCGGCCGCCCTTTCGAGGTGAGCGCGAAGGCGTAGCGCGCGATCCCGCGCTCGAGGCCGTCGATCGCGTTGGTGAGCAGACCGTTGACCACGCGGCGCGCCCGGTCACCGCGAATCTCGAACACGACGCGCCCGGTGTCGGTGAGTGCCCCGACGGTCGCGGTGAGCGCGGTGTAGCCTGGCGTGGCGGTCATACGGGATAGAGACCCGCGGGGAAGAAAAAAGCTCCCGGGTGCGAGACCCGGGAGCTCGTTTCGCTCCAACCGAGCGGAGCCTGATGCTAGGACATCGAAGGACCTAGTTCGTCGAGCCCGGTCCCGCCCACTCGAGCACGAACGTCACGCGCCGGTTCTCGATGCCGCTCTGGGGATTCTGGACCCCCGTCTCCTGGTTCACGAGCCGTCCCTCGCCGTAGGCCTGAACGCGGATGTTGTTGCCCGTCAGGCCCTGCTGGACGAGGTAGTTCTTGACGTTCGTGGCGCGGCGTCGCGACAGCCCGACGTTGTAGGCGTTCGACCCCGCCTGGTCGGCGAAGCCCTCGACCGTGAGCAACGCGTCCGGATAAGCACCCGAGACCGCCGAGGCGAACGCGTCGAGGATCGGCCGATCCACGTCGCGGATCTCGTCACGGTTGAAGTCGAAGTGCACCGGCAGCGAGACGGCGAGTCCGCACGGGCAGTGCATGTCCTCGTCGTTCACGTGCGCCCCGAAGTCCGTCTCGAGCTGTCCGAGGCGACGACGCAGCTCGGCCACGTCGTTCCGGAGCCCGGCGACATCCGACTCGAGCGTCGTGATGCGCCCGTCGTGATTCGCCAGCTGCGCGTTCACCTCGTCGAACATGCCCTCGAGCTCGTGCCTGTGCACGAGGTGCGTGCAACCCGTTGCGGTGACGGTGAGCGCCGCCGCCAGCCCCAGCGTCCAACCTCTCGTCTTACCCATCAGGCTTTCTCCTTCTCGGTTCAACAGGGCGGGACAACCCCGGAGCGTTCCGTTTTCTCTATGGTTCGCGACCCAATCCCAGCGGTCGCGCTTCGTTCGGACTCGTTCCCTCGATCGAGCCTCATCGCTTCCCCGAAAAATGGGGCCCTCAACTCTATGTGCCTCGAGCCGATCCCGCGAGTCGTGCTGGTCTCCGAGCGAGGCGAAAACGGGAGAGACGCAGCCCTGCATCTCTCCCTCCCGCGATAGCGCCCGGCACCTTCCCCAGGGTCCGCTTATGGAATGTTGAAGCGGATTCCCGCCGTGATCGGCACCTCGTACACCGTCCCGAAGCCGGTCGTCTTGCCGGCGAGCGATGTGAAGATCGCGCTGCCGGTCTCGTCGGCGAACATCAGATGGAAGTCGCCCTGGACGAAGATCGTGGCCATGGGGATGTTCGTCTGGCTGTTGCGCCAGAAGTTGTAGCCCACCTTGAGACCGGCGTTCCCGGCCAGATACGTGTCACCGAAGTTCGCGATGGTACCACCCGGCGTCGTGAACACATCCGTGTCGAACGTCACACCGCCCACGCCGATGTCGAACGCGAACAGCAGATCCTGGGTGGGGTCGGCGATGTGGTACTCGATCCCGCCGGTGTAATGCCAGATCTGGAGATTCGGATCCACCAGGACGCCATCGGCCTCCCCCATGAGGTCGATGCTGCCCTCCGCCCGCAGCGCGAGCCGCGGATTCAGGAAGTAGCCAACGGCGAGACCGAACGATGGGCCGGAGCCGGCGACGTCGGACAGGTCGCCGAGCGGAATCGCGATTCCACCGTTGCCCTCGAACGACCAGAAGATCGGGGAATACCTGACGAGCTGCGCGTCAGCCCTCGCGGGCAGGATAGCGAGCGCCGTCACCGCCCCGAACACGAGCCCCAGCTTCTTGTACCCCACCTTCATCGCTACCTCCCGGGTTTTCTTTTTTGACCGCCAGCAACGGCACGGCCATCAAAAGGCATCGCGTGAGCGTGCAAAACCTATCGATTTATAGCACACACCGTGCCCGTCACGGGCACACGGTTGCAGAGCCGGTCGAAGTTAAACCATAAATTGCCGGGCGTGCAAGTCACGCCCTGCTAAGAGGATCCCCTCCTCCCCACCCGATTCGGCGCGTGGGAACCACGCGCAGCCGGACACGATGTTGGGTTGCCGGAGCCGGAATCGCAAGAACCACTGCCAGATGCGAGGTCGGCCGCCCTCCACGCCGGGGGGTCTTTCGTCGCGCCGGCGGGTGCCCGAGCCGAGCGGGACGCTTCGTCCCGCGGCGGCGCTCAACGGCGTGGCAGGTAGGTACGGAGGGCAGGCTCGAGCGGCCGCAGGGGCCGATCGGGGAAGTAGCGCCGCAGCGCAGCGAGGTCGGCGACCCCGGACTGTGTGATGAAGTCCACAGCGTCGCGCGACAGGATCTGTCCGGGAAGGAGCTCGAGCAGGGCGGCTCCGAGCTTCACGAGCGGGATCGGAAAATGGATGATGGGCTTCGTGCGCCCGAGCACCCGCATCGTCACGCGGAGGAGCTCGTCGAGGGTCAGGACCTGCGGACCCCCGATCTCGATGGTCGCGCCGTCCGCCACCGGCGTCAGCGCCACATCGGCCACCAGCGAGGCGACGTCCTCCACGAACACCGCGTTCACCCGCTGGCCCCCGGAGCCGATCTGGGGAAAGAACCAGGGAACGTGGCGCAGGATGCTGACGAATCGGTTGAGGCTCGCGTCGCCGGGACCGTACACCCAGGAGGGGCGCACAACGACATGCGTCAGCCCCGAGGCGGCCACCGCCTCCTCGGCGATCCCCTTGGCCCGGTACCAGGAACGCCGGGAGCCGATGTCCGCGCCGACCCCCGAGAGATAGACGAGTTTGCGAACGCCGGCCGCCCGCGCCGCCTCCGCCAGCGCGCGAGTGCCGGCCGCGTCCACCTCCAGGAACGTGCGCCGGCGGCCCGGGTCCTCGATCGGGTAGCCCGGGAACTGTACGCACTGGACGACCACGTCCATCCCGCCCAGGGCCGGCACCAGGGTGTCGGGCCGCGTCACGTCGCCCCCGCGGAACGACACGCCGGCCGACGGGAATCTCCGCGCGGCCGCCCGCGGGTGCCGCGACAGGATCGTCACGGGCCGCTCGCGATCGAGCAGCGCCCGGACGATGGCGGATCCGAGAAAGCCGCTACCACCGGCCACGAGGACTTCCCCGGGGCCCCCCGGTCGACTGGCGGGGCCTTCGAGGCGGGTCGAAGATGGGTCCATGACGTTCGAGATGGGGTTCGTCCTTGCGCTGACCCTCGTGCTGCTCGCCCTGTTCGCCAGCGACAGGCTGCGTCTGGACCAGGTCGCGCTGCTCGTTCCGGTGAGCCTGCTGCTCGCGGGGATCGTCACGCCGGCGGAGGCGGTGTCGGGGCTCAGCAGTCCGGCGACGGTCACCGTCGCCGCGATGTTGGTGCTCGGTCTGGGCCTCCGCAAGACGGGAGCGGTCACCGAGCTAGCCCGCTGGGCGCGCACCGCGCCGCTCGGCGGGCCCCGGGCCCGGCTGTTCGCGCTGTGCCTCGTGGTCGCCGTCCTCTCTCCGTTCCTCAACAATACCGCCGTGGTGGTGGTGTTCCTGCCCGTGTTCCTCGCGCTCGCCGAGCAGGCCGAGGAGCCTGCCTCGGCCTACCTGATGCCCCTGTCGTTCGTGGCCATCCTCGGCGGGACCGTGACCCTGATCGGCACGTCGACGAACCTCGTGGTGCACGGCATGGCGGTGAGCCGTGGCTTCGACGGGCTGCACATGTTCTCGATCGCGCCCCTGGGGCTCATCTACCTCGCCGTGGGGATGGGGTACATGTTCACGGTGGCGCCGCGCCTCCTGCCGCGCCGGTCCCGGCCCCCAGATCTGTCGGGGAAGTACGACGTGCGTCGCTTCCTGACCGAGCTCGAGGTGGGCACCGACTCCCCTGCCAACGGCCGTACGCTCGGCGATCTCGGGTGGGGGGAGCGATACGGCGTATCGGTGCTCGGCATCGAGCGCGGAGAGCGCGACATCCCCGCGCCCGGCGCGCGGCGGACCATCCAGCCGGGGGATGTCCTGTACGTGCAGGGCACGGCCGACCGCCTGCTGCTGCTCGCTCGGGCGCAGCGTCTGATGACGCCCACCGAGCGCACCCGACGCGAGCTCAACCTGTCGACCGAGGGCGGGCGGCTGGTGGAGATCATGGTGGCGCCCGGATCACCGCTCGCGGGCCGCACGCTGCGGGACGAGCGCTTCGCGCAGCGCTACGAAGCCACGGTGCTCGCGGTGCAGCACCATGGCGTCACGGTGCACGAGCGATTGGCGGACATCCGCTTCCATGTCGGAGACCTGCTGCTCGTGCACGGACCGGCGGAGGCGCTCGCGCGGCTGGCCGACGAGCCCGGGTTCATCCCCATGGGGGAGGTGAGCGGCGTGCCCCCGGCCCGGCCCCGCGCCGCGGTGGCCGTGGCGATCATGGTCGGCGTGGTGGCCGCCGCCGGGACGGGGCTGGTCGACATCATGCCCGCCGCGCTGTCCGGCATCGCGATCATGGTCTTCACCGGGTGCGTGCGGCTGGACGAGATCTACCAGGAGCTCGATTGGCTGGTCGTGTTCCTGCTCGCGAGCCTGATCCCGCTGGGGATCGCGCTCGACGCCACGGGCGTCGCGGGTCTGGTGGCGCATGGGCTCGTGGGGATCACCAGCGACTGGGGGCCGTTGGGTCTCGTGACGGCGTTCTACCTGGTGACCGCGATCCTGACGGCGCTCGTCTCCAACGCCGCCGCCGCGGTGATGCTCACCCCGGTCGCCCTCGTGGCCGCCCAGGAGTCGGGCGTGAACCCGTACGCGCTCATCGTCGCGGTCATGTTCGGCGCCTCGGCCTCGTTCATCACGCCGTTCGGCTACCAGACGAACGTGATGATCTACTCTCCCGGCGGGTACCGCTTCTCGGACTTCGCCCGTGTGGGGGGGGCGCTCAACATCCTGCTGCTCATCACCGCGGCGCTCCTCATCCCCGTGTTCTGGCCGAGCTGAGCCCGCTACGGGCGCTCGGGGGAGTCGGGCTCCCAGCCGCGGGGCTTGATGCGCTCGATGGGGGCGGGGAGCGAGCTCCACTCCTTCATCTGCTCCGTCGGGGCCGACAGCGCGAGGAGCACGAGGCACACGAAGAACACCCCCACTCCGATCAGCACGACGAGCCCCGGGACGAGCCCCACGTGCGCACGGGACACGTAGTCCTGCACGTGCGCGGCCACCCGCGGGTGGATGTACAGCTTGAGTAGCCACGTGAGCAGGATGAGGGTGATCAGCGGCCCGTAGTTCCGCCGGATCCGATAGCCGAGCGCCGCCCACAGCGGGAGCGCCGGGAACCAGGTCGCGAAGTCATCGGCCAGCTTCCGCAGGAGCGCGTGTACCAGCTCCTCGTCCACGTCCTCGGGGTCCTTGAGCGCCGGGACCACGATGGCCCGGTGCAGCACGCGGATCCGACGCTGCCACAGGTTGTACGCCTGGTATCGCCGGGACTCCATGAACAGGAAGAAGAGGACGAACAGGAGCGCGAGCAGCACCACGAAGTGTGGCGAGGCCGGGTTGCCGAAGGAGAACGTGAGCACCGCGGCGGTCGTGATGACGGCCCAGTTCGTCGTGGCATCGAGGCGCTGCCGCCAGATGTCCGCGTGGGCGACGGCCGCGCGGTAGAGGTGGACGAGGACACCCGGCGGATTTCGGTGGTCCATGCGTCGATCTTGGGCGGCCGATCGCCCCCGAGCAAGCCCGTGCGGCCAGGTCCATCCCGGCACATCGGCAGGCGGACCGTGTGCGCGCGGCCTCCGTGCGCACGGGCCGCCCGGGACCCCGGCGCGGCTCGCCGGGGTCGGCCGGCGGGTATATCATTGGCGGCCCACCCCGCGTGGGCCGCGGCGAGCCAGGCGGTGACCCGACACGGAAGCGATGTGATGCTGGAACGGCTGCTCGAGCGCGATGTGCGAAAGCGTCCCCCGACGGTGCGATTCGTGGGGCGCGTCCTGTTCCTGACGGAAGACCCGGAGCTCATCCGCCGGCAGCTGGCGGGGGAAGACCTCGCATGGGATCCGTCGATCCCGCTGCGGGACGACATCTCCACGGATGAGATCACCCCCGGGTGGGTGTGCTACCACTTCGACGAGAAGCTGGGGGAGTACCCGTACGTGGGGCTCCTGTGCGGGGGAGAGCACCCCATCGGCAGGAACGACATCCGGAACGGAGGGTTCGTGTGCTCCGTGTCCGGCAAGCGTCGCGGCAAGGGCTCGAGCCGCGAGGCCGCCCCGTTCGCCGAGCGGGCCGCCGGGATCCGGGTGGCGATCGCCGAGAACATCGAGCGCATCTACGGCGAGAACTGCGCCAACATCGACGTCCTCGCGTCCACCGACTTCTCCCTCATCGACCGGATCCGGCGCGGCGAGGAGCTTCCGCTCGAGGCGTTCACGGCCGACGCGGGGAGCATTCAGCGCGACATCATCGAGTACGGAGGTCTGCTCGACTACGCGGTGGCTCGCCTGAAGGGGCTCGTGACGGTGCCCGACATCGTGACGCCCGAGGGGCGCCCGCAGACCATCGCCGAGAAGATCGTGGCTCGTCACTGGGTGACCGATGTGGCGAAGGACGCCGTGGGAGTGCCCGCCGTGAAGCCGGGCGACACGGGGTTCCTGCGCACCGACCTGCGTTTCTCGCACGAGTACGTGACGCCGATGGCGTCGACCTTCTGGGAGTCGTTCGCGGGGGACGCCGGTCTCAACGACCCCGGCTCGATCCTCTTCTTCCGCGATCACCTCGCGTTCCTCGACGACGTGATCAGCGAGGAGCGGGTGGCGGCGGGGCTGCTCGACGCCGCCCACGCGCTCCACGATCGGCAGCGCGCGTTCGCGGCCGCCAAGGGCGTCAGGCTCCACGGCGAGCTCCCCGACCGGACCGGGAGCGAAGGCATCTGCCACGTGATGCTCCAGGACCGCTACGCGCTCCCGGGTCAGGTGATCGTGGGGAGCGACTCGCACACGCCCCACTCCGGCGCGCTCGGCTGCTTCGCGTTCGGCGTCGGGACGTCCGCGATCGTGAACGCGTGGGCCACCCGGGACGTGCGCGTGTCGGTCCCCGAGTCGATCCTCATCCGCGTCGAGGGCGAGCTCCCGGCGGGGGTCACCGCCAAGGACCTGATGCTCGAGATCCTCCGCCACCGGGCCGTGAAGGGCGGTGGGGCCATAGGCCGGACGATCGAATATGCGGGTCCCGCGGTCGAGGCCATGTCGATCGACGAGCGCGTCACGCTGACCAACATGGCGGCGGAAGTGGGCGGGTTCACCGGCATCATCGCCCCGGACGAGAGGACGGTGTCGTGGATCGCCGCGCGCCGCGGGCTGCCCGAGGAGGACGTCAGGAAACGCTGCGAGGGGCTGTTCAGCGACCCCGACGCCACGTACGCGGCCACCATCGAGATCGATGCGTCGGCCCTCGAGCCCATGCTGGCGACCCCCGGCGACCCCGGAAACGGCGTGCCCGTCTCCGAGCTGGGCCGGGACGTGGCCCTCGATCTGGTGTTCGTCGGCTCGTGCACCGGTGCCAAGCGCGACGACTTCGACATGTACGCCGCCGTGGCCCGCGAGGCCGTCGAGGCGGGCCGCCGGGTGCCGGACGGAGTGCGGGCCTACGCGCAGTTCGGCTCGGTCGACGTCGAGAGGTACTGCGTGGAGCGGGGCTACGACGCCCTGCTGCGGCAGGCCGGGTTCGAGGTGCTCGCGCCGGGCTGCGGAGCCTGCATCAACGCCGGACCCGGCGTGTCCACGTCCCCGGAGCAGGTCACGATCAGCTCGATCAACCGCAACTTCCCGGGGCGCAGCGGGCCGGGGAAGGTCTACCTGGCGAGCCCGTACACGTGCATGGCGTCCGCCATCGCGGGCCGCATCGTGCCCTACCGGCCGGGGGACGGCGCCGCCGGCTGACCATCGGCGCGGAAGGGGGCGGGGAGCGGCAGGCCGTTCAGGCCGCCGGCTTCGCCCCCCCGCAGCGCGAAGCCCCTGCGTCGCATGTGTCCCCAGTGCGTCACGCCCCGGATCGCGTTGATGAGCCCGTGGAGCCTCCACGCGACGGTCATCTGCCGGTACCCGAGCGGCTCGACGAGGGCGTAGATGAGCAGCCGCAGGAAGTCCCGCCGTCGGTCGTACACCCGGAAGGTCGCCTCCTCGAGGATCACCGACCAGATGCTCAACACGACCTGGTAGCCGAGGGCGACCGCGAGGAAGAGGAGCGCGAACTCCGTGTACAGCACCCCGGTGAGCAGTCCCACGAGCAGGAAGACGTAGCCCGCGAGCTCCACCACCGGGGAGAGCATCTCGGCGAACACGTAGAACGGAAACGCGATCATCCCGACGCGTCCGTACTTCGGGTTGAACAGCATGTCACGGTGGCGCAGCACCGTGGCCGCGAGCCCGCGGTGCCAGCGTTCGCGCTGCCGGCGCAGCGTATGGGTGTCGGAGGGCACCTCGGTCCAGGCGACCGGGTCCGGGATGAAGGCGATCCGATAGTCGACCCCCTTGCGGTGCAGGTGCTTGTGCAGACGGACGACGAGCTCGAGGTCCTCGACCACGTTGTCGGTCGCGTACCCGCCGATCTCGAGCAGGTACTTCCGTTGGAAGAGCCCGAAGGCGCCCGACACGATGAGGTTTCCCCCTAGGCGGTTCCACCCCAGCCGCCCGAACAGGAAGGCGCGCAGATACTCCGGGACCTGGATCGCCGCCAGGAAGTTGGTCGACAGGCCCGTGCGCACGACGCGATGGCGCTCGATCCGGCATCCGTTGGCGACGCGAATCGTACCCCCGGCGGCGGCCACCGGTGAGCCGAGGATGAAGGTGCGCGCCAGACGCACGAGCGCGTCGGGTTCGACGATCGTGTCCGCGTCCACGGCCACCACCAGGGGGTAGCGGGCCGCGTTGATGGCGGCGTTGAGCGCGTCCGACTTCCCGCCGTTCTCCTTGTCGATCACGATCAGCCCCGGCTCGCGCCGCGAGCGATACAGGGCCCGCACGTGTCGCGTGCCGATCCGCGTGGGGATTGCAGGGGGCACCTCGTACAGATCGAACGCCCCGCGCAGACGCTCGAACGTCTCGTCGGTGGAGCCGTCGTTCACGACGATCACTTCGTGCTGCGGGTACCGGATCGCGAGTTGGGCGCCGACCGCGTCGACGATCCCGGCCTCCATGTCGAAGGCGGGAACGAGGACGGAGATCGGTGGGAGCGCCTCGGACACGAAGTAGCGCTGGAGGTTCTCGCTCCCGGCGACCTTCCAGTGCTTCCACAGCTCCGGGATCGAGAGCAGGATGAGGAGCGCGTAGAAGGAGTTGACCGCGAGGTAGTACCACAGGATCGTGCCCTCGACGGACCACAGGACGTGGATGAGCGCGCTCACGGCGTTCCGTCCCCGCTCCGCCCGTTTCCCCACCTCATGACGACCGACCCCGGCTCAGGCGGCCCTCGGTGGGGCCGCCTCGGTGTAGTCGACGATCGCGTGTCCGCCGAACTCAGCCAGCGCGGAGTCGCTGAGCGCCAGGGCGTATCGGGCCATCTGGTACGCGTACGGATCGCGCTCGGCGTCGACGGTCTCGAGCGCCGCCCGTCCCTCGGGCTCGATGCGGCGGAGCGACAGCGCCGCGCGCAGGCGAACCCACCAGCTCGGATCTTCCAGGCGCCGCAGGAGGGGTCGGACCGCGTGTCCGGAGCCGACGATCCCGAGCCCGGCCGCGGCCTGGGCCCGCACGGGCCACTCCGGATCGTCCAGCAGGTGGAACAGTGCGCGGACGGCGAGGCGGTGGGGGATGCGTCCGACGACACGGGCCACTGCGATGCGGATCTCGACATCGTCGCTGTCCGCGTTCGACAGGACCGCCTCGAGCAACCCGGGGTCCGCCAGATGCGACGCGATGTCGAGAAGCAGCCGGAGCTCGGCGGTCGCCCGTGGCGCGCGGAGCAGGCGGGCCAGCATGCCGGCGTCGAGCGCGCCAGTGCAGGTGAGCGTGTCGATGACGAACCGGCGCACGACCGACTGCGGGGTGGTGGCCGTGCGCAGCACGCTCTCGATCAGCCTCGGCGTCTGCACCCGCTTGAGGATCGAGACGCTCGCCAGCCGGACCACGGGGTGCGGATCCTCGCTCAGCGCCTCGATCATGGAGGCGTCGGTCGGAAGGGCGATCTCCGCCAGGGCGTGCGTCACGGCCAGCCGCCGCCACCAGAAGCGGGACACGGCCTGCCGCTCCAGAGACCCGAACCAGCGCGTCCGGCGTACATCGCGCACCAGAGCTTCCCAGCCGGGCCCACGCGTCTGCGAGCCGACGCGCTGCAGCATGGCGATCACGCTCCCCATCCGGGCGGTGTCGATCGCGCGTCCGAGCCTCTCCACGTCGCCCCGGCCTCCGACGCGCCGAAACGCCTCGCGGGTCAGGGCGTCGCTCTCGGCCTCCTCGTGGGCCAGGCCGCGCGCGCGCAGGGCACGGCCCACGATGAGCGTCGCGAGCAGGAGCACGATGAACGCGGCCTGGGCGATGGCCAGCACCGCCAGAAACACGAGGTTCACGACGACCCCGAGCGCAGGACACAGTCGATCCGCGCCAGCAGAACGGGCAGGTGCGCGGGCTTGACGACGTAGTCGGCCACCCCGCTCTCGAAGGCGAGGATCTGGGCGCTCTCGCTCGAATCCGAGCTGAGCGCGACGAAGTGGAGCGCTCCGCTCCCGAAACGGCCGAAGCGCCGGATCAGGTCGACGCTCTCGAGCCCACGTGCCGCCGGGTCGAGCACCACGACGCGGGTCCGGGGCTCCCGATCGCCCTCCCCCGCGAGCGCCTCGATCGCTTCGTGCGCCTCCGCGAGGTCCTGCACGGCACGGGCGTCGTGCCCCCGGGCCTGGAGCGCGTACTCGAGCATGTCCGCGAACATCGGGTCTTCCTGCACGATGAGGACGTCGGGGGAAGCCCGCGGGTCGCGGGTCTGGCTCGTCCCACCGGCCTCGGGCGTCGTCGCCGCGCCCTCCGCCGGAGTCCGCCCGAGAAGCGAATCGCCGCGGGGTGCGGTGGGGCCGATCGTCGTCGCATTCGCGACGCCGTCGTGGCTGAGTGGTGAGGCCTGTGCGTCCATGGGGCTTCCACGGCGGACGGTGCTGTTTTCCGACCGAGAGAGCCTGCAAAGACCAATCCCCCCGTCGCCCGCGTCGCGCGGTCTGGCCCGCGGCGATCCAACCCACGTGGCGACAACGGGTTGCAGGCATGGCAGCGGGACGGCGGAGGCCGCCGGAGCGATGGCCGCGCCGGCGGGCGGGAGGCGCTCCGGGGACCGACTCGCATTTCGCCAGATATGCAAGCGCTGCCGCGGGTTGCCGCCTGTCGATGGTCGGGGTCCGCGCGGGCGTGCGTCGCGGGCGGCCGCTCAGGCGGGCTCGACCCGCACGGGGCAGACCTTGAGCTCGGCCGTGTAGGTGATCGGGTCGTAGCCCCCGCCGGTGAGGAAGTTGATCGGCACGTCGTTGAAGCTGAAGCTCGCGAACACGGTGCCACGCGGGGAGCGGTCCGTCTCCCGCACCTTCACCCGCACCGAGCCTCGCGGGCTCGACAGCCGCGCCCAGCCGCCGTCCTCCAGCCCCCAACGCGTGACGTCCACCGGGTTCACCTCGAGGCGCTCCTCGGGGAGGAGGTAGTCGATCCCCTGCGCCCGCCCCGTCTGCGTGCGGGTGTGGTAGGAAGCGAGCCGACGACCCGTCGTCAGCCACACGGGGTACTCGTCGCTCACGGTCTCCGCCGGGTCGCGGTACCGCACGAGCTGGAACAGGCCGCGCCCGTTGACGAACTCGTCCTGGTGGAGGATCGGCGTGCCGGGGTGCTCGTCGTGCGGCACGGGCCACTGGTACTCGCCGCGCTCGATGCGGTCCCAGTCGAGCCCGTGATAGATGGGGGAGAGCCCGCACAGCTCGTTGAACACCTGCTTCGGCGACTCGAACTCGAACCCCGCCAACCCCATCCGCTGCGCGATCCGCGACACGATCCACCAGTCGGGTCTCGCCTCGCCCGGAGGCTCGACGGCCTTTCGGAGCCGCTGCACGCGCCGCTCGGTGTTCGTGCACACGCCGTCGGTCTCCGCCCACGCCGTGGCCGGGAGCACGATATCGGCCAGCTCGGCCGTCTCGGTGAGGAAGATGTCGATGACCACCAGATGATCGAGGCTGTTCAGCGCGTGCTCGCAGTGCTGGCGGTCCGGATCCGAGACGACCGTGTTCTCGCCGTCGATGAGCATGGCGCGGATCCGGTCCCCGCACATGTCGAGCGCCTGGACCTTCGTCGGGCCCTTCTCGAGGTCCATCTCGCGTCCGTACGCAGCCGCGAACTTGGCCTGGTGGGCCGGGTCGGTGACCGACTGGAAGCCGGGGTAGTTGTTGGGGAGGGCCCCGCAGTCGCCGGCGCCCTGGATGTTGTTCTGGCCGCGCATCGGATTGATGCCGGTGCCCTCGCGGCCGATGTTTCCGGTCATGAGGACGAGGTTGCACAGACCCTGGACGTTCTCCACGCCGCAGATGTGCTCGGTGACACCGAGCGTATAGTAGATGGCGCCCCGCTCGGCCCGGCCGTACCACAGCGCGGCACGCTCGATGAGCTTCGCGTCCACCCCGGTGATCGACTCGGCCCACTCCGGCGGATACTCGGCCACGTGCTCGAGGAACTCGGCCGCCCCCAGCGTGCGCTCGTCGATGAACGCCCGGTCGACCAGCCCCTCGCGGGCGATCACGTGCGCCATCCCGAGCAGCAGCGCGGCGTCCGAACCCACCCGCAGCGGCAGATACAGGTCGGCGAGGTCGGCGAGCGGGATGCGACGCGGGTCCGCCACGATGAGCTTCGCGCCCTTCGCGATCGCGCGCTTGATCCGCGTGGCCGCCACCGGGTGGCACTCGGTCATGTTGGTCCCGATGCAGAAGATCACATCGGGCTTCTCCATGTCCTCCAGCGGATTCGACATCGCTCCCCGTCCGATCGAGGCCGCCAGACCGGCGACCGTGGGAGCGTGTCAGGCACGGCTACAGTTGTCGATCTGGTGCGTCCCGAACCCCGCCCGGATGAAGCGCTGCATCATGTAGGCGGCCTCGTGCGGGGCGCGTCCGGAGGCCACGCCGTACACCGCCTGCCTGCCGTGCTCGTCTAGCGCGGCCCGGAACCCCGCGGCGGCCCGGTCGAGCGCCGTGTCCCAGTCGGTCTCGTGGAGCTCGCCGTCGTCGCCGCGCACGAGCGGGGACTTCAGACGGTCCGGGTGATCGACGAAGTCGAACGCGAACTGCCCCTTCACGCACAGTGCTCCCCTGTTTGCGGGGCCGTCCATGGCGGGCAGGATGCCCACGATGTGGTCGTCGCGGGTCATCACGTCGACCGAGCAGCCCACGCCGCAATATGGACAGATCGTGCGCGTCTTCTCGGTCTTCCCGGGCACGTCCCGGTGGGCCAGCGCCTTGAGATCGCCGAGCGCGCCGGTGGGGCACGTCTGGACGCACTGGCCGCAGAAGGTGCACGCGGAATCCTTGAGGAGCCCGCCGAACTCGGTCGTGATCTGCGTGTCGAACCCGCGGCTCATGACCGAAATCGCGTAGTCGCCCTCCTGCTCGGCACACACGCGCACGCACCGGTAGCAGGAGATGCAGTTCTCGTAGTCCCGCAGGATGAAGGGATTCGGGTCGTCCGGGCGGCTCGTCCCGGATTTGTGCCCCTCGAAGCGGCCCGTGCGGGCGCCGTAGCGGTCGAGCAGCCCCGCCATCTCCTGGGAGGCGTATCCCGACAGCGGATCCACATCGAGGTCCCTGTTCTCGGACGCTACCATCTCCATGAGCACGCGGCGGTGCATCTCGAGCCGCGCGGAGCGGGTGGTCACCACCATCCCGGGGGTCGCCTTGGTCGTGCAGGAAGCCACCGGATTGCGCGATCCCTCGAGCTCCACGATGCAAAGCCGGCAGCCGCCGAACGGCTCGAGCCGCGGATCGTAGCACAGGCTGGGGATCTCCCTCCGGTGGCGCTCGGCGATCTCGAACAGGTTCTCGCCCCGGCCGGCGGGGACCTCCTCGCCGTCGAGCGTGATCGTGAAGTCGAGGGCCCGTTGCCCACCCATGTCCGACC